>OGNN01000252.1_pt1 | contig 42143 bp, 34 predicted proteins | sample 1573461 | NCBI WGS metagenome assembly OGNN01 (sample SAMEA2581998, study PRJEB24529) | metagenome | biome: Human gut stool | place: China | collected 2011
TATTTACTTTGAACTTTGAACATTGAGCTTTGAACTTTATGAAATGTCCTGCTTTATTCACTTTGAACTTTGAACATTGAGCTTTGAACTTTATGAAATGTCCTGCTTTATTTACTTTGAACTTTGAACATTGAGCTTTGAACTTTATGAAATGTCCTGCTTTTTAGAAAATAACCCTAAATTGCAGCAGGAAAACTAATCATAAAGTTCCAAGTTCCAAGCTCAAAGTTCAATGTTTATATTATTTTTCGATTCTGATGATGTATTCACTCATGAAGCTGGCACCTGGCTGCAGGCTGTTCATCATGTACTTATCCTTGAATTCACCGGTATATTCAGCCCAGTCGCAGGTTCCGAACCATGGTTCGATGCAGACGAATGGAGCGTGGTTGCCCGGATTCCATACACCAACGGCAGGGGTCTTGAACTCTACGGTTACGTGTGGTTCGCCCTTCTCGTTGAGCAGGGAAATCTGCTTCACCTGGCTCTTGTCGAAGATGTAGGCATCATCAGCGAACGACTCGTCTGTTACCTCCAGGATACCGTTGTCGGTCTGTACGGTCTCGCGTGCGTTAGGGTCAACGCATCCACCGATGGTAGCGAAGAGGCGGGTAGGAGCCTCGTTGTCGAGCTTCAGGGTAGCCTTCAGCTTTTCACCCTTCTCGCATCCTGGTACCTTGAATGCAGGGTGACCGCCAATCTGGAAGTAGATTACCTTGTCGTCGGTGTTCTCAACATGCCAGATAACGTGGAGTTCGTTGCCGGCAAGGCGATATGAAACAGCGAGATTGAAGTGGAAAGGATAGTTCTTGAAGGTCTCCTCGTTGTCAATGAATGCGAAGGTAAGGCGGTCGCCGGTCTTGCCAACGAGCTTGAAGTCAACGAGCTTTCCGAAGCCGTGGCGAGGCTGTGTATACTCCTTGTCGTCGATGCGGTAGGTATCCTTCCACAATCCACCTACGATAGGGAAGAGGAGAGGAGAGTGGCGTCCCCAGTATTCTGGGTCACCATCCCAGAGATATTCGTTACCATTTGCATCCTTGATGCTCTGAAGTTCTGCGCCGAGAGAAGAAATCTCAACAGTGAGCTGATCGTTTTTAATTTGTTCCATAGTTACAAAACGTTTATTGTTTAGTTAATATTATTGAGTCGACTTATCTTGTACAAAAGATATTGCAAAGGTACTATTTATTTTCGTAAAGTGCAAGAATCGGGCAGTTTTTCTCGATTGTAACAAGATATTTATGCGATTTTATTAGCTTATTTCGATTTTTTGCAGTACTTTTGCAGCCCGAAACGAGTGGATATTTATAAAAATATTAATAAGGAATAAGAAAAACTTAGTAAAAAAGCGTTTTAATTCAAATGACAAGCAGTAATAAAGTGAAAGGCTTTGCGGCGGGAGTTGTTGCCGCCGTGTGTTATGGAACCAATCCTTTGGGTACGTTGGAGCTCTATGGTGACGGATTCAATTCCAGTTCGGTGCTCATCTATCGCTATCTCCTGGCGGTATTGATGTTTGCCGTGGTGATGCTGTTCCGCAAGGAGAGCTTTAAGGTAAAATGGGGACACCTGATCCGTCTTGCCACGTTGGGCTGTATGTTCTCCCTCTCATCAGCTACGCTTTATGTCAGTTTCCATTATATGGCGGCAGGTATTGCCAGCACCATCCTCTTCGTCTATCCCATCATGACGGCGATACTGATGACGGTGTTCTTCCATGAGAAGGTGACGTGGACCACCACGCTCGCCATTTTGCTGGCTGTATCGGGTGTAGGCTTGCTCTATCAGGGTGACGGCAACGACAAGTTGAGCACGGCTGGTTTTGCGCTGGTGATGTGTTCTTCCCTGCTTTATTCGCTCTATATCATCTCGGTGAACCAGTGGAAGAATCCGGGCATGTCGAACATCAAGTTCACCTTCTATATTCTGGTATTCGGACTCATCACGATGCTTGTCTATTCGTTCATTGCGGGCGAGAAAATCCAGATGCTTCAAACTCCGATGCATTGGATCTATGCTGCGCAGCTAGCGTTGCTGCCAACGGTATTGTCGCTTTTCTTCATGACCATCTCCATCAATCTCATCGGCAGTACGCCAGCTGCCATCATGGGTGCCCTGGAGCCAGTAACGGCAGTCATCATCGGTGTCTGCATCTTCGGCGAGAGCTTCTCCCTGCAGCTAGCCATCGGCATCCTCGCCATCCTGGCTGGTGTAACAATAATTATCGCCAGGAAGAAATAAACTTTTCTTTCGGAATGAATGGTATATATAAAATACAAGGCTGCCTCCGCAATGATGTCGGAGACAGCCTTTTTTTAGATTGAATTATAACCTTTCCCTTTAATTTCTGTTTTATCTTAAGATATCCTTCAGCGCAAAGTTGGCTAGGATACCGGTGCTCTGACTCAGCATGCGGATAAATTCCTGGGCAGAGTTCTTCATGTAGGCATCCTTCAGGATGTGGATGCAGCCATCCATCTCGTTGTCGGCAGCATCTATCGGAATCGCCTTCATGCCACTCTCCAGGATGGTGGTTGATTCTGAGAGCACACTGACCAGATTGCTGCGATGCAGGAGGTCGAAGATGATGTTCACATTATTTACTTCTATCATGATCTTGAAATCGAGGTCCTTGCCGTCTATCAGATAGTCGAAGGCGTTGCGAGCCTGCAGACCCTTGCATGGAAGGATGAGGTCGTAGCGCTCCAGTTCAGAGAGCTTCACCGATGAGAGGCGTGCCAGGGGATGGTTCTCGTTCACGATTGCCGCCAGACGGTTGCTGAAGATGGCACGGCTGTCTATCGCCTTGTCTGTCTTGAGTGGCTTGAAGGCAAGCGCCAGGTCGAGTTCACGCTTCTTCAAGCCGTCCATCAGTTCCTGCATCGAACGGTACTGGATGTTCAGCTTCACGTGAGGATAAGCGTGGAGGAAGGCGATTAGCGTTTCTGCCATGATGTTGCTGAAGGAGTAGGTGACTCCGATGTTCAGTTCACCGGTGAGCATCTCCTTCAGGTCGTTCATGTGGTCAACGCACGCCATGGTGCAGTTTACCGCATTCTGAGCGTAAGGCAGGAGTTCCTTTCCTGCTTCTGTAAGATAAACCTCATGCGAGTTTCGCTCGAAGAGTGGCAATCCAATCTCCTGCTCCAGATGCGAAATCTGCTGCGAGAGGGTGCTCTGCGTGATGTAGAGCTTGCGCGATGCCTCCGAGAAATTGAGCGTCTCGGCTACCTTCAAGAAGTATTTCAGTTGTCGTATTTCCATTATTTTCCTTTTTTTATGGCTATCGGTTTCAAAGATAGCCGATAGCTTGTTTTCGCTGCAAAGATAATGTATTTATTTCGAAATCCAAGAATCTGGGATAAAAAATATCCCATATTCTCAAATTTCCAATCCTGCATTACTTGATTTCCACTTCGTGCAAATCCACGAATTCGCCATTCTTCTTCTTTCTCTCCACCAGCATGTTGAGGAGTCTGCGCTTGCGGTTGTCGGCAATGAAGCGACGGAAGAAGACGTTTGGAATCGCAACACCCAGGGCGATGCAGATGATGGCGAGCGATGCCTTGATGAGGTTGTTCATACCCACGGTTACCTCGCCTACCACACCGTGCATGTCGATGAAGGCAAAGAGGGCGCGATACATCAAAACTCCAGGTACCATAGGGATGACGCTAGGAATGGTGATGCACTGGTGAGGGGTGTGGAACCAGTGGCGTGCCTTGATGACGATGACGCTGATGAGCGCAGAACCGGCAAGCGAACCGATGCTCAAGCCCATGTCGAGACCGATGTTGCCGTTGGATGGACCCAGGTTGACGAAGTTGCGGAAGCAAACGGCGATGATGCCGCCCACAGCCACAACTGGCAACAGGCGTCTAGGAATGCTGAAGATGGTAGAGAAGCCCATGGCTGATACGGCTGCCGCAATGGCGAACTCCCAGTATTCGTGGTGAGGAGTCATGGTAAGATCCTTCACGAAGTTGTCGATGTGGCATACCTGGATGGCGAAGGCGATACCGAACGCCATTGCAAAGATCATCAGCAGGGTGTTCAGGGCGCGAACCATTCCCACCTCGATGTAGCCGTCGAGCATGTCGCTCACGAAGTTGATCAGCGGAACTCCCGGCACGATGAAGAGGGCGCACGCCATCAACGGGTGCCAAGGGGTATCTGAATGCATGAAGCCCGGAAGGGCGGCTGCGATGGATGGGTTGAGTGAAAGGAACGAGGTGAGCCACGCAATCAGCGTTGCCACGAATGCCGAAATTCCGATTGCCACATAGTTGTTGCAGCCTTTGGTTGGCAAGAACATTCTCAGGCGGAAGCCCAGAATGGCTGCCAGGGAGCAGAAGAAGAATGCAGGCCAGTCGCAACCGAACTGGATACAGAATCCACCACAGGCAAAACCACCGCCGATGGCTACCTGCCAAGGAGTGAAGCTGCGTGGGGTGGCCTTGATGTCATTCAGGGCCTGCTCATACTGTTCGAGCGAATAGTTTTCCTTGATGGCTGTCCAGGTAAGCTTACTTACCATCGAAATGGAGGTAAGGTTGATGCCGTGCTTCTCGCAGCGCTGGAACTTGGAGAAGGAATGCTCCTCATCGCTATAGTTCACCATCAATACGTTCCAGTTGATGTAGAGGTGCATGTATCGCTCGTCAAGACCGAGGAAAGCAGCTGCACGCTTCATGGTTCGCATGATGCGGGAGGTGTCGGCAGCACTCTCCATGAGAATGCTACCGGTACGTAATAACAAGTCGAGTTTTCTTCTGAGTTCTGATTCTGCGATTTCCTTGCAATTGCAGTTGTCAATGCCTTTCTCTGCGCAGTCGCAGGTCTTCATGTTTTTTTCTTCCATATATTTTATTTATCCGAATACGAAAATAATAATCTGAATAGTAACGATTCTGAGGAACATGGCAAATGGATAAACATTCGCATAGCCCACAGATGGTGCATCTGCCGAAGTCTGCTCACGGACGTAAGCCAGGGCTGATGGGTTGGTGTTGGCTCCTGCCAATACACCGAGCAGTGTGTAATAATTGATGTGGAACACGTATCTTCCGATGATACCGCCAATGATGATTGGAATCATGGTGATGGCGATGCCATAGAGAATCCAAGTCATTCCGCTTTCTGTGGCTACTGTCTGAATAAACTGTTCGCCTGTTCCGAGACCTACGCAAGCCAGGAAGATGCAGAGACCAATCTCACGGAGCATCAGGTTGGCTGAAATGGTGTTGTAGGTGACGAGGTTGTACTTCGGACCGAAGTAACCTATCAGGATAGCTACTACCAATGGACCACCGGTCAATCCGAGACGCAGGTTCTCGTTGATGCCAGGGATGAAGAATGGAATGTTAGCCACGATACAACCCAGCATGATGCCCAGGAAGATAGGAATCAGATTAGGGTAGTTGAGGCGCTTCATCTGGTTACCCAATACCTTCTCTGTATGCGCGATGGCAAGCTCTGTACCCACTACGGTAACACGGTCGCCCAGCTGCAACTTCAACTGTGGAGTAGCGATCAGGTCTACACCATTACGGTTCACACGGGTGATGTTGGTGCCGAGGCTTGAACGGATTTGAAGCTGGCTGATGCTCTTGCCGTTGATGCCAGGCTTGGTGATGCGGATGCGGCGGGTGATGAGATCCTTGCCGTATTTTTCCTCGCTGACCTGTACTTTCTCGCCGAGCAATGCCGTGATAGGCTCTTCTACGGTAGGGTGAGCCACAATCTGAAGAATATCTCCCTCTTCGATGATAGTACGGCCATTCACTACCTCATCGCGCTTGTCGCTGTTCTTTCGGATAATCTTTGAAACCATGAAGTCGCGCTTCAGAATGTCGCGAATCTGCTTGATGCTGTCGCCGAATACCATCTGGTTGGTTACCTGGATAGAGAATGTGTTGAGGGTCATCGTCTCCAGGTGTCCCATACCGCGCTTGGCTGCAGCTTCCTCTTCGCTCTTGTCAATACGCAGCGCATACCTTAATATAATAAAGGAAAGAATGACGCCCAGTACACCCATAGGATAAGCGATGGCATATCCTGCTGCGATAGAAGGAGCATCGATGTGACGGAGGTCGCTGAAAGCCTGCTGTGCTGCACCGAGTCCTGGGGTGTTGGTAACAGCACCTGAGAGAATACCGGCCATAGAAGTGATGGATGTTCCTGAGAAGGAGAAGATGGCGAGGGTAGTGATGATGCTCAGTGCAATGACGATGATGCTGAGCAGGTTGAGACTCTTGCCGCCATTCTTGAAGGAAGCAAAGAAACCTGGACCCACTTCCAGACCGATGGAATAAACGAAGAGAATCAAGCCAAACTCCTTGAGGAAGTGAAGCAGGTGCTCATCGAGATTGAGAGAGTAATGACCGAAGATGAGGCCGATAAAAAGAATCCATGCCAATCCGAGAGAAACTCCCTTTACTCTCAACTTTCCTAAACTCAAACCCAGGGTAATGACCAACGCCAAGATCATTACTGAGTGAGCTACACCGCCTCCCCACAGGTCAGGGAAGCCGTAAAACAGATTTTTTAAGATATCCATGTTCTTATATATATGATGTTTATTTCTACAATTATTCGTTATTGCTCTTTTGTCATAACTACTTTTGCCGTCTTCGATGCTTGTTATAGTTTTTTACCATACTTGCATCTCTCTGATTTTCGATTGCAAAGGTATAGATAAAATCGAAAGTAGAAAAGCATTGGTATTGGAATGAGTCGATTTTGGCTATAGGGAATTTCGATAGAAGAAATGGCAAATAGAAACGGAGAATGGTGAAAAATGGTGGACTTTTCGGGGAAATAATGGATTTTTAAGAGGAATTAGGGCATATTTTCCGGAATTTATTGTAACTTTGCCTTCAGTTTTGAATAATAGTGAATAGAAAATGGATAATATATTAACAGATACTCCAAGAGAGAAAGAATTGGAGACCAGAGATGAGCACTTCCTTGCCGAGGTAAAGGACAAGCGGGTGGCTGTGCTGCTTTCGGGTGGCGTGGATAGTTCGGTGGTGGTCTGGGAGTTTGCCCGACTGGGCTTGCATCCTGACTGCTTCTATATTAAGATTGGTCCGGAAGAGAAGGAGGAATGGGACTGTTCCTCTGAGGAAGACCTGGAGATGGCTACTGCCGTGGCTCGAAAGTATGGCTGTAAGCTGGAAGTTGTTGACTGTCATCAGGAATATTGGAACGAGGTGACCCGCTATACCATGGACAAGGTGAAGGCGGGATTCACTCCAAATCCTGATGTGATGTGCAACAGACTCATCAAGTTCGGTGCGTTCGATGAGAAGATGGGGTATCACTATGATCTCATCGCAACCGGCCATTATGCGCAGACTGAAACAGACGAAAATGGCGATAAATGGCTTGTTACGAGTCCTGACCCCGTAAAGGATCAGACCGATTTTCTGGCTCAGATAGAGAGCTGGCAATTGAAAAAAGCGATTTTCCCTATCGGTCATCACATCAAAAACGAAATTCGTGAGATAGCAGAAGAGGAACATCTCATCAATGCCAAGCGCAAGGATAGTCAAGGAATCTGCTTTCTGGGGCAGATTAACTATAATGATTACATCCGCAGATATCTGGGCGAGAACTCTGGCGATGTGATTGAGATGGAGACCGGAAAGCGCATTGGCGAACATAAGGGATTGTGGTTCCATACCATCGGTCAGCGCAAGGGATTGGGCTTTGGTGGCGGTCCTTGGTTCGTCATCAAGAAGGATGTGGAGAACAATATTCTGTATGTAAGTCATGGTTATGACCCTCAGACGGCTTATAAGAAGGATTTCCCATTGCAGGACTTCCATTTCCTTACCAGGGAAGTGGCGATGCAGAAGGTAACCTTCAAGATTCGACATACACCGGAGTATCATCCTGCTACTATCGAAAAACTCGATGATGGCAGATGGATGATTCATTCTGAAGAGGCAATTCATGGTGTAGCTCCAGGTCAATTCTGCGTAGTTTATGATGAAAATCATCATCGCTGCTACGGTTCGGGAGAAATCACCATCTAGGTTTTGTGGGTTATAAATCACTTAACATAATTCAAAAAAGCTGTGTTCATCTACGGATAAACACAGCTTTTTTGTTGTTTATTGAAAGAATTAACCCAATATCTTTCCTATGCTACGCAACTTGGTGCGGAATCCGTAGATGGCAATCACCACGAAACAGATGAATGGAAGGATGAACGATACGTTGGTGGATGGCATTCCGAATACGGTATGCATGTCGATGATGGATGCCTGCAAAGGTGGCAGGACACTACCGCCAAGAATCGCCATGATCAGACCAGCTGCACCAAACTTGGCATCGTCGCCAAGACCCCTCAGGGCAATACCGTAGATGGTAGGGAACATCAGCGACATACAGGCGCTGACTGCTACGAGACAGTAGAGACCCCAGATGTTGTGGAGGACAATGACGCCAATGGTGAAGCAACCACCTGCTATCGCCAATATCATCAGCAGCTGACCGGCATTGATGAAACGGAGAATGAAGGTGCAGATGAAGCGGGAGCAGCAGAACAGTACCATCGCAATGATGTTGAACTTCTGCGAGGTTACCTCGGCATCAATCTCAGCCATGCCTTCCTGCATCAGGATGCGGGTGCCATACTGGATAATGAAGGTCCAGCACATAATCTGTGCGCCCACATAGAAGAATTGGGCGAATACGCCTTCACGGTAGTGTGGCATGCGGAAGATGCGGCGCAGGGTTGGCATGAAGTTGATCTTGTTGTCTTTCTCGCCGTTCTTCGGCATCTTGGTGAACAGGATGACGAAGAAGATGGCGAGGATAATCAGACCGATAATCAGATATGGATTGATCAATATCGAAAGGTCGTACTCCTTGATAGCCTCAAATTCGCTTGCCGACAGATTGGCGCGCCCAGCCGTATCAAGCGGGTTGAGCTTTGCCTGGATGAAGTTCATCGCCACATACATACCCAGCAGTGAACCTATCGGGTTGAACGATTGCGCCAGGTTCAGTCGGCGTGTAGCCGTCTCCTCCGTTCCCATCGAAAGAATGTAAGGATTGCTCGATGTCTCCAGGAAGGAGAGTCCGCAGGTCAGGATGAAGTAGGCGAGGAGAAACGGATAGTATTCGCCCGTCATCTTTGCCGGATAGAAGAGGAATGCGCCGAAGGCATAGAGTCCTAATCCCAGCAGTACGCCCGCCTTGTAGGAGAAGCGGCGGATGAAGATGGCGGCAGGGAATGCCATGGCGAAGTAACCTCCGTAGAAGGCAACCTGTACCAGTGCACCATCCGTAGAAGACATTCGGAATATCTTGGAGAATGCCTTCACCATCGGATTGGTGATATCGTTGGCAAATCCCCACAGTGCAAAGCACGATGTGATTAATATGAAAGGTATGAGGTAGCTAACCCCATCCTTCATGAGAATTGATTCTTGCTTTTTCTGTTCCATATGAATGATATTCGTACTGATGGTGTTACACCTTATTTATATATAGGACCGTAGTTCTTGCAAGCGCGGAAGTCTGCACCTTCCTTGTCCATACCGAATGCGTTCCAAGATGCAGGACGGAAGATCTTGTCCTCTTCTACGTTGTGCATGCATACCGGGATGCGGAGGATAGAGCAGAGAGTGATGAGGTCGGCACCGATATGACCGTAGCTGATAGCACCGTGGTTGGCGCCCCAGTTGTTCATCACTGAATATACATCCTTGAATGGAGCCTTGTCGCAAAGACGTGGTGCGAACCAGGTTGTAGGCCATGTAGGGTCTGTACGCTTGTCGAGAACCTTGTGAATCTCAGGATCAATCTCAACAGTCCAACCTTCAGCCAACTGGAGCACAGGACCAAGACCCTTTACGTGGTTCAGACGAACCATGGTTACAGGCATACCGCCCTTGCTGAGGAAGTTGGAAGAGAAACCGCCGCCACGGAAGTAGTCACGGTTAGCTGGATACCAGGTAGTTGCCTTCAAACACTTATCTACATCCTCCTCGGTCATTTCCCAAGGCTGCTTCATGATAGGGTTGCCCTCTGCATCTGTAGCCTGACCTGTACCGTCGAGTGTGGTAGCACCAGAGTTGATCAAATGGATGATACCACCAGCTGCCTGACCTGTAAGTTCCTTACCGGTAACACGCTTCACAGCCTCTGGACTCCAGTAGGTGCGAACGTCGCTGAAGATCTGAGCACGACCTGTCAACAGGTGGTTGAACAACATTGCCACACCGTTGCCTGCGTCGTTCTCAGTAGCGAGGATGATAGCCTCACGGATGCCGTTCCAGTCGAATGAAGTATTGAGGAGTGCCTCAGGATAGTCGCCGTTAGGATAGAAGTCTGTCCACTGACGCTGTCCCTGGAAACCACCGGCGATAGCGTTGTGACCCAATGCTTCCTCTTTGAAGCCTAACTCTTCCAATCTTGGGTTACCGTGCATCAGGTCGCGCATGATGATAGTCATCTTCACGATGAACTCCCAGTCTGCATCCTTCTGCTCGCGGGTCTTAGCCTTCTCAGGACGGTTGGCAATGTCCTCACCCTCATTGCACATACAGTGCTCGCGGGTCCAAGCCATAGCCTTCTCGTACTCCACAGGGTCGTAGATACCCTCAGTCATGCGGCGGATGATTTCAGTAAGGTCAACACTCTCGTTGCGCATACCGAGGTACTCCTGGAAGAAGTTAGGGTCAACGATAGAACCTGCGATACCCATGCAGGCGCTACCCATAGAAAGATATGATTTGCCGCGCATGGTAGCCACTGCCTGAGCTGCTCTGGCAAAGCGCAAAATCTTTTCTGCTACGTCAGCAGGGATAGAGTCGTCCTCCAAGTCCTGAACGTCATGACCATAGATGCCGAAAGCTGGCAATCCCTTTTGGGCATGAGCTGCGAGAACAGCAGCCAGATAGACTGCACCCGGACGTTCTGTACCATTGAATCCCCATACAGCCTTTGGCCAGTGAGGATGCATATCCATAGTTTCAGCACCATAGCACCAGCAAGAAGTAACGGTGATGGTAGAGCCAACACCCTCGCGCTCAAACTTCTCAGCGCAAGCTGCACTCTCTGCCACACGGCCGATGGTACTGTCAGCGATGACGCACTCCACAGGAGAGCCATCGCCATTACGTAAGTTTTCTGAAATGAGTTTGGCTACGGACTTAGCCAAGTTCATGGTTTTTTCCTCGAGGCTTTCACGTACACCTCCCTGACGTCCGTCGATGGTAGGACGGATACCGATTTTAGGATAGTTGCTCATATTTTTTATATTTTAAGTTGAAAGGTTTATTATATTCTTTATAATTAAAGATTATTGCTACAAAGATAGTGATAAAAAAACATCATTGTTATGTTCGTTATATTTTTTTGTGTTTATTTGTCTTTATTTTCATAAAAGAAAAACGTGTAAGTAATTGGGTTACTTACACGTTTGGAGTATTGTCTGCAGCAATCTGTTTGGCTGTAGATATGAGTTGCTCAAATTCTGCGCAGAACTCGGTCATCTGATGATAGAGCAGATTGCTACCTTTATCAGCAAGTTCCTTATCTGGCAATGGACCGCTATTGATAGCCACTGTGAAGATGTTGGCAGCTACACCGGAACGCACGCCCAATGGAGCATTCTCTACCACGATACCTTCCCATGGCTTCAAGTCGCCAGCCTTCTGCAATCCCATCAGGTATGGATCAGGATTTGGCTTGCCGCGCTTCACATCGTATGCGGTTACGATATGCGCTTCGTCTAGGTATTCGCCGAAGTCGTTGAGGAGTCTCAGGATGAGTGGGCGCTGACCGCTACCGGTAACTACTCCCACCTGCATTCCTGCATCCTTGATCTTCTGCATGATTTCCTTCACGCCAGGGAATATCTCGGCGGTTGGCATGGAATGGAAGATGTCGGTCTTCACATCATACATCTTCTGCGCTTCATCCAGGGAGATGTCGATACCCTTCTGCTTCTTCACCATCATCTGGATGGTATCGATGCCTCGGGCTCCCTCGGTGGCATAGGCATCGGCGGCAGTCATGTGGATATCGAACTGCTTCATTGACTCCTGCCATGCCACGGCATGATTGGGCATACTATTATATAATACGCCATCCATATCAAAAAGAACGGCTTTAGGGTTGAATTCCCCAAAGCCGTGGTCTTTTAAGTATTTTGAAATAATTTCTTTCATCAATTACTTCTCGTTAGCCAGACGCTCCTGGATAGCCTTGCTCTCTGCCTCATAACCAGGCTTGTTGAGCAATGCGAACATGTTCTTCTTGTAAGCCTCAACACCTGGCTGGTTGAATGGGTTCACCTCTTCCAAGAGACCGCTGATACCGCAAGCCTTCTCAAAGAAGTAGATCAGCTGACCAAGGTAGTAAGCGTTCAACTCAGGTACGTTAACCAGGATGTTAGGAACACCACCGTCAACGTGAGCCAGACGTGTACCGAGCTCTGCCATCTTGTTGACCTCATCAACACGCTTGCCCTCGAGGAAGTTCAAACCGTCGAGGTTCTCATCGTCGTGTGGGAAGAGCAACTTTTCATTAGGAGTCTCTACGCTGATAACAGTCTCGAAGATAGAGCGCTCGCCCTGCTGAATCCACTGGCCCATAGAGTGAAGGTCGGTAGTAAAGTCGCAAGCTGCAGGGAAGATACCCTTCTGGTCCTTACCCTCGCTCTCACCATAGAGCTGCTTCCACCACTCAGCAAAGTAGTGAAGCTTTGGCTGGAAGTTGCATACAATCTCAATCTTCTTGCCAGCCTGAGTGTAGAGAGCCTGACGTGTAGCTGCATAGATGGCAGCAGGGTTCTCCTCGAAAGCTACGTCCTTGCCGCAAGCTTTCTCCATTTCAGCTGCACCGGCAACGAGCTGCTTTACATCGAAACCAGCTACTGCGATAGGCAACAGACCTACTGGAGTCAAGACAGAGAAGCGACCACCCACGTTGTCTGGGATGATGAAGCTCTTGTAACCCTCCTTGTCAGCGCAAGTGCGGGCAGCACCCTTCTTAGCGTCGGTAACGGCTACGATAACATCCTTAGCCTCGTCCTTGCCACGCTGATCCTCGCACTGCTTCTTCAAAAGACGGAAAGCAAGAGCTGTCTCAGTTGTGGTACCAGACTTAGAGATGTTGATGACACCAAACTTCTTGTCCTTCAAGTAAGAAGTCAACTCGAAGAGGTAGTCCTCACCGATATTGTTACCTGCGAAGAGGATAGTAGGGTTCTTCTTGTCGTTTACGAGCCAAGCAAAAGAGTTACCGAGGCCTTCGATAACGGCGCGAGCACCGAGGTAGCTACCACCGATACCTGCAACAACAACAACCTCACACTTCTCACGCAATGTGTTGGCAACAGCCTGGATCTCATCGAGGAACTCAGGAGTGATAGAAGATGGCAAATGCAACCATCCCAGGAAATCGTTACCTTCACAAGTGCCGTTCTCAAGAGCTTCCTGAGCGGCCTTTACTTTAGGCTCGTAAGCCTTTACTGCACCCTCAGCGAGGAATGATGCAGCCTTTGTAATGTTTAAGCTGATACTTTTCATTTTACCTTTTATCTAAATGAATCTGTTAAAAGTTTTATCTCTATTTGTGGACTGATGCGTTCATACAATATATTATATACGGCATCGAGGATTGGCATGTTGACGTGCATGTGGCGATTGATTTCCTTCATACACTTCGTACCAAAGTATCCCTCGGCAATCATCTCCATCTCTATCTGAGCACTCTTCACGCTGTAGCCTTTACCTATCATGGTTCCGAAGGTACGGTTGCGGGAGAAGTTGCTGTAACCCGTCACGAGCAGGTCGCCCAGATATACCGAGTCGTACATACTACGTTCGATAGGGTGGACAGCTGTGAGGAAGCGATGCATCTCCTGAACAGCGTTTGACATGAGTACCGCCTGGAAATTGTCTCCATACTTCAAACCGCCACAGATACCTGCAGCAATGGCATATACGTTTTTCAGCACCGAAGAGTATTCGATACCAATCACGTCGCTCGAAGTCTTGGTCTTGATAAACTCGCTTGCCAGACAGTCGTTGGCAAAGGCTCGCGCCTTGTCGGTATCACTGCAGCCCACTGTGAGATAGCTCAATCGTTCCAGCGCTACCTCTTCGGCATGAGAAGGTCCACCGATACAAGCCAGATTCTCGTAAGGCACATCGTATACCTGGTGGAAATATTCCGAGCAAACGAGGTTTTCGTCTGGCACAATACCCTTGATGGCTGTGATGATAAACTTGTCGCTGATGCGAGTCTTGAGTTTCTTGAGATGATTCTTGAGGTATGGCGATGGGGTTACGAATACGAGCGTATCGTAGTTCTGCACTATCTTGTTGATATCGGAAGAGAAGAAAATCTCATCTACGTTGAATCGTGCCGACATCAGATAGGCGGGGTTATGCCCCATACGCTTGAAGTCTTCGATGCGGTCATTGCGACGCATATACCAGCCTATGTGATGAGTATGCCCCACCACAATCTTGGCTATTGCCGTAGCCCAGCTACCGCCGCCAATAATCGCTATTTTACCGCAGTTATACACTTCGAATGAATTTATAAATTAATAATTAATAATTAATAATGTATAATGAGGCTTTCGCCTTTATTTGTAGATATAATGTATAACTAATAAAAAGCCGGAACTCTTTATTAATTATACATTATTAATTATGCATTATCAATTAAGCATTTGCTGCATCAATCCAGCCCTGGATGTCATCAACAGAAGGCTTCTCGTAGCCGAGCTTGTACTTCTTGTTGATTTCTCCAATCTTCTGCTGCAAGCCTTGTGCTTTCTCTTCACGGATATCAGAGATGAGGTTGAAACCTGCCTTGCGGAGCACGTATGCCCAATCCTCTGGCACGCCAATCTCTGCCCATTCCTTGATGGTGCTCTGTGGCATCTTCTTCTCTGGTTTCATCTGTGGGAAGAACAGTACTTCCTGGATGAAGGTCTTGCCGGTCATCAACATGACCAAGCGGTCGATACCGATACCGATACCTGATGTTGGAGGCATACCGTACAGGAGGGCACGGAGAAAGTCCTGATCGATGATCATTGCCTCATCATCACCCTTGTCGGCAAGCTTCATCTGGTCGATGAAACGCTCTTCCTGGTCAATTGGGTCGTTGAGCTCAGAGTATGCATTGGCAAGCTCCTTACCGTTTACCATCAACTCGAAACGCTCGGTCAAGCCTGGCTTAGAACGGTGCATCTTGGTTAATGGAGACATCTCTACAGGATAGTCGGTGATGAAGGTTGGCTGGAGGAAAGTGCCCTCGCAGAACTCACCGAAGAGCTCATCAATCAACTTACCCTTACCCATGGTCTCATCTACGTCCATGCCCTTCTCCTTGCAGAATGCGCGGATCTCTTCCTCGGTCTTGCCGTTGCAGTCGAAACCGGTCTTCTCCTTGATGGCATCGAGGATAGGAAGACGGCGATATGGAGCCTTGAAGCTGATGATATTGCCATCAATCTCGCGCTCTGGCTTGCCGTTGACGGCGATACAGATGGTTTCGAGCAACTTCTCTGTGAAAGCCATCATCCAGTTGTAGTCCTTGTACTGAACATAAAGCTCCATACAGGTAAACTCAGGGTTGTGGTTGCGGTCCATACCCTCGTTGCGGAAGTTCTTGCCGATTTCATAAACACCCTCGAAACCACCTACGATGAGGCGCTTCAGATAAAGCTCGGTAGCGATACGCATGTACATATCCTGATCGAGTGCGTTGAAGTGGGTGATGAATGGACGGGCTGAAGCACCACCGGCAATGCTCTGCAGGGTAGGAGTCTCTACCTCTGTATAACCAGCGTTGTCAAGTACGCTGCGGAGAGTGCGGAGCACAGTGGCACGCTGCAGGAAGGTTTCCTTCACACCATCGTTTACGATGAGGTCAACATAGCGCTGACGGTAACGCAACTCAGGATCGTCGAACTTGTCGTAAGCCACACCATCCTTGTACTTCACGATTGGGAGTGGCTTCAAGCTCTTAGAGAGCAGGCACAACTCCTTGGCGTGAACAGAAATCTCGCCAGTCTGTGTGCGGAATACGAAACCCTTTACACCGATGAAGTCACCGATGTCGAGAAGCTTCTTGAATACTGTATTGTAAAGGTCCTTGTTCTCGTCTGGACAAATCTCGTCGCGGGCGATGTAAACCTGGATTCTTCCCTTTGAGTCCTGCAACTCAGCGAAGCTTGCTTTACCCATTACGCGGCGACCCATCATACGGCCAGCGATAACTACCTGGCGTGGCTCGTCCTCGTCCTTAAACTCAGCTTTGATGTCAGTGCTGAATGCATTGGTTGGAAACTCTGCTGCTGGGTATGGGTCGATGCCCATCTCGCGCAATGTCTGAAGACTTTGTCTGCGAACGATTTCCTGTTCGCTTAACTCTAAAATGTTCATACTTTATTTAGATATATCTATTTGTTTTCTTTTTGTTGGTGCAAAAATACAAATAATTTTTCGAACTCTTGCCCTATTTTTATGCTTTTTAATACAATAAGGTAATTTATCTATGCAAATGTTGCGCAAGCCTATAGTTTGATGAAGATTTTTCGGTGATACATCCAGATACCCATTGCTGCGTGGATAGCTACAAAGAAGAGGGCGTAGGTGAGCGATGCTACATACTCATCGCTGATGACGCTCTGGATGCCAATGAAAATCTCTGCCTTGATGTCAAAGCTTCCAAAGAGGATGGCAAGTGCCTCGCTCATCACATAGAGAAAAAGCGGATTCATGCCAAAGGCAAGCAGACCCTTGGTCAGGATGTTGTCCTTGCTGCTCGGCTTGTTGTCGATAAACTGCAACAGGATGCCCAATATCCAGGAGGCGAATCCGCAGGTTACGAATACGTAGCTGGGACTCCAGATGCGCTTGTTGATGCCGAAACCAATCAGGGAGAGTCCGAAGCCTAGAGCTACCATCACGAGACCTGCCACCTTCAATACCTTGATCTTCGAATCTACGGTCTGACCTGCTACGGAAATGTACTTGCAGCAGAGGAATCCTATCATCGTATGGGCGATGGATGGAATCGTGCTCAGTAATCCTTCCGGGTCTACCGGACTTCTTTGATAGAGATGGTTGATGCCGAAAATGCTGCGGTCTACCTGTGCCAGGATATTGGTGGATGCATCGTATGCATAGCCATTGCCAAACACCAGAATGCCCATATAAACTACGAGTAAACCGATGATGGTATGGATGAAATAGCGATGGTTCAGGGTGATGGCGAGCAGGGCCACGACTCCGTAGCAGATGGCTATGCGCTGCAATACTGCCCATATTCGCAGGTGGGCAAAGTCTAGTGCATCTCCACTGCATATCATGTCAAACCAGTTGATACCCAAACCGATGAGGAAGAGTAGGATGGTTCGCTTGGCTATCTTTCTATAGACGTGAGCTGAGGGCTTGAACTCTGTCTTCTTCAGGGATATGAAGGTTGACATTCCCACCATGAAGAGGAAGAACGGGAAGACAAGGTCGCACGGTGTGAGACCATTCCACTTGCTATGCTCCAGAAAGCTGTAGTTGTGCTCCCCGCCATTGTTAACCAATATCATGAGGGCTACGGTGAGTCCTCGCATCACGTCGAGTGATTTTAATCTGTTCATATATTACTTGATGACTTTCACGAATTACTTGATGAAATGAATGACTTCTTTTGCTACATCCACAGGGTTCCCTTCTGGCTTTGAAGAGTATGGATTCTTCTGCAGGGTCCATGGTTCCTCCAGCGCATACCAGTCGATTTTCGGTGCGCTAGGCAATGCCAGCTGGAAGAGCTCTGCGGATGTTTTTCCTGCATTCTTGCCACTGCCCAAGGCATCGTAATCAATGTTGGTGCAAGCTGCCATCTGGTCGGCGAGTGCTTTCATATAGGTACTCCATCGCTTGTAGTAGAAATCCTTCAGCAAACCTTGCCATTCCTTGTGTCCATAATCCCGTAGTCCGCCATCGTCTGCGCAGACACGGTTGCCCCAGGTGGTAATCTGTACTCGGGCATTCCATTCGTAGAGGTCTTTCTCTTTAGCGGTCTTGCCCAGGTTGCGTGCTTCCTCTATCCAATGTCCCAGACGGAATTCTGGACGGGTACCGAGCAGTTGGTCCTGTAGAAGAATCATCTTCAGGAAACGGTCAGCATCCTTGTCGAACTCCTTACGGGAGAAGGATTGATAGTCTGCAATGGCTTTCCAGTACTGTTTGCGCCCCTGGTCGGCAAGTGCCTGGCGGCAGATATCTACCAGATCATACTCATAGTTGTTGTTGCCACGGTATTTGTCTGCTACGCTGGCAAAGAGGATGGCTGCCTCCCGGGTATCCTCCGGGTCGTAATAGTTGCGCATCTTCGACCAGCTGGAAACCTGGAAGTTGTTTAACGAAGGGCGTCCGCAGAAGATGCTCTCGTGAGGACCCTGCTGGTTGTTGCCCATCGGACAGTTGTAGATGCTCTGAGCCAGAATTGTCCATGCTTTCTCGATGGTTGCATCGTGTACCCCATATCGGGCATAGCAGTATTCCTTGAGCCAGTCTTCCTTGGTAGTCTTCTCGGCACGCCAAGGCAGTTCGCTCATCAGTTCAAACATCACAGGGTTGTTTTCTGAACCTTCCATCGTGAAGCCCCATCCCTTAAGTGAAGAGTGAAGAGTGAGGAGTGAAGAATTCTCTTGTTTTTGGGTGTCCTTTTTCCCCGTTGCCAGATAGAAGTTGTTCAGCAGCTGGTCCATTCTTCCATGCAGACCCACATTGCCACCGAAATTCTCTAGCATACAGAAGAGCCACTGGTGCTTGCCGTAACCACCATCGCGCTTCAGAATGCTGGGACCGCCAAACATCGGACGGCATTCGGAGAAGAGGTCGAGCACCAGGATGTCGCCTACCTTTAAGTCTTCAATCATCTGAGGACGAGGATTTTCGTTCCATCCCTGTACCACCCAGATGGCTTTTGGGTTAGCACGCTTCATTGCACTCATCAGTGCCTTTCCTGCTTTGGCATAATCCACGGCTGCATCATCACCGCTCTCGTGGAAAGGATCCATCGAATAGAATTCTGATTTTCCGTAGAGCTTGGTCAGTTCCTTATAATATAGGTCGGCGATTTCTGTAAATCTGCTATCGGTAGGAGAGAGGTTGGCAGGGCGCTGGTAACCGTTCCACTTGCCGGCATCCGTCACGTTCAACCCCAATCTCTCTTTGGCATCGTGAGGTACCATACCGCAATAGCCAGGCAAGACAGGTTTCATTCCCATCTCCTTCATTCTGGCAAGAATCTTCTTCTGGAGAGTTTCCTGCTGCTTATACCAGCTCAATGGAAGCGGACCTCCCCAACCTTCCAGGTTGTTCATCTCCCACCAGGCAAGGAAAGCGGGTCCAGCGATGAACTTGCCCACTTCTTCTTCTGAATATCCCAGTTTCAGGAGCATGTTGCGCCACACGCATTCTGTGCCCACGGCTGCAAGTGGCATGTTGATGCCGTGAAGCGCCATCCAGTCTATTTCTTTCTGCCATCGGTTCCAGTCCCAGAAAGCCATCGTGTAGGAGAAGGTACAGTAGTTGAAATCGTAGCGCAGTTTGAGGTCGGTCTCGTGGCGCTCCTTCTGCTTGACGGCTGGCAGTACTGCTGGCAGTTTGGTGTTCATGCTGTTCCATGTGATATGGATGCCGGCATAATGCTTCAGATACCAGTTGATGCCCACGGCGATATTCACCCAGGAGTTGCCCCGGATGATGATGGGATTGTTTCTACCGGCAGATTGGGATGCTGTTGCATTCTTTCCGCTTCTAGCTTGGTCTATCTCGAAGAAATCTTTGTCAGACTTGACAAGTATTGTCTTGAACTTGGCAGCAGCTCCCTTGTCTATGCGATTCAGAAGATCGTCTGCCGGATTTGCGTATGCACCAAAAGTAATAGTACATAATAGTCCTAGGAGTAATTTTTTCATAAAATCGTTTGTTGTTGTTTCAATATGCTGCAAAGATAGTAAAAAAATGCGGTTCATACCAAGTAAAAGTGCTTAAAAGTATAAAAAAGGCTTATTTATTTTGTTTTGTCTTTTATTTGCATTAATTTTGCAAGAAAATGAGGTGAGGAGTGAGTAGAATATCTGTTTGCTCCAATCCCCCTAAACAACCAACTTTAAATTTTGATAAGGATGAACATAGACGAAGTAGTAAAAAGAATAAGTAAGACCGATGGACTTTCTAAAACCCTCGGCATGCATTTTATCTCAACTCCTGAGCCTGATACGCTTCAGGCTACGATGAAAGTGGATGAGCGTAATCGCCAACCATTCGGATTTCTGAGTGGGGGTGCTTCTCTGGCACTGGCGGAAAATGTGGCAGGTATCGGCTCCTTGGCTCTCTGCCCTGGTCAGATAGCTGTGGGCATCAATGTGAGTGGCACTCATGTACTAGCAGTGAGCGAGGGAGATACGGTTACTGCATATGCCAAGCTGGTTCACAAAGGCAGGACCCTGCATACTTGGGAAGTTGCAATCAAAAACACTGCTGATGAGTTGATCTGCACCGTACAGGTAACCAACTATGTGTTTACTCCTAAGAAGAAAGATACTAAGATGGAGGAATCTAATAAGACAGAAGAATAAAGTATGACGGCATTTGCATACTATCGTTTGCCTTATCTGCATCACGCTCATTATGTGGTGCAGCATGAGGGTGAGCCGGAAGTTCTCTCCTCTGTGGCAGAACTGAATGGTAAGGAGGGGTTTGTAATAGCTCCCTTCTCGCCATCCAGCGATTGTCCTGTGCTTTTGATTCATCCTGATGAAAGCAAACTGATTGCTGTGGGGAACGAAAATGGCCCTGAAGAGAAGGCTCCGCAATCCTCTCCCGATGGGGCTGAAAATGCATCCCGACGTAGCTCTTCATACGTCGGGACGCAGCCAGAACTGCATCGGGACGCAGTAAACGCTACGTCGGGACGTAATTTTGAGGCCTACGCCAGAGAGTTTGAATGCTTTCATCAGCAGTTATCCGAAGAGACATTCTGCAAGATTGTTTTGGCAAGAAAAGTTTCTCTGGTGAGTGATAAAATCAGAATTAAAAAGATAGATAGTGTCGATGCTCAGGATGTTGCGTCTTTAAAGGCGCTTTTCCTGAAAACCTGCCGTATGTATCCTCGTCTTTTCGTTGCCTTGGTTTATACTTCCCAATCGGGTATGTGGCTGATGGCAACTCCGGAAATCTTGCTCAAGGGGGAGGGAGATGAGTATCAGACGATGTCTTTGGCAGGTACGCAAAAGGCGGAGCCTTCCCGAACCATTGCTGATTATCCGGTAGAGGGCGTGGAATGGTCGGAGAAGAACAGGGATGAGCAGCAGTATGTTACGGATTATATCGAAGACTGCATCAAGGGCTTTGCTGGGGATTACAGACTGCAAGGTCCGTATACCACGATGGCTGCCAATCTTTATCATCTCCGTACCGATATCTCTTTCAGATTGCTGGATAAAGGCAGATTGGGGGATGTGCTCAATGCTTTGTATCCTACGCCTGCAGTCTGTGGTATCCCAAAGGATGCGGCTCGCCGGTTCATATTGCAGCATGAGCTTTATTCCCGTAAATACTATAGCGGTTTTGTCGGTCCGATTTCTTCGCAGGGAAAGACTCATCTCTTCGTTTCTCTCCGCTGCATGAACATCTTGCAGGATGGCATCTGTGAACTATATGCTGGTGGCGGATTGCTCAAGGAGAGCGAGATGGAAAAGGAGTGGAAGGAAACTGAAGCTAAAATGCAGACAATCAGACGGGTTTTGCTTTAGCAGAATTGGCAATTGTTAATTATTAATTGTAAATTATATATTATAAATTAGTTTTCGTGTTTAGTAATATCGATAATGTCAATATCCTGACGGGTGTTCTCGCATCTCATGGTGTGAGAAGAGTAGTGGTTTGTCCTGGAAGTCGTAATGCGCCCATCGTACATAATCTTAATGAGATGGATGGCATTACCTGCTATCCAGTCACCGATGAACGCAGTGCGGGATTTGTGGCTATGGGTATTGCCTTGGGTAATCCGTCACCGTGTCCGGATCCGGTAGCGGTCTGTGTTACTTCCGGCTCTGCATTGCTCAATCTCTATCCGGCAGTCTGTGAGGCTTATTATCAGAAGTTGCCAATCATCATCATTTCGGCAGATAGACCGGAGGCTTGGATAGGCCAGCAGGATGGACAGACCCTGCCGCAGGCTCATGTCTTCGGTACGATGGTGAACAGAAGCGTGAATCTTCCAATCGTATCCAACGAGGAGCAGGCTTGGTATTGTGAACGGTTGGTGCATGAAGCGGTCATCGACTGCGTGCACCGCAAGATAGGTCCGGTACATATCAATATCCAGCTTTCTGAACCTCTCTATCAGTTTACGGTAGACAAGCTGCCGAAAACTCATTGGGTGGATTACGTGAAGACCAATCTCTTTGGCGGCAGTTTCCATTACGGTGATATGCTTGATTTTCTGAATGCCAGAAAGCCGATGATCGTGGTGGGACAGGATTATCCATGCAGTCAGCTTTACGGTATCAAGCAGATTGATTCGTGGGCAGTTACGCTCATCGAACCGACGGCTTTAGGTACGTCAAGCGAGGATCCTGCATGCCGGGAATTTTCCAGCAATCTCCTGGTTACCAATTTCGATGAAGTGCTGAATAAGGTGGGGGATAACGGGGATTATATGCCCGATTTTATTCTCTATGTAGGAGGCACCCTGGTGAGCAAGCGCCTCAAGCTGTTCCTTCGCCTTGCCGTGAAGAAAGGTGCTAAGGTGTGGCGGGCAAGTACTGATGGTGATTACATTGATACTTTTATGCGTATTGACCGTATCTTCCAATGCGATACCACACTGCTGGCGGATGCCATGACCTCTTACGATCGGGTTTATCGGGATGAAGTGGATGCGTATAAGGAACGTTGGGAGAAAGCCCTGTTGGCGGCTAAGCGTCATGCTTTCGATTATGAACCATCTTTCAGCAGTATGGCGGCCGTAAAGGTTTTCCAGACGGAATATCTGGCTCATTCGCTGGATGATACCCGTGAATGCCGTCTCTTCTACGGCAACAGTATGGCAATTCGACTGGCTTGTATCTACGCCCGTCAGTACGTGCATTGCAATCGTGGCGTGAATGGTATCGAGGGTTCGCTATCTGCAGCTGCGGGCTTGTCTATCTATCTTTCGGAATATTATCATCCTGATGCCAGGAGCCAGCAGAAGGTTTTCTGCGTGTTGGGCGACCTGAGTTTCTTCTACGATCAGAATGCCCTCTGGAATCAGAATCTCAATGGCAGTCTTCGCATCTTGCTCTTGAATAATGGCGGCGGAGCCATCTTTGCCAAGTTCAAGGGATTGAAGGAAAGTTCTGCACGCGAGAAACTGGTGATGGCTGAGCATTGCACTTCTGCTTATCACATCTGTCTGGCACAAGATGTAGCCTATCAGAATGCTGATGATATGAAGTCGCTCTTTGAGGGCATCGATTGGCTCATCCATACCGAGTCAAGCAGACCGATGCTTCTGGAGGTTCTTACGGATATAGAAACAGATAATCAGGTTCTGGATGAATATTATAATAGTTTAGAGTTATCATCAGAGAAAGAAGGATGATCCATCCTTTCTGAAAGTAACCTGAAAGTAATCATAAAGTTCAAAGTTCAATAATCAAAGTTCAAAGTAAATGAGAGAATGGAAAAAGATAGAAGGTTTTGATTTCAAGGAAATCATCTTCGAGGAGTATAATCACATTGCTAAGATTACCATCAATCGTGAGCGTTATCGCAACGCCTTCACTCCATTGACTACCTGGGAGATGGCGCAGGCTTTCAACTACTGTCGTGACTGTCTGGATATCCGTGTGGTTATCCTGACGGGTGCTGGCGACAAGGCTTTCTGTGCCGGTGGAGATATGCATGTGAAGGGTAGAGGTGGATATGTTGGCAACGATGGTGTGCCTCGTCTCAACGTGCTTGATGTACAGATGCAGATTCGTCGTTTGCCAAAGCCTGTTATCGCCATGGTGAACGGTTATGCCATCGGTGGTGGTCATGTGCTTCATGTGATGTGCGACCTGACCATCGCTTCAGAGAATGCCATCTTCGGACAGACTGGTCCTAAGGTAGGAAGCTTCGATGCAGGTTTCGGTTCTTCTTATCTGGCAAGAATGGTTGGTCAGAAGAAGGCCCGTGAAATCTGGTTCCTCTGCAAGCAGTATTCTGCGAAGGAGGCTGAAGAGATGGGAATGGTCAACAAGGTGGTTCCTGTCGACCAGTTGGAAGATACCTGCGTAGAATGGGCTGAAATCATGATGGAGCGTTCTCCTTTGGCTCTCCGTATGATCAAGGCTGGCTTGAATGCTGAGTTGGATGGTCAGGCTGGTATTCAGGAGTTGGCTGGTGATGCAACGATGCTCTATTATACCATGGATGAGGCTCAGGAGGGTGGCAAGGCTTTCCTGGAGAAGCGCAAGCCTCGTTTTGAGGATTATCCTCAGTTCCCGTAAATGGCAGAGTGAGTAATCGAATATAAGGATATATAAATCATATAGGATGCCTTCGGTCATCTTGTATGGTTTATTTTTTTTCCTTCACTATGGATGCTGGATGAAAACCAATAGGGGGAAGATGAAGATAAATTTGAAATGGATGAAAACCAATAGGGGGAAGATGAAGATAAATGAGAAATGGATGAAAATAAAAAAGCCAACCTCTAATACTAGAGATTGGCAATCTTAATGCTTTATGGGTGGAAGGTGGGACTCGAACCCACGACATTCAGAACCACAATCTGACGCTCTAACCAACTGAACTACGTCCACCATGTTAGCTTGCTTAATTGTTATTTCTTTTAAGCGAGTGCAAAGGTACTACATTTTTTTGAATTCACCAAATTTTTTCTAAACTTTTTTCTGAAAAACTTCATTTTTCTGTAAAAAAATAGCATTTCCCCTTAAAACTGCAGTTTTTTTGATGGGAAAATGCTATTTATAAGTTTACAAGCTATTACTTAGCAGGGCTAGCTGGTACTGTTGGAGTTGCTGCTTTCTGAGCATCAGCTGCACCGTTAGCTGCTGGGGCTGCCTTCTGAGCACCTGCTGCAGCGTCCTTGCTAGCACCTGGCATAGCAGGAAGAGCAGTCTGCTCCTGGGTTGCACCTTCCATAACGCTGCTTTCGCCAGCAGCCTGAGGTGCTACATAAGCACAAACTATGCTGATAACTACCATGGCACCAGCGAGACCCCATGTTAATTTCTCTATAATGTCGGTTGTCTTACGAACGCCCATGATAGAGTTTGTTGAAGAGAAGTTACTTGCAAGTCCACCTCCCTTTGATTCCTGGATGAGCACGATGAAAATCATCATGATTGCTACCAGGACGATTAATACTACAAATAATGTGTAAGCCATTTTTTAAAACTAGTTTTATTTATTATTTTTATTTGTTATTTTTATTATTTCCGTTTAACATCAGTTTCTCGAGAAATCTTAGCTGGTCCACATAGTAGGCACTCTTGTGTGGATGCTGCTTGTAGAGTCGCTCGATAATTTGATAAGCTCGTTCATACTTGCCCTGTTTGATGTAAATGCGGGCGAGGGTTTCTGTAAATACACCACTATTTTCAGTTTGTTCCTCGTTGTCATTGTCATCTTCCAGCTGAGGCGTGTATTCTGGCTTGTATTCCTCTCCCTGCTGTATTTTTGGCAATTTGAATCCTCCATCTTCCATGAAGTCATCAATCAGACTGATGGTTCTTGAAGGTTTCTCTTCTTCTTCTTGATCTTCAGTCTCCATCAGATAAGCTACATAATCAACAGCTGCATCTGCAGGTGTTGGCTTCCGCTTTTCTTTCTTAGCTTCTTTTTCTTCTGCATCTGTTGGTATAGAACCTAGGAAACTGTCGATAAGGTCGCTTGTGCGGTCTACCTTAGATGTATTGTGCAAGTTGCTTTTTGATGCTTCTCCTTGAGTAGGATAAGCCTTGCTCTTTTCCCCATAGTTTTCTTTCTTGAACTGATAGTGCGCTGCTTCAACCATTTCGAAGATGACCTTGCGGTCGGTTATGTAGATGGCTGCACGGCGTAGCTCTTCGTCGAAACTGGGGTCGTGGAGTAGGTACAGGTTTTTCAACATCAAGAGGCGAGCCGTTTGATAATAGGGATATAGAGCCAAGAGGGCGCGCAAGTCGTAGAGCGTCTCCCGGTTCATCTCCTCTGGGTGTTGTATCAATCTGCTTAATTCCACTTTGTTCTATTTAATGTTTGGTTACTATGAACTTTGAGCTTTGAACTATATGATTTGTATAGCTGTTGAATTCTTCACTCTTCACTCTTCGTTCTTCACTTACTATTTCCTTACCAGTTAGCTACTGTAGCGTTGAATATCTGGTCTACCAAGTCTTTTACCATCTGAGTGACCAGTTCTTCCTGAACAGAAGCTAAACTTTGTGTGGTATCGTAGGTCTTTGCAGAGGTGAATGACTTTTCGAAGTCCTCGGTATGTTTCTTGTTATTCGTGAAACGGACGTTGACGGTGATACTCAACTCTGTCTGTGCAGAATAACCTTCAGCAGATACCGACTTGTTGCGCTGGGAATATTGGGTGATTTCACCCTCAATCTTCAGGTCGCCATTACGGGAAACCTGTCGCAACTGGGTATTGTTGGCAAATTTGTCTTTCAGCTCGTTGTTGAACATTGGTCCCATTGGTCCCCAAACGTATGAACTTCTGATAGGGAAGTCTGCTATTTGGATAGTCTTGGTCTGGGTATAGTCAATGCTGGCACCGTTGAAGCCATAGCTAACGGAACAGGCAGTCATAATGCCTATGACCAATGAAATCCCTAATATATATATGTACGCGCGTAATTGCTTCATAATTTATATTTGTTTATTTTCCGGTAAAGGGTTCTGTCTGATATACCCAATTCCTCGGCAGCTTTCTTTCGATTGCCATTGTTGCGTTCCAGAGCTTTTTCTATCATTTGTTTGCTCAAGTCATCGAGATTCAGTGAGTCGTTCTCTTTGATTTCTTCTGCCTCGATTTCTTCAGCTTCCGATTGTCCCATTTGGTCAGCTCGGATGATTCCCGGTTCGTGTCGGATGATTCCTGTGTCATGCCGGATGATTCCCTCTGCTGGTGTGATAGGCTGTGTGTTGTCAAACTCTGCCGGATAGCTTGTCGGACTCATGCTCGATACAGAGGTTGGATTACCGAATCCTTCTGCTCCTCTTAGCTGACGGGCTTCATCCAGTTGCTTGCGCAATGCCCCCATCTCTCTTCGCAAGTCGCTCACGTTTCCTCTTAGCTCATAAAGAATCTTATAGAGAAATTCTCGCTCGTTTTCATAACTGTGCGAGGTGTTGTTGCTCTGTGGAATGGTGGCAAGTTGAGTAGTCTCTTCATCGCGTGGGATAAAATGCATGAGTGTCTCCATGTTAATTTCCCGTTCACGACTTAATACCGACATTTGTTCGGTAATGTTCTTGAGCTGTCTCACGTTGCCTGGCCACTTGTATTTCAGCATGAGTTTTTTGGCATCTTCTGTCAGGCTGATCTTTGGCAGATTGTATTTCTCTGCCATTTGCATGGCGAAAAGGCGGAACAACAGTAAGATGTCATTTCCTCGTTCGCGAAGTGGAGGCATCTGGATTGGAATTGTATTCAGTCGGTAATACAAGTCTTCGCGGAATCTTCCTTCGCTGATTGCCTTTCTCATGTTGACGTTGGTGGCAGCAACGATTCGTACGTTGGTCTTGCGAATCTCTGTTCCACCTACGCGGATATATTCGCCCGTTTCCAGCACTCTCAGCAGTCTTGCCTGAGTCTGTATGGGCAGTTCGCCCACCTCGTCAAGAAATATAGTACCCTTGTTGGCTATTCCGAAGTAGCCTTCGCTTTCTCCTATGGCTCCGGTAAAGGAACCCTTCTCGTGTCCAAAGAGCTCACTGTCTATAGTGCCCTCAGGAATGCTACCGCAGTTGATGGCAAAATACTTTTCTCTTCTTCTTGGTGAGTTGTCATGGATCACCCTCGGAATGATTTCCTTACCAACTCCACTTTCTCCGATAATAAGCACAGAAAGATCTGTCGGTGCCACCTGTAAGGCGACATCGAGAGCATGATTCAATCCGTCGCTATTTCCGACGATATTGTAGCGTTGTTTTATTTTCTGTAGTTCAGATGTATCCATTTAGCTGCCAAAATTACACATTTTTTTTGAAATATCAGCATATATTGCCCAAAAATAGGTCTTTTTTAACGTTTACCTATTCTTGGGCATCATATTTTGCTTTAAATTAAGCTTCTGGAGCTACTTGCTGAGCTGGTTCAGTTGTAGCTTGCGGAGCTTCCTGACCTTCATTCTTTGGACGAGGTGTAAAGTTCTTTTCATTCTTTGGAGGGAATGGCTTGCCGCCCTTCTTTGGGATAGAGAATCTTACCTTTTCGCTCTCGTCACGCTTCTCGTGATAGAGTTTTGGAAGTGGATTTTCTATTGCCTCATCATAGCTGTTTCTGTTCTGGAAAGCATCAATAGCCAGGAATACTGCCTGGCGGAACGATGACTCGTCAGCTTCATTGCAGCCTGCAATGCTGTAACTTGGTGCCATGTTGGCTGCTGTATGGATGATAGGCAAACCTGCAGTGTAGATGACGCCATCCTCTGTATAGAGAGAATGGAATGGGGTAGTGGCTTGGTCATGATACATGGCCATGATTCCGTCAAAGTCGCTGAAATATCCCTTACCGAAGAACTCATCTGCTGCGTATGGACCAAAAGCCTGAATGCCTTGTTCTGCTAATTTGTCAATAGCAGGAATGATGATTTCGCTCTCCTCTTTGCCGCAACTTTCCTCTTCGTTGCTGCGAGGATTGAGGGCAAGCACTGCTATGCGTGGGTTGGTGATGAGGAAATCTCTTTTGATGGTTTGTTGCATGAGCTTTACTCTTTCGATAATGCGTTCCTCGGTGATTCCGGCTATTACATTTTTGAATGGAGTCTTCTCTGTAACTGATGCTATGCGAAGGTTGCCACCTACGAGGATGGAAAGGGCTTCCTGTCCTTCGCCAAGACAAGTTTCGATATAATGCTTGTGTCCCTTGAATGGGAAACCTTCTATCTGGGCATTCTGGTTATTGATAGGGGCTGTGATTAGCACATCATAGAGATTGTCTCTGAAATCAGTCATTGCTCTGTCGAGCGCTTTGATAGCTGCTGCGCCCGATTCGGTGGTAGGCATACCCATGTCTACCTTTACCTCTTCATCTACAGCTGCAAGCAGGTTGATGCGTCCTTCTTCTGCATCTTCTGCTTTCTGGATGATAGAAAACTGTGCAGGCAGGTTCATCGCCTTGCGATAATAGGCTGCCACCTTTGGTGAACCGTAGATGATTGGTGTGCAGAAATCCAGCATCTCTGATTCTGCAAATGTCTTAAAGATGAGTTCATATCCGATACCGTTGGTATCTCCGTGAGTGATAGCCACTCTGATTTTCTTATTGTCCATTGATGTATTTTATTTTATTGTGGAAATCGCAGCTTCGAGCTGCTTGATTAATATTTTCTTTTTCATTTCGGGTGCATAGACGAAGCCGATGACATAGAGGTTATGGATGCGATGCATCACGTAAGGTCCTCCCATGGCATCTCCTTTCATCTCCCAGAGTCCTCTTTCTAAAAGAACAGGAATGGTCATATACATGCTGTCGGTTTCGCCCGGCATGTTGGCTCGAAGAATGCTATCAATCTGAGCCTTGTCATTTACATTTACATGAAAAGCATTTGAATTCTTCATTCTTCGTTCTTTACTCTTCACTTTCATCACGAGCAGGTTCTGCATTCCCGTACTTGCGTTGTTCGAAATCCAGATGAAGTCTTTTGCCTTCTTGCTGGCATTCATCGATACCGGGATTTTCATGTCAAGTCCGAATGTCTTCTTTACCTCTTCCTGCATCTCCTTGTTCTGCTTGCTGGGATTGTTGGAGATTATCTCTGCCAGATGTTTCAGTTCAGCTTCATCTACAATTTGGCGGAGCTTTTCGCCATTGAGTCTTTCTCGCAGCTGCTGTACAGAATGGGCATTGATGCGGATGATATTTTGCGGTGCTGCATTCTCATCGTGGCTCAACTTGACAGCGAAGTCTTTATCTGTGATATTGACGATGATGCGGGTTCTGACGAGCAGGTAGCTGCCTTTTGTCTTCCCCTTCTTCACCTGAATCAGTTTGCAGAGAGGCTCGGGTTGGGGAAGGGATGGAACGTCTTCCGTCAGTATCCTGGTAACGATGCTGTCGGTATCTCCTTCCAGTACAATCTCGTAAGGTTGCCCTGTACTGGCTGGCTTTTTCCTGTTCTTCCCCGTTAAACCGCAACTTGTCAAGAGGAGAAATGTCAGGCAGAACGGGAAAAGAAGCGTTATCGTATTTCTCACCATTATGCTATGTTCTTTTCGTCTACTCTTTTTTCTCTTCGTCCTCATGCTGGCGTATTTCGCCAATCTTCTTCGAGGTACTCAGCAAGCCGCAGGCTGCATAGATGTCTTGTCCACGGCTGGCACGGATGGTTGTAAACACGCCGTGCGAGGTAAGGTAATCGCGGAACTGCTCCATCTTTTCGTCATTCACGCCCTGCAGTGGGATGTCTGGAATCTGGTGGAAGCGGATCAGGTTGAAACGGCAGTCCAGTCCCTTTACCAACTTGATGATTGCCTTGGCATGCTGCATGCTGTCATTCACTCCCTTGAATACGATGTATTCGAACGAGAGGCGACGCTGGTGGGAGAAGTCGTAGTTCTTCAAAAGCTCTACCACCTGCTCAATACCCATACCTCTTTCTGCTGGCATCAGTTCTGCGCGCTCAGAAGGAATAGGATCGTGCATGGAAATAGCCACATGGCATTCGCTCTCTTCCAGGAATCGCTTCAGTTTGTTCTTCACGCCCACAGAACTTACCGTGATACGCTTCGGACTCCATGCCCAGCCATAGTCGGCAGTCAGAATCTCAGTAGCACGAAGCACGTTGTCGAGGTTGTCCATTGGCTCGCCCTGTCCCATGAATACGATGTTGGTGAGCTTGTCTACCTCTGGCAATGAGTAAATCTGGTTCAGAATGTCGCCGGCAGGCAGACTTCCCTCGAATCCCTGTTTACCTGTTTGGCAGAAGAGACAGTTCATCTTGCAACCCACCTGCGAAGAAACACAGAGCGTGGCACGGTCCTTATCTGGAATATAAACCGTTTCCACAAACTTGCCGCTTCGGGTAGGGAAGAGATACTTGATGGTTCCATCCACGGAATGTTGTGCATCGGAATATCCGAAGCAACCTATTTCGTATTCGGCAGCGAGTTTTGCACGGTTGGCTTTCGAGATATTGGTCATCTCTTCAATGCTCTTTACATGCTGCTCATAGAGCCACTTCGCCATTTGTCCGCCGGTGAAGGCAGGCATGCCGAAATCCTTTGCCACCTGCTTCAATTCGGCAAGTGTAAGGCCTAAAAGATATTTTTTTTCATTATTCATACTGCAAAGATAGTGTTTTTTGCCGAAAAATTGTTATCTTTGCCACATATTTTAAGATAATAAGTTGAAATAAAGATAAAAAACATAGTTTGATGCCCCCAAATGGGACGAAAAACGAAAAAATAGAAACAAAGAAATGAGACAAAAAATAGACCTTTTCTTGCCTTGTGAAGACCTGGATGTTGCCCAGGAAGCACTCTTGGAACTTCATGACAACAAGACAGTTCAACATATCAATCTCTTGGTGAGTGCTGATTTCGCTGCTTCTCATCAAGTGCCTGATGGTTGTACATTTATCGTTGTCGACCGATTGGAGAGTTCCAATACTGTTAGTAGTATTGCTGAGAACACCGATGCCGACTATGTAATCATTTGTACCAAAGCCACTCCTATCCGTTGGGGATTGTATGCCTTGGAACGTTTCCTCCGTACCGCAGATGATACGGGAGCAGTCATGGTATACTCCGATCATTACTCCGTACAGGAGGGTAAGCTGGAGAAGCATCCGGTCATCGACTATCAGGCTGGTTCACTTCGTGATGACTTTGATTTCGGAAGTCTCTGGCTTGTGAAGGCACAGAATCTTCTCGACTATGCAGCGCAGCAAGACAGACAGGAATATCAGTTTGCAGGACTCTATGACCTTCGTCTTTATCTGAGTAGAGTGGGAGAGATATTCCATATCAATGAATTCCTCTATACGGAAGATGAGCTCGATACCAGAAAGAGTGGAGAAAAGCAGTTCGACTATGTGAACCCTCGCAACCGGGAGGTACAGATAGAGATGGAGAAGGCTTGCACCCATCATCTCGAAAAGGTGGGAGCCTTGGTTGATACTAATTACTATCGACAGCCTGATTTTGATGAGCAGGAGTTTGAATACGAGGCTTCTGTCATTATTCCGGTATTCAACCGTGAAAAGACGATAGCTGACGCAGTGAAGAGCGCACTCAGTCAGAAGACCAGCTTCAAGTTTAATGTTATCGTGGTAAATAATCATTCTACCGACCGTACGGGCGAAATCCTTTCAGAGATTGCCCATGAGATGGAGGAACGGAATGATAAGCAGGCAGGACGCCTTGTCCAGATTGTGCCTGATCGCAACGACCTTGGCATTGGTGGCTGCTGGAATATGGCTATCAACAGCGACCATTGTGGTAAGTTTGCCGTCCAGCTGGATAGTGATGACCTCTATTCTTCCCCTAAGACGCTGCAAAAGATAGTAGACGCCTTCCATAAGCAGAAGGCTGCCATGATGATCGGCTCTTATCGTATGTGTGATTTCGATCTCAATACACTGCCTCCTGGATTGATAGACCATAAGGAGTGGACCGAAGATAATGGCTGTAATAATGCTCTGCGTATCAATGGATTGGGGGCTCCTCGTGCCTTCTTTACCCCATTGGTCCGTCAGATTCAATTTCCTAATACCAGTTATGGTGAGGACTATGCCTTGGGATTGGTGTTCTCTCGTCGCTACCGTATTGGCAGAATCTACGATGAACTTTACCTCTGCCGTCGCTGGGGAGGAAATAGTGATGCTGCCTTGAGTATCGATAAGGTAAATGCCAATAATCTTTATAAGGACCGTCTTCGCACCATGGAGTTGAAGGTGCGCCAGCAGATGTTGCAGGGCAAGGCTGATATAATGGAAGATAGCAGTATCTCCCGTTTCTTCAATCGCCAGATGGAGAAATGGGCTGATGCCCGTCACCGCTTCCGCGATCTCAAGCATGTGGAGACCCATCAGCTCTCCGACCAGTTGAAAGTGCAGTGGAATCCGGCACGCATCGTGAGCACCGGAGCCAAGATTGATAAGAAGACATTGGGTGATCGTCCATGTTTCCTTTGCGACAAGAACCGTCCTAAGGAGCAGATTTCAAAACAGATAGATGAACGGTTCCTTCTCTTGGTGAATCCGTTCCCGATTCTGCCTATTCATTTCACGATTCCTGCAAGAAAGCATCAGCCACAGTCTATCTATAAGAATTATGGTGAGATGCACCGGTTCCTGAGCTTGCATAGCGAGTTGATGGTGTTCTATAACGGTCCGAAGTGTGGAGCCTCTGCTCCTGATCATCTTCATTTCCAGGCAGGTACCAGCGGCATCTTGCCTTTGCAGGCTAATTGGCAGCGACTTTCTCGCAACCTTACTGATATCATTTCTCTGAATGATGACGAAAAGATTGCCTTGATTCATGACTTTGTTGTTCCAGCCTTTGTCATCATCTCCAAGAGTGAGGACAGCGATGAGGCTCTTTTCCAACGTCTCTATAAGTCGATGCCTGTTCGTGGTGATGAGACTGAACCGATGATGAATATCATTGCATGGCGTAAGGGGGATGAGTATATCTCTGTGGTTATTCCAAGAGAGAAACACCGCCCTGAGGCTTATTTTGCAGAAGGCGATGCACAGATGATGGTTTCTCCTGGAGCCTTGGATATGTCGGGACTCATCATTACTCCCCGTGAGGAAGACTTCCGTAAGTTGACCGAAGAGAGTGCTACTGCCATTCTGCAGGAATGTGGTGTCTCTACGGATAAGATGAACAGCATCGTTACCAAACTCAAGGCTTCAAAGGAAGCTGAACTGCAGGTCGGTACTTCTGCCTTATACAGTTATGACAAGGAACCTGAGGTGAAGGTGGGTATTGTGAGCGGACAGAAGATTCATTTCTCTCTCAATAAACCTTATCTGGCTAAGGGCGAGACTGTAATCGGCGAACAGGAGGTGGAATTCTCAGAAGGTGGTGTACTCTGGAACGGTAATCAGTATAGTTCCTTGACTTTCCATCCACAGAGTGCGGACGCTTCCTTCTCGCTGAGCGATGTTACGATTGGTGTCAACTTCCATTGGGAGCGCAAGGAAACCCAGACTTTCCTCGGAACATTGCGTTTCGTGGTCGAGTCGGATAAGATCTGTGCCATCAACGAACTGCCTGTAGAGAAGTATCTGGAGAGTGTAATCAGTAGTGAGATGAGTGCCACTTCCAGTCTCGAACTCTTGAAGGCACATGCCGTTATCTCCCGTTCCTGGCTTTTGGCGCAGATGAAGAAGCGTAGGGATGTTGCAGAGAGTGGTAACAATTTCTTCTCTTTCACCAAGAAGGAAGATATGCTCATCCGCTGGTACGATCGCGAAGACCATACCATCTTTGATGTTTGTGCCGATGATCATTGCCAGCGTTACCAGGGAATCACGAAGGAAACTTCTCCACATGTTGCTGAGGCTATTCGTCAGACCAAGGGACAGGTGCTCCTGGATGGTGATGAGATATGCGATGCCCGATTCTCTAAATGTTGCGGTGGAGTCACAGAGGAGTTCCAGTACTGTTGGGAAGATACACCGAAGAATTATCTCACTGCGGTGAGGGATATTGCATTAGGAATAGAATCTACTTTGCCTAATCTGACAAATGAGGAAGAGGCTGAGAAGTGGATCCGCTTCAACCCTCCTGCTTTCTGCAACACGCAGGACAAGAGAATCCTCTCACAGGTGTTGAACGATTACGACCAGGAAACGGTAGACTTCTATCGCTGGAAGGTAACCCTTACTCAGGAGAAACTGCAGCAGCTTATTGCTGACAGACTGAAGATGGACTTGGGTTCTATCCTTGATATGAAATCCGTAGAACGAGGAACGAGTGGAAGAATCAGTAAACTCCAGATTATCGGTACGGAGAAAACCTTCACCATCGGTAAGGAACTCGAAATCCGCCGCACGCTGAGTGACAGTCATCTCCTCAGTTCTGCCTTTATCGTGGATAAATATGATATAGATGAGCAGGGAGTTCCTCAGCGTTTCGAACTGATCGGAGCTGGATGGGGACACGGAGTAGGTCTCTGTCAGATTGGTGCAGCCGTGATGGGCGAGGAAGGCTATCTGTATGATGCCATCCTTCTGCACTACTATCAGGGAGCTGAAATCAAGAAACTCTATAAATAGTGATGTAAAATGGTAACAAAGAAAAATAGTCGGAATCCATGGGCTTGGATTCCGACCCTCTATTTTGCAGAAGGACTGCCTAATGTCATCGTGACAGCCCTCTCTGTCGTGATGTATATGCAGTTGGGCTTGACCGATGCTCAGGTGGGTCTCTATACCGGATGGCTCGCCCTGCCTTGGGTTATCAAACCCTTGTGGAGTCCTTTCATCGACTTGCTGAAGACCAAGCGCTGGTGGGTATTGACCATGCAGGCACTCATCGGAGCCGCCCTTGCCGGCATTGCTTTCTCGCTGCCTACTGCCTTCTGGTTCCAGGCAACGATGTGCTTCTTCTTCCTCATCGCCTTCTGCAGTGCCACCCACGATATTTCTGCGGATGGTTTCTACATGATTGAGTTGGATGAACATACGCAGACCAAGTTTGTGGGACTTCGAAACACCTTCTATCGTCTTGCCATCATCTTTGTGAATGGATTTCTGGTGATGCTGGCAGGTGTTCTCCAGGTGATGTTCCGCAACCAGATTCGCTTCTCATGGGCGCTCATCTTCTACGGTCTGGCAGGTATCTTCATCGGATTATGGCTCTATCATAGCCGATTCATGCCACGTCCTAAGGAGGATGTGCAGACGGACAGAACGGTGGGTGAAGTGGCTCACGAACTGAAGAATATGTTCCGCACCTTCTTCGTGAAGTTCGGATTGGGAGAAACCATCTGTGTGATGCTCTTCCTCTTGCTCTACCGATTCCCTGAAGCGCTTCTGAACACCATGACCAAGACCTTCATCCTCCGTCCTAATTCGCAGGGCGGACTGGGACTGTCACCTCAGGAATATGGCTTTGCCAATGGTACTGTGGGATTGATTGGTTTGCTGCTGGGTGGAATTCTTGGTGGTATTCTGGTGAGCAGGGATGGAATGAAGAAATGGCTTTGGCCTCTGGTTTGCGCCATCACCTTGCCTGATGTGGTTTACATCTATCTGAGTTACTCGCTCAACAGCAACCTCATCGTGGTTTCCAGCTGTCTTTTCGTCGAGCAGTTGGGTTACGGTCTGGGCTTCACGGTTCTTACCCTTTACATGTTGTTCTATAGTCAGGGCAAGTTCAAGACCTCCCATTATTCTATCTGCACGGGTATCTCTTATCTCGGATTGATGTTGCCTGGTATGGTTTCGGGATATCTGAAAGATATGGTAGGCTACCGTATGTTCTTCATCATCGTGATGGCATGTTGCGCCATTACCTTCCTGGTTACTGCTTTCCTGAAGATTGATCCTAATTTCGGAAAGAAAGAGAAAGAGGAAATCGAGGAGGAAGAAATGGAAGTGATAGAATAGTATTTCTATATATATAAATAGGTGAAAATCAGAGAAAAGGTCGTTGGGTATCGTCTCAACGACCTTTTTACGTTAAACTAATTAAAATTTAGGGTTCCTTCTCTTGTGATATCATTTTAATATCGTATATTTGCGATATCAAAATGATATCAAAATCAATAACGTAATAAATAAAGTAAAATTATGGAGAATAAGGAATTTACGTATCAGGGAAAGACTTTGAATGGCATCCTGATGTTAGTTTTAAACATCATCGGCTTTCTGGCAGGAGTTGGCTTGTTTATATTTGCCTGCGTTTCGCAAGAGGGCTGGCTGGCAAATGTCTGTGGTGTTTGTGGCGTACTGCTTCTCATCCTGAGCATCATCTGCGTCTGCGGTTTCATCCTGGTGGAGCCGGGTCAGGCTCGCGTATTGCTTTTCTTTGGTAAGTATCGTGGTACTTTTACAGAGCCTGGTTACTATTGGTTGAATCCGTTCATCAGTCAGAAAAAGCTTTCGCTTCGTGTGCGCAACCTCGATGCCGAACCTATCAAGGTGAATGACAAGACGGGTAATCCGATTATGATTGGTATGGTGCTGGTTTGGAAACTGAAGGATACCTACAAGGCTATCTTCGAGATTGATACCCAGACGATGGCTGAGGGTTCTACAGGTCAGGCAGGCATTGGTGCTTCTGCTGCACAGATCATGAACATGCTGGGTCGCTTTGTTCAGATTCAGGCAGATGCTGCTCTCCGTCAGGTAGCTGGACAGTATGCCTACGATGATGACGAGGGTGGAATGTCGAATCAGATTACGCTTCGTGATGGAAGTGACGAGATTAACAAGGAACTGGAGACTCGTATCGACGAGCGTTTGGCGATGGCAGGTATCGAGGTTGTAGAGGCCCGCATCAACTATCTGGCTTATGCTCCGGAAATCGCAGCCGTGATGCTTCGTCGTCAGCAGGCTTCAGCCATCATCTCTGCCAGAGAAAAGATAGTAGAGGGTGCCGTGTCGATGGTAAAAATGGCATTGCAGAAGTTGAGCGATGAAGATGTGGTAGAGCTTGATGACGACAAGAAGGCTGCCATGGTCAGCAATCTGCTCGTAGTGCTCTGTGGTGATGATACCGCCCAGCCTGTAGTAAATACGGGAACATTGAATCATTAAAAAAGTATGGCTAAAAAGGAAACAAATACGAAGAGTTTTATATTGCGCATCGATTCGGAAACGATGAGTGCCATTGAGGCGTGGGCTGAGGATGAGTTCCGCTCAACCAACGGCCAGCTGCAATGGATCATCGCCGAAGCGCTGCGCAAGGCTGGCAGACTGCCTAAGAAAAAGAAGGCTGCATCAAAGAAAACGAAGGAAGAAGTCGATTTAAATCAAATAGGAGGGGAAAAGAAAGATGAAGAATAAAATATTTTGTTTTGTGCTTGATTTATTCAAGAATAGCGATAAGGAAGAGCAGGCTGGCATCTTTGCGCAAGTCAAGATTTATCGTTCTACAAGTGCCAGGGTCTTTGAATTTATTGTAGGAATCCTGGTTCTTGCCATGTGGCTGCTCACCATCAGGAATGTCATTCATGCCACATCTGATGATTTGCCTTATCTTCTTCTGTTGGCAGGAATGGGTACTTTTTTCCCTATCGCTTGTTTGCTTCACAGCTATCATCCAAAGGCCAATGACTTTCCTTTCGTCAAGATAGTCAATGCCCGACAGGTATATTACCTGTCCCTGTTGGATCGCTATGCAGCTTTATGGTCAGCCCTCTTCTGGTTATGGATTAGTTGTATGGATTTTATCGGAAGTGAGCCTGTATTTTTGGGTGGAGTGATCGTTTGCTGTGTGCTTTTATGTCTGAACGGTGTATTCTTTTTTTATAAGATATACCAGTTGAGAAACCTGGTAGAAGTAGAGGATCCTGAGCCAGCTATCAGAAACGAGAAACTCTTGACCATCGGTGTGTTGGTATTGACGGCGGTTTTAGGTTTTGCGTTGCATCTCCTGCCTATTTGGGATTGTATGCCAAAGATATTAAGTGGATTTTTAAGAGGAATCCTCGTCATAGCAATGGTAGTAGGTATCGTCTGGGTATGCAAGAGATACTTCGGCCTTTTCCGTGAAATTGATAAAGACGCCTCCGATTCATCCGGAAAATAGAGGCGTCTTCGATTCGTCGCAACGGTTATTTATTCCCCGATAATCGTTGCGATGAGGTGTCGGCTTCCGCCTCCCTCTCTGAATTCACAGAGGTAAATTCCCTGCCATGTACCAAGGTTCAGTCTGCCATTGGTAATAGGAATGGTGAGCGATACCCCCACCATGCTCGATTTGGCATGCGCCGACATATCCGTAGGCCCTTCATCCTGGTGCAGATATCTTGGGTCGCCATCCGGAACCAGTCTTTCGAAGATACCCTTTAAATCATGTCTCACATCCGGATCGAAGTTCTCGTTCAGCGACAATCCGCAGCTGGTATGTCTTACGAAGAGATTCAGAATCCCCGTTTTAGGCAGCGCCGGCAAGTTCCTCATCACCTCGTTGGTTACGAGGTGAAAGCCGCGAGGAAGCGGGCGCAATGAAAATTCAACTTGCTGTATCATATCATTCTTTGTTTTTATATTTCAATTGTTCGTATCTTTCTGATTGTCAATATACAAAGGTAATTATAATTTTATTATTATAATACTATTATAATGCAAATATAGGAAAGTTTAACCATTTAAGGGAATCTCTTTTAATCAATTCGGGTATTTCTCTTGCTATCTGCTATCCCGAAAAATCTTCTTCTTTAGAAGAAGGAAATAGTTTCAGAAAAATAATCCCGGAAAAATTTGGTGGTTTCAAAATAATGATGTACTTTTGCACCCGAAATCAAGCATTAAGAGTTGCCCAGTTGCGGCACACCAACCGAGTTTCGCATAGAGATAACCACGGTGGTAAAAGAATGTGTAAGTGTTTAACAACTTAAAATAATTATCTTTATGAATCCAAATTCAGATTTAAAGAACAATGAGAGTGTAATGGCAGCTAATGCCGAGTCAAGAATTTCAGCTAATGCTGCCCGTTTTGCCGCTTACAGCGATGAGCGTTTGAAGCAGACCGTGGCTCACGAGCGCAAGGTTCGTGGTTGGGGCAGCGAGCGCAGTTACTTCCTCGCCGCCCTGCGAGGTGAGTGCGAGAAACGAGGACACAGATATTTACCTTATAACATAAAATATGTGGGTTCCTGACTTTTTCCGTAACTTTTCCCAGAAATCCCTTGCAGATATGAAAATAAAGTCGTAACTTTGCGGCATGGATATTTAAAACAGATGATTATGAAGCAGGTAGAAGAAAGATATATCAGTTTGCTGACCGACTTCGGTTTCAAGCGAATTTTCGGAACAGCAATGAACAAGGATTTGCTCATTTGCTTCCTCAACAGCTTGTTTAATGGCAGACAGGTTGTGAAGGACGTATCGTATCTGAATCCAGAGCACGTGGGAGATGTCTATTCCGACCGCAGAGCCATCTTTGATGTATATTGCGAGGGCGAAAACGGCGAGAAGTTCATCGTAGAAATGCAGAATGCCTACCAGACGTATTTCAAGGATCGCGCCCTTTTCTACTCAACCTTCCCTATCCGTGAACAGGCACCAAAGGGGAGTGAATGGGATTTCAGACTCAATCATGTCTATACTGTTGCGCTGCTTAACTTCAATATGAACGAGGATGCATTCGACAAGGAGAAAATCCGTCATCATGTACAGTTGTGCGATACAGCTACCCACAAAGTATTTTACGACAAACTCGAATATATTTATGTAGAGATTTCCAAGTTCAACAAAACGCTGGAACAACTGGATACGCTCTACGAGAAGTGGCTCTATGCACTGAAGAACCTCTACAAGCTTACCCAGCGCCCTAAAGAACTGTGTGATAAAGTCTTCGACCGCCTCTTCGAGGAAGCTGAGATAGCCAAGTTTACTCCGCAGGAAATGAGGGAGTATGAGACCAGCAAGATGGCATATCGCGACATCAAGAATTCCGTAGACACTGCTAAGCGTGAAGGTATAGCTGAGGGTAAGGAAATTGGTATGAAGGAAGGTATGGAAAAAGGTATGAACCAGAAAGCCCTGGAAATAGCTAAGAATATGCTGGCAATGGGACTTTCTGCCGAACAGGTTGCCAAGGCTACCCAGCTGTCTTTGGAAATCATTAAGAATCTGAGCAATTCATAAAAAACAGAAAGCGGAGATGTAGATTACGAATATCACCATATAATTAAGGGTCTATACGCCACCTTTTCATCGTGGCATATAGACCCTTGTCGTTTCCCGTGAAGTGTTGGGGGATATATGTTTGCTGGGCAACTTATACTCCTGCCCAGCTTAGGAGTTATACTTGATAGTACAGCCTTTTATTCCCAACTCTTTACAGAGTTAAATTTATAGCCGAGGAATATACCATTATCATAGTCTGGGCTGGCAAAGTATTTTTCACCCGTAGGCTTCCAAATATATTGATTCTCGTCAAACTCCATGACTTCCTGATTTTTGGGCAAATACAAATATATTTTTTCTAAAGAAGAATCGTAGCCAAAAATACCACCCCCGTGTTCATAGTCACCTTTTACATCCGTGAGTTCTCCCAAAGTTACTTTTCTCAATTTGCGACATTCTGCAAATGCACCTTCATCTATAGCAGAAACATTCGGAGCACAAATTTCTTCCAAATCCACACAGAAGTATAAGGCATACTTTCCAATTTTTGTCACATCAGGCAAAGTAATAGACTTTAATGCCTCTAGTCCTCCTGATTGGTTGTTCAAACCATTTGCAGGAATTTCCTTGCATCCTATTAGAGTGAGATCTATAGTGCCAGATTTTACTTTCTCAAAAGCTTCACGGATAGCATTAAACTCATTAGCGCCAGCATCAGAAGCGAGGTTGAGTCTTATGGCAGTCTTGCTATCTGCTACTTTTTGCTCAATAGCTGACTTTATTTCTTCTGCACTATTTGCCGAAATGACAGTAGCATCCAGAGCATAACTCTTAGCACTCTCTGTTGCTTGCGAGAATGTATGAGTTGTCAAAGCTGCTTCTCTATATTTCACTGTTACTTCGGAATTATTTTCAAAAGTACCATATAAATAGGCATTGCCCTTTTCATCCGAAGTAAGGGCATAATTTTGAGCCCATTTCATATCGCTGCTGCCCGCAGGAGTGTATTTACTGATGGCTACTGTTATTGGCTTATTTGGCATAGTTGCAATGCGGAGGCGGGAATAGTTGCGTGTTGCCTTGGAAAATTCTACGGTTATAGCCTGACCATTAGGGG
>OGNN01000255.1_pt1 | contig 42003 bp, 39 predicted proteins | sample 1573461 | NCBI WGS metagenome assembly OGNN01 (sample SAMEA2581998, study PRJEB24529) | metagenome | biome: Human gut stool | place: China | collected 2011
TCGAATCCCTCTCTCTCCGCAAGAGCCTTCTGAAAGAAATTTCAGAAGGCTTTTTTAGTATTCAGCTATACAATATATAATACCATATAAAAAGAAATGATGATAGATCGCTGTTACATAGAAATAACCAATACATGCAATCTCAACTGCCACTTCTGCCCTAAACATACCAGGGAAAAGAGGCAGTTGACCGCAGAGGAATTCAACCTGTTCACAGACAAGCTCAAAGGCAAGGTATGCTTCCTTTATTTCCACCTGATGGGAGAACCACTGCTCCACCCTCTCCTGCCACAGTTTATCACGACGGCAAGAGAAAAGGGATTCAAGACAGTACTGACATCGAACGGAACCCTGCTGCATCGTGCCATGGAACTTCTCGATACACTTCCCCACAAAATACAACTCTCGCTACATTCGCACGAAAGCAATGCCAAGGGGAAACTGTCCAGTTATATGGACGAGGTGATGACCTTCTCTACACAAGCTGCTGCAAAGGGAACCTGCATCGTACTAAGACTTTGGAACCAGGGCGGAAGAGACAAGGAAAACGAAGAAGTAATGAGACTCATCGAAAAATATGCTCCTAAACCCTGGAAGGAACGCCCAGACGGTTACCGCCTCTGCAGCAACCTTTATCTGGAATTCGACAGAAAATTCGAATGGCCCAACTTCGAAAACGATATCAGGAACAGCAAGAACGAAGAAGAAAAGAAACGGGAAGTTTTCTGCAAGGCTTTAATCAAACAGATTGGCGTACTTGCAGACGGCACCCTGGTGCCTTGCTGTCTGGACCATAACGGAGATGTTGCACTGGGAAATCTCCTGCATCAATCCCTGGAAGAGATTCTTTCTTCAGAAAGAGCCCAAGCTATGATAGAGGGGTTCAAGCACCATACGGCAACCGAAGCCCTCTGCGAAAACTGCGAGTCGGCATTGGTAAAAAACAGTTTTCGAGGCAAGGCAAGAAGCTGACATGAAACTTTATCGCAAAAATATTTGGTTATTTCAAATATAAATCGTACATTTGCAACGTTTTTATGTCGCAAGAAACGACAGTATATTTTTAACAAAAATAGAACATAATGAAAAAACTAATGACCATTATTGTTGCCATCTTCTGTATGGCACAATTGTATGCAGTCAGTCCAGTAAAACAATGGGGACAACTGCAAGTAAAGGGAGCGCAACTATGCGACCAGAGTGGAAACCCTGTAGTATTGAGAGGCGTGAGCCTGGGATGGCACAACATCTGGCCCCGATTCTACAACAAGCAAGCCGTAAAATGGCTCGCCACTGACTGGCATGCCAACATCATCCGTGCAGCGATGGGCATTCAGATAGAAGACAACTATCTGGAGAACCCTGAATTTGCCATGAAATGCATCACGCAGGTAGTAGATGCCGCCATCAAGAACGGCACATACGTAATCATCGACTGGCACGCACACAAAATGCACACAGAGGAAGCCAAAGCCTTCTTCGGCAAGATGGCACAGAAATACGGTAAGTATCCAAACGTACTCTATGAACTCTACAACGAACCCGTAGAGGACAAATGGGAAGACCTGAAGGTCTACGCCAAGACCATTATTACCGAAATCAGGAAATATGATCCAGACAACATCATACTGATGGGTTGCCCACATTGGGATCAGGACATCGATCTTGTTGCTAAAAGTCCTATCGACGGTGTAAGCAACGTGATGTATACCCTGCATTTCTATGCAGCAACACACAAGGACTATCTGCGCGACAAGCTAGAAGCAGCCGTAAAGAGCGGACTTCCTGTATTCGTATCAGAATGCGCCGGCATGGAAGCATCCGGCAACGGTCCTCTGGCTCCAGAGGAATACCAGAAATGGCTCGATGTCATGGAAAAGAACAAGGTGAGTTGGGTAAACTGGTCGGTAAGCGACAAAGACGAAACCTGCTCCATGCTCCTACCTCGTGCCAAGGCTACAGGCAACTGGACTCCAGACCTTATCAAGCCATGGGGCAAAATGGTAAAGGAAGCATTGACAAAATACAATAATTAGCCACTTGGTACACTCCTGTAAAGCAAGAGTGTACCAAGTTTTTTTATGTTCAACCAACAGGAGTAAGAAATGAAATACTACACAGCATTAACAATAGCCGGTTCTGACAGTTGTGGAGGAGCTGGCATCCAGGCAGACATCAAGACCATGTCAGCCTTAGGCGTATACGCAGCTTCTGCCATTACAGCCATCACCGTACAGAACACCAAGGGTGTATATGGCATACAGAACGTAGAGCCCGAAATCGTAAAAGGACAGATAGAAGCCGTGATGGACGACATCCAACCGGATGCCATCAAGATAGGAATGGTCAATGACCGTGACACCATCAAAGCCATTGCCAATACCCTCAAGAAGTATCAGGGAAAATACCAGCATCTCGTTATTGACCCGGTAATGGTATCTACCAGCGGATGCCGACTTATGCAGGAGGACGCACTCGACATTTTCATATCAGAGCTTCTGCCTCTCGCAACATTGCTGACACCCAACATTCCCGAAGCAGAGATTCTGGCAGAAATGAAAATCCAGAATGCAGAAGACATCAAGACTGCAGCCTCAGCCATCAGTAAGCTGGGATGCAAATTCACACTTATCAAAGGTGGGCACTTCGATGGAAAAGAAAAGATAGACTATCTCTTCGAAGAGGGAAAGCTCCTCACCAGTTATCGAGGCCTCAGCATCAACACCCGCAATACCCACGGTACCGGCTGCACCTTATCATCTGCCATCACATCTTACCTGGCAAAGGAACTGGACATGAATACAGCCATTGCTATGGCCAAGACTTATCTGTCTGGAGCCATTCTTGCCGGAAAAGACGTAAAAATAGGAGAAGGACATGGCCCGGTAAACCATTTCTACGCCCCCCAAACACTATCTACCAAATAGATTATAAAAACAAAGCTCCTATAATCATAACGGAAAGCATTCATCATACAAATATAAACTATAAAAAGCAAATGATATGAAATGGATAGTTATTACCATGCCGGAATTCATCAGGAACGAAGCAAAATACATAGAACAGTTATTTGAAAGCGGTATCGATCTTCTACATCTCCGTAAACCCGAAGCCAGCCTGGAGGATTATGAGAATCTGATACAGAAGATCGATGCCAAATGGTATCCGCAGATAGTCATACATGAACATTTTGAACTCTGCGAGAAATATCATCTTCATGGAATTCATCTCAACAAGCGCAATTCCGGGATTCCCAAAGATTATAAAGGACACATTTCCCGTTCATGCCATAACTTCCAGGAAGTAACGGCTGCACTAAACATACCCAACAAGGAAAATCCCGAAGGAAACGCTCCTGCATCCAAGTCTATCTACGACTATGTGTTCCTAAGTCCAATCTTTGACAGCATCTCGAAGAAAGGCTACCGCCACTCCTTTACCAACAAGGATCTGGAAGACGCAGCCTACAATGGCATCATCAACGAAAAAGTTGTAGCATTAGGAGGAGTCATCCCCCAGTTTATCCCGCAATTGAGAGCCTGGAACTTTGGTGGAGCGGCATTCCTGGGGGCAGTATGGAACGAGCGGCACAAATACGATTGGCCCGATTATCTGAACGACATCAAGAAAAGGCTTACACCTTCAAAGGCAAAGAACACACTTAATGGTTCAAATATTTGGTAGTTAGCCAAAATAATTGTACTTTTGCACCCATGATTTATCCAGATAATTTTGAAAACAAGATAGGATTCAACGAAATCCGCAAGATGTTACGAGAAAGATGCCTCTCTCCACTTGGTAAAGAACAAGTGGACAAGATGGCATTTAGCGATAAAGCTGAAGAAGTAAACGAATGGCTCATGCAGGTGCGTGAGTTCCGCAGACTGATGGAGGAAGTAGAAGATTTTCCCCTGCAGTATTTCTATGACGTCAGAGAAAGTATCCTCCGCATCCGAGTAGAAAACACCCACTTGGAAGAAGACGAGCTTTTCGATTTGAGACGTTCGCTTGCAACCATCGCAGGCATGGTGAAGATTCTGAATCATAGTGATGAAGACGACGGGCACGCAGAACCGGAAGACGGCTGGCGCAGAGAAAAGAAATACCCTTACCCTGCCCTACACCGACTGTCACAAAACGTGATGACCTTTCCTCAGCTGATTCAGAGAATAGACCAAATCCTTGACAAATTTGGAAAGATACGAGATAATGCGACCCCGGAACTCCTCCAGATCAGAAGAGAACTGGCAAAGACTGAAGGTAGTATCTCCCGTACATTATATAGTATTTTACGAACAGCCCAAAGTGAAGGTGTTGTTGAGAAAGACGTGACTCCTACCCTCCGTGACGGCAGACTGGTAATACCGGTTATCCCTACCTTGAAAAGAAAGATCAAAGGTATCGTACACGACGAGAGTGCCACGGGTAAAACCGTCTTCATCGAACCGACCGAAGTGGTAGAAGCCAACAACCGTGTGCGTGAACTGGAAGGTGAAGAAAGAAAGGAGATTATCCGCATCCTTACCGATTTCACCAACAAGGTTCGTCCTTTCTCAAAAGAGATTCTTGACAGTTACCGCTTCCTTGCCATCATCGACCTGATTCAGGCGAAACAAAAGCTGGCAGATACCTTCAAAGCTATCGAGCCTGAGGTAGAAGACCATCCGCACGTAGACTGGATCCGAGCTATCCACCCTCTGCTCCAGCAGTCATTACAGAAGAAAAATGAAAAGGTAGTACCTTTAGACATCACACTGACCAAGGAAAAGCGTATCCTGATCATTTCCGGTCCGAATGCCGGAGGTAAATCCGTATGCTTAAAGACAGTGGGACTGCTCCAATATATGCTGCAATGCGGACTGAGTATCCCCGTAAGTGAGAGATCAAAGACAGGTGTATTCAAAAACATCATGATTGATATTGGTGACGAACAGAGCCTGGAGAACGACCTCAGTACGTATTCATCCCACCTCCTGAACATGAAAAATATGATGAAAGCCGCCAATAGCGACACCATCATATTGATAGATGAGTTTGGTACCGGTACAGAACCGGGTATCGGAGGAGCCATTGCAGAGGCAGTACTCGATAAATTCTGCAAGCAACAGGCTTATGGAGTCATCACAACCCACTATCAGAACCTGAAACATTTTGCAGACAGTCATGAAGGTGTGGTTAATGGTGCCATGCTCTACGACCGTCATGAGATGAAAGCACTCTTCCAGTTAGCCATTGGCCGTCCAGGCTCTTCTTTTGCCATCGAAATAGCAAGAAAGATCGGATTGCCAGAAGAGGTTATCAAAGAAGCTTCAGACATCGTAGGTTCAGAATATATCCAGAGCGACAAGTACCTCCAGGACATTGTCCGCGACAAGCGATACTGGGAGAACAAACGCCAGAATATCCACCAACGAGAGAAGGATATGGAAAAAACCATCTCCAAGTATGAAAGTGATATTGAGGATATCGAACGAAGCAGAAAAGCCATTCTCAAGAAAGCCAAGGAAGAAGCTGCAGAACTCCTGAAGGAAAGTAACAAGAAGATTGAGAATGCCATCAGAGAGATTCGAGAGAGTCAGGCAGAGAAGGAGGAAACCCGCCGCATCCGTCAGGAACTCGATGCCTTCAAACAGGAGGTTCAGGAGATTGACACCAAGGAATCGGATGACAAAATAGCCCGCAAGATAGCCCAGATTCAGCAGCGCAAGGAGCGGCATGCCAAGCGACAGGCTGAAAAGAAGGAGACCCAGGAGAAGGCTGCGGCAGCCCTGCGTAATGCACAGAACAAGGTGCAGGCTGAAAGCAAACGGGAGATAGAAGCCGGTGATACGGTTCGTATCAAAGGATTGACAACTATCGGAAAAGTGGAAAGCATCAACGGTGATACCGCTACTGCCGTATTCGGAGGTATGAGAACCAAAATGCGTCTGAACAGACTGGAGCATGCTACGGCTACAGTAGAGAATGTGGACAAGACCGAGGAACGCAAGGAAAACCTTGCCTCTTACGGTATCAGCAAGGAAACCAGAAAAACCATTGATGCCCACAAGACCAACTTCCATCAGGATTTGGATGTAAGAGGCATGCGTGGTGATGAAGCATTGAATGCTGTACAGTATTTTATAGATGATGCCATCCTGGTAGGTATGCCACGTGTCCGCATCCTTCATGGAAAGGGCAACGGTATCCTCAGACAACTCATCCGACAATATTTGAGCAGCGTCCCTAATGTGACCCATTATGCAGATGAGCATGTACAGTTTGGCGGTGCAGGAATCACGGTGGTAGACTTTTAAGTGAAGAATGCTTCTTTCTCTTAATATAATAAGGTGAAGTATGAAAAAGGAGGCAAATCTTGCCTCCCTTTTTCTAAATAAACGTTAACAAATAAAACTTTTTCTGCAAAACATTTGGCAGGATAAGAAAAAAGCAGTACCTTTGCACTCGCTTAAAAGCAATAACCGCTTTCAAGTTTATGAGACGGACAAGTCTCATACGACCAGCTCCCTCGGAATCCCCCAGGATGGGAACATAGCAAGGGTACTTGGTTGTAGCGGTGCGATATGAATCGCTTGTCCACCCGCCTCTTTAGCTCAGTTGGCCAGAGCACGTGATTTGTAATCTCGGGGTCGTTGGTTCGAATCCGACAAGAGGCTCAAAAAGGAATCTTCTTTCAGAAGGTTCCTTTTTTTTATTTTATCTAAGTTTGGCACAACCGAAACAAAAGTTTCCCGACGCATTGAAGTGTACAAAACAAACAGAAACATATATTTTTCTATCTTTCAAGGCGTTCTATCTTTAATTATATATAAATATTTTCACCCTTTACACCTTATATAATAAAAAAGTTGTATTTTTGCAAATTGATATATTACATTCGCAGAAATACATTATAACAATGAATACAGAAAATAACGAAAATCAAGAAGAGAAGAAGACAGACGAGCAGACGCAAAAGGTTAAGATCTACGTCATCGATACGGGTAAGATCAAACAAACCAAAGCGTTTGCCCGACAAGATGGAGCAATTCTTGGCATCGTATGGATAGCCAGCTTCGTCTGCACCATGATGGCAGCAGAACCAAAGTACCAGATGCTGGGGTTACTATCCAACATTCTGATTATCTCTACCCCATTCGTGGTAGCAAAGAGATTGAAGCATTTCCGTGACTTCGTAAGAGAGGGACATATTTCTTTCAGACACGGATTATACTATTGCATCCAGACATTCTTCTATGCTACCCTACTGCTCACCATCGTGCAGTATCTCTGGTTCCGATTCATGGATACAGGCATGTTTATGACTCAGCTTCAAACTAACTACCAGATGATAGCACAGGCTTATCAGTTGACAGCACAGGAAACAAAAGCTCTCTTCGATGCCATCTCTATGATGAAACCAATAGCATGGGCATCCATGTTTATGATTACCGACCTGGTTGCTGGAGCAATACTCAGTCCGATACTTGCTGCCATATTCGCCAAAAAGAAAATAGCCAATTAGGTTTCAGATAAAAAAAATAAATTCTCAAAACATCAGATAAAATGGATATTTCAGTTATCGTTCCTCTGTTCAATGAGGAAGAGTCGTTGCCAGAACTCTTCGCCTGGATCAAACGGGTGATGGATGCCAACGATTTCACTTACGAAGTTATCTTTGTGAACGACGGTTCTACCGACCGTTCATGGAACGTCATAGAAGAACTTGCCGAGAAAAACGAGCAGGTAAAAGGAATCAAATTCCGCCGCAACTACGGAAAGAGTCCTGCCCTCTACTGTGGATTCAAAGAGGCACAAGGTGATGTAGTCATCACTATGGATGCCGACTTGCAGGATTCACCAGACGAGATACCAGGTCTCTACGAAATGATAAAGAAAGATGGTTTCGATCTTGTATCGGGTTATAAGCAGAACCGCAAGCAGGGAGACCCTCTGAGCAAAACGATTCCAACCAAACTTTTCAATGCCACAGCCCGCAAGGTGAGCGGCATCCACAATCTGCATGACTTTAACTGCGGACTCAAGGCTTACCGCCGCGACGTAGTGAAGAACATCGAAGTATACGGTGAGATGCATCGCTACATTCCATACCTTGCCAAGAATGCAGGCTTCGCAAAGATTGGCGAAAAACCTGTTCACCATCAGGCAAGAAAGTTTGGTACTTCCAAGTTCATGGGCTGGAACCGTTTCGTGAACGGCTATCTGGACCTGATGACACTCTGGTTCCTGAGCAACTTCGGCAAGAAGCCAATGCATGTTTTTGGATTCTTAGGAAGTGTGGTGTTCTTCATTGCCTTTCTCTCGCTTATCGGACTTGGCATCGATAAAGCCATAGACTTACATCGTGGCATCTACGGACACCTCATCACCGATTCCCCATACTTCTTCATCGCTCTCATTGCGATGGTATTGGGCAGTCAGTTCTTCCTAGCCGGATTCCTGGGTGACCTTATCAGTCGTCAGAACCCTAATCGTAACGATTATCAAATAGAAAAGGAAATAAGATGCAAAAAATAATACCATTGGTTTTCATGATGCTGGTACTCATGGTGGCTAGCTGCACTAGTCTCAACTGCCCGCTCAACAACACCACTTACACCAAGTATAAGTTGATGGGCGACGTAAAGACACTCAACGCCACCTTAACCATCTCGACCACCAAACAGGAAGGAGAAGACAGCGTACTTATCAATAAGGATGAGAACGTGGATAGCTTCATCCTTCCGATGAGTTACCACCAGCCTGAGGATGTGTTCTTTTTTGAAATTCAGAATGCAGACAATCAGGTATGGAAAGATACAGTAACCGTCAAGAAAGAGGACTATCCACATTTCGAGTCAGTAGATTGCGGTGCAGCCTACTTCCACAAAATAACAGAAGTAAAGACAACCCACAACTATATCGACTCAATAGTTATCAACAATAAAGAGGTTAATTATGATGCATCTAAAGCGCATTTCTACATATATTTCGGTACCCGTTACTAAAAAAGCGGTAACCGTCCTGAGTCTTCTCCTACTCTTAGGTGGAGGATGGGCGAACGCACAAAACCGTCTTAAAAAGGTAGCAACGGTAGAAAAAGATACGATTCCATGGTTTAACGGAATGGCGGTGAGTGTGGATTTAATAGGACCAGCCCAATTGATGGTCAGTGATTACGGACAATATGAAGCTTCTCTGCGAGTGAACTTAAAAGACAAGTATTACCCTATCTTTGAATTGGGTTACGGCAAAGCAGATGCCTTCGATGAGAGTACCCAGATCACTTATAAGACAAGTGCGCCATACGCCCGTCTGGGTGTAGACTGGAACCTGCTCAAAAACAAGCACGATGACTACCGCCTGTTTGGTGGATTCCGTTACGGTTTCACCTACTATAAATACGACATCTCTTCACCACCCATCAAAGATCCAGTTTGGGGAGGTGATGCACCTTACGGAGCAGAAGGCGTATCCGCTAACTATCACTGGCTGGAAGGTGTAATAGGAATAGATGCAAAGATATGGGGACCAATCCGCATGGGATGGAGTTTCAGATACAAGCGTCGTGTTGCCCATAATGATGGCGACATGGGCAACACCTATTATGTACCAGGCTTCGGCAAGCAAGGTGGTTCCCGACTTGGCGGTACGTTCAATGTAACATTTGAAATATAAACAATGAAGAATAAAAGACTCATTTGGCAGATACCGTTTCTGCTTCTCTTGATTTTTGGCAGTATTTATGTCATTCGCCAACAGCAAAATACTCCTTATCAGAGGGATGAAGGTTTCATCTTTGGTACTATCTATCACATCACTTACCAAAGTGACGTCAATTACCAAAAAGAAATCGAGGCTGAACTGCAGAAAGTAGACAATTCTCTTTCTCCATTCAACAAGACATCCATCATTTCGCGTATCAACCGTAATGAAGACGTGAAGGTAGACAACATGTTTGCTGAGGTTTTCCAACTCGCAGAAAAAATATCCAAAGAAACAGACGGAGCATTTGACATCACTGTAGCCCCTATGGTAAATGCCTGGGGATTCGGATTCAAGACCGGGAACCCTCCTACCCAACAAACAGTAGACAGTCTTCGAGCTATCGTCGGATTCCAGAAAGTAACATTAAAGGAAGAGCACGTCAAGAAACAGAATCCTCATATCATGCTCGACTGCTCAGCCATTGCCAAAGGATACGGAAGCGATATCGTGGCAAGGTTTCTAAAGAAAAAAGGCATCCAAAACTTTATGGTAGAGATTGGTGGCGAAATTGTGGTGAATGGAAACAGCGACAAGCAAGTGCCTTGGCGAGTAGGCATCAACAAGCCAACAGACGATTCTCTCAATACGAGTCAGGAATTACAAGACGTAATCAATGTGACAGACATAGCAATGGCAACAAGTGGAAACTATCGGAATTTCTACTATAAGAACGGCAAGAAATATGCTCACACAATAGACCCGAAGACAGGCTATCCCGTGCAGCACAATATTCTGTCAGCCACCGTTCTAGCCAAGAATTGTGCCACAGCCGATGCCTATGCCACATCCTTCATGGTAATGGGACTGGATGGAGCAAGGAAAGTATTGGAAAAACATCCTGAACTTGACGCCTATCTCATCTATTCCGATGAAAAGGGAAATAACAGGATATGGTATTCGCCAGAGCTCAAGAAGAAAATATTAAAATAGAATGCAAGAAGACAGAGTATATGACAATCTTTTAAATCTGCCTCTATTCCTGGGAATGAGCCGTAACGATTTGCTGGAAGTAGCCGGTCATACAAAGTTCGATTTCAAAAAGGCAGAAAAGGGACTCACCATCGTCAAGGAAGGAGAGCCCTGCAAACGTCTGTACTTTCTTCTTACCGGCGAACTCAACGTTGTCACAGAGGCAGACGATCATGGCTACCGCATCGAAGAAGACATCAAAGCCCCAGAAGCGTTTCAAATGGAATGCATCTACGGATATAACCAATACTTCACTCACACCTATATCGCAAAGAAAGAATGTAGCGTGATGAGTATCAGCAAGCAGGAGATGCAGAAACTATCTGATAGATACGAGATTTTCAGAATCAACATGTTCAATCTCATTTCTACTCAAACCCAAAAGAACAACCGGCGCTTGTATCGGGTTCCTCCCAAAACACTCTCAGAACGTATCATCCAGTTCTTTGAAAGCCGATGTCTCAAACCTGCCGGCGAAAAATTATTTCACATCAAGATGGAAAGACTTGCCGCAGAAATGAATGTCAAGAGAATCTATGTCTCCAACGTGCTGAATGAACTGCAGAAGCAAAAGCTCATGCATCTGGAAAGAGGAAGAATCTATATTCCACAATTAGAAAAGCTGATTGTGAATAAATAAAAAGAGAACTGTCATAGAGTAAAGCAAACAAATAAAAAATCACTATCATGCAAGATATAAAAGATCAGAATCATATCAGAAATACAGAGAATCGAGAGAATCCATTCTTTGTACCCTATCATACACCGCACGATACTGTGCCTTTCAACCGTATCCTGCTGGAAGACTACGAGCCTGCCTTCATGGAGGGTATTCGCCGTGACAAAGAAGCGACAGACAAGGTCATCAACGACCCGGCTGAGCCTACATTCGAGAATACTATCGCCCGTGTGGATACAGAAAAAGGCGAACATTATTACGACCTTTTAAGTCGTGTTTCCAATGTATTCTCATGCATGATGAGTGCAGAGACATGCGATGAGATGGAGGAACTGGCACAAAAGATGAGTCCTATCCTCACCAAACATGCCAACGACATTACACTCAACAAGAAACTCTTTGAGCGTATTAAATATGTTCATGACCACCCTAACAGAGAGTTAACCCCAGAAGAACAGATGCTTTTGGAAACCAGTTATGATGGTTTTGTACGTAGTGGTGCTCTTCTTGATGAGGAAGGAAAAGACAAGCTTCGCAAACTTACAGAGGAAGCAAGTATTCTCACCCTTCAGTTCTCACAGAATCTCCTGAAGGAAAACAAGGCATTTACCCTCCATATCACAGACGAGGCTCAACTTGACGGACTTCCAGAAACAGCAAAGGCTGCAGCAGCTCATACTGCCAAAGAGAAGAATGAAGAAGGTTGGATTTTCACACTCGACTATCCAAGTTACTCTCCATTCATGACCTACTCTACTCAGCGTGAACTCCGCAAACAGATGTATATGGCACGCAATACGGTCTGTACCCATGAGAACGAGCAGAACAACATTGAAATCTGCAAGCGACTGGTCAATTTACGTAGAGAACTCGCTCAACTTCTTGGCTTCGAGACCTATGCAGACTATGTATTACGTCATCGAATGGCAAGTAATGTAGAGAATGTCTATAAACTTCTCAATGATCTGATTGAGGCTTATAAGCCAACAGCAGAAAAAGAAGTGAAAGAAGTAGAAGCCCTAGCCAAGAAACTGGAAGGCGAAGACTTCAAAATGGAACCATGGGACTTCGGATTCTATTCCCACAAGCTCCAGATGGAAAAATACAACCTGGATGCAGAGATGCTCCGTCCATACTTCCAACTTGACAAGGTGATAAAGGGCGTCTTCGGATTAGCCAACAAACTGTATGGTATTACCTTCAAGGAAAACAAAGAGATTCCAGTATACCATCCTGATGTGAAGGCATACGAAGTATTCGATAAAGACGGCAGTTATCTGGCTGTGTTCTATGCAGACTTCTTCCCACGCAAGGGAAAACAGGGAGGTGCCTGGATGACAGAATTCCAAGGACAATGGATAGACCATAAAGGCAACAACATTCGTCCACACGTGAGCGTAGTGATGAACTTCACCAAGCCTACAGAAGAAAAACCTGCCCTCCTGACCTTGGGAGAGGTAGAGACCTTCCTGCATGAGTTTGGTCACAGCCTTCACGGAATGTTCGCCAACACCCGGTTCGAAAGTCTTTCGGGTACCAATGTATGGTGGGATTTCGTAGAGTTGCCATCTCAATTTATGGAGAACTATGCCATAGAAAAAGAATTCCTGCGCACCTTTGCTTTCCATTATGAGACAGGCGAGCCATTGCCGGACGAGCTCATCGAACGTATCGTAAAAAGCCGCAACTTCATGGCAGCATACGCCTGCCTGCGCCAAGTAAGTTTCGGACTCCTTGATATGGCATATTACACCAAAAAGAATGTCTTTACAGCTGACATCATCCCATTTGAGAAAGAAGCATGGAAAGAAGCCATGATTCTACCACAGTTGCCAGACACTTGCATGACCGTACAGTTCTCGCACATTATGGCAGGAGGTTACGCAGCCGGCTACTACAGTTACAAATGGGCTGAAGTTCTGGACGCTGATGCATTCAGCGTATTCAAGAAAAACGGTATTTTCGACCGAACTACCGCCCAGAGCTTCCGTAACAACATACTCTCAAAGGGAGGCACCGAACATCCGATGACACTCTATAAACGATTCCGTGGACAAGAGCCAACCATAGACGCCCTACTGGAACGCAACGAAATCAAGAAGAGTTAACAGTTTAGGCAAGTAATTATAAATGAAACAATATAAATAACAGATCAATGGGGGACAACCTTTTAAAACAGAAAAAGCTTGATTTGCGATACCTTCGCATGGCTCGCATCTGGGCAGAAAACAGCTATTGCAAACGCCGACAGGTAGGTGCTTTAGTAGTAAAAGACAAGATGATTATCAGCGATGGTTACAATGGTACACCAAGCGGATTTGAAAATATCTGCGAGGATAACAATGTAACCAAGCCCTATGTCCTCCATGCAGAAGCCAACGCCATAACCAAGTTGGCCCGCAGCAGCAACAACAGCGAGGGAAGCACACTTTATGTCACTGCTTCTCCTTGCATCGAATGCTCCAAGCTCATCATTCAAGCAGGCATCAAACGAGTTGTATATGCCGAGAAATACAGACTTACTGATGGTGTGGAACTATTGGAAAGAGCCGGAGTAAAAGTAGAATATATGAATCCTGATGAAAATATCAGTTTAGAATAACGTTAGTATAATGTAAATTAGTAAGTTATGAATAAGAACAAGAATAAGACCAACAGGTTTATGCCGTTCATCATGGCACTCTGCGTAGTGCTAGGCATTGTCATCGGCACATTCTTTTCGAATCATTTTGCCGGCAACCGACTCAACGTCATCAATAGTGGAAGCAACCGCTTAAACAACTTGCTCCATCTCATTGATGACCAATATGTGGATTCTGTCAACATAGATTCGCTAGTAGATAAAGCCATTCCACAAATTCTTGCGGAACTTGACCCCCACTCGGTCTACATCAGTGCCAAAGATGCAGCGCAGGCTAATGACGACCTCAAAGGTTCATTCTCGGGTGTAGGTATTGAGTTCGTGATCCGCCAGGACACCATTCATGTGCAAAATGTAATCCAAAACGGTCCTGCCGAAAAAGCAGGTCTTCTAGCAGGAGACAAGATTGTTGCTGTGGATGGCAAACCTTTCGTGGGCAAAATCGTGACTAATCAGGAAGCCATGCACCGCTTAAAGGGTCCTAAAGACACGAAAGTAAAAATCGGCGTAATCCGCTATGGCAGCAACAAGGTACAGAGCTTCACGGTAACACGAGGAGAAATCCCAACCAAGAGTGTAACTGCAGCCTACATGCTCAATGACAATACAGGCTACATCCGCATCAAGAACTTCGGTGAGAACACTTATCCAGAGATGCTTATCGCCTTAGCCAAACTGTCTCAACAGGGATTCTCTAATCTCTGCATTGACTTACGCGACAACTCTGGAGGCTATCTCACAGCTGCAGTAAATATGGCAAACGAGTTCTTACCAGAAAAGAAACTGATCCTCTATACACAAGGACGAAAGTCTCCTCGCCAAGATTATTTGAGCGACGGCAAGGGTTCTTATCAAAAGATACCTATGGTTGTACTCATCAATGAGGGTTCGGCTTCTTCTGCTGAAATCTTTGCAGGTGCCATGCAGGATAATGACCGTGCAACCATCATCGGTCGCCGTTCATTCGGAAAGGGATTGGTACAACAGCAAATAGAATTCCCAGACCATAGCCTTATCCGTCTCACCATTGCCAGATACTATACTCCTTCTGGAAGATGTATCCAAAAACCTTATACGATGGGTGATGACAAGGATTATGAACAGGATCTTCTGGATCGCTACCAGCATGGAGAATTTTTCTCACAAGACAGTATCAAGCATACGGGTCCTGCATACCACACAGGCATTGGACGTGTAGTTTATGGTGGAGGTGGTATCACGCCAGACATCTTTGTTCCAGAAGATACGCTCGGTATGACTTCCTACTTCAAAGAGGCTAGTTTGAGCGGCTTGATTCTACAGTTTGCATTTACCTATACTGATGATAATCGTCCTAAGTTGAACAACTTCAAGGAGATGATGGAACTTGCCGATTATCTTGACAGTCAGAACATGGTGGAACAGTTTGTCAACTATGCAGACAAGCATGGATTGAAGCGCCGTAACCTTCTTATCAAGAAGTCACATAAGTTACTGGATAGATTCATCGACAGCCGTATCATCTATAATATGCTTGATGAACAAGCTTGGACTCAATACATCAACCAAGACGACCCAGTGATCAAGGAGACCCTCGAAGTCTTCGAAAAACACGAGGCGTTCCCAAAGAAACCTGAGCCAACAGCCAAATTCAAAAGCAAGAAGCAGAAAGTAGCAATGGCTGACATACCATACAATTACAGTTCACTACATTGCAGAAATATGATGATGGCAAACGCATAAGATGAATAAGAAAGAACTTAGAAAAATCATAAAAGACAGAAAGCGACAGTATTCCTCAAGCCAACTTGAGGAACTGTCGCTTTCTGTCTTATCCCGACTTGCAGATCAAGAATCTTTCCGCAAGGCTAAAATCATTTTAATGTATTATTCTCTCCCTGATGAAGTCAACACTCATACCTTTATTGATGAGATGACAGCTTTAGGGAAAACTGTTCTTTTACCTGTAGTAAAGGATTCAGAAAATATGGAAATCAGAGAATACTCTGGCAGAAAAGATCTCACAGAAGGTTCCTTTCATATTATGGAGCCAACCGGCAATCTCTTTCCACCAGAAAGATATGGGGAAATAGAAGTCGGTGTCATTCCAGGTATGAGTTTTGATGAAAAAGGCAACCGTCTGGGACGAGGAAAAGGATATTATGACAGATTTCTGAAAAAAGTACCAACCCTGTTCAAGATAGGCATCTGTTTCGACTTTCAAAAGAGAGATACCATCCCAACAGAAGAAACGGATATCAGAATGGATTGCATCATATAAAGAGTTCAGGAAAAAGAGGCAAATTCTATCAATAGAAACGGATATCTGAAATCACCAATGCCCCTACCTGCTCGTTCAATCTTCTTACCAACATTGAACGTTGCATGGTAAGATCTGCCCTGAGAGCAGGATTTAGAATCTTAACATAAAGGGTTTGATTCTTGATAAATTTATCAGCACAATAAACAGAAATAGAGGCACCTACAACGGTGTCCCAACTATCCAAGAGACGCTTTTGCTGCAAAGGCGTCTCCAATCCCTCGTTTCTCAAAAACTCCGGCAAAAGTTCTGCTATAGAACGAACCTTTTTTCTAAACATAATTATACCCAATAAATAATGTACAACAAATCGTCAACTCTACCCTAACATTTAGCCTCTAATCTTTAACTTGCAGTTCTCCATTTTCGACAGAGAAAATCTTATAGTCGCCACGTAAACGATGAAGGATTTGGTCAAGATGATCACGATTGGTATCCGTGATAAAAATCTGTCCAAAATTATCATTCGAGACTAACTGAACTATCGCTTCAACCCGCTGAGCATCAAGCTTATCAAAAATATCATCCAACAAGAGTAAAGGAGTGGTATTAGAGCAGGTTCGCTTCAAGAAACTAAACTGCGCCAACTTCAAGGCAATGACATAACTCTTGTTCTGTCCCTGACTTCCCTCACGCTTCATCTGATAGTCACCAATCGTAAACTCCAAGTCGTCACGATGAACTCCATGAAGCGAATAACCAACGGCACGATCCTTGAATCTATCACGCTGGATAACCTCCAATAACGGTCCCCTTTGACAGTGCGAAATATAATGCAAGCCTACCCGTTCCTTATCACCGGAAATATGCTGATATATCTGCTGAAACAAAGGTATTAATTCGTTTACAAAAGCCTGGCGCTTAGCAAAGAGCAGTTCTCCATTCATAGCCATCTGCTGTTCCCAAAGTTCCATAAGAGTTACATCCGGTTCCGCCTCCATCTTCAAGAGAGCATTACGCTGCTGCAAGGCTTTGTTGTAGTTAGAAAGAGCCTCGATATATGTATGATCATACTGAGAGATAACAACATCCATCAGTTTTCTACGCTCATCACTTCCACCCTCAATGAGAGAAACATCAGAAGGAGAAACAAAGACAAGCGGAATGAGTCCAATATGTTGAGACAAGCGCTTATATTCTTTCTTATTTCGCTTAAAATGTTTTTTGGTTCCACGCTTCATCCCGCAATAAATGTTCTCCAAATCCCCATTATCATTCTCATAATTACCTTCCAACATAAAAAAGGCCTCATCGTGCAAAATGATTTGTGAATCAATCGGATTATTGGCACTTCTGCAAAACGAGAGGTAATAAATCGCATCCAAAAAGTTGGTCTTACCCATGCCGTTATGACCGATAAGACAGTTAATTTTGGGCGACAATTCAATATTGGCGCTCTTGATATTTTTATAGTTAATAATGGAAATATTCTTTAAAATCATAGACTCTTTACTGATTATTGAGTGCAAAGTTAACAGAAAAAGCCCAAAAAACGAAAAAAGTAGGCTAGAAATTTCAATATCTGAATAAAATTCCGTATTTTTGCAGAAGTTTAGCAATATTAGAATAATAAAAAACAAAAATACAAAATGGCAAACAACAAAGTACAGGCTCAGGAAATAGAGAGCCTCAACATTCGTGAGGCCTTCTTCATGAAGAACAAGAAGGCTATTATTATCGCTGTGGTAGCTATCGTAGTTATCATTGCAGGTGTATTCGGTTATGTATCTCAGATCTCTGGTCCACGTGAGGACAAGGCTAGCACAATGCTTGGCAAGGGTCAGACTTACTTCAACAACGAGATGTTCGAACAAGCACTTAACGGAGACGGTGCTGGTTACGTTGGCTTCAAGAAAATTGCAGACGAATATAGCAGCACTGACGCTGGTAACTTGGCAAATCTCTATGCAGGTCTTTGCTATGCTAACCTTGGCAAATGGGCAGAAGCAGAAAAGAGTTTGGATGCATTCTCTTCAAAGGATGACCAGATGATCAGCCCAGCAGCAGAAGCTGCGCTCGGTGATGTTTACGCTCACTTGAACCAGTTGGACAAGGCTGTCGAAGCATTCAAAAAGGCTGCTTCTATGGCTGACAGCAAAGCAGAAGATGACACTAACAACAGTCTCTCTCCTGCATTCCTGATTAAGGCTGGTGAAGTTCTCGAGAGCCAGAACAAGAAGCAGGATGCATTGAATATCTATCAGGATATCAAGAAGAAGTATGTTAACTCTATGCTTGTTCAGAGCGGTGAGATTGACAAGTACATTGAGCGCGCATCCAATTAATAACATCTTACGAGTAACATCTTAGAACAAGTTTAATAGATAATTATGGCAACAGCTCTTCATAATTTATCAGAATATGACCTTAGCAAAGTACCTGATGCCAGCAACATGTGCTTTGGTATCGTTGTAGCTGAATGGAATCCAGAAATAACAGGTGCCCTGCTGGACGGTGCTGTCAAGACGCTCGAAAAACATGGAGCCTTAACAGAGAACATACATGTTAAGACTGTTCCTGGCAGTTTCGAACTCATCTATGGCGCACATCAGATGGTACTTAATGGCGGCTATGACGCTGTTATTATCTTGGGAAGCGTAATTCGTGGTGAAACTCCTCACTTCGATTATATCTGCGAGGGAGTAACCTATGGTATTGCCCGTCTCAATGCCACACAAGAGATTCCTGTCATTTACGGACTCTTGACTACAAACGACCTGCAACAGGCAAAGGACCGTAGCGGTGGCAAATTGGGCAACAAGGGCGATGAATGTGCTATTGATGCCATCAAAATGGCTAAATTCTAAAAGCACAGACATTGAGTCTTTCAAAACAATTACTATATAATAAGGTAAATAAAATGAAGCTCTACCAATTATTACAGTCATACGAATTTGAGGAGATTTTCCCAACAGTCAACGTGATGTTTCCCAACGCACAGTTGCATAGAGACGTCTTTGAAAAAGCATTCAACATGCTTTGCGACATTCAACCTATCAGTTCCAAGAAAGTAATTCGTTTCGAACTGATGGAGGACCCAAACTCTAGCGATATGTTTGTTGGAGCCAACGACAGCTGTTTTCAAACAACTTGGGATGTATGTCTCGGCAAAGAAATAAAGAAAGGAAAAGGCGCAGACCTCAACGATGTGGAAATGGTAGCCAATTGTCTGCTTAATATCCTCTTCATAGGTCGTCATCCTCAAAGTTTCGAAAAAGATTATAAGAAACTCTTCAAATAATCATAGGATTTACAAAAAAGAACCTCTTGAAATCTGAGTATTTCAAGAGGTTCTTCCTTTATTTATACACCCTCATCATCGTCTTCATCAACTGAAGAATTGCCCGATGGAGAACTGTCATTTCCTTCAGTATCCAGTAATTGATCTTTACTGATACTCACCTCCCCCATCTTAGAGATTTTTACCACCAAAGGCAAATATTCATCACTCATCACATCAGGTGAACCAACACTGGCTGCAAAACAAAGATTGTTACCTTCAGTTTTTACATAGACAATACCCAATAATCCACCAGAGGCCTTGGTATGAGAATCCAAATATTTTTCAAAGGCAGCTTTGGTAAAACTACGTTTGAAGAATTCAGAACCGTCGCTTCTTATAATCCGAACAGTAATCTTATTATCGTGATACTTAGTATTTTCATCTACCTTAACGAGCGGCAAACTGTCATCTGCTTCTCGTTTTACCACAACTTTATATGTAGCGCCCAACCATTCAATGCTTCTAGACTGCTCATACTCACTCATCTTGAGTGTTTGCTTTTTAACTTTGACAACAGGTTTAGGAGCTATAATGATGTTGCTTTTCTTTTTCTCAGCACACGAAGCCATTATACCTATAGCCAGAGCCATGAAAAATAAGTAATTGATTCGTTTCATTGCTTTTTTATTTTAATGCTACAAAAGTAGTAAAAAAAAATGAAATAAACACGGGTTACCCGTTAAAAAACAAAAAAAGCATCGACTTTCACAAGCCGATGCTTCGAATCTACCTAAATACTAACTAATAAATTTCCTATTGAATCTTACACGATATAATAAAAGTTCAGTTTATGAATTCTAATCAGTAGTTTGACGTCATCACGAAGAAAAGGTTTAATGGAAGTCTAAAAAAAAATGCATTTTTTCTTCATTAAATGTTTTTTCTCTCTTAAAAATGCTTCTTTTCTTCTTTTTAAAGCAAATTTACCCTTTTTATTTTGAGAATTAAACATTTTGTCGTATCTTTGCAGACAAAAAGAAACATTTTGTATGAAAAAGATTCTATTATTCATAATAACTGCCAGCATTTTTACCTTTTCTTCTTGCTTTCAGAAAGAGCAAACGCAAGAAAAGGAGCAAGTCATCGACACGATTCCAATGATGGTGATGCAAATACAAAAATGCAACCGACTATATACGGCAGAAGCCCATGTTCACAAAATTATCACCCACGATGATCAACTGAATCTGAAAGGTTCTTTTTTCAGAAAGAACTTCAACATTCATGTACCTGGTTCAAACAGGAAAGTTGCAATCCCTATGAATGCAACCATCAAGGCTTCCGTAGACTTCCAAGGGTTTTCCAATCAAAATGTGTTACGCAAAGGCGACAAGATAGAAATCATTCTGCCAGACCCAAAGCTGACACTCACGAGCAGTAAGATAGACCACAATGCGGTAAAACAATATGTTTCCATTGCCCGCAGCAATTTCAGTGATGCAGAACTCACCCAACTAGAGCAGCAAGGCAGACAAAGCATCATCAATGATATTCCGAATCTTGACCTCATGGAACAAGCTCGGCTCAGTGCCGCAAATACTCTGATTCCGATGCTCAAGAACATGGGATTCAAGGAAGAAAACATCAAGATTAGCTTCCGTAAGAAATTCACAATCCAAGACTTGAAGGAATTCATTTCAAATGGATTGAATGACAATAAAACAATAGAAAAGAGAACAGCCTCTAGCCAGGCATCAAATAAAGAGGACTAAGATATGAAGAAATATGGAATCATAATCATTTTATTCCTTATTATAATAATAGGTGGAGCACTCTATTGGCTTAATAAAGACAATACAATGAACGTGGCAACGGAAGAAAAGACCACCCTTTCACCAACCCAAGTAGAAAGTATTGAGGCTATCGGGCAATGGGAATTTCTTGCCATCAACGATGAGGAACTCGTTGATACAACCCGACATGGCTTCTTTGGTGACGATCAATTGGTACGTATCTATTATGGTACCCTGCGTCTCGGCATTGACATGAAAGACGTAAAGGAAGGATGGATACAGACGGATGAAAAGAAAGATTCCATAGTCTGCACCCTTCCCCCAATCCGACTCCTCGACAACAATTTCATAGACGAGGCAAAGACTAAAAGTTTCTTTGAAGAAGGAAAATGGACTGGCGCTGACCGACAGGCTATGTACGACAGAGCTTACGTTATGATGAAAAAGCGTTGCTTGACACCTGTGAATTATCAGACGGCAAGAAGAAATGCCAAGCAGCAATTCAAAGACATGTTCAAGACAATGGGATTCACTAACGTTAGAATAGAATTCGAAGACTGAGGGTAGAATTACCTTCAGTCTCCCAAAACGGAAGTAACTAAACATATTCCGTTCATAAAAAGACAAGAGAGTTATCAGGGCGCAAGCCTAATTATTAATTATCATTTTTAAATTAAAACATAAGAGAGATGGATGCTATCAATGATTTTTTCACAGCCTTTAGTTCATTCCTTTGGGGATGGCCTATGATTATTTTATTGTTGGGAACTCATATTTTTCTAACCATCCGCCTGCGCTTTCCACAGCGCAAGATATTCCAGGCTATCAAATTGTCTGTCAAGAAAGACAAGAAGGCAACGGGGGATGTTTCTCAATTCGGAGCACTAGCCACAGCCTTGGCAGCCACCATCGGTACGGGTAACATCATCGGTGTGGCTACAGCAATAGCTTTAGGCGGACCAGGTGCTGTCCTTTGGTGCTGGCTCACCGGTGTTTTCGGTATTTCTACCAAGTATGCAGAGGGACTTCTTGCCGTAAAATATCGAGTTAAGACAACACGAGGAAAGATGCTGGGAGGTCCGATGTATGCTCTAGAAAAGGGATTGGGCTGGAAATGGCTTGCCATCCTCTTCGCAACCTTTGCCGCCCTTGCTTCTTTTGGTATTGGCAGCACAGTTCAAGCTAATGCCATCTCAACCCTTGTAGAGAATCAATATGGCATTTCTCCTTTCATTACAGGCTCGATAGTTACCATTTTAGGAGCAGCCGTAATCATTGGTGGTGTAAAGACTATCTCTAAGGTTTGTGGAATGCTTGTACCTTTCATGGCCCTATTCTATGTATTGGGCTGTATTTATATTCTCATTGTAAATCATGCCTACATTCTCCCTGCCCTACAGATTATCTGCGAATCAGCTTTTACAACAAAAGCTGCTGGTGGTGGTTTTGCAGGTAGTACACTGATGCTTGCAGCCCGTTATGGCATTGCCCGTGGTCTTTTCTCTAATGAGAGTGGACTTGGTTCTGCGCCAATCGTTGCCGCAGCTGCTCAAACCCGCAATCCCGTTCGACAGGCATTAGTTTCATCAACAGGAACATTCTGGGATACAGTCATCATCTGCGCTCTGACAGGACTGGTAATCACCAGCAGTATCATAGCCTATCCCGACATTGACTATCATGATGGAGCAGCTCTTACAAAGGCTGCTTTTAGTAAAATACCATATATTGGAGCTCCATTGCTGACATTTGGTTTGACCACCTTTGCTTTTAGTACTACACTAGGTTGGAGTTATTATGGCGAACGTTGCGTAGAATACCTGAAGGGAAAGAAATGGATGCTTTGCTATCGCATTCTCTACATTGTCAGTATATTTGCAGGAAGTGTCATCAGTCTCGGTTTGGTATGGAACATAGCTGATTGCATGAATGCTCTTATGGCTATTCCAAATCTCGTCTCTTTACTATGTCTTAGTGGAATTATTGTGCATGAAACAAGAAAGTATCTTTGGCGCGACCGTCTAGATCAGGATATGGAGGAAAGCGAATTACAGGAAGTAGAAGACAAATAATCGTGCAAACGATTGTCCTGAAGAAATAGCAGAAAACTATATATTTTTGATTCATCCTACCATTTTCTTTTGTACCTTTGCAGCAGAAAAGGTAACTTTATAGAAAATATAGGTTAAAAGAGATTTTATTAGTTTTTGTTGATTAAAAAATGCCCAGGCAGCAGTGATGCTATCCTGGGCTTTTTGTTTTATATGCTCTATTCACTTATATTCTGTAATCATCAACAAGAATTTTCACTTCTTATTCAGCATTTATCTGCAAATGCTTCATTCCGTGTCCACCCCACGTTGTATAATTGACGAATTGGAATCCCATACGAGTATAAAGGCTTTCAGCTCTTGGATTGCCTTTATCAACCAATAATCCAACCTTCGGAATACCAAGTTCCTTACCACGTTGTATGGCAGCATTCAACAAAAGCTTTGCAATCCCCTTACCTCTATAGCTACTGGAAACAGCCAAACTGTCGAGATAGTATTCACCTTCTTGAGTCTCAGCATCCATACCCGAATAATCAATTCCAAAGGTAGCAAGAGCCTCATCTACAAATCTTTTGCGCAAAGTCTTAAGTTGAGCTCCATCATAAGCTACCAAGATGCCAGCAACCACACCATCAGTAGTCATTGCCATCAACACATTTCGGTAACTATACTGGCTATCCTCCATCTTTACCAGACGTTCCATCAACTGATGAAAATCAGCCAATGTATGACGAGGTCCGGCAAAATTCTGACAACATTCCGTATTCATCGCTTCCATAATGAGCGATGCTATATGCGAAGCTTTATCTGGGGTTGCTTGTTCTATATGTATCTTCATTTTCGTTTAGTTTTTACAATTACGAATGCAAAGATAATAATAATTAACGAGATAAACAAAACTTTTTCTTTTTCTTTACTTTTGTTTCACAAAGATTTTATATCTTTGCCCCATAATTCAACAACAAATGTTAAGATAGAGGCTACCAGATTGTCACAACATCAATTTCCCAGAGTAAAAAGCTATCAAAAATCAATTGATAATATAAGTTCTCTATCCTTCATGTTTGGGTAGAGACCTTCATTATTATTATAATCTTTTGTAAAAACTGACAATTAAAGACTTTTTCTTTGCTGATTCCAAATAATAATGCTAACTTTGCGCACGAAATTGTTTTATCTTGAGAAGACAAAGAGACAGAAAGATTGTAATGATATGGAAAAAATACTAATAGTTGAAGACGACATCGCATTTGGAACCATGATTCAGACATGGCTCAGGAAGAAAGGATTCGAAGTTGAAAAAACGACTTCGGTGAAAGCAGCTATACAGGCTTGGGAGAAGTTGGAAAGTGGATTTGATCTGGTGCTATCCGACCTTCGTCTTCCAGACCATGATGGTATTTTCTTATTGCAATGGATGAGAAAGCACGGCATGCAAGTACCTTTCATCGTCATGACCAGCTATGCAGAAATTCAGAACGTAGTACTCGCCATGAAGTCGGGTGCTACAGATTACGTAGCCAAACCTTTTCATCCGGACATCCTCCTGGAAAAAATTAAGGAAGCCATAAAAAATCACAATACAAGCTCTCTATCAGAGAAAAATATAGAGCAGAGGGAGGCAACAGGAAATCAGGAGCCAATAGATAATAAAAAAGTATCAGGAAATACGGAATCTAAAGGAAATGTAGATGTTCCTAAATATCTTGAAGGTGAAAGTGAGGCTTCAAGAAAACTCTATAGTTTCGTATCTCTGGTTGCTCCTACTCCTATGTCGGTTCTCATTCTGGGTGCAAGCGGAACGGGTAAGGAATATGTGGCTCGTCGCATTCATGAATTAAGCCAGCGGGCAGGGAAACCTTTCTTTGCACTCGACTGTGGAGCCATTCCTAAGGATGTGGCAGCATCAGAATTCTTCGGTCACAGCAAGGGAGCCTTTACGGGAGCAGACCAAGACAAGAAGGGAGCCTTTGAAATAGCAAATGGCGGTACACTCTTCCTGGACGAAATGGGGAACCTGAACTATGAAGTGCAAGTGCAACTGCTTCGTGCCCTTCAGGAGCGAAAAATTCGTCCATTGGGCAGCAACAAGGAAATCGACATCGACATCCGACTGGTTTGCGCCACCAACGAAAATCTAGCACAGCGTGTAGCAGAGGGAAACTTCCGCGAAGACCTATACCACCGCATCAACGAGTTTACCATCTACATGCCGGAGTTGAAAGACCGTGGTGCCGATCTCTTCCTCTTTGCTGATCTCTTTATCAAACATGCCAACAAAGAACTCAATAGAAACGTGGAAGGACTCGATGGTAAGGCGAAGGAGAGAATCGCCTCTTATAACTGGCCAGGAAACCTACGCGAATTGAACAATGTGATGAAACGTGCCACTCTTCTTGCCACAGGCAGATATATTGGAGTAACAGAACTGGAACAGAGTATGGCTCATATTCAGCCACAAGCTCCTACCACCCTGCATGATGAGGAAACAGAACTGCAACGTATAGAAGCAGCACTAAAAGCGGCAGGAGGTAACAAGAGTAAAGCTGCACAATTGCTTGCTGTGGATAGAAAGACGCTGTATAACAAGATGAAGAAGTACGGCATCTGAGGAACTTTCCCCAATATTTTGGGGAAAAATTCCACACTTGTTCCACAACTTCCACAAAGTTAAGATTTGGCGCAAAAATGCATATTAACTGATTATCAATCATTTACTAAAAGAAGGAATCTTTTGGCACGCAGATTGTGATATTAGATTGTGAACTCGCAAACAAGCAACAATGCAAGTAAGACGGTTCATTAAAGTAAAAATAATATTCACAATAAAAAATAAAAAGATTATGAAAAAGTTAGTATTCGCAGCTATCGCTGCCATGGTAATGGTATCAGTTAGTAATGTATTCGCCAACAACAAGATGGCAAGTGTTTCATCAGTAGCTCCAGTAGACACAGTTGCTCCTGCAGAACCAGCAGACACAACAGTAGAGAAGACAACTCCAGCAGAGATTCCAGCTGATTCTACAACAGCAACAACAGATACAACTGTAGCTAAGTAATATCACCTTCAAAAAACAGTAATAAACAGAAGAAATAGAAAGACATTAAATATCAGTAATTACGCTTCGCTTTCAATTAGGCAGGAGACTAATGATAAAATTCATTAGTCTCCTGACTTGTTTTTAGCCCTTTCTTTTCTTTAAATCAGTTTTTTGCATTATCTTTGCAGAAGATAATTAAGTAAGTAGATTTCACATGCACAAAAACAATATTCCACTCAAGGTAGCCCTCGGCTATTGCATTATTGCCATTATCATGATTCTGGCAATCAGTCTCGTATATAGCAACACCAAGAGCATCATCGCCATCAACGAAGCATCCCGTGAGTACATCAAGAAAAAGGATGCTGCCGACAGTACCATGACTTCTCTGCTCAAAGAAGAGCAGAAGAACTTGAAGCAACTCTCTGATGCAATGGCAGGGAAATCTACGTCCAATTATCTGCAAGATAAGGTTAAAAGTCTGAATACCGGCAAGGATTCTATCGTTGTTCATTCCAAAGCCCCACAAACCCACGAGGCAAAGAAAACTACGGTGGAAGTAATGAAGACCCGCCGAGGATTCTTCCGCCGACTAGCCGATGCTTTCAAGAAAGAGCACGCAGAAACGCTAAGCATCAAGCAAGATAGCAACAGAGCCATCATTGATTCTATCACAACTCCTGTGAATGTGGCAGAAAATGTAGCCAACATTCTGGACCAGATAGACAAGAAGGAAAAGGTGGCTACGCAAGATCATAAGGAAAGTATCAACAAAGAGATGGAAGACTTGAAAATAGTCAGTACAAAACTTGCCTTACGTTCTGCCAAGCAACTGAGTGATGTACACCAAAGGGAACGTGACTCTATGCAAAAAGCCATCAACAAAGCAATGGCTGCCCGTAAACAGCTATTGTGGCAAATAGGTTTGCTTACACTAGTAACCCTCCTTGCGATTATCGTCATGATTTGGTTCATCTGGCGCGATGCAAGAAAAGAACGCATCTACCGGGAGAATCTTGAGGCAGCCAACGAAGAAATCCAACGTATCATGAACCAACGTGAGCGACTTCTCCTCACTATTACGCACGATATCAAGGCGCCCGCAGCCTCCATTTCTGGCTTCATCGACCTGATGAAAGAATACGTCACCGAAGCACAAGGTATGGAATGTCTTCAAAATATCAAGAACTCAGCAGCTCATCTTTCCAGACTCGTAGCTTCTCTTCTTGATTATCATCAGTTGGAAAATGGACTGATGAAGGTTCAGCCTGTCTCTTTCTCTCCTACTCAACTGGTAAAGGAATCAGTAGAGGGAATGCGATTGCGAGCCGAAGAGAAAGGCTTAGCCATTTCGTATGAAATGACGATGGGAATGAAAAAGGAAGCAAATCAGGAGAATGAAACAGACAAGGAATTATTCCTAGCAGATGCCTTCCGTATCCGTCAGATATTGGATAATCTGGTGAGTAACGCCATCAAATATACCGATCATGGAAGTGTCAACATTGAGGCACGAGTTTCCAAAATCATGGGTAAGCTGACACTCACCATGAGCGTGAAAGATACGGGTAAGGGAATGAACGATGAGGAAAAGCGGAAAGTATTCCAGGCATTCACCAGATTAAAGAGTGCACAAGGCATCGAGGGAACAGGCCTGGGCTTGTCTATCACTCAAGAACTGGTGTCGCTTCTCGGTGGAGAAATTCTACTTCGTTCTACCTTGGGCAAAGGTTCCAATTTCATCGTTACGCTACCTATAGAACCTGCCCCAAAAGATGATTCGCAGGAGGATATCAAACAAACATCTGATCATCAGGAAGCCAAGGACTCAGACAACAAAAAGAAGGCTCAACAAGAGTTTGCCAACCATAAGGTTCTGATTCTTGATGATGACAAACTTCAGCTTCAACTTCTCCAGGAAATGCTGCGACGCATAGCAGGCGATTCCTGGCAAGTATTCGCCTGCAATCATGTGATTGATGCACTCACCATCCTGCACAATGAGCAGCCAGCCCTCATGCTGATGGACATAGAAATGCCAGAAATGAATGGTACAGAGATGATTACCCACATCAACCATACCAATATGACTGTCATTGCTATGACAGCGCATGATACGAGTATCCGGGAACAACTTATAAAAGCAGGCTTCGATGATTGCCTGTTCAAGCCATTCAGCATGGAGAAGTTATCAGCTATCCTGGGAATAGATTCTGAACCTCAATCCCACTTTGACGCTCTTCTGGCTTTTGCAGAGGGCGATGAAGAGGCAGCAAAAGAGATACTCAACACCGTGAAGCAGGAACTGGCAGAACGTCTTAAGAATTTGAAAGAAGCCATGGAGGAGGATTCCTTATCTATAGATAAAATAGGAAAAGCTGCTCACAAACTTCTGCCGATTGCCAGTATGATGCAGATGAGTTGTCTGGAAGAACTGAAGGCACTATCGCCTGAACATATTCAAGAGAATGGAGAAGAAGAGATTAGGAAGAAATTGAAGGTTATTGCAGATTGCTTACAGCACGTGCTGGAACAGAGTTTCTAGCACGCGCCTTCCCTTTTATTCCCTGATTTGCTGCGGCGTCAGCCCTGTATGCTTCTTGAAATAACGACAGAAGAAACTGACATCGGCAAAATGAAACTCCCAAGCCATCTCCTTGATGCTTTGCGTAGTTCGCTTAAGATGCATCTTGAGCTGCAGAATCACGTATTGGTCGATGATGGTCTTGGGGGTATGCCCCGTTACCTGGTTCACGATGTTGGTGAGATACTTGGAGTCCCGCCTTTCCCTTCCGGCAAATCAATATCGCTCCGTAAGTCAAAACTTGCGGACCCTCCTGCCATTCCTCCAAACAAGAGCAGAAAAGACTTGCTTCCTGCTGACTACTTAATTCAGATAATTCCATCTACACCTTATTATATATAAGCTATCATATCGCTTTATTCCTATTTCGATTGCAAAATTACACAAAATATGTGACATAAAAGAACAATTATTCCCAAATCGTCCATCCGCTGCGAAATATTTAAAGTGAATGTTTGCCCAAAACTCCGTACCTTTGCACCCGAAATTCAAAAAGTTATGATCAATGATTAAGAACATCTTATTTGTAAGCCTTCTGCTTGCAGGAGGAACCCATTGGGCTTCGGCTCAATCACAAACCACCGTAGGGGCGGCTGCTTCCTTGCCTGTCAGCAAGAAAGAAAACATGACTATCAGCCAACTCTTCCAGAAGGTTGAGGATTACACCCGTCTGCTCACGATAGGCGTGGCAACGATGGTATGTTATCCCGTAATGATGTATTTCCTCATCGATCCGGGTCTCAACATCGAGGCGCTCTATCTGCCCTGTTTTCTCAGAAGCTTCGGCAACGCCATCTTCTTCTGCATGCTCACCGTGTATCTGGAAGAACTGATGCCGTTCCAGCATTTCTTCATGGGATTGACAATGGCAGGCATCATCCGCAACGGTCCGATGTCAGCGATGTGCTCAGGCCTTTACAGTTTCGGACTCCGTTATCAGATGGCAGACAATATGTCGCGCGGCTTGCCCTACGATGCCACCAATCTTCTGATGCTCAGCATCCGCAATCTTTATGGCTTAACCTGCCTCATCGGCATTGCCGTACTGATTATCTTCCTGCTTTGGGATGTGCAACCAGTAAGAAGCACCCTGAAGAAAATGCCAGCATGGAATTTTGTAGGAAGAAAGATGAAAAAAACAAGCAGATAATGCGCACATTCAAAGAAAAACATTATCTTTGCATTTAGTTTAACAAAATGAAATATTCCCTTTTTAAAGGAATAAGGAAAAACATCAAAGAAAAAACTATGGCAAAGAAAGCAATTGTGATGGGGGCAACCTCAGGAATAGGAATGGAAGTAGCCAGCCTCTTAGCGCAGAGAGGTTGGCAGGTGGGAATAGCGGGAAGAAGAATAGACCGACTTGAAGAAGTGAAAAGGAATACAAACCTTTTGATTTCAGAAAGTCCAAAGGCTTCCAAGGGAGAAATCGCCTGCTATCAACAGATAGATGTGACTTCGCCAGAAGCCCCTTCCCTACTTCTAAAACTCATCGAAAAACTCGGTGGGATGGATTTGTATTTCCATAGTTCAGGAATCGGATGGCAAAACAATTCTCTAGATATCGAGAAAGAAATGAAGACCGTTGAGACCAATGGGCTGGGATTTGTCAGAATGGTGGATACGGCTTTCAACTGGTTTGCCCAACAGAGTCAAGAGCAAGATAAAGGGCAAGAGCTGAGCCAAGAGCAAAATTCAGATAAAGGCAAGGGCAATGATACTTACCGCATCGCCTGCATCACCTCTATTGCCGGAACAAAAGGGCTCGGTGCTGCTCCTGCCTATTCTGCCACCAAGCGTTTCCAGAACCACTACCTGGAGTGCCTCACCCAGCAGGCTCACATGCGCCATCTTCCTATCGCTATCACAGATATCCGCCCGGGTTTCGTAAAAACCGACCTGATAGCAGGCAGCAATTATCCCCTGCAATTAACTCCTCAGGAAGTGGCTCAGCAGATTGTAAATGCTATAGAACGGGGAAAAACAGTCAAAACCATCGACTGGAAATACAGCATTCTCGTTTCGCTCTGGCGAATGATTCCTAGATGGATTTGGACGAGGCTTACCATTAAATAACATATTGAACTTTCGCATGTGATTCAAGAACGGGCAGAAGGTCCAAAAGCTCGTAACCCAGGGCTGAGCCCTGGGTATACTCGCAATTAGCAATGCGCCCTATAAAGGCAAATTGGTAAGACCATATACGTTCAGTAAGCTCCGGCTCTGCTCATTGTTAACACCCAGTGAAATGATAGCATCATTCACATTCTTTACACTCTTTGAGTTTTCTGATAAAATTTATCTATTGGCTGTTTGCCACTGATAAGTATCACCACAATGGATGTCGGCAGTCTGGTCGGCTATCATCAACTTGAAGTCACCTTCCTCCAATATCCACTTGCCATCATAACCTACGAAAGCCAAGTCATCTGCCTTAAGATCGAAAGTGACGGTCTTGGTCTCACCTGGCTGAAGCTCTACCTTGTCGAAGGCACGAAGGCGACGACCATCTGGAGTCATGCTGGCTATCAAGTCGCTGCTAAAGAGAAGCACGCTCTCCTTGCCTGCCACCTTGCCTGTGTTCTTGACATCCACTGATACCTTGATGACATCACCATGACGGAACTGAGACTGAGATACCTTGAGATTGCTATACTCATAAGTGGTGTAGCTCAATCCCTGCCCAAAGCCCCACTGCTGGGTAATCTTGGCATTATAGTCGTAAGCGCCTTCCATCGTACCCACCTCCTCGCTCTTCTTGAAGTCGTAGTTGGCGAGAGAGTTAATCTCCTTTGGATAGGTATATGGCATCTTGCCAGAGAAGTTCTGCTTGCCAGCTACCAACTGAGCCAAGGCATCACCGCCATAGTTGCCTGGCAAGAAGATATCGATGATGCCCTTAGCCAATGGTTCGATGTCGGCGATGAGACGAGGGCGACCCTCATTCAATACCAAAACGATTGGCTTGCCTGTCTTGGCAAGAGCTTTTACGAGATTGCGCTGATTCTCTGAGAGCCATAGGTCGGTGAGGTTACCAGGAGTCTCGGTATATGAGTTCTCACCGATGCAAGCCACGATGACATCCGCATCCTTAGCGGCAGCTACGGCAGCATCGATATTTGGCTCATTCTCCTCCCAGTACTTACCCTTCTCATTATAGGTTACACCCTGGTTGAGAATAACATTTTCCTTGCCATACTCATTGCAGAATGCCTCGTAGATGGTATTGTACTTGCCAGCAAACTCATCGGAACGATGGCCCTGCCAAGTATAGCTCCATCCACCATCCAAGCAACGCATCTGGTTGGCATTAGGACCCGTGAGGAGAATCTTCTTACCCTGCTGCAAAGGCAGGATATTGCCTTCATTCTTCAAGAGTACCATACTCTCAGTGGCTCCATCCAAGGCTATCTTGGCAAACTCCTCGCCACCAAACTTAGGATAATTCTTGAGTTTCTGAGTAGGATTCTCAAAGAGACCCAAGCGATATTTCATGCGAAGCACACGGCGACAAGCATCGTCGATACGGCTCATTGGCACCTTGCCTTCCTTCACCAACTCGATAAGATAGCCACAAGCATCGGCATTATATGGCTCCATCACCATGTCGATACCGGCATTGATGGCGATGCGAAGGGCATCCTTCTTATCCTTTGCCACCATCTCACGGGTATAGAGATTGTTGATGTCAGCCCAGTCGGTAATCAATACGCCGTCCCAACCAGTCTCTTCCTTCAACCAGCCTGTCAGAATGTCCTTGTTGGCATGCATCGGCATACCATTGACAGAGGCAGAATTGACCATCACAGTCAGGGCACCTGCCTGAATACCAGCCAAGAATGGAGCGAAATGCTTCTCTCTCAAATCAGCAGGAGAGATATAAGCTGGGGTACGGTCCTTACCGGTCCATGGCACACCATAGCCCATGAAATGCTTCATGGAAGTGGCGATGTGCTGCTGGTCGATGTGGTTAGGGTCCTCGCCCTGGAAACCCAATACCATCGCCTTGCCCATTTCGGCACTGAGGTAACAATCCTCACCAAAGTTCTCCCAGATACGAGGCCAACGGGCATCACGACCCAAATCCACCGTAGGACTGTAGGTCCAAGGAATGCTCACGGCACGAGTCTCGTAGGCGGTAGCCTCTGCAGAGCGGCGAGCTATCTCCCGATTGAAGGTAGCAGCCACATTGATATTCTGAGGGAAAAGCGTTCCGCCCTGTGTATAGGTAGAACCATGATTCTGGTCGAGACCGAAGACGCAAGGGATACCTATGCGCTTCATCGAAATCTTCTGAATCTGCTGGAGATACTTCTCCCACTGCTTGGCGGTTGGAGCGCAAGTATTTGGCGCATTGAGGATGGAACCTATTTTATAGCGAGAGAGAATGGAATCGGTCTTCTTCTCATCAATATAAAACACGCCATTCTTGTCGTTAGCACCGAAGAGGTCGGTCACCAACTCCATCATCTGACCAATCTTTTCCTCCAAAGTCAACTTCTGGAGCGTTTGTTCCACCTGAGCCTCCACCTTGGAGTCGCTCTTGATAACTGGAACATTGGCACTGGCTGTATAAGCCAATGCCAACATTGAAATAGATACTAATATTTTCTTCATATAAACAAATTGGTTTATTGTTTTTTTTGTATGTAAAACGAAATAAATCTAATTTTATTATTCTATGGTAACCTTATTTACAGTATATCCGCTACCCAAAGTTCTACAGCGTTGGTACCCAAGGCTGGGTCAAAATAGTTGATGATTTACTTCTTAAACAGGCATCTTATACTCATGTCTAAGCCTCCAGATAGTTCATCATATCCTCCAACGTATCAAAGTTCTTGACATTCTCCTTTTTTACTTCGAGGACGGCCTTGTCTAATTCTGATTGTGACTTTTTCTTTTGTAACGTTGTATTCATAACACTATTAAACAATTAAGTTTGCTGCATTTATTCCTTTCTCTTCACCCAAACCTTGTGGCTGCCGCTGCCCATCGAACCTATCGGCGAAGTTCGGTCAGCGGTGATTTCCTTCAGCTCCAGGGAAGCGGCGGTGCGGCTCAGGTTGTTGATGTAGGCATAATCAGAGAGGGTGATGAGACCATTGGCTTCTATCACCTCCAGGGCACGGGCGATGCGCTCATCTTTGGAATAGAGCTGCTTGCGAATCACCTTTACACCACCCATATCTCGCTCCAGGTCGCGATCGGTTTTATGCTTCACACTCTTGAGAAATTCAGGAGAAGCCTTGAAGTTGATATCCTTAACGCCCACCTTGCGATACGTCATCTTATCCTCTTCACTCTGCATTTCAGTAGGCTTATCGTCCTCGAAACCGAGGGAGAGGGAGAAGGTGCCGATGCCTTCCAGATTCACATTATAGCCCATGGAGAGCATTTCTACCAGCATATCAGCCACATCTAGCAATACTGCCTCCGTGGTACTTTCTGAAATACCACGATGGTAGCCCTGCATCTTCTTGATGAACTCTTTTCTGGATAGTGTCCGATTGGTCACCATCTTGGGATAAACTCTGCGCTTGCCTGTGTTATGAACATCGGGCATCTCTTGCAACTTGTACTTTGTCATGACGATTCCTTTCTTATAAAGTTGTTATCACTCCTTATTGCAACAGCCACTATACCTAAGTGATTTCTTATTCACCATTCATCATAATGGTTCCCGTCTCTAAGGATAATTGTTATTAACCCTATGGATAATTGTTACTACTCCTAATAGAAATCTCCGTTCAATAGTATTGAACCTACATTCAAAAGTATCGAACGCACATTCAGAAGTTCTGAACGTACATTCAAAAGTATTGAACGAAACTTTCTACTAGGCAAAAGTACATTTTTTCCTAATAACAACCAAGACTTTTCCTAAGATTAACACAAAATTAATACTGGAAGGAGGGAGAAAAGAAATAAAAGGAGGGAGAAAGAAGATAAAAGGAGGAGAGAAAAGAAATAAGGAGAGAAAAGAAATAAAAGGTATAAGGAAATGAGATAAGGGGCATAAATGAAGAAAAGATATTTTTTGTTTGGTGGTTTCACCATTTATTCGTATCTTTGCCAACAAAGAGAATATCACTTAAAAGAAAGGCGAGCAATTATGGCAAGAAAACTATATCCGCTAGGAATACAAACTTTCGAACGAATCAGAGTGGAAGATAAGTTCTACATTGACAAGACGGAATATGTATATCGTATGGCACATACGGATGGTACTTATTTCTTCCTGAGCCGTCCACGCCGTTTCGGAAAGTCGCTGTTGCTCACTACCATGAAGAGCTATTTTGAAGGAAAGAAGGATCTTTTCAAAGGACTCGCCATCGAAAAGCTAGAAAAGGATTGGATAAGCTATCCGGTGCTGCATTTCGATATGAGCATGGGCAAACACATGGAGATAGCCCAGCTGGAAAGATATTTCGACCAGCAACTTGCAGAACAAGAGCAGAAATGGGGCATTACGAATCCGGCTGTTGATGCCAACGTCCGCCTCATCTCACTTATCCAGACTGCCTATAGGGAAACGGGCAAGCAATCACCAATATCAGTATGGACGAGCCGTATGCCGGCATTTGCGGAATTACGGAAGATGAACTGGTGAACGGAATGCGGGATGACATAGAGGCACTTGCAGAAAAATTAAACCTGTCGTATGAGCAGACGTTAGCTAAGTTAAAGGATAATTATGACGGCTATCATTTTACATGGCCTTCTCCTGACGTTTATAATCCGTTCAGCTTATTAACCTGCTTTGCCAAGCAGAAGATTGATTCCTACTGGTTTGGTTCCGGCACTCCTACTTATCTGATCAATATGATGCGCAATTTCAACTTTCTGCCAGCGAACCTGGGCGAGAGTATGGAAGCCGGAAAGGATGACTTTGATGCTGCCACGGAAACCATGACCACCATCATGCCGCTGCTCTATCAGAGTGGCTACATCACCATCAAGGATTATGATGAAGAAACGGAACTCTATACCCTAGCCATTCCTAACAAGGAAATTAGAGTTGGATTGTACAGAAGTTTGTTGCCTCATTATCTGACCTCAAAAACTGCTTCAATATCAAAGAAGACAACACCATCGTGTTCGATTGGAAATCATAACAAGTTTAGATGATAAAAAGAAAAAGCGTGCAAGCAACACCATCGTCTGCACGCTTTTTCATTTATCTTTTTTCCTTTTATCTTATTCTTCATTTATCCTACAGCCACGCTCCGAATCTTGCGCTTGGCAATGGGGCGGCGAAGTAATAGTTCTGGTCGTTATTCTTATCCAGGAAATTCACCTGCTTCATGCCGAAGAATGGCAGACCTTGTGGGAAGAGGCGGGCAAAATCGGTTACACCTCCTGAGAGTGCAGGACTGCCTGCCTGATAATCGAAATTCCAACTCTTGTCGAATGCCAATGGAGCACCCTGGGCTACATCATCTATCTCGCAATTGATGTTCATCTTCTCGCTCTGAGTGAAGTTTTTAAAGAGAGGATTGAGCTGACCTGCTACGCTACTCTTTATATCGGTATCAAACCAGATGCCGAGCTCTGCACCCTTCGCCATCTGCGCTACGCCAGTCTCTGTAGATGCAAAGTAGTAATTTGGTGTAAGACGACTGTGCTCCATATCTGCACCATCCTTCTTAGGCTGCTTCATACCGAAACGGGAATCGTAGATAAGATTGTTCACGAAAACTGGCTTCGCTGCCTTCTCTACCCAGACAGAACCACCCTTCTTGTTCTTGGAACGGCGCCAGCCGCAATTGACGATGGTGTTGTTATAGACGGTCATCTCAGAGAGAGGGATTACCTCGCTATTTCCGGCATTAGAAAGCTTGAAGGCGTTGGTGCAGGCGTTGTAGATGATGTTGTTGGCTACATCGAGCTTGCAACCCGCCTTCACGTTGATGGCCTCACCGCCATCGGCTGCATTTCCGCTATCGGCAAAGATATTGTTGATAATCACACCGTTACCACCGGTAAAGTAAGTCTGGTCGTTGTAGTTGTCATGGAAGAAACTGTTTGCCATCACAAACTTGCCGTTCACATTACAGAAGTGGAAGGCTGGCACACCGCCATCGATGGTGGTCTTGAAAAGCTTGTTCTGGAAAGAAGCAGAACTCTCGGTAGGAGTAGCACCAGCATAGGCTACATCCACGTGGTTGAGCACCACCTCCTCTGAATTATATCCGCAGATGATGCCGCCCCAATCGGCAGGCTTCCTGGTATCAGAAGTAAAGACTACTGGCTTCTCGGCAGTTCCCAAACAATAGAGATTGCCCAATACTACGATTTCTACCGGCACCTGAACCTCAGACTTGCAGGTGACGGTTACGCCCGGCTCGATGTAGAGCGATGCTCCTACAGGAATTTCAACGCTCTGGCTCAGGGTAGTATCCTTGGTCCAAACCACAGAACCTACGGGATATTCTGCCACCTTCGTTGTGATGACATCCTTAGAACCCTGGTTCTCATTGCCATCACTTCCATTACCTCCATTATTCACGTAATCGTATGGATTGATATTATCGTTCTCGCAAGATGTGGAGAACATTGCAGCTGCTGCCATCAACAGCAAGCTATATTTTACTTTGAACTTTAACATTTGAACTTTGAACTTTATGATTAGTAATCAAGGTGTTAGCCTTAATTTAACATTTAACATTATAATTTGTATCTTACTCCCAGCAGGAAGGTTCTGCCATACTGATAAGTTCCCACGATGGTCTTATCGCTCTTCTGGCCCTCATACTCCAGGTTGCTCTTGTTCACGGTCTTCAAGTATCTCTCGCGCTTGGCATCGAGCAGATTGTTTGCCTTGAAGAAGATGGAGATGCCGTTCTTGAATTGCTTCTCGGCACTCAGGTCGAGACCGAACATCGCCTTGTCCCACTGGTCGGCATCCTTGAAAGGAGAAACCAGGGCAAGCTTGGTGCCCGTGAAGGAAGAGGCCAACTGTGCATTCCAGCCATTCTCCGTATCCTTATATAATAAGGAAATGTTGGCGGTATGAGGAGCCTGGTTAACCAGCGGACGAGTCTGGGTTACGCCCGTCTTATACTCGGCACTACCCTCCTTGTACTCACGCTTTGAGGTGGTGATTTCAGAATGGGTGTAAGTATAATTCGCCTTCACTCCGAAGTGGCGGATGTACTTGATCACATCGATTTCGAAGCCCATGTTCTTGGCATTACCCAGGTTGTCCGGCATGTAGTAGGCATCAGTTCCGGCACCAATCTTGCCATCCGATGTTACGAACACCTGCTCTATAGGGTCTTTCAGATACTTATAGAATACGCCGGCAAGAATCTGCTCGGTCTTGCTTGGGAACCACTCCCAGCGCAGGTCGATGTTGTCGATACGAGCACGCTTCAGGTTTGGATTACCCTTTTCCTGATACTCCTCGCCCTGAATCTGATAAGGCACTATCTCGTAGAAGCCCGGACGGTTGATGGAGCGATAGTAAGAGAGACGCACGTTCATCTTCCTGGTTGGCGTCCACTTGATGGATGCCGATGGCAGATAATCCCAGTAGCTCTGCTCGCCCACCTGTCCCATGTTGCGGAAGTGCTGGAGCATGGTGTAAATCTGGTTGGTGTGCTCGGCACGGAAACCGGCATTCAGTTCGCCCACCTCGCTCTTCAGGGTTACCATGGCGTAGACTCCGCCGATGTGCTCCTTGGAATCGTAGTTGAGCTGAGAAGCCTGAGAATAAGGAGTCTTGCAAACCCAATCGATGTTGGCATACTGGTCTATTCCGTTGCCATCCAATCGCTGCGAGATGTCGGCAGGATTGAAGATGTAAGAATAATATCTGTTGCTGCGTTCCTTTCTGCGATACTGTGCGCCCGCCTTCCAGAGTGCCTCCACATCGTTGGCGAAACGGGTATCGTAAGAGAGGTTGATGTAACCCGCCCAGTCGGTATCCTTGTTGTGCTGGAATCGGCGCTCGGCACTCTTAGGCAGGGTCTTGGTGATGTTCTTGTCGCCTTCCCAGATGGAACCCGAAACGGCATCGCCGCCATTCTCGGCAGTTCTGCTTATGGTGTTGGTCAGGGTAACGTAAGTTCTATCCGGATCTTCCTCCTTAGCCTGCGAGAATACGCCCGACCAATCTACGGTAAAATCCTTGGTTAGATGATGCATACCTTTCAGATTGGTGGCGAAGATGCTCTGGGTAGTTGAGAGAGAGCGCACCTCATCATCCTGGGTGTAGCTGTCGGCTCCGATGTATTCGGTATTGACGCTATTGTTGTATCTGGTGCCCTTGGAATTGGTGCGCACATACATGTTGTACCATTCCAGCTTGTGGCCAGGCAGGGTTAAATCTATCTTGGCATGAGCACCCGCAGTAAGGTCGTGGATACTGTAGTAGCGATGATGCAGATTGGAAATGTACATGGCCTGCTCGCCCGAAGCCATCTTTACGGAATTGTAGGTGCGCTCGGTGCCACGGAATACATTCTGCACGCTTCCGGCAAGCATCACGCCCAGGCGGTCGTTCCAGAAGCGGTTGCCGATGCTCAGACCTCCTATGAAGTTAGGAGCAGGAAGAGAATGGCTCTTCAACTGAACAGGACCGTTCTTGAAATCGCTCATCTGCGCCTTGTAGTCTTTTCCGAAATCCTCGTAAGGAGATTTCTTTGTATAATCAGAGCGGTTGCTGGTAAGATAATCTCTGCCATTCTTCCAGAAATAATCACTTGCTCCGATGGCAGCATTCGCCTGAATCTGGAAGCGGGATGGGGCATCCTTCATCACCATATCCACCACGCCGCCGGCTGCATCGCCTTCCATATCGGCCGTCAGAGACTTGGAAACCACGAGGCGGTCCATCAGATCTGAAGGGAAGATATTCAATGGGATGTAACGGTTTTTATCATCCGGACTTGGAATCTTCACGCCGTTTACCAGGGTGTAGTTGTATCGCTTGTCCATGCCTCGGAGGATGGCGTAGGAGGCTTCGCCCGATGCATCACGCTCCATGGTTACACCTGATACTCGCTGCAGAACGCTCGCCACGTTGACGTCAGGCGAAAGCTGGATGCTCTGCTGGCTCATCACGTTGAGCACGTTGCCTGCATTCTTCACGGTTTCTATGGCGCTGCGGTCGCTGCGGTATTCACGATGACCGGTAACCACCACTTCACCCAACTGCTTCAGGTCTTCATCCATGGCGATGGTCAACTGTCCATCCTTTCCCTCTTTTCCATCCTTGGAGAAGTCTTTAGCCACATCCACTACCATTTCGCGGGTCTTGTACGACATGTAGGAAACGATGAGAGTCACCTTGCCCTTATCAGGCAATTCATGCAAGGTGAAAGTACCATCAAGTCCGGTGGTGATACTCACGTTGGGCAGCTCCTTTACCCGGATTACGGTTCCGATGAGGGGTTCGCCCGTTTTGTTATCCTTGACTATACCATCCAGCGTGTGTGCCTGGATGGCGGAAGTTGCAGCGGCAAGAAGCGCTGCACTCAGTAAAAATCTTTTCATCTATATCGCTATTGAAATCTTCATTCGTTTCTTTTCGCAAAAAAGCTCCTTTTTACTTTTTTGCCTTTGAAATCGTGTGGATGATTTTTCCATCCTTGTCAATCATCGACATTCTGAGCTGCTTCTTATCTGCTGTAAATACAGAGAAACCATCGGCAGGACTGCAGAACACGGTGCCATCGATAGGCTTCACAGGACGAGCCAGAGATGAAGAGGAATTGACTACGTAGTCGATGTTATCGCCCTTCTTCCGGATGTGCTGGAAGTTGTGGATGTGACCGCAGGCATAAATCGCCACATTATTATATTTATGGAGGATCGGCAGGAGGCGCTTCTGCATGTCGAGGCGCTCGCTCTCCTTCTTCGTGGTGTAGGCGTAGATAGGATGATGACCTACCACGATGACCCAGTCTTCCTTGGCATTCTTCAGGGTTTCGTCGAGCCAGGAGAGCTGAGCCTCAGCATCCTGCTTGCAGGCATCAGGATAGATTTCTGAATTCTTGCGGTAAGAATCGATGAGGGGTGTGGTGTCGAGGAAGATGACGCGCACGGTGGTTCCCTTGTGGTCGAACACCTTAGTGTAATATTTGGCTGGCATCATCCAGCGGCGGCTCACCTTGCCATAGTCCATAAAAGCCTGAGTATTACCACGATACTCATGGTTTCCACAAACCGGAAACCAGTCGAGCATCAGGTCGGGATGAGAATAAACCCATTCGTAATTGGTAAGCCACAGAGGGTCCTGCGTAGAAGTCACTCCATTGAAATGGTGGATGTCACCTACGGCAAGTACGCATTCCGGATCTACCGTACCCGCCATCTCGCCCATCAGTTCGGCGATAGGCTTCTGGTCGTAGTAGCCGTTGCGTCCCATATCATTGGTCATGTAGAGGGTGATTTCACCCTTCAGTTTCTGCCATTCAGCAGCATTCGCCTTCCAGTTAGGATTCTGCGGAATGGCGGTTGCTGCACTCTGAGAGCAGGTGGTTAATGCTGTGTTTTGAGCCTGAGCAGTCAAACCTCCGCCCAACAATAAAGCCGAAGCCAAAACTGCAGTAGCTACTCTACCTTTCATCATAGCAAAGCCATTCATGCTGCTATGCTTACCCGATACTTTCTTTTCCATTTTTCTTTATCTGACTATAATACCTTTATTAAAGATTTCCCCTTTCGGGGTAATACCTGTTAAATTTCGGGTGCAAAGGTAGGGGTATTATGTGTCAATGAGGTTACAAGGATTTTAATTAGCAGATAAAAGATACTACAATTTTATTACGGGAGTTTCCCCCGATGCTTTTAGGGAAAATCATACATCAGATTATGGTTTTCCCTTTGTTGTTTTCAGCTATTCTCCCTATCTTTGCACCAGAAATAAATAAATGCAGTAATAACCCTTTAAAAGAGAAGATAGTTATGAACCTAAAATCCGCAACTATCATTCAATACACGATTAAGGGTAGATTTATGAATC
>OGNN01000268.1_pt1 | contig 41023 bp, 30 predicted proteins | sample 1573461 | NCBI WGS metagenome assembly OGNN01 (sample SAMEA2581998, study PRJEB24529) | metagenome | biome: Human gut stool | place: China | collected 2011
GATTCATAAATCTACCCTTAATCGTGTATTGAATGATAGTTGCGGATTTTAGGTTTTATACTTTTGCACGGATTTTCCAACATTTGTCTGACAAAGCAAGAATTAACTATAACGAAACGATAAAAACATTCAAAGAAAAGCAACATGAAACTATTTAAGCGAGCTCTTACATTAACTATCCTTGCTATTTTCACAATGTATAGTCACGCCCAATCAATAGATGAGATTAAGAAGAATTCGAATTACATTTGGGGTGAAGGTAATGGCACAACAATGAGTGATGCCGAAGGAGAAGCACTACGCCAAATGAGCGTGCAGATATCTGTCTCGGTGTACAACTCCTCTTACGACGAAGAGAGTAACGACAACAGCGTGCAGAAAGCAGTGCTTCAATCGGTAAGTTCAGCAAAGTTCACTAATGTACAGATGCGCGTACTGGAAGAAGAACCAAACGCCAAAGTCTTCTGCTTCATGCCACGTAGCGAGGTTAAGAAGATGTTCGAGAAGCGTGCAAACCACATTGTCAACATGGTGGACGCAGGCAAGACAGCCGAAAGTCGTATGATGATTGATGAAGCTCTCCGAAACTACTATTGGGCCTTGGTTTTAGCAAAGACGACACCCGAACCCGTAGAGATAGAGTTTAACGACAAGAAGGGTGAGGCAACCTCTTTGTTACCGATAAAGATAAAGTCGGTACTTGCGATGATTAATGCAAGCGTCGACGAAATTCAGGACGGAAAGAACCTTATTCTCGGTTTTACATACAATGGTAAGCCAGTTTCATCATTGAACTTCAAATATAACGACGGTCAAAGCATTGTTGGTCCGATAGTAGCACGCGACGGCATTGGCGAAGCATCGATGGCATCGATACCTGCCGACGGAAAGCTACATCTCACATACGAGCTACGTTTCCGCAACGAGGTAGACCCCACCGACTCGGACATAGCAGGCGCATTCAACGCCGGTATTCTCCCAAACATCAACTCTTCTGTAGCCATCGCAATAAAAAACAACAGCAAGAAGAAAGCCGCAGCACCCATGCTTGCATCTGCCGAGATGCTTGCGGCTCAACCCACAAACGACAAACGTTCTATAGCCATGCAGAACGCCAACAACACCGACGATTTGCAAAAGGCAGTACTCGCCGTAGAGGCAGCCATATCATCAAACAATCCAAAGTCGGCTTTCAACTATTTCACACCTGAAGGCTACACACTCTTCGCCAACCTTATGGCAAAGAATGGCAAGGTGACCCTTGTGGGCAAAGCCCAAAGCCACAACTTCATCATCGCCGATGGCTACATCATCGGAAGAGCCACAAACATCAAGCGACAGTTCCGCAACGGCAAGGCGTTCATGGAAAAACTGGTTTACAGATTCAACCCCGAATCGAGAAAGATAGAGTCGGTGGCATTCGCACTGACACAGCGTGCCGAGAACGACATTATGAACGCAGCCGCATCGTGGCCAGAAGTGTCGCGTTGGGCAATCCTCAACTTCATGGAAGACTACCAGACGGCTTTTGCTCTGAAACGCACCGACTATATCAATAGCATCTTCTCTGACGATGCACTCATCATCACAGGTACCATACTGAAGAAATTGAACAACGCTGAGAGAGCATTCGACCGCAGCAAGTCGCTCGACCTTGGCGGACCGAAAGACATTGCCTATAGCCAGCTCTCAAAGACAGAGTACATCGATCGTTTGCGAAAGATATTCAGCACTCGCGAATACGTCCACTTGCAGTTCGAGGACAATGTAACAAGAATGATCGACCTCCCTGCCATTAACGGCATAAACAAAGGAGCTGCGTTTGGCATCGAAATAAAGCAACGCTACGAGTCGACAGGCTATTCGGACGACGGCTATCTCACAATGGTGTTCGACACGCGCGGAAAGCTACCTATAATACACGTACGTCTGTGGCAGCCCGACAAGAACAATATGATGTCGCTACAGGAGTTCATTTCACGATTTAATAAATAAAAGTCAAAATAAAACTATGATTAAACGATTATTCTTATTTGTGTTAGTATGCGTAATGCATACTGCTATGTATGCACAGACCGACACACAGAGCAAGGCACAGATGGTGTTCAGCAACGACTTCCACGACGCATCAGGACAGTTGGGCAATCTCACTGCGCACTTCATCACCGAGAAGACATGGACAGACATGAATGGCGAGATTGGTGCTATCGTGCGTATTAAAGTTACGGGTATGTCAGTTTCGGAGATGTCAAAACTGAAAGTGATCGGTTCTGCCAACGCAAGTGTACACGACACCCAGTTCCTGGAGAACGAGCAAGAATGGATTGTCCCCCTCTCTAAGGGCACCAACATGTGGCTGGAGATGAGTCATCCGACATACGGCAAGAGTACTCGTCTTTCGTTGCCAAAGCTGAAAGAGAAAGGTATGTACGACGTGACACTCGTGAACAACCGCACTACTACAATTGTTGTACACTCGTTGCCCGACGGTGCAGACGTGTATCTTGACGGCAATCACCACGGCAAGACTCCATGCGAGATTTCAGAGCAGCGCTTTGGCAAGCACGACCTTAAGCTGATGTACGGCTCTAAGACTAAGGAGGTAAAGATTGATGTGGAAGAGGGTCACACCTTCTTCGACGATTTCGACTTCCGTGAGCGTCGCAACATCAACATCATCAGCTCGGAGGACAACACTACTATCTACATCGACAACCAACTCATCGGTCAGGCTCCGATACACAACTATGAAGTGCTTGTAGGTCCGCACACGTTCAAGGCTATTCACACGGGTTCGAAGGGATACAACGACACGCAGATTGACGAGCAGACTATCGACATCTCTTCGCAGACAGAGATTAAGCTCTACCCTATCAAGAAAGGTAATGTGCAGGTACTCACAAGATATGCCGGTAAACCAGTATACGCAGAACTTGTCGTAGACAACAAAGACAAGTACACCAGTGAGCCGAGCTACAAGGTGAACCTTCCCTACGGCACCCACTCGTTCAGAGTGTCGTACAATGGCAAGTCGAAGGAGAAGTTCATCAACGTAAACAAGCCTGAGCAGACACAGGTGTTCAAGCTTAGTGCGAAGAACGATGTCGTATGGCCGTGGCAGCGCGAGTACGACATAGCACCGGTGGGATTCTCTCTGGCTTATGTCTACAAGCAGCTTGTAACAACGGGCGAAGGACAGAAACTGAAGGAGAACGGTGTATGGCCGGACGGAAAGGGAAAGACACTGAAAGGTATGCAAGCAGGTCTGCACTTCCAGCCGTGCTTCAAGTTTGGTTTGGGTCTTTACACTGGTTTATTCTACGAGCTATATGTGTCGACAAGCAAGAAGTACGACTATGACATGTTCATAGAGCATTGTGCTTATGTGCCCGTCCACCTGTACTATCGTATTCCTTTCGGCAGAAAAGTGGCGTTGTCGGTACACGGAGGTTTGGGCTTCAACTATGTCATCCACGGTGCTTTCTCTGCCAAGGACGAAGATATTGAGGATTATACAGACTTCTATGAAGAGGACGGTTTCCCAAAGAAGTTCAACATGGCTATGGAGGTTGGCGCAGGCTTGCGCTTAGGTGCTTTCCAACTCAACTTCCAGTACGGCAAGGGCTTGAACGACCACAAATCATACAGTTCACAGGGCGACTTCAAGACTATCCAGAACAAGTACACCTTTGGTGTGTCGTATATGTTCAGTGCAGAATAAAAAGCGCTGAACTGTTAATAACAAAACTACAACAGAAAGCCGCTGGGCGAAAGGAAGTGCATCGGTTCGCCCGTGATGGGGTGACGGAACGTGAGTTCGGCGGCGTGAAGGTACATACGGTCGGCGCGCTCTGTGCCGTAGAGGGGGTCGCCAAGGATAGGACAGGCGAGTCCTTGCGGATGGGCGCAATGCACCCGGAGTTGATGCGTACGACCGGTTTTAGGATATAGGTGGACAAGGGTTAAGCTCTTGTCCGCCTTTTTTGTTGTGTACGCCACGGCAGTATTCGCATCCGCTGCCCTCACCTCTACTATATTATATAATGTTAGTGCGGGCTTGCCGTGCTCCATGTCCACACGCTGACGCGGACGGTCGTTGATGTCGGCGATGAGGGGCAGAGAGATGCTGCCCGATGAATACTTGGCAAATTGAATAGCAAACGGTTCAAGTCGTAGGAGGCTACGGCATTCTTGCCGTAGCCCTTGGCCATAGAAACACAAATGGCTACAACTATTTGCAATGGCTACGGCAGGAATGCCGTAGCCTCCTACAATATGCTTCGGCACACCGCTGAGCACAGCCTCGTAGCGTTTCATGGTCTCGCGACTGGCGAACTGACGCTGCAACTCTACATACGCCTGCTCGGTGCGGGCAAGCACAAGCAATCCACTTGTGTCCATATCAAGACGATGGGCAGCTTTGAGGAATTTTGAGTTTTGAATTTTGAGTTTTGAATTGTTCGCAAAGTATTCCTCAACGCTGACACTTGCAGAGTCGTCCGCCTTACCCGGCACCGACAGCATACCTGCCGGCTTGTCAACCACAAGGATATACTCGTCTGCATACAGCACGCGCGGCTCGACGGTGTGCCGCTTCTGCGCGAGCGGATTGGGGGCTACGTCCAACCCCTTGAGCATGTGCGTGAGTATGGGCAGACACTTCGAGCGACACGCCGGATAGTAGTGCAGATGGTGTCTTATCTCCGACGCAGGCGACTCGCCCCACCAGAACTCCGCCATGCAGACGGGGCGCAGGCGGTGCTGATAGGCGTATTGCAGGAGCTTCGGTGCACAGCAGTCGCCGGCTCCGGCTGGGGGCATGGCGTGCGTGTACTCGCGGAAGATGTCGATGAGGTCGCGCTCCTCGCCTTTGGCGTTGAGCATACGATAAGCCGCGAAGAGCCAACGCTGCAGCTCGTCGCTCATCTGCTTGCGCTGAAACTGAAGCGACTTCAAGAGTGTGGCGCGTGGATTGTGGAATGTTGATTCGGCTTGCTCCATCGCCTTGCGGCGGCGGCGCAGCTCAGCCTTCATAAACTGGCTCTCGCGAACCATCTCCGCCTGCTCCTCCTCGCTCAGCGGCTCGCCACTCTTGCGGCGTGCGTCGCGGCGTGCCTTGGCTGCGTCTACCTCCACCTTGAACGCTTCCACTTCAGCCTGCAACCGCTTCATTGTCTCCTCGTGCTGCGCCATGCTTTGCAGATACTGCGGGTCGTGTTCGATGGCACTAATCTCACGGTTGATGGCACTAATCTCGCGCTCCGTGCGCTTGAAATGTCCGTCGGGCTGCTGCGCGTCGAACACGGGTGGCACGAAGTATTGCCAGTCGTTCCTGCCTCCAAGCAGACCCGAATAGGCAGCGAGAAATCCGCGCTGCAATGCACCCTCCTCATCTTCATACTCCACAACGAGCACACCGAACATCTTTCCGCAACCCTTCTCCGCACTCATCAGACCTGTCGTGGCGATATAGTGCTGAAGTTCCTCAGACGCAGCCTCGGCAAGCGGGTCTACGTCGTAACAGAACGGATAAGTGAACTGACGGGGTAAAGGGATGGAAGTGGAAAGAGCGTGGAGCATATTCGAGTTTTGAATTTTGAGTTTTGAATTGTCGGCTTCGCCGATTTTGAATTATACAATGTTGAGTTGTGAATTATTCAATTGAGAGTTTTGAAATTCGCTTGTGCAGTTGCAAAGTTATTGAATTTTACAAATTGTGGGGCATAATACGTCGGTTTTTCGATAATTTTATCTACATTTGCATTATTGAATACCCAAGACTAAACACCTCAATTCAATATCCGAAAGGTAACAATTAAAAATTAACAATTAATAATTAAACATTATAGCAATGAGTACACTCAAAAAAGACTTTGCCTCTAAGCTTCTCGAAGTAAAGGCAATCAAGCTTCAGCCCAACGATCCGTTCACATGGGCATCAGGTTGGAAATCTCCGTTCTACTGCGACAACCGCAAGACTCTTTCGTTCCCTTGGTTGCGCTCATACGTTAAGCTCGAACTCGTACACACCATCCTCGAGCACTTTCCCGAGGCAGAGGCAGTGGCAGGCGTAGCTACCGGCGCTATCGCTCAGGGCGCGCTGGTTGCCGACGAGCTCAACTTCCCATACGTTTACGTGCGCTCTAAGGCTAAGGACCACGGTATGCAGAACCTCATCGAGGGCGAACTGCCGACTGGTGCCAAGGTAGTTGTTGTAGAAGACCTCATCTCTACTGGCGGCAGCTCGCTGAAGGCTGTTGCTGCTCTGCGCGAGGCAGGCTACCAGGTAGTGGGCATGGTGGCATCATACACCTACGGCTTCCCCGTTGCGGCTCAGGCTTTCGCCGAGGCTGACGTACGCCTTGAGACCCTCACCGACTACGACCACGTCGTAGAGCAGGCTCTTGAGACTGGCTACATCAAGAACGAGGACGTAGAGCTGCTGCACGAGTGGCGCAAGGACCCGGCTAACTGGAAGAAGTAATAAGGTGTTGTGGTGGTGAGATGGTGATGTGGTGACATTAGCTATGCAAATCTCAACACATTTCTCAACATCTCACCATCTCAACACCTCAACATTTTTCGAAGAAAAAAAACACATGACAACATTCGAAAGTACAATACGACAGATCAACTATCCGCAGCAGAATGTCTACAACAAGCTCAGCGACCTCAGCAACCTGCAGGCACTGAAGGAACGCTACGAGCTGATGAAGGACACGATGCCGGAGGAGGCGCGCCAGCAGGCGGAGAAAATTAAGGACATGACGTTCGACTCCGACTCGCTCTCTGTCAACGTGCCGCCGGTAGGATCAATCCGCCTGCGCATCGTAGACCGCGACGAGCCGAAGTGCATCAAGTTCGAGAGCGAGCAGAGTCCCATACCGTTCAACTTCTGGATTCAGATTCTGCCCGTCACCGCCACCACGTCGAAGATGAAGCTCACCATCAAGGCTGAGCTAAACATGTTCATCAAGCAGATGGTGAAGAAACCGCTGCAGGAGGGCATCGAGAAGATTGCCGACGTGCTGCAGATGATACAGTATTAAGCTGCATAGGAGGGTATGGCATCCTGCCATACCCACGCAGCCGGCAACGTACAGAACGATAAACGCACCAGTAAGAGCACGCTCTGCACTTATTGGTCGTCATCGCTCTACACCATTGCCCCGAAACACGCCTACTGTCTGTATGTAAACGACACAAAGGTTGAAACAAGGCACAGCGGATTAAATCGCGCATACGGTCTCGTCATCCGACCCGTGTCAGACTAACATAAGATGAATGCTACATAGCGATAGTGGCAGATATAGAAATAGGGTATGAAAGCCGCGCTTTCATACCCTATTTCCTTTTGTTCGGTCATCGTTCACCGAACGCAATCCGATCAGACACCGGACGCAATCCGATGACTTAAACGCCAAGTGCACCCCCTGAAGGATTACTGCATGTAGAGCTTGAGCGTCGTCGTTTCGTCGCCCACATCCACGGTCTGCGTCTGCATTTCGCCCTTGCCGTTCATGTACTTAATGATGTACTGCTGGTTCTTCTCCACATTGAACGTAAGCACATCGTTCATGTCCTGCGTAGCACCCGTGCTGCGACCACCGTAGAGCTGCTTCTCACCTTTGAACACATCGAGGTTGGTAGCCACGCGGTCGCCCGAAGCCTCGGCGTGGTCCTTGTCCTTGAACACCATCACGCGCAGAGCCACGTGGCTGCCGTCGGCAGGCATGGCAGAGAGCTGCGCACGGTAGAGACTCGTATAGCGGTCGGTGACATTCTCGGCGTGAACGTAGCGTATGTCTTCATCCCAAACCAACGGGAAGTAAGAACCTGTCGGTTTGAACGAAGCCGCATAGATAGCCTTTCTTACGTCCTCCTTTATCGCCTTGCCAGCATCGGTTAGGAACCACGACTGGTCGAGGTCGTCAGAAGGATAGTACTCCGTGAAGCGCCACTGACCGTCGATCCACACCTCATTCCAGTTGTGGTTGCCACGGTCATCGTGCCAAGCCGGAGTACCAGCCACGCGCGACGGAATGCCTACGGCGCGGAACGCATCGGTAAGCAGGATTGAGAGACCCGAGCACGAAGCCATGTGCTGGCGCATCGACTCGTAAGGAGCCTGGTCGGGCTTCTCGCGCTTCGTGTTGTAGTCGACAAGCAGCTCGTCGCGCACATTCTTGTTAACCGAGTCGATAGCCTCGCGCATCGTCTTGCACGGAGCCACGTACTTCTTGAAGCGTTCGTAGAAGTCCTTACGCCAACTTTCGCGGTTCTCGTTCAGATTAGCGTAAGCCACCACGTCGTTCAGAAACACGCTGTCGGGCACCTCCTTAGCCCACGGAAACTCGGCGCGAGCCTTGTAGGCGTACTGCACATTCTCCAAGAGGAAGTCTGCAGAGAGCGACTTTGCGTCGCGCTCCGGCATGTACGAAATGAGGAACGCCATGCCCTCGCGTTCGTTGCGGGGCACTTCCTTCAATGCCTTCTTCAACTCCTTGGCATTGTCGCCTGCTGTGGCAATCGTCCGGTCAATCAACGCATGATACTCTTTCGGCACGCCGGCATACCTGCCACTGCTACATGCTGATAGCCCGAACGCCAAAAGCACAAGTACACTTTTTATATTCATAATACCCAATTCTTTATTACATTATATTATTATCGGCATCTGCTTATGCGCAGATGCCGATGCTTAGTAAGCACTGCCCTGCATCATGCGTGCGAAGAAGTCGAAGTTGTCCTTCACAATCTTCTTGCCTTCCTCCTCACCGCCGAAGCAGTTGATACGCGCCTCGGGCAGCATATCGTGCTCGTGGAGGTAGCGGAGCATGTCGCCCGGCAGCATGAAGATATTTCCGAAGGTGTTCGCCTTGGCATACTCGGCATCGTAGAGCGGGTTGCGTGGGTCGCAGATGAGTCGCGCCACGTTGGGGAAGTAGACCACGTTGAAGTCCGACTCGCGCACAAAGACGGTGAAGTCCATCTCCTCCTGTGGCAGCGTGAGCTGCGACACAGTCTTCTTCGGAAGTCCTACACGCTCGGTGAGGAACAGGCGCAGCATGTCGGCATTGTTGAAGTAGAACAACGGCGAGCCACTGTTCTCCTCGATGAGCTTGCGACGGTTGTCGATGCAGAGCATTGTGTTATGCTTGCGTGCCTTCTTCTCAGTGTCGAACGCCTCGGTATTGTTCGACCAAGAGCCCTGCGAGCCGATGTAGAACTCGCCACCGTACTCCACGAAGAACGCCATTGCCGACTTGCTGTCGTAACACTCCGGCTGCGGATGGCTCAAGCCGTGGTCGCTGAGCGTGAACTTCTCGCCACGCAGCGACTCGAACGTCATGCTCTCGCCCTTCACGGCATCGGTGATGAGATAGAAATCGAACGGCAGATAACGCTGCGAAGCAATCTTGTCGGCAGCCTCAGCATTGCCGTTGTTGCGCACGATGCGTGCCAGCCAGTCCTGCGGGCGCATAGCGAGCGGTTGCAGGCGGTTCTCGAACATGGCGATGCTCTCAGCCACGTTCACGGCGATGGGCGGCGGACAGTTGAGCGAGAACGAGAGACGCTGCGCCTGCTGGCGTATGAGCATCGGCGCATTCTCGTTGCACGAAGCGTAGCAAGCGAAGTACGACCACTTCATAAGATCGAGCTGCGCGTAGAAGTTCTGCGCAAACTCAGCCTTTGTAAAGAACTCCTTCAGCTCCTCGTTCACGGGCATATCCTCGAAGCGCTTATCCATGAGCGAGCACGCCGTGCGGGCAGCAGCCTCAAGAGCCGGCGTGTCGGGCGACACCACAGCCGACGGCTCGGTGCGCGTCATAAGCAACCAGATGAGGAAGCGTATGTCCTCTACGTTCGGCTCGTTGCGATAGTAGTTCTGCATGTCTACATCGTAGAAAGGCAGCTGACGACCGTACAACTCCTGGAAGCTATCGGTGAGCGCGTTCCAAATGCCGAGGTCGGAAATCATATCCTCATAATACATCGTGAGCACGATAGCAAGCTCACGCAGGTTGTCACCTTTAAATTCTTCAATGTTCAGTTTCTCCATCAGCTCTGCCAAGTCAGAGGCAAAGCGTGCATATGCAGCATCGGTCGTTCCCTTCAAGAAAAGCGGGTGACGACGCGCGATGTCCATTGCCGGAATGCGGATTTTTGTCATATATTTTGGTTTTTATGGTTATTATTTTTCTTTTTTATGGGGGTAGCTTTAAGCCGAACTAAGCCTTTTTAGGCCTTTCTAAGCCTTAACTAACTAAGCCTTAACTAAGCCGAACCAAGCCTCTTTAAGCCTTTCTAAGCCTTAATAACTAAGCCTTAGCCAACCCTTTTTACTCTTTTACTTTTTTACTCTTTTACTTTTACCCGAACAGCTCTCTCAGCACCGCGAGCGACTTCATATCGGGAAAGTCGGGCTGGTGCAGGCGGTAGTAGGCAAGCACTACGTCGACACAACGGTTGCGCTCCTCGCGTGTGAGGCGCAGCAAGCGCATCGTGGCGTAGCTCAGACGTAGCAGCAAACCAATCTTCTCAGCCTCGTGAGGAGGTAGAAAGTCGGTATGAGGAGGTGCCACAGACACAAAACAACCCTCGCGCATATCGAAACAGCAACCGCTGGTGGCATCCTCCACGTTAGGATAGAAGCCTAAGAAGCGCGTGAGGTGCAACATATATATAATGTGGAAATTGGCGAAACTGCCGTCACAGGCATCCAACCACCGCACACTATGCTCTATGAAGGCATACAGGGCAGGGTCGGCTTGCTCAGAACGCGTGACGTAAATGGTGAACTCAGCCGCAAACAGGGCTATCGACAGCTTAGCCATATCGAAGGGCAACGAGCGAAACGGGAAAGCCACCGCAGCCGAGCGCAACTTATGCAAGCGCTGCGTAGCACGGTAGTCGAACTCGATGTCGAGGATGGTAAGCGGTTGGAAGTACTGCTTCTTTATGCCCGCACGCCCCTGACGCGGTATGCGCTGTATGAAAGAGAGACGACCACGCCCTTCGGTGTACATATCCACAATCATTTGCGACTCGCCGTATTTCAATGAGTTAAGCACTATTGCGCGCGTTTTTTCCAGCATTTTTTGATTGTTTTGGTCTATTTAAGGGCAAAATTAATGAAAAAAGCACTATTTAAAGAAAAAAGAACAAAGAAAATTTGGTGGGTTTAAAATAAAGCAGTACCTTTGCATCCGCAAAAATGCAAGTAGTGTTGGTCCCTTCGTCTATCGGTTAGGACGAGAGATTTTCATTCTCTAAAGAGGAGTTCGACTCTCCTAGGGACTACAATAAAAAAAATAAAAAACTGAAAAAACAAGATGGCAAACCACAAATCATCACTTAAGAGAATCCGTCAGGACAAGGTTAAGGCTTTGCACAACAGATACTACGCAAAGACTATGCGTAATGCAGTTCGCAAGCTGCGCGCAATGACGGACAAGGAAGAGGCAGTAAAGCTCTATCCTTCTGTTCAGAAAATGCTGGACAAGTTGGCAAAGACTAACATTATCCACAAGAACAAAGCTGCAAACTTGAAGTCAAGTTTGTGTCTGCATATCAGCAAGCTCGGCTAAGAGCGTGTTGACAGAACCCCATACTAAGGTCATACTTCAAACGAAGTGTGACCTTTTTTTTGTTTGCGCATTTTTAAGCCTTAATATTTCCGTAAGTCACGGAAAATTAGTACTTTTGTAGTCCAAACATAGATAATCGAAAATGGCAGAAATACAAAACACCGAGAACAACTACTCGGCAAGTAACATACAAGTTCTGGAAGGACTTGAGGCCGTGCGCAAGCGCCCGGCAATGTACATCGGCGACATCAGCGAAAAGGGTCTGCATCACCTCGTGAACGAGACCGTTGACAACTCTATTGACGAGGCAATGGCAGGCTATTGCACTGACATCGAGGTAACAATCAACGAAGACGAATCGATCACCGTTCAGGACAACGGTCGAGGCATCCCCGTAGACATGCACGCCAAGCTGCACAAGTCGGCTCTGGAGGTCGTAATGACAGTGCTCCACGCCGGCGGTAAGTTCGACAAGGGTTCATACAAGGTCAGCGGTGGTCTGCACGGTGTGGGTGTGAGCTGCGTAAACGCACTCTCGACACGCATGAAATCGCAGGTGTTCCGCGACGGAAAGATATACCAGCAGGAATACGAGAAGGGCAAGCCGCTCTACCCAGTGAAGGTAGTAGGCGAGACCGACAAGCGCGGTACACGCCAGCAGTTCTGGCCCGACCCAACAGTGTTCACCACAACCCACTACCAGTGGGACATCATCGCACGCCGTATGCGCGAGCTTGCGTTCCTCAACGCCGGCATCCGCATCACTCTGCGCGACATGCGCCCCAACGAAGAGGGCAAGACACGTGAAGAGGTGTTCCACGCTAAGGACGGACTTAAGGAGTTCGTGCGCTACGTAGACCGCCACCGCACACACCTCTTCGACGACGTAATCTATCTGAAGACAGAGAAGCAGGGCATACCTATCGAAGTGGCAGTGATGTACAACACCGACTACTCGGAGAACATCCACTCGTACGTAAACAACATCAACACCATAGAGGGCGGTACACACCTCACCGGTTTCCGCGCAGCCCTCACACGCACCCTGAAGACTTACGCCGACAACGACCCTGCCATCTCGAAGCAAATTGAGAAAGCGAAGATAGAAATTGCAGGCGAAGACTTCCGCGAAGGACTCACAGCCGTAATCTCGATCAAGGTGGCAGAGCCACAGTTCGAGGGTCAGACAAAGACCAAGCTCGGCAATAGCGAGGTGGCAGGTGCCGTGCAGCAGGCTGTAGGCGAGGCTCTCACCAACTACCTTGAGGAGAACCCGAAGGAAGCGAAGATGATATGCGACAAGGTTATCCTTGCAGCAACAGCGCGTATCGCAGCACGCAAGGCTCGCGAGAGCGTACAGCGCAAGAACCCGATGACCGGCGGCGGACTCCCCGGCAAGCTCGCCGACTGCTCTAACCGCGACCCGAAGAAGTGCGAGATATTCCTCGTCGAGGGTGACTCTGCGGGCGGCTCGGCAAAGCAGGGACGCGACCGCTACACACAGGCCATACTGCCGTTGCGCGGTAAGATCCTGAACGTAGAGAAGGTGATGTGGCATAAGGTGTTCGAGTCGGAGTCGGTGATGAACATCATCCAGAGCATCGGCGTACGCTTCGGTGTAGAGGGTGAGGACGACAAGGAAGCAAATATCGACAAGCTCCGCTACGACAAGATTATCATCATGACCGATGCCGATGTCGATGGCTCACACATCGACACACTCATCATGACACTCTTCTACCGCTTCATGCCGAAGGTTATCCAGGAGGGCCACCTCTACATCGCCAACCCACCGCTCTACCTCTGTACCTACAAGAACAAGGTGAAGGAGTACTGCTACACAGATCAGCAGCGCCAGGCATTCCTAGACAAGTACGCAGGTGGCGTAGACGACGGCAAGTCGATACACACACAGCGTTACAAGGGTCTTGGTGAGATGAACGCAGAGCAGCTTTGGGAGACAACTATGGACCCGAAGACACGTTTGCTGCGCCAGGTGACTATCGAGAACGCTGCTGAGGCAGACGAGATCTTCTCAATGCTCATGGGCGACGACGTAGAACCACGCCGTAAGTTCATCGAAGAGCACGCAACATACGCTAACATTGACGCTTAAACACGTCAACACACATAAAGGCTTGTACCATGAATCTTCAAGGAGTTTCGGGTACAAGCCTTTCCTTTTGAACAACAAGTAGAGGATTATAGTTTCGACACGCCCTCCACAACTAACAAGACACATAAATGCTCCGCTTAATAAATATCCTCATACTCTTCATCGCATCAGCCGCCACAGCCGCAGCCTCAACAGCCACGGCTGGCGACTTCGGTTGTCGTTGGATGTCGCACCCTGCGCCCGACGACACATCGCACGTGTGGTTTCGCCACACGCTTGTGATAGACGAGCAGGATATGCCACGCACAGCATACATACACGTCGCCACGACGGGGCGGTTCGTGCTCTACGTGAACGGGCGCAACGTGTCGACTGCCCTCTTCACACCTGACCGCACACCGAACGACACCACTGTCATGGCTATCAGCTACGACGTGCGCCGTTTTCTGCGCCCCGATAGCAACACCATCGCCCTACTCTACTGCCCTTCAACACGCACACGCCGACAAGTGAGCGTCAGCTTCTACGGCATCGCTGCCGACAGTTCACACTTCGCAACGAACGATACCGACGGCTGGCTTTGTCGACATGCCGACACTTGGCAGACGCACGACGGCGGCGAAGCAATGAACCGCAACACCTACCCCTATCGCTGGACAGACACAGATCAGCCGTTAGCACTGTGGCAGGCAGTAGAGCAAATCTCAACACCTCAACCTCTCACCACCTCAACACCACAACACCACAACATAACACCACCTCAACACCACAACACCACACCATCTCAACATAGCAACATCTCAACCCCTATATCCGCCGAGGACATCTGTGGCTACTCGCCCGTGCGCATCAATCCACTCGTTGACAACGCTGCCCACATGCGCCGCATCTACACCCCACTCTTCACCGAACAGAGTGCCGACACACTCATAGTGCACCTCGTGCCCAACGAGCGCCACCTCATCCGCGTAACCCTACGTGGCTGTCGGCGTGGCGAGCGCATCAGCATCGGCAACCTTCACTACGTCTGTACGGGCGAGATAGATGAGCAAGCATTCGCACGCTTCACGCCCACCAGCTCCAACACAATCATCATCACCGGCGACAGCCATTTTCGGAGCGAGCAAGTGCAGGAGGTAGAAAGCATCTGTTTGTAAAGAAGCGCCACGATACGTGTTCATAGCAGCTAAGGAAACGCCCCGATACGGGGCAATCGCTTTTTAATAAAACATAATTTTCCATATATAATAATGTGTATATAGAAAAATATGCTTACTTTTGCGCCCAAATTAAAGAACAATATAGAAAATGCAAGAAAACTTAGTTATCGTCGAGAGCCCCGCAAAGGCTAAGACAATTGAGAAATTCTTGGGCGACGACTTCAAGGTGATGTCGTCATACGGTCATATCCGCGACCTTAAGAAGAAAGAACTCAGCATAGACAAAGACACGCTGCAGCCAGCTTACGTCATACCGAAGGACAAGGAGGAACTTGTGAAACGCCTCCGCGAGAATGCAAAGAAAGCCGACAAGGTATGGCTCGCATCCGATGAGGACCGCGAAGGAGAAGCCATCTCATGGCACCTTTGCGAAGTGCTCGGACTGGACGAAGCGTCTACCAACCGCATCGTATTCCACGAAATTACAAAACCGGCAATTCTCGCAGCTATCGAGAATCCACGCCATTTGGACATGAACCTCGTTAATGCGCAGCAGGCACGCCGCGTATTGGACCGCATCGTGGGCTTCAAACTCTCGCCAGTGTTGTGGCGTAAGGTGAAGCCGGCACTCTCAGCAGGCCGTGTGCAGTCGGTAGCCGTGCGTCTCATCGTAGAGCGCGAACGCGAGATACAGCAGTTCAAGAGCGAACCCTACTACCGCATCAACGCCATATTCGCCATCACAAACGCCGACGGATCGCAGTCGGAGGTGAAGACAGAACTCGACAAGCGCTTCACGACACACGAGGACGCAATCGCATTCTTGGAGAAGTGTAAGGACGCAGAGTTCAGCGTAGCCAATGTGACGAAGAAACCATTGAAACGTATGCCCGCTCCGCCGTTCACAACCTCTACGCTGCAGCAGGAAGCAGCCCGCAAGCTCGGCTTCTCAGTGTCGCAGACCATGATGGTGGCGCAGCGTCTGTACGAAAGCGGTCTCATCACATACATGCGTACTGACAGCGTGAACCTCTCCAACCTGTGCATCGGTGCAGCGAAGGAGGAGATAATAAAGCTCTACGGCGAAGAATACAGCTCGCCACGCAACTTCCACACTCACTCAAAGGGAGCGCAGGAGGCTCACGAGGCAATCCGCCCGACATACATGGCGAACACCACCATCGAAGGAACAGCGCAGGAGCGTCGACTCTACGACCTCATCTGGAAGCGTACCGCAGCAAGCCAGATGGCAGAGGCACAGATTGAGAAGACTACTGTGAGCATCGCTTCGTCGAAGTTCGACGAGCGCTTCATCGCTAACGGCGAAGTGGTAAAGTTCGACGGTTTCATCAAGGTATATCGCGAGTCGACCGACGACGACGCTGACCAGCAGGACGAGTTCGCCCACAACCTACCGCCTATCAAGGAGGGCGACGTGCTCACACGCCGCGAGATTTCGTCAACAGAACGCTACTCGCAGAGCCCCACACGCTACACCGAAGCAAGCCTCGTACACAAGCTGGAGGAATTGGGCATCGGTCGTCCGTCAACATACGCACCGACAATCTCTACCATTCAGCAGCGCGAATACGTCATCAAGGGCGACAAGAAGGGCGAGGAGCGTCCGTACGTCATCGACACCCTGCGCGGCATCAAGATAACACCGACACGCAAGATGGAGCTGACCGGCAATGAAAAGGGCAAGTTGCTACCTACCGACATAGGCATCGTAGTGAACGACTTCCTCATGGAGAACTTCCCTGCTATCATGGACTACAACTTCACGGCAAAGGTAGAGCAGCAGTTCGACCAGATTGCCGACGGCAAGGAGGAGTGGACAGACATGATGAAGCACTTCGACCAGGAGTTTGAGCCGACCGTAGACAAGGTGATGAACGCCCGCTCGGAGCACAAGGCTGGTGAACGTCAGTTGGGCACCGCCCCCGTAAGCGGACACCCTGTGTTCGTGAAGATTGGTCGCTACGGTCCGGTGGTGCAGATAGGCACAGCCGACGACGACGAGAAGCCACGCTTCGCGCAGATGCCTGCCGACAAGAGCATGGAGACAATCACACTGGAGGAAGCACTCGAACTGTTCAAGCTGCCACGCACCATCGGCGAATACGAGGGCAAGACCGTCACCATAGGCGCAGGACGCTTCGGTCCGTACGTGCTGCACAACAAGAAGTACGTATCGCTGCCTAAGGACGAGGACCCGATGACCGTAACACTCGACACAGCTATCAGCCTCATCGAGGAGAAGCGCAAGGCAGAGGAGCAGCGCCACCTGAAGAAGTTCGACGAAGACCCGAAGCTCGAGGTGCTCAACGGCCGCTACGGCCCGTACATAGCCTACGACGGAGCCAACTACCGCATACCGCGCGACTTGCACGAGAAGGCTGCCGAACTGACCTACGAGCAGTGCATGGACATCATCAAGAACCCACCGGCACCGAAGAAGCGCACCACAGTCAAGAAGAAATAATGACAAGAATAATCCTCATCGGCTATATGGGAGCCGGCAAGACAACCATCGGCAAGGCTCTCGCGCAGGAACTCGGCGTGCCGTTCTACGACCTCGACTGGTACATAGAGACACGTATGCGCCGCACCATAAAGCAAATATTCGACGAGAAAGGCGAGGAAGGATTTCGCCGCATCGAGCACAACATGCTGCACGAAGTGGCGGAGTTCGAAAACGTAGTCGTCTCATGCGGTGGCGGCACACCCTGCTTCTACGACAACATCGACTACATGAACTCGCAGGCGCAGGTGGTGTACCTGAAGGCATCGCCCGAAGTGCTCTACGAGCATCTGCAGATGGGACGCCGCGTGCGCCCGCTGCTGCTCGGTAAGTCGCCCGACGAGGTGAGGACGTTCATCGTGGAGCAACTCGCACAGCGCGAGCCGTTCTACTCAAAAGCTAATTATACATTAAACGTCGACTTGCTCGACAACTTCACGAAAATACAAACAACAATAGAAAACCTGAGAAAAATACTCGAGAGATGAAGAAATGGACCATTGATGATTCACGCGAACTCTACAACATTAACGGTTGGGGCACATCCTACTTTGGTGTGAACGACAAGGGCGATATGTACGTAACACCCTGCAAGGACAACGTACAAATCGACCTGCGCGATGTGATGGACGAACTGCAGCTGCGCGACGTGACACCGCCAGTGCTGCTGCGCTTTCCGGACATTCTCGACAACCGCATCGAGAAGACATCGAGCTGCTTCAAGAAGGCAGCTGAGGAGTACGACTATAAGGGCGAGAACTTCATCGTCTACCCTATCAAGGTGAACCAAATGCAGCCCGTCGTAGAGGAGATTATCTCGCACGGACGCAAGTTCAACCTCGGACTGGAGTGTGGCTCAAAGCCAGAGCTGCACGCCGTAATCGCTGTGCAGTGTCAGAGCGACTCCATCATCGTCTGCAACGGCTACAAGGACCAGAGCTACATTGAGCTGGCGCTGCTCGCGCAGAAGATGGGCAAACGCATCTTCATCGTCGTTGAGAAGATGAACGAGATAGGCCTCATCGCCACTGCCGCAAAGAAGCTCGGTGTGCGTCCGAACATCGGCATACGCATCAAGCTGGCTTCATCAGGTTCGGGCAAGTGGCAGGAGAGCGGCGGCGACGCATCGAAGTTCGGTCTGCGCTCGTCGGAGCTGCTGCAAGCACTGCAGATACTCGACGAGAAGGGCTTGCACGACTGCGTGCGACTCATCCACTTCCACATCGGCTCGCAGATAACAAAGATACGACGCATACAGACCGCACTGCGCGAGGCTGCCAACTTCTACGTGCAGCTGCACAAGTTAGGCTACAACATCGACTTCGTCGACTGCGGCGGCGGACTCGGTGTCGACTACGACGGCACACGCTCGTCGAGCTCGGAGAGTTCGGTGAACTACTCTATCCAGGAGTACGTGAACGACTGCGTGTACACCTTCGTCGACGCATCGGACAAGAACGAGATACCGCACCCGAACCTCATCACCGAGAGCGGACGCTCGCTGTCGGCTCACCACTCGGTGCTCATCATCGACGTGCTTGAGACTACATCGCTGCCACAGATGCGCGAGGAGTTTGAGCCTACAGACAGCGACCACCAGCTCGTGAAGGACCTCTACGAGATATGGGACAACCTCAGTCCGCGCACGATGCTCGAGAACTGGCACGATGCCGAGCAGATACGCGAAGAAGCACTCGACCTCTTCTCGCACGGCATCGTCGACCTGCGCACCCGCGCCGAGATTGAGAGCATGTACTGGAGCATCTGCCGCGAGGTGAACAGCATGGCGAAAACGATGAAGCACATGCCCGACGAGCTGCGCGGACTCGACAAGATGCTTGCCGACAAGTATTTCTGCAACTTCTCGCTCTTCCAGTCGCTGCCCGACGCATGGGCTATCGACCAGCTCTTCCCTATCGTGCCCATTCAGCGTCTCGACGAGCGCCCTACGCGCAACGCCACGCTGCAGGACATCACCTGCGACTCGGACGGCAAGATAGCCAACTTCGTGACCAACCGACAGGCATCGCACGTGCTGCCCGTACACTCGATAAAGAAGAACGAGGAGTACTACTTAGGCGTGTTCCTTGTGGGCGCATACCAGGAGATATTGGGCGACATGCACAACCTCTTCGGCGACACCAACGCCGTACACATCTCGGTGAAGGACGACACGTATCACATCGACCAGATATTCGACGGCGAGACCGTTGAAGAGGTGCTCGACTACGTGCAGTACAACCCGAAGAAACTCGTGCGCCAGCTCGAGATATGGGTGACGAAGAGCGTCAAGGCGGGCAAGATCTCGCTCGAAGAGGGCAAAGAGTTCCTCAGCAACTATCGCTCTGGACTGTACGGCTACACTTATCTGGAATAAAAAAGCAAGAAAAACCATCCGCGTCGACCGACGCAGACATACGCGTCGGTCGTTGCGGATCCGTACGGAACATCTTACCACAATCACGTTTCCACCAATAACAAAGGGCAATATCAAGTCATCATGTAACGATGTCTTGATATTGCCCTTAGTAGTGTTTGTACACGTAGTGTTATGTTTTTGCTGCCCTTAAACGCAGCGCCTGTTCAGCTCTATTAGAACGTTATGGTGCGCACAACGCCCTCATCAGCCTTCTGCTTCACCACTTCGCGCTCGTCGGTCAGACGGCGGCGCAATTCCTTCACTTGCTGCTGTGTACGCTTGTATGTCGGAGTGTTCTCGATAGCCAGGATAACCTCTTCGTTGTCGAGGTCGTCAGACTGGAAGCGGAAGATGTGCGGACGGCGCTTCACAACGAACTTGCCGTTGCCGTCGGGGTAGTACATACCCATACGTATGCCTTTCTGTATCTCTTCCTCTGTTGCCTTCTCGTCCTTCTCCTGCACAATCTTCTTGATGTGCGAGTCCATACCGTCAACGTCTCTGATACCGAAGCCGGTAGCGAGGATGGTCACCTTCACCTTATTGCCGAGGTCGGGGTCGAGTCCGATACCCCACTTTATCTCGAAGTCTGAACCGAACTGCTCCATGAAGTCGTTCACCTCGTTCATCTCCTCCATCATCAAACCGCCTGCTGCAGGGTTGTCCTTGTTGCTGTCCTTCGAGAAGTTGATGCTAAGAAGAATCTTCTTCGAGTTGAAGATATCGTTGTCGTTGAGCAGTGGCGAGTTGAGTGCGTCCTGTATGGCCTGCTTAACACGTCCTTCGCCCTCGCCGTAACCTGTAGACATGATTGCCACACCACCGTCCTTTAGCACCGTCTTCACATCGTTGAAATCGAGGTTGATGAGTCCGTGGTTGGTGATAATCTCAGCGATTGACTTCGCTGCCACGCTGAGCGTGTCGTCAGCCTTTCCGAATGCATCGAGCACGGTGAGCTCAGGATAGATCTTGCGCAGACGCTCGTTGTTGATAACGAGAAGTGCATCGACGTGCTTCGCCATCTCCTCCACGCCGTCGAGAGCCTGGTTGATTTTCTTCTTTCCCTCGAAGCGGAACGGTATGGTTACGATACCTACGGTGAGGATGTCGAGTTCTTTCGACACACGTGCGATTACTGGCGCAGCACCCGTACCTGTTCCACCACCCATTCCGGCTGTGATAAAGGTCATCTTCGTGCCATCGCTAAGCATTGCCGTGATGTCGTTGATGCTCTCCTCGGCTGCCTGGCGTGCCTTTTCAGGTTTATTGCCTGCACCCAGGCCCTCCTTACCGAGCTGCAACTTCATAGGCACTGGTGAGTCGTTGAGTGCCTGAATATCGGTGTTGCTGACTACGAACGACACATCGTGTATGCCCTCGCGGTACATGTGGTTGACAGCGTTGCCGCCACCTCCACCTACACCGATTACTTTAATGATTGTATTCTCTTTTTCTGGTGCACCGAAATCCACCATTGGATTGATATTGTCTGACATAGTAATAATCGTATTAATGGTTATTCATTGACATCGGGCTCAACGAGCGAGCGTCCGAACTTCTTTAGCGAGCCAAACCAGCGGCTTATTTTTGTGTCCTTCGGACGTTCTGGCTCCTTCTCGTCCTCCTCTTTTTCCTCCTCTACGACTGCTGTTGTGCCAGTAGTAGCGGTCTGTGTAGCGGCAGGTGCAGGTGCAGGTCCGGTGGTTGTGGCCTGACTGGCTACTGATGTACCAGTAGTAGCATTCGGATCGAGCGTTATGGTGGTGGTATGCTCGCCGTTCTCCTCCTCTTCGCCGAAGAGTGTGTCACTGATAGCGCGTCCGGCGCAGTTCATGTCGCCCTTTGCGAGCAAGCCGAGGATGGTGTTTGTTGTGCCGTCTTCAGCAAGGATAACGTCTGAGTCTTTCTTGTTGATATTAAGTGTGGTGGTCTTTGCGATACGCACCTTGTCAACCTTGTCCATGCCGAACACTTCACGGAAGAGCTTCTCGATGTTCTTCATATTGCTACCACCACCCGTGAGCACGATTCCGCCGAGCAACTTGTCGGTGAGTTCGTTCGGGATGAGATACTTCACATTCTCTACTATCTCGAGTATGCGTGCCTCCACCACTTCTATGAACAGACGGCTCGACACTGTTCTACCGTCGCCGATGGGCAGTGTGGCGTTGACATCGATATCTTCTTCGTTGGTCATAGCCGAAGAGTACTTCAACTTCATTGCCTCTGCGTTAGCCTCGTCCATCTGCAACGACTCAAGGTCTTTTGTGATGTTCGAGCTACCGAGTGGCAGCACGGCGATATTGCGCAGCTTGTCGCGGTAGTAGACCGATACGGTTGTGGTCTCGGCACCAAGGTCGACGAGCACGCAGCCTGCACGCTTCTCTGCTTCGGTGAGCACGCTATCAGCCATTGCAAGCGGCGCGAGATACATCTCTGCCACCTTAATGCCAGCGTTGTCAAGACTCTTGTTGATGTTGCGATAGAACGAGCGACGCCACAACACATTGAGAAAGTTGCCCTCAAGATGTTCTGCCTGAATGCCGATGGGGTCGTCCTGAAAGAGTGCGCCCACCTTGTATTCCTCGGTTATGGCATCCAGAATTTCGTAGTCGGGATATACCATGCTGCGATTGGTGTCCATGAGTTCGTTCACCATCTCTTGCGACACGATTGTGTCCTGTGGCAATTCCTTTATTACGGGGTTCTTCACGCTATGTATGCTCTGACCTCCGATGCCTACATACACCTGCGCTATTTCTGTTTTAAGAGTGTTCTTTAGTTTGTTTACTATATTGCTCAGTCCCTGTGCGGTACGTTCAATATTATATGCTACGCCCTTGCGTATATACTGGGTGGAGTCTTCTTTTGCGACAGCAAGAATAGAAATGCTGCCATCGGGGTTTTTTCTTCCGGCAATTCCGGTCATCTTAGACGACCCGAGCTCAATAGCTACTATTAAATCCTTTGCCATACGTTTATCTTGTTGAGTGTTATATTATCGTTTGTTACTTGATTTCTTCTTTTGTGGTTTATCGTCTTTCGACTTCTTATCTGACTTAGCCGACTTCTTATCTGTCTTGCCAGATTTCTTTTCTGTCTTGTCAGACTTCTTCTCTGCCTTTTCTGGCTTCTTCTCTACTTCTTTAGCCGCAGATTTCGTGATTTCCTTCTTACCCTGCGCCGGTTCGGTAGTAGACTGCGTCGGTGTAGCGTTAGGTTGCGCCTGTTCGGCGGTGGGTTGTGCCTGTTCGGCGGTTTGTTGCACAGCAACAGGCATCGCTACTGGTGCTACATATGCATGTTTCGACGACTTCTTTCGACAGATGATTTGGTTGTCGAACTCGATGTCGATGTACGAGTATTTGTTCCATCCCACAGTAGAGAGTCCGTACTTATAGAACTTCGATAGGCGCGTCATCTTCACATCCATAAACTTCTTTATTGCAGCGAAACGCTCTGTGCGATTCTTGCAGTCGGGCAGTCTGCCAATGTGCACGATGTGGTCGCCGATGCGTGGCACAATCTCGATGCCGTAGTTGGGTAGTACATTGATTTGCTCAATGAGGTTTTTCCACATTTCGTTTGCCATAATCACTCTGCCTAAGGGCGAGAGATAGTTGGTGGCATACCAGCGATTTATGTTACCCGTGGCTATGATTAAGTCGCTGGTGTAGTGGGTTGTCGGCATCACGCAGTCGTTATCGTCTACATAGTAGTCGTCGCCGTTTTCGGCTTTTATCCTTATCACAGGCATACGCTGCGTGACGCTGATATATACGTGTCCGCCTTCTGTCTTATAACAATTGGCGGTTTGCACGAATGGGCTTTTGCTGAGCATCTCCTCAATGTGGCGTGTGTCTATCTTGCATATTTCTTTGCCTATTGGGTAGATGCCGTTCTTCTGTAGTCTGTCCTTTATTATCTTCGCATCGATAAATCCGCTTGTTACGTTGTCGGCGATGTCGATGCTCACCTTATTGCACGGGGTGTGGTTTCCGCCTTTCTTATCGAAAGAGCAGAAGGCAACGAGCAGGTAAACGGCTATCAGCACATCACTTACAACGAAGAAGATTTTGCTACGGGACAGTTTCACTTCTTATTCTCTATTATCTTAGTTATTTGTGGCATATAGTTGTCGAGATCGCCGGCTCCGAGTATCACGAGCACGTCGAAGTCGCGCTTGCTTACGAGGTCAAGCACATCATCTTTGCGTATGATGCTCTTCTCCATCCCAGGGCGCAGGTTGTCGTAGATGAGCTGCGACGTTACGCCTTCGATAGGTTGCTCGCGTGCGGGGTAAATCTCGGTGAGTATTACCTCGTCGAGCTGACTAAGTGCGTCAGCGAAGTCGCGATAGAAGTCGCGTGTGCGAGTGTAGAGGTGTGGCTGGAATATCGCTGTGATATGTCGTCCGCGATACAGCTCGCGTATGCTCTTTGCGCTTTGGTATATCTCCTTCGGATGGTGTGCGTAGTCGGAGAGCAACACATGTCGGCTGTCGTTTATCTTAAAGTCGAAGCGACGGTCTACGCCATGGTATGTCTTCATGCCATACTTAAGTTCTTCTGCGTTGCATCCAGCGAGCTGTGCCATCGCCATAGCTGCGATACCGTTGTCGATGTTGATTGGCACGGGTTGTCCGAGCTTCACTCCCTTCACGTTCTCTATTGGCGAGATGAAGTCGAAGGTGATTGTTCCGTTGTCGATGACGATATTCTCGGCATGGAAGTCGCCCTCATGGCGGCTATAGTCGTACACCTTCACACCTTCCTGCACCGCCTGTTTCATCTCCAAGTCGCGATGTATGATGAGTGCGCCACCTGGCTGAATGAGTGTTGTATAGTGGCGGAAGCTCTCAAGGTATGCTTCTTTTGTGCCGTAGATGTCGAGGTGGTCAGGGTCGGTTGCTGTGATGACACTCATCCACGGGCGGAGCCAATGGAAAGAGCGGTCGAACTCGTCGGCTTCTATCACTACATAGTCGCTTTCGTCCGAGATTATGTAGTTGGAACCGTAGTTCTTCGATATGCCTCCGAGGAATGCGTTGCAGTCGATATGACTCTGGTGCATGATGTGTGCACACATGGTTGATGTTGATGTCTTGCCGTGTGTGCCAGCCACGCAGAGTCCTTTATGTGTGCGTGTCAGTGTGCCGAGCACCTGTGCGCGCTTCTCCACAGTGAAACCATTCTCGCGGAAGTATTGCAACTCCTTATGGTCGGCTGGTATCGCCGGTGTATAGATAACGAGGCACGACTTCGGGTCGCGACAAGCGTGTGGTATCTCGTCTATGTTCTCCTCATAGTGGAGGAGTGCGCCTTCGCGCTCGAGCTGCTTTGTCAGTTCAGACGGTGTCTTGTCGTAGCCTGCCACTACCAAGCCCTTGCGAATGAAATAGCGTGCAATGGCGCTCATGCCGATGCCACCTGCGCCTACGAAATATACGGCTTTAATATCTTTGAGTTCCATTTTTGTCTTTTTACTGTTTATTGGCGAGTTTCAGTACCTCGTCGGCTATTACGTCGGCAGAGTTGTGCTTGCCGAGTTTTTTAATGTTCGCTGCGAGTTGTGCGAGCTGTTCTGCATCGTTCACGGTATCAATAGCGAGGCGGAGCAGTGTTGCTGGTGCTTCGGCATCCTTCACGTAGAGGGCTGCGTCTTTATTGACGAGTGCTAAAGCGTTCTTTGTTTGATGATCCTCAGCCACGTTTGGCGAAGGCACGAGGATTACGGGTTTGCCTATCAAGCAGAACTCGCTGACGGAACTTGCTCCTGCACGACTTATCACGAGGTCGGCAGCTTTGTATGCGGCTCCCATGTCGCTGATGAAGTCCATCACCTTCAGCATAGGCAGCGGTTTGTGCGCCTTCAACTGCGCTGCCACTGCTGCGCTGTAGTACTTGCCTGTTTGCCATACGAACTGCACACCGCTATGCTCTACGAGGTCGAGATGCTGCAGCACGCTTTCGTTGATGGTGCGAGCTCCGAGACTACCACCTACGAGAAGTATGGTCTTCTTTGCGGGGTCGAGCCCGAGACTGAGCACTGCCTCTTCGCGCGAGATGGTTGTCTCGATGAGGTTCTGGCGCACGGGATTGCCCGTGTTGATTATCTTCTCGGCTGGGAAGAAGCGTTCCATGCCGTCGTATGCCACACATATCTTGCGTGCCTTGGCAGCGAGGTGCTTGTTAGTCACGCCAGCGTATGAGTTCTGTTCCTGTATAAGTGTCGGGATACCCATGGCACTGGCAGCATCGAGCGTAGCGGCACTGGCATATCCGCCTACGCCTACCACCACATCCGGGGCAAACTCGCGAATTGTCTTGCGCACCATTCGCTTGCTGCGGAGGAAGTCGAGCGCAACACCGATGTTACGAGGCGACCACAGCGGACGGATAAATCCTCTCACCGGCAGACCTACTATCTCGTAACCTGCGTCGGGCACACGCTGCATCTCCATACGTCCGAGGGCTCCAACGAAGAGTATCTTCGCGTTGGGGCATTTCGACTTTATTGCATTGGCTATCGACACGGCTGGAAAGATGTGTCCACCGGTGCCACCGCCACTAACAATGACTCTTATTTCTTGTTCCATTTACTCACATTTCTTTCAAAATACAAAATTAATAATTTTTTCTGATATTTCAGATTATTACGTTTTTTTCTTACGCTTTTTTTTATTAATACACAGACGTTTGCAACTTCTACTCTATGTATGTCTGTATTCGATGCGTTGAATGTAGTTTTATATCTCGCAAATGTAGTTTTTACATCTCGCAAAAACAAGAAAATTCCCGTAGCACCGGAACATTGTTCCGGTTGCGCTGGAGGGTTGTTCCCGTAGCACCGGAATAATGTTCCCGCGCTGCGGGAATAATATAGAGTGAATTTAACGTTTTTAGTTGTGTGTTTATTTAACGTTTTTAGTTGTGTTTATTTACGCTTCTGTTGTGTCGGCTATGATTTCCTGTTTGCGTTGTGCCGAGCGACTGATACTGAGTATGGCACCGATATACACGCAGTTGATTATGGTCGACGTTCCACCCTTACTGATGAGCGGCAGCGGCTGACCTGTCACGGGCACGATGCCCACCGCAACGCACATGTTGAACAATGCCTGCGTAACGAGCAGCAGGGCGAGTCCCATGGCGAAGAGTGCAGGGAAGTTGTTCTCACACTTGCTGGCAATGCGTCCCGTGCGGAACAACAGAATGATGTAGAGCATGGCTACACCGGCAGCACCTACGATACCCATCTCCTCGATGATAATGGCATAGATAAAGTCGCTGAACGCCTGCGACACGAAGTCGCGCTCCTCGGAGTTGCCTGGACCTTTGCCGGTGATATTCGAAGAGGCGATGGCTATGTTGGCGTGCGCCACCTGAGCATCCTTATCGAGATCTATATCCTTCGGTGCTACATCCTTGTGTGCGAGGAACTTATTGATGCGCGACTTCCACGTATCGAAGCGGTGGAACACCTTCTCCACAACGTTCTTGTCCTCCGACTTTTCTTCGACATTAGTGCCATTGACATCATTCGGCTTCGCTACTTGCTCGGTGAGGGTCTGGCTCTCGGGCTTCTGCGCCTCATCTTTACCAAAGGTCATCACGGCTCCAACGACGAGTGCTACGCTGAGCACTGCAAAGCCGAGCAGCTTGCCAAGCTGACGCATGGGCACACGCCCAAGCAGCATCATCATGAATATGACGATGCAGAGCAACAATGCCGTGGACAGGTTCTCAACCATGATAAGTGGCACAATGAAGAAGCACACGGTGAGTATGTACTTGAATGCCATCTTGTCGGCTCCATCCTCAGTCTGCAACGCACTCAATATCTGCGCCGTAGCGAGCACCATGGTGCCCTTGGCTATCTCCGAGGGCTGAAACTGTATGCCTACGATGCTTATCCAGCGTTGTGCTCCATTGGTGGAGGCGCCGGCTAAAAACACCCACAACAGCGTCACCAGAGAGATAACGAGCATGAATGGCGTTGCCATCTTGAAGTACTTACACTTCACGTTGAGCGTCACTACCATGAAGAATATTCCGACTGCGAGCAAGAAGATATGCTTTATGACAGGAGCTGTATAGCTACCTCCCTTATACGTTAGCTGCGCAGAGGCGGAATACACCTCAATGACACTAATAAGGCATAGGAAGAAGAACACCATCCATATTCCCTTGTCGCCTTTGAATATGTTGTCTAATGTCTTGTTTATCATTGCTTGTTGTTATTTTATGGTGAGATGGTGTGAAAGGTGGTGAAGTGTTTAGATGGTGTTGTGTTGACATTAGCAATACAAATCTCAACATCTCACCACATCACCATCTCAACATCCCCCCCCTATTACAACCCTCTCACCAGTGTCTTGAACTGCTCACCTCTGTCCTCCATATTCTTGAAGAGGTCGAAGCTGGCGCAGCACGGACTGAGCAACACGGTGTCGCCGGGTTCTGCAAGCTCGTAGCAGGCAGCCACACAGTCCTTCATCGAGTGAGTATCGCGTATCTCCACGCCCTGGTTGTCGAAGAAGTTGTGCAGCTTTGTATTGTCGGCACCGAGGAACACGAGAGCCTTGCACTTCTGCTTCACAAGATCGAGTATCTCGTTGTAGTCGTTGCCTTTGTCCTTACCACCGATGATGAGGATAGTAGGTGTCTTCATGCTCTCAAGCGCATACCAGCAAGCGTCTACATTCGTAGCTTTCGAATCGTTGACATACTGCACTCCGCCCACCTTGCACACCTTCTCTAAGCGGTGTTCTACGCCAGGGAAGTCGCTCAGGCTCTGACGTATCACGTCCTTCTTTATGCCCGTGATGTTGCCAGCGATGCCTGCTGCCAGCGAGTTGTATATGTTGTGTTTGCCGGTGAGCGACAACTCCTCCTGCTCCATGTTGAACGGTGTAGGTCGTTCGATGGTGTACTCGCCGTCCTCCATGTAGCCAATGGAACCCTTCTCCTTCAATTCGGAGAACGGATACTGAATGGCTTTGATGTCGTATTTCTCCAGTTCGCGCTTGATGACGGGGTCATCGTTCCAGTAGATGAACGAGTCCTTGTCGGTCTGGTTCTGTATGATGCGCATCTTCGCGTCCACGTAGTTCTGCATACAGTAGTCGTAGCGGTCGAGATGATCGGGCGTGATGTTCAGCAGAATGGCGATATTGGCGTGGAAGTCGTACATATTGTCGAGCTGGAATGAGCTAAGCTCGATGATGTAGTATTCGTGCGGATCCTCTGCCACCTGCAAAGCGAGCGAGCGTCCGATGTTGCCGGCGAGTCCTACGTCGTAGCCTGCAGTCTTGAAGATGTGATAGATGAGCGACGTGGTTGTTGTCTTGCCATTAGAACCTGTGATACATATCATCTTCGAGTGGGTGTAGCGACCTGCAAACTCTATCTCGCTGATGATGTGTATGCCTTTCTCCATAGCCGCCTTCACCATTGGGGCTTCCTTCGGGATACCGGGGCTCTTGATGATTTCGTCGGCAGAGAGTATCTTCTCCTCTGTGTGCTGACGTTCCTCCCACTCGATGGCGTGGTCGTCGAGTAGTTTCTTATATTTGTCTTTGATGGCTGACATGTCGCTAACGAACACGTCGAAGCCTTCTTTCTTTGCCAATACTGCGGCACCGGCTCCACTTTCGCCGGCTCCAAGAATAACTATTCTTTTCATTGTGTCTATCTAATCTTTAACGTTATGATGGTCATCGCTGCAAGGATTATGGTTGTAATCCAGAAGCGCACCGTTATCTTCGACTCATGAAACGCAGTTCGTGGTCGGGTTATGAGATACTTACAGTCGGGGTCGAGCTGCGAAGCCTGTGTGCGGAAGTTGTCGTGGATTGGCGTGCGCTTAAAGATGCGCTGCTTAACGCCATGACGTTTACCGAGTTTGAAGTAGTAGACCTGCAGTATGACGCTTAGGCTCTCCACAAAGAAGATGCCACAGAGTATCGGGAGCATCAGCTCCTTGTGTATGATGATTGCCGTTACGGCGATGATGCCACCGATGGTGAGCGAGCCGGTGTCGCCCATGAACACCTGCGCCGGATAGGCGTTGTACCAAAGGAAGCCTATCAATGCTCCGACAAAGGCACTGAGGAATACTACGAGTTCCTGCGAATCGGGTATGTACATAATATTCAGATAACCGGCATATTCGATGTGCGAACTGACATAGGCGAGTATGCCCAGTGCCACACCTATTATGGCAGAGTTGCCTGCACACATGCCATCCATGCCGTCGTTCAGATTGGCTCCGTTGCTCACTGCTGTCACCACCAAGATGGTCATAATGACAAACAGTATCCAGCCGGCTGCCACACGATACTTGCCGAAGATGCTCGTTATGCGCGAGTAGTCGAGGTTATGGCTCTTAACGAACGGAATGGTGGTTTTCAGAGACTTATGCGCTTCGCTCTGATGCTTCACCACGAGTTCTTGCCCTTGGCGTTCGTAGACGAGGTTCTCGTTCATCTTCACATCGGGCGATGCCCACAGCACAAGACCCACGATGAGTCCGATGCCCACCTGTCCCACAATCTTGTAACGACCTTTCAGTCCTTCCTTGTCGTGGCGGAATATCTTTATGAAGTCGTCCATGCCACCCAAGAAGCCGAGCCACAACGTGGTGACAATCATCAGGATGAGGTAGATGTTGCGCAGACGACCGAGCAACAGCACTGGCACGAGGATAGAGACGATGATTATCACACCACCCATCGACGGCACACCAATCTTCTTTACGCCAAACGGATCGATGCTTGCATCGCGTGCAGTCTCCGTAATCTGCTTACGCTTCAGATACTTGATAAACTTCTCGCCAAACCATGCTGAGACAACGAGCGATATGATCAGTGCCAACAGCGAGCGGAATGATATGTAGCCCCACATGTGCGAGCCACTAATGCCGTATTCTTCGAGGAAACGGAAAAGATAGTATAACATTTCTGAGTTTTGAATTTTGAACTTTAAAAGCATTCACGCACCACTTCATGGTCGTCGAAGTGATGCTTCACACCCTTTATCTCCTGGTAATTCTCATGTCCTTTTCCAGCTATGAGCACTACGTCGCCCTTCTTCGCCATCATGCAGGCAGTGCGTATTGCCTCACGACGGTCGGTGATGGCTATCACCTTCTTCATCTGCTGCGCATTGAGTCCGGCAAGCATATCGTTGATGATGTCCTGTGGTTCCTCGAAGCGTGGGTTGTCGCTTGTGATGATGACGCGGTCGCTCTGCTTCACAGCCTCCTGTGCCATAAGCGGACGCTTACCCTTGTCGCGATTACCACCGGCTCCGCATACGGTTATCACCTCTCCCTTGCCGTCGAGCACCTCGTGAATGGCGTTGAGCACATTCTCCAATGCGTCAGGCGTGTGAGCATAATCGACAATGGCGGTGTAGCCCTCCGGCGAGTGTATCGGTTCGAGGCGTCCGCTCACACTGTGCAGCGTACTCATCGCCACGAGCACGTCCTCAGGCTTCTTGCCGAGCATCACTGCTGCACCATACACAGCCAGCAGGTTGCTAACGTTGAACTTGCCGATGAACTGCACGCCCACCTCTCTGCCGTTCACTTCGAGGTACATTCCTTCGAAGTGACACTCGATGATGCGCGCCTTGAAGTCGGCAACGCTACGTGTGGAGTATGTCTTCACCGTAGCCTTCGTGTTCTGCACCATCACCATTCCGTTCTTATCGTCGGCGTTGGTTATGGCGAATGCGGTCTTAGGCAGCATATCGAAGAAAGCCTTCTTCGCGTTGCGATAGTTCTCGAATGTCTTGTGATAGTCGAGGTGGTCGCGTGTGAGATTGGTGAAGAGTCCGCCGGCGAAGGTCAGTCCACCGATGCGCTTCTGCGCTATGGCGTGCGACGAGCACTCCATGAAGGCGTACTCGCAGCCTGCGTCCACCATGCGGTGAAGCAGTTCGTTCAGTGCTATCGGGTCGGGAGTGGTGTGATCTGCCGGTACAGCCTCATCAACGATGTAGTTGCACACCGTAGAGAGCAGTCCGCATTTGTGCCCCATCTTCGAGAACATATTATATAATAAGGTGGCGATAGTGGTTTTGCCGTTCGTTCCGGTCACACCGACGAGCTTTAGCTTTGTCGACGGATTGCCGTGGAATGTGGTTGCAACGATGCCCACCACATCCTCGGTGTCAGCCACCTGCACATACGTCACGTTTTCTTCGGTTTGTTCTGGTATCACTTCGCAGAGCACAGCCTTCGCGCCGAGCTCCACAGCCTTAGGTATGAACTTGTGTCCGTCTACCTGGGTGCCTTTCATTGCCACGAACAAATGTCCTTCCTTGATGCGGCGAGAATCGATATTGACGCCTGTCACTTCTACATCATCGCTGCCTTTTATAGCAAGAACGGTGATGTTCTTAAGCAATTCTTTAAGTTTCATATATCTGGTTTTTACTTTTTTATATAATAGAGGAATTGGATAAACACCTCAACTCATCAACACCTCAACTCATCAACCGAGCCTTAGCGAGCAAACCATGCCCTTCTTTATACGTTCTCCAGCACCGATGCTTTGCTCCATGACCTTTCCTCTGCCATTTAGCTTCACCTTCACGCCGCGGCTTTCTATGAGATACACGGCATCCTTGGCTCCCATGCCGTGCACGTCTGGCATGATGCTCTTGTCCACTTCTGGCACACGATGCAGCGCGATTGTCTTTCCGCTGCTCTCAAAGGCGTGTCCCCAGATGGGGTTGCCGTTGAGATATGAGCCGTCCCAGTTGGAATGCTGCTTTATGCCGAGATGGTCGAGCACGTAGCTTGCAGCAAGCATGTTGCCGTTTTTCACCTGCGGAATGAGTATCGACAGCGAGTCGCGTGCATCGGCAGCCTCCAGTTTCAGGCTCTGTGCCATGATGCCCTCGGCTATGTCGTGGAACACCACGCCGCTCATGCCGCCACCCGAAGCCGGCAGACCCGACTTCTGTATGCAGACGATGCAGCTATAACGTGGCTCGTAGGCTGGGAAGAAGCCTGCAAACGAGAGCAGATAGTTCATCTGTCCGCTCTTGTATCCGGCTGCGCCCTTCGATATCTGCGCCGTACCCGTCTTGCCTGCTACGAGGAACGACTGCGAGCCGGCCTTCTTGCCGAGTCCCTGGCTCACCACGTGTTCGAGAATGGTGGTTATCTTCTTTATCGTTGTCTCCTTGGCGATGCGCTCGCGCAGCACCACGGGTTCAAACTCTTTTATCACCACGCCGTCCTTCATCACCGCCTTCACAAAGCGCGGTGCCATCATCTTTCCGCCGTTGGCGATGGCGTTGTAGAAGGTGAGTGTTGAGATTGGTGGCACCTGCGTCTCGTAGCCGATGCTCATCCAGGGCAGCGTTGTCTTGCTCCAGTTGACGTACTGCTTGCCGCGCGCGTCTTTCTTCGGCATACGTATGCGTGCCGGCGATGCTCCTTGCAGCGGTATGTGCAGGTCGTCGGCGAGTCCGAGGCGATAGATGCCTTGCACGAACTTCTCTGGCGTGTTGTGGTAGTGGTCGTCGATGATGCGACTCACACCGATGTTCGAGCTGACCATCAGCGTCTGCGGCAGTGTGAGCATACCGTAGCCACCGCGTCGCCAGTTGTGGTCTTTCATCTCCCTGCCGTACATCGGCCACACGCCGCCGGCTGTTTCTACACGATAGGTTGTGTCTACCACTCCGTCGTCGAGCGCCACCATGATGCTGGCTGTTTTGAATACCGAACCAGGCTCGAGCAAGTCGCTGATGGCGTGGTTCTTTATCTCGTGATAGTCGTCGTCGGCACACTTCGTCATATTGACGATTGCCTTTACGTCGCCCGTCTTCACCTCCATAACGATAGCCACACCCACGTTGGCGTTGATGAGACGCAGCTCCTTGAGCAGTGCGCGTTCGGCAAGGTCTTGCATCGACACGTCGATGGTGGTCACGATGTCGGCACCGTTCACCGGTGGTGTGTCTACGATGTCGAGGTATTTGTTGAGCACTTTTCGGCGGTGGCGTATGCCCTCCTCGCCACGCAGCAGCGAGTCGTATGAGAGTTCCAGGCCGCACTGTGCGGTGTCCTTCGCGCCGTACATCTTTCCGATGGTACGTCCGGCGAGCGAGCCGTAAGCCAGCTTGCGTGCGTTGTGCTCATCCCAGTGAAATCCGCTTTGGTTCTTGCTGAGGTTGAACACGGGCAGGCTCTTCACCTCCGAGAAGGTGCTGTAGTTGATACGTCGGTTCCATACGGGCCAGTGGCGTTTGTTCTTTTCAAAGCCTTCCATAAGGTGCTTCTTGAACTCCTCTGCCGAGCGGTCGGGGAAGATGGCGTTCAGTCCCATGCATATCGAGTCGAGTTTCTGCTCGAAGAGCGTGTCTTTCTTCGCCTCGCGCAGTGCTACGAAGTCCATGAAGATGTTATACTGTGGCAGCGACGATGCCATGAGTTGTCCGTCGCAACTGAGTATGTTACCACGAATAGGCTGTGTCTTCAAGCTGTCCACCTTCACGCGGTCAGCCACCTCCTCCCAGAAGGCGCGCTTGGCGGTCATTATGTATAGTGTCTTGCCTACGACGGTGATTGCCACCAACGTCATCAGAATGGCGAGGAAACTGTAGCGTGGCATCACTTTCTTACTGTCAAACTTGCTCATGCTTACTCGTTATTAGGGATTGTTATGATGTATGGGGGCTGCGTAGCAATGTGCAACGTAGAGTCTTTGTCGTTATGCAGACGTTCGAGCACCTTGCTCTCGCGGGTCTGCTGTGTCAGGTCGCTCGAGCTGGATAGTGCGCGATACTTTGCATCTTCCAGTTCGTTCGTCAGCTTGTCTATCTTTATCAGGTTCTGCTGACACTTGTATCGGTTAGAGATATAGACGATGACGAACAGCGAGGCTATCACTATCACCCATATCTGTCGGCGCAGGAACTGCGTGTTGAGGATGTCGCCGCCGAGCACCTTCTTCAGTGTGAGATTCTTCGAGAGTGGCAGCTCGTCCTCTATCGCCTGCTGACGTATGATGGTGCGCAGCGATGGCGCACCGTCCGATGCCGGCTCCGATGGGCTTCCGTCGGCTGTCGGTGTCTCGTCAGCTTTCTCGTCCACGGGCTTTGCCTTGTCAGCAGCGGGCGTTTCCACGTTCGTCGTTGCTGCGTCCGCGATATCTATTATGGGGTTGTCTTCTTTCATTTTCTTATTTCTTTTCAGCTATTCTTAGTTTAGCACTGCGACTGCGCGGGTTGTCAGCCTGCTCTTGGTCGGATGGCAGTATCACCTTGTTGTTGACCAATCGGAATGGTGTCTCTATCCTACCGAAGAAGTCCTGCTGCACCTTTCCTTCCACGTTGCCCGACTTCATCACGTTCTTCACCATGCGATCCTCAAGCGAGTGGTAGGTGATAACCGATAGTCGACCGCCTGGTGCAAGCAGCTCAGAGGCAGCGAGCAGCATCTCGCGCAGCGCGTCCATCTCGTGGTTCACCTCTATGCGCAACGCCTGGAAGAGTCGTGCCATGTCTTTCTTCTCGCGTTCGCGCTTGAAGAACGGCTCTACGGCTGCCAGAAAGTCCTTCGTGGTCTTTATCTCCGCCGTCTGACGTGCCTTCACAAGAGCCGACGCTATGCGTCGCGAATTCTTCATCTCGCCGTAGATGTAGAAGATGTCGGCGAGGCGTTCCTCGTCGTACGTGTTCACTATCTCGGCAGCGGTGCGTCCGGCGCGCTTGTTCATACGCATGTCGAGCGGCGCGTCGAAGCGGAACGAGAAACCGCGCTCTGCGTCGTCGAAGTGGTGCGACGACACGCCGAGGTCGGCGAGCAAGCCGTCGATATGCTCCACACCATAATAGCGCATCCAGTTCTTCAGATAGCGGAAGTTGCTGCGCACGAACGTGAAGCTGTCGCCCGCATCGGGAATGTTGCGCTCCGCATCTGCATCTTGGTCGAAGCTGTACAGATGTGCGCCGTCGGTGAGGCGCGACAGTATCTCACGCGAGTGACCGCCACCACCGAAGGTGACATCCACGTATATGCCGCCAGGCTTGATGTTGAGCCCGTCAACGCTCTCGCCTAAAAGCACCGGAACATGGTATGTTGTTGCTATCGTAGTATTGTCTGTTTTGTCCTTATACATTATATATGCGTATTTGGGTGTAAAGGTACACAAAAAATCGCATACAAGTTTACAAAAACATATCAAATTTGATTAAATATTACATTTCTTGTGCTAAAATGTTTGTATATAAAAAAGATATAGTATTTTTGCACTAAATTAAGAAGCACAACCAGCGTTTTCGGGTTTATGAATGAGATAACAGAAAAGACGATCGACATCGAAAAGATACTGCACAGCAAGCTGGGCAGCAAGGCTCGCTACGTGCCTCGCCTGCTTGTGAAATGGCTCAAGAAGATTATACACCAAGACCAGGTGAACGCTTTCATCTGGGAGCACCGCGGCGAGAGCGGCGTGGAGTGGTTAGAGTCTACAGTGCGCTATCTGAAGATGGACATACGCATCATCGGCAAGGAGAACCTTCCGCCGAAAGACGACGGCAAACTATACACCTTCGTGTCCAACCACCCGCTCGGCGGTCAGGACGGCGTGGCGCTCGGCTCCATCATCGGACGCCACTACGACGGACGTTTCCGCTATCTCGTCAACGACCTGCTGATGAACCTCCCGGGGTTAGCACCGGTGTGCATCGGCATCAACAAGACCGGGCGCCAAGGGCGCGACTTCCCGCGCATGGTGGAGGCTGGCTTCAAGAGCGACAACCACATGCTCATGTTCCCCGCCGGACTGAACAGCCGTAAGCAGAAGGACGGTTCCATCCACGACCTGCCGTGGAAGAAGACGTTCATCACGAAGAGCGTGGAGTGCCACCGCGACGTGGTGCCCATCTACTTCAGCGGACGCAACTCCGAACGCTTCTACCGCATAGCCAAGTGCAGCGACCGCTGGCTGCCGTTCAATCTCGCCATGATATTCCTTGTCGACGAGATGTACCGCAACGTAGGCAAACACTTCGACATATGCATCGGCAAACCCATCCCATGGCAGACGTTCGACAAGAGTCGCACGCCGCAAGAGTGGGCGCAGTGGGTGCAGCAGGAGGCGTACAAGCTGAGCCCCTCCCAACCCTCCCCCTCGGGGAGGGCTTAGTTAGCCCGATTACCCAAGGCTTAGAAAGGCCCAAGAAGGCTTAGTTCGGCTTAGTTAGCCAAGGCTTAGAAAGGCTTAGAAAGGCTTAAAGAGGCTTAGTTAGCCAAGGCTTAGAAAGGCCTAAGAAGGCTTAGTTCGGCTTAAACGCCGCCCTAAAGAGGCTTAAACGCCGCCAGAAGCCCCAAACAAACAGAGAAAGCAAGAAAACAACAAACAATGGAAGAACCAATCATAGAACCCGTCAGCAAAGAGCTGCTCAGAAGCGAACTCACTCCCGAGCGTCAGCTCCGCATGACTAACAAGAGCAACAACGAGATATACATCATCACGGCACACAACGCGCCGAACGTGATGCGTGAGATAGGCCGTCTGCGCGAGATAGCATTCCGCGAGGCAGGCGGCGGCACCGGCAAGCCGATGGACATCGACGAGTTCGACACCTGCGCGAACTGCTACAAGCAGCTCATCGTGTGGAACCCCGAGGCAGAGGAGATCATCGGCGGCTACCGCTACATGCTCGGCACCGACTGGGAACTCGACGAGAACCGCCAGCCGAAACTCGCCACAAGCCACATGTTCCACTTCTCCGAGAAGTTCATCAACGACTACATGCCCTACACCATCGAGCTGGGCCGCTCCTTCGTGACACTCGAGTACCAGAGCACACGCCGCGGAGCGAAGAGCCTCTTCGCACTCGACAACCTGTGGGACGGACTCGGCGCGCTCACCGTCATCAAGCCCAACGTGAAGTACTTCTTCGGCAAGATGACCATGTACCCGTCGTACATACGCCGCGGCCGCGACATGATTCTCTACTTCCTCAAGAAGCACTTCGACGACAAGGACAACCTCATCATACCGCTCCACCCGCTGAAGATAGAGACCCCTGAGGAGGAGCTCGCAGCCTTGTTCTGCGAGGACGACTTCAAGAAGGACTACCTCATCCTCAACCGCGAGATACGTGCATTGGGCTACAACATCCCGCCACTCGTCAACGCCTATATGTCGCTCTCGCCCACCATGAAGCTCTTCGGCACCGCCATCAACTACGGCTTCGGCGACGTAGAGGAGACGGGCATTCTCATCGCCGTCGACGAGATACTCGAAAACAAGCGCGTGCGCCACATCGACTCGTTCATAAAGGAGCACCCCGAAGCTCTCAAAATAACGAGCGGTGCCAACAACGTCATCTACAAAGAACGCCCATAGGAGGGTATGGCATCCTGCCATACCCATGCACCCCTCACGCACCCCTCACACACCTCCCACGCACCTTTTTTCCCCACCCCCTCCGCATATTTTACCATCCGCATCGGTCGACGCAGACATCCGCATCGGTCGACGCAGACATCCGCATCGGTCGGCGCAGACATCCGTAACGGTCGACGCAGACATCCGTAACGGTCGACGCAGACATCCGCAACGGTCGACGCGGATGCCCCAACTTACCATATAGCAACATATTTTTCGCCCTAATTATTTGCAAATTCCAAATTATTTTACTTTATTTGCAACCGTCAAGAAGACACAAACAACCAAATACTAATATTTTTTAAAACTATTCTATTATGAAAACCCAAATTTTACCCCCCCCCGATTGCTTGTCTTTTACTTGCAATCTTGATGTGCCTGCCCATCTGTGGTAGCCATGCATTTGCCCAAAAGGCAGAGTCGTATGCCGTGTTCGACAGATACACATACACGCTAACATTCAAGCACGACACCCAAAAACCCTATGGAGCGTTTGCGCTGAATGAGGGCGAAGATGCCCCGGGTTGGTATAACCCCGATAACTATGGAGACAATAGAAATTACATTCAAGAAGTTGTCTTCGATGCCTCATTTGCCAACGCACGCACAACGAGTTGCTACAAATGGTTCTGTGGTTGCAAACACTTAAAGAACATAGAGGGTATTGAATATCTGAACACCACGAACGTGACGAACATGAGCGACATGTTCAATGGTTGTGGTTATCTCGAAACGCTCGACGTTTCAAACTTCAACACACAGAACGTGACGGACATGAGCGGCATGTTTTATAACTGTTATGAACTAACAAGACTCAATCTTGCAAGTTTCGATACACAAAACGTGACGGACATGAGACGTATGTTCTCTGAATGTTATGAACTAAGAATACTCAACCTTGCAAGTTTCGATACACAAAACGTGACGGACATGAGCGAAATGTTCAATAACTGTTATAAGCTCACTACACTTGATCTATCAAACTTCGACACTAAGAACGTGACGGACATGAGTGGCATGTTCTGTGTCTGCAAGACACTCACAACACTCAATGTCTCAAAATTCGACACTAAGAACGTGACGGACATGAGTGGCATGTTCCGTGACTGTTTTGCACTCACAACACTCGATGTATCAAACTTCGACACTAAGAACGTGACGAACATGAAATGGATGTTCAGTACATGTTCTGCACTCACAACACTCGATGTATCAAACTTCGATACTAAGAACGTGACGGACATGAGCGAAATGTTCATGAGCTGTAGGGCACTCACAACACTCGACGTATCAAATTTCGACACACAAAACGTGATGAACATGGGCGACATGTTCTGTGGATGTCCTCTCACAACACTCGATGTATCAAACTTCGATACTAAGAATGTGACGAACATGGACGGCATGTTCGGTGGATGTTCTCTCACAACACTCGATGTATCAAACTTCGATACTAAGAATGTGACGAACATGGGCGGCATGTTCATTGGCTGCTCTGCTCTCAAATCACTTGACCTTTCAAGTTTCAACACTAAGAACGTGACGGACATGAGGTACATGTTCAATGGCTGCTCTACTCTCGAAACACTCGACCTTTCAAATTTTGACACTAAGAACGTGACGAACATGGAATACATGTTCAAAGGCTGCTCTGCTCTCAATACACTCGACCTTTCAAGTTTCGACACTAAGAACGTGACGAACATGCAATCCATGTTCAATGGCTGTTCTGCTCTCAAAACATTCGACATTTCAAATTTTGACACTAAGAACGTGACAAACATGGAATACATGTTCAAAGGCTGCCATGCTCTAAAAACCATCTATGCAAGCGAAAAGTACGTGACCACAAGATGTTCGTTTGACCGTGATATGTTTGTGGGCTGCACTAATCTTGTTGGTGCTGTGCCTTACGACGAAAACAAAGTGGGCAAGGAAATGGCGAACTACACCACTGGATACTTCACATACAAAGCAGCTACAGGTATTGATGCGCCGACGGTGTCGGACGACACTGCAGCGGAGTATTACGACCTGCAGGGCCGCCGTCTGAACGCACCACAAAAAGGTGTGAACATCGTGAAGCGTGGCAAGAAAACAACAAAGGTGCTCGTGAAATAAACATCAGGGGGTGCAGCGGTCTCCGCTGCACCAACCAAGCAATAATAAACAGATAAACCCTGCAACAACAACCGACAACGAAACGTCGGATGGACAAATAAAAAAGCATTGGCGCATATAGGCTCTCAAAAGAGAAACGAATTATGCACCAATGCTTTTTCTATTTTCATACTGGCTTAATCCACCGGACTAAAATCGTCCTTGCCAACTCCGCAAAGTGGACAAACCCAATCTTCTGGAAGATCTTCAAATGCTGTACCTGGCTCTATGCCATTCTCTGGGTCGCCAACAGCTGGGTCATACTCCCAACCGCAGACATCACATACGTATTTCTTCATAATCGTATCGTTTTAATTGTTATCTGTTGCAAATATACACATTATACTTCAAACGACAAAGCGAAACGAGTAAAAGTTGTGTTAATTTATAATAATTACAACTCCATATACTATCTGTGGGAGACTCTTCTCTGCAATAAGCTTCTGTTCTTTCTGTGGGAATACAGTTCGCCCACGGATTGCACTGATCAACACAGATGGTTGGTTGCGTTAGTTCGCCCACGGAATCCACAGAACTCACAGAAGTTTGGTTGCGTTAGTGGGTGCGTGGGTATGGCAGGATGCCATACCCTCCTACATCTGTGTAAATCCGTGCTATCTGTGGGAGAC
>OGNN01000299.1_pt1 | contig 38039 bp, 42 predicted proteins | sample 1573461 | NCBI WGS metagenome assembly OGNN01 (sample SAMEA2581998, study PRJEB24529) | metagenome | biome: Human gut stool | place: China | collected 2011
GCCGGACTCTGCCACATCCTTAAATGAAAAACGGAAAGGCTTCATGGTATCCTGATTGAAATATTCATGCAGGATGCGCAGTCGTTCCTTTCCGTCCAGTCCTTTGACTGTCGTGCCTATGTTATTTAAGTTTCGTATCACATCTTTCTCGATGTTATTAAGGCGGCTTTTGGCTTCCTTGTAGCCGTTGCTTTCCACACCAAAGATCAGGTATTTTGACTTGATGATGCCGTTATTTCCCTTTGCCGCCTGTTTTTTGAGCATTTCCGTATATTCCTCACGAATATCGTTAAATTCATCCTCTTGCCGTGGAATATCGAACTGCTCCGTAAGTACCTGCTCATTGACCTGACGGTTGAATAACACCAGTTCAAATTTCACAGACGGATCAAAATAATTGATCAGCCTGCTGTACTGTGCCAGGATGTCCGCCTGGTCATCCACTTCCAGCAGCTCATAGTTTATATCATAAAATTCCACCATTTTCGTATAATAACGGTGGCTGACCTGACAGATCCCGTCACGGAACATCTTTTCAAAAGTAATCGTCTTTTGTGCGGTAGTCGGCTTTTCTTTCTCTTTGCCTTTGCCGGATAAAATATGTTTCAGTTCTACCAGACGTTTCTTCTCGGAAAAGGTAAGTCCACCGCTACTTTTTCTGCGGCTTTTCGGCTCTGCCTTTTGCTTTGTTTTCAAGATAACGAACCTCCCTTCGTAATTTTTCTTTCTCCTCCAACTGCTTGTAGAGGTTTTCTGACCGATATGGTCTGATTCCCGGCGTGAGTATCTTCTGCCGGAGCATGAAGTATAAAATCTTCTCCGCCGGGAAGCCGTTTTTCTCATACATTGCAAAAAAGAAAAATGGAAGCATCGCCCCCATCATTAAAAGTGATGCGGCTGATGTTCCGATCCATCCCTTTGTCAGAAAATACAGAGGGATGCCCGTTACTGCCGCACCACTGAAACAGATAATCTGTCTTTTTGTTAAATTCAGTGCCACCTTTGTCTTGATCCCGGACAAATCCTTTGGCACCTGCACAGATATTGCCATGTCGTTCCTCCCTTAGTGCGCATTCCAGATAGATTTTGACAGCGAACCTGTCTTAAACAGGGAAAAACATAAAATCACAGTATATGCCGCCACTGACCAGAGTGCCGTATGCAGGTTGTCTGCTACTGCCACCCCTGCCACCAGCACCGCATAGATTGCGACGCACACCATCATAAAAAATCCCTGAAATGCCAATGCACAAAGTCCCTTAAAATAATTGGTTCCTATCGTTCCCCATTCCCGGTTGGTTACGGTTGCACAGGGAACGGGTGCTACTGATACATAAAGTAGGGTAAGAACCCGGCGCCTTACCATATCACTATGGCAGGTTTCCGAGAACTCCCCTCCGAACCGGACTTACACCTCTCGATGTATCCGGCTCTCCAGATGTCAGTCTAACTTTCCTGCGTGTAACTTATCGTGGCAGTCAATGCAGAGTGCCATTGTCTTGCGCTTACGCCCAATCATGGCGATTTCCCATTGTTTTCTGCCACTTAAATCTTTGAGTTTTCGTATATGGTGTATTTCAAGCGGCACATTCTCTGCGCCACACCACTCACACCTGTTTGCTTGCAGTCTTTTTATAAGGCTATTACGCCCATAATTCTCAAAAATTCTTGCTACTATATCAGGATTTCCGCTTTCTACTTTAGTGTCCCGGCGGAACCCATTATTGTAAAACAATACCTTTCCGACCTTGCCGTTTTTCTTCGGATATTCCACAACAAAATCTTTTCCTTGACGGTACTTGCGGATAATTCTGCTGATTCGTGTCCGATATTTTCCAGCAAAGGTTTTGAGCATACTGTATCTCATTACATAGTAGAAGTTATTGAGTACAGACACGTTGTTTGCAAGTCGGTAGTAGTTATACAATCCACGGATTTCTGCGTTGTATTGGTTTAGGATTTCCAAATCGTCCAAGTGCAACAGGCGAGTGCGCCGGACAGGCTCCCAAACCTCTTTGTTTCCATTTTGTTTGTCGTATTTAATCTTGAGGGCATTGTAGGAGAACAATCGTTTTACCCACTTATCATGGGGAACATAAAGTAAGACTTTTCCATTGTTTACCCGTCTGGTAGCCCCGGTTTTGGTCTTTTTGTTGTGTTCGCCTTTGGCGATTGTGACCTCATATCCCAAGAACTTCGCAGCGTCGTGTCCATGAGTAATCAATGTCTTTTCCTCGGACATTTCCAGATGGAGTTTGTCCCGGATAAAGTAGCCTACATCTTGTTTAATCTGTTCTGCGTCCTCTTTGCTGCCGATAACTCCGATTAAGAAATCATCGGCGTATCGGATATAGCAAAGCCGTTTATAGCTATCGTCCATCTGGTCGCTATACGGTATAGATTTCAGACTACGCCGAAGTTCCCGGATTTCTGCAATTAAGCCCTCTTTTTCTTCCACGCTCATTTTAGAGATATTTCTTTTAAGCCTTTGTTCTTTTCCTCGGCAGACATCCAATTTCTTCTTGAACGCAGGATTGATTTTACGGCGGTTTCCGCAGTTGAATTTCTCTGCATACTCTGCCATATAACTGTCCAGTTCGTTCATGTAGATGTTTGCCAGGATAGGGCTGATGATGGAGCCTTGCGGAGTTCCGGAATAAGTATTGTGGTAATTCCAATCCTCCATATATCCAGCTTTCAAGAACTTCCAGAGCAGACCGATGAAATATTCATCTGCAATCCGCTTTCGCAAAATAGCAATCAACACATGATGGTCTACGTTGTCAAAACAGCCCTTTATATCCCCCTCAACGAACCACTTTGTCCCCGTAAAATATTTCTGCACATATTTGAGTGCCGTATGACAGCTTCTGTTTATACGGAAACCGTGGGAATAGTCGCTAAAGGTTGGCTCATAAATACTCTCCAAGATGAGCCGCACCACCTCCTGTATCAGTTTATCGTCGAATGACGGTATCCCCAGAGGACGCATTTTCCCATTGGATTTCGGGATATACGTTCTCCTTGCCGGGTTAGGCTGGTAACTAAAATCCCGCATCTTTTCAATGAGGGCGTTTATCCTTGCCATTCCCATTCCGTCAATGGTTTTGCCGTCTGTTCCGGCTGTCATGTTGCCTGGTTTCGCCTGTATCCGCTGATATGCCAGCAGATAGAATTGTGGATTGTACAGGTTGCGGTATAACCGCTCGTACTTGTAACTCTTGTTACACGCCTTGGATTTTAGGCTTTCCAACACATTTTCAGGACTTCTCATAATGCCTCACGCACCTTTCCTTTTTATGAATTGGTTGACATCCTGCCTCCCTTCGCCATGTAGACGGCTTTTCCGCCCTCGGACTACTACGGAGGCTCCGTTGCCATGCCGGATATTCAGCGTCATCTTTCTTGGGTTTTTACCCCTTGAAATTTATCGCCTTGCGGCATTACGCATAGCCGGATAGTTCCGGCGTTCCGGTTTAGGCAATCTCCAGTTAGACACTTTGGGATAAGCGTATTGTGATGTCGGTAGTGGGTTTTCGTCCTTTTCCGCTTACTGCGGCTGGCTGTCATAAGTATCGTGCGGTCTGTGTTTACCTGTCACATTCCGCTATGACATACGGCGAATACAACCATCCTGCGCCGCCGGGTCGAGTATCCCGCCTCGGACTACCCTTAAAGCAGTTTAGCCTTGCTCCTCATTCACAATGTTGCGTCTTGCCGCTCAGTCGTGGGTAGATGGTTTTCCCAACTCGCGATTTTTCCGATACGCTATTGTCCCCCTTGTGGTTTCCCTCCAGGGTAAATCGGATGACGCTAAAGTGACGCGTTTCACGTCTTTGATACTTTTCTTTACCGGCTTGCTAAAGCCGGATTCCCAAAATGTCCGCGCACCGCCTTTGGATGAAAAGCGGCGCTTCTGGACGCGCGGTATATTTCAATCATTCGCCCATATAAAATGACGGTGATGAGGACGGACATGATTTTCATACATAAACTGACGATCATGGTCTCCATCCCCAGTCCTAACAGCTCGCCTATGCTCATCTCCGAAAACTGGTCACTGAACATCGTCTGCAGCGTGTCTGTCACATCAATGCTGGTTTCCCCGCTGATTGCTGCCGCTGCGGAATTGACGATGTGGCTTCCCACATCAAAGACAGCCATGACAATATCAAAGGTCTTGCTTAAAAGCATGACTGCAATACACGCTTTCATAAAAAAACGGATAAAGATCGCTGTATTGAAGTCATGCAGGTTATTCTTGTCAATGACCATAGAAATTAGCTCGTAGACGAGTACAAAACTGATGATCATGCCCGCTATGGGGATCATCACGTTATCGGACAGAGTTTTTATCATGTCAAAAATACCGGAGTTCCAAGTGCTGGGAGTTTTGCTGACCTCCCCTGCAATCGTGCCTACCTTGTCATTGACATCGGTAAACATGGTTTCAAAGTTTGTCAGCACCCATCCCTGCAACAGTTCCTTTATGAATTCAGTAATCTTATCAATGATCCCGCCCATGAATTATGAGAACAGTGTGGTAAGCTGTGGAATTACCGTCTGTGCCACAATGATGATGCCACCGCCACTCATAAGCTGCTTGATACCCTGTGATTTTGCACCGGGATTATCGTTTCCATATCCTTCGAGAAGATTGATAACTCCCCACACACCTACACCTGCGCCGATAGCGGTTACTACTGTTTTAAGTCCTGTTACTGATGTTGTAAAAAAGCTCATTCTTTTGTCTCCTTTTTCTGAAAAATGAATTAAAAAAGGGAGCTGTTCTGATTTATGATTTTTCAGAAAAACTCCCATAACAATAGTTCCAATATTTAGTTGTAAAGTCACTTCTGGACGCTGTGACCAGAAGTTAAGCTGTGATTTCTCCGACATCGCATACCTCATCCACCACATCATTCCTCTTAAAACGAAGTCTGTTGCGGTTCTTCACGTATTTTTCAATGTCAAATTCATTCTTTTTGTCATAATCGGATAACAGCGGGTACTGCTTATGCTTCGTTATATCAAACTTATCTGAGAAAAATGGTCTCACACCTCTAAGCTGCATGATACATTTGCTGCCATCCATGACCGCAATCTCGTCCTGACTCATCAGTTCCTTTCCGGTCTTTTGATAATTCAGACCGTAGGACTGGCTCGTACCTCTTGTATCTGAGGTATTGTAAAGGTCAATCGTTTCTTTTCCAAGAATTTCTGCCAGATCTTTTAAAGTATCTTTCTCTTTTCCTCCCAAAAACAGGGTAGTGTCGCAGTTTCCTTCAATCGTGGAAGCGTTATCCCGGTACAGAGCCTTTAGCTGTGACTTTGACTGCAAGATAATAGAAGCTGATATTTCCCTGCTACGAATGGTAGCAATCAGCTTCTCAAACTGTGGAATCTGACCGATGTTCGCAAACTCGTCCAGTAAGCATCGGACGTGAATCGGCAATCTCCCGTTATATACATCATCTGCCTTGTCACAGAGCAGATTGAATAACTGCGAATACATGATGCTTACAATAAAATTGAATGTTGCATCGGTATCCGAGATAATAACAAACAATGCTGTCTTTTTTTCTCCCAGAGTATCAAGCTCCAGTTCATCATAAGAAGTCAGGTCACGCAGCTCCTTAATATCAAATGGTGCTAACCTTGCACCACAGCTAATCAGAATGGATTTTGCTGTCTTTCCTGCCGCCAGCTTGTATTTTTTATACTGTCTGACTGCAAAGTGGTTCGGGTTCTCCTGTTCCAACTCCTCAAACAGCAGATCAACCGCATTTTTGAAATTCTCATCATCTTCCCTTGCTTCACTGGCATCTACCAGATCAATCAGCATGGAAAAATTCTGTTCCTCCTCCGGTGCTTCGTACCAGATATATGCGATCAGGGCTGTGTAATAGAGCTTTTCCGCTTTCACCCAGAAATCCTCAGAGGCTTGCTGTCCTTCCCCTTTGGTATTTACAATGATTGTGTTTACGAGTTTCAGAATGTCCTTTTCGCTCCGGATGTAAGCGAAAGGATTGTAATGCATTGATTTTGCAAAGTTAATGGTGTTCAGCACCTTGATCCGGTAATTATTCTTAGACAGCATTTTTCCACATTCCACGAGGACTGTGCCTTTGGGATCAGTCACAACGTAGGAACTGTGCATCTGCATGAGGTTCGGCTTTACAAAAAATCTGGTCTTTCCGGAACCGGAACCACCGATTACAAGTATGTTTTTATTTCTCGCATACTTCGGCTGTTTTGGTCTGCCCGACATCATAAGTCTCTCCGTTGCAGTTAATAATACGTTGTTCTCGAATACAGGATCAACATACGGTTCAATATCCTTGGCTGTTCCCCACCTTGCTGAACCATACTCAACTCCCTGCCGGAATTTCTTTGCATTTTTCGCTTTATAATAAACTACCATACGAAATCCAATTCCGCAACCGATTCCTACCAGTAAATCCCTCGGCAGAATACTTGGAAGCGGATTTTTGAATGCACCTCCTATCCCATTGATTGTGTCCAACACCTTCTGTAAGGTGTTATCACCTGCCTGCTGTCCATACAGCCATGAAACCTTATTCAGAACATATCCAAAGATCACATAGGGAGCACATTTCAGGGCAAGCTGCTTTTTATTTACCCCTTTTGTTTTTTCTTTAAGAGTTTTCGGAATTGACTGCAAATCCTTTACAATTCCGTCAATGACCTTACTTATAAGCTCTGTCCCCTGTTCTTATTTTTCTCTCTGCTGCGCTCCTTGTTCTTATTCTGTGCAACAATCTTCTGAAGTCCTTTCAGTTTCTGCCTGAGTGACGGACGCTGCTGTTTTTTCTCATTAACTTTGACAAATTCCTTGAATGCCTGTGCAATCACATCGGCATCCTTGCCCTTGAAAAATACAAGATACTTGGGTGGTTCCGTGGTCTTATCCTTCTTTACTGCGAAATCGACATTGTATTTCCTTGCAACACGCTCAAAGGATTTAATATTGCTATCCGTAACCTCAATGGACTTTGCACCCTCTCCCTGACCGACCAGCTTCTTTACCGGGATTTTCCCATGGGAAGGCTCCTTATGCTTCTGGTGTTCCAGATACATCTTCATCGCCTTCTGTAAAACGCTTGCGGTCAGCTTGGAAGTCTTGATTGCAAGAGCAATGGTTTTCTGTGTTGTTTCCTCCTGCACGGTGTACCTCCTTCCTTATCTGCACCGATTGGATTCAGGGTGGAACCAACAGCCTGTGAAGCTGTATTTTCATTCCCATATCTACAATTCCTCTCCTTCCTCAAACTCCCTGTCCCACCAGTTCAGTTCTTCCTCATAGAAATCATCGAATGTATCAGAAGGAATATTTTCTTTCTGCTTTTTTGCATTTTTAATGTCTCGTACCACCTTTGCCACAATTACCACAGCAATAGCAGCAAACAGTAATTTCTTCATATTTTTTCTGTTCATTTCTTTTCCTTTCCACTTCTGGACGCTGTGACCAGAAGTTGTTGCAATAAAAAAAGCAGATACAAAACCTTTCGATCTCATATCTGCCTTAACGCTGTAAATTCTTCTATATCCTTTTGGGATTAGTAGAGCTTTGCACCTGCCGGAATCGCATCATCAAGCATAACTAAATTCAGCTTTTCCTCTCCGTTTACTGTATGAACAGCGGATAAAAGCATACCGCAGGAATCAATTCCCATCATACTTCTCGGTGGTAAATTTGTAATTGCAAGTAATGTCTTTCCAACCAGCTCCCCCGGTTCATAATATGCATGAATTCCGGAAAGAATAATTCTATCTGTTCCTGTTCCATCATCTAAAACAAAATGTAACAGCTTTTTGCTTTTCTTCACTGCACTACATTCTTTTACTTTCACAACACGGAAATCTGACTTGCTGAATGTATCAAAATCTACCATTTCCTCAAATAATGGTTCTGTTTCCACCTTTGGCTCAACCGTCTCAGTAACCTGTTCTTCTAAATTCATATTTTCATCGCACATATTCATTTCCTCCAGACATAATAGACTAATGCCCATTATAGCAGAAAAGCTGTGCTTTGAGAAGAAATTCCTAATTTGAAAATCGTGTACATCTTTGCTCCAATCAGATTATCTTCCATCCATACATCGTCAAGTAACAAACAATGTGATAGCACTTCCAAATCATCCATGTTTATAAGCCGCTGAACAACTGCATTTGTATTCTCCGGTATTTCATGAACTTCCATTGCAATATCCCGCCTTGCTTCCCTGCAATACTTGTACAATCCCAAGATATACTTATTCGACAGGATAAAACCATACGCATCATTATTCAAATACATCATTTTATGCTTTTCCCATTCCTCCGGCAATGAAAAATAGCACTTTGCTGTTTCGATATAGCAGTCTCCCTCATAAGTAGGCTTCATCTTCCTTTCCTGCCGGAGCATCTGATGATAGATCTTTTCCCGATCAAATATACTTCTTGCTCTGGTAAAATCCGGTGTTCTTCCACGCATAAAAGTGTAAACATTATTGATCACTGTTTTTCCTGCCAAAGACTTATAATTTTCTACCCTGTGAAGATACTGCAATACCTCTGTCAGTTTCTCTTTAGAAGTAATCTCTTGGTAGTTATCTGTATCAATCTCCATTTGTTCAAAAGTTAATGGTGTGCTCCCTTTTTTGATTTCACGCTCCATGATACGCTTGGTGTCTCTCATTGATTCCATATCAGTTCCTTTCCACTTCTGGACGCTGTGACCAGAAGTTATAAAACAAGCAGGTACAAAACATTCATTTCATACCTGCTCCTGTTCAGCAGGAAATTCTCTTTCCTGCAAGTTCCATTATGATATTGATTACTTCTCGTATGATTGCAATGATTTTCATTATAAGGACAATCACTCCGATCATGCCACCGATGATTGCGTCTAATGCCAACACTCCTATGCTCCCGGCTATTCCAAAATTGCGAGGTATCAGCAGTACAAGCATCTTTTGAATGCCAAATGGAAATCCACTCATAATCCAGAACTGAAACCAGTTCATTCCATTCTCTCCCAAACATATCCAGTAACACATATTCAGCCATACTGCAATAAATGCCAGCGGCAAAATTATCTTAAACAATACCCTTTTCATGCCATCCACCTCCATACATATCATGCTGCACTTCCTGCTGATAAAAATGATTTATCGTTGTTGGTGCATTATACAGTGCCGTAATCATATACGCTTTTATATTTGTAATCTTCGTAGTTGTCTCTTTCATGCAACCAATCACATACTCCAGATGACTGCTGTCCAGTTTCAAGAATCTGGATTTTACAAGTTCATACGGATAATCCTCACCTGCAACTCGGATTGATTTTCTTTTCACACATACTACTTCACAGATTATTCCAAATAATTCGTCATAAAGCTCTTTTTCTCCATAACCATCATACTTCATGTGATGATCATAATTGATATTTTCTTTAATCAGTTCTATGTATGCCTGTGCATCATCCATCGCATCCATCACATTATCTTGTGATTTTTCTGCCACAGATTGATTGATAGGATTGTTATAACTCTCATCAGTATAATTCATATAAGTCTGATTATAGTTAGTATAATTAGGGTTCGATTCTCTGACTTCTTGAGGTTCGATTTCCGAACTTCCAGAGGTTTGATTTTCTGACTTCCGGAAGTTCGATTTTCTGACTTCTTGAAGTTCGATTCTCTGACTTCCAGAAGTTCGATTTTCTGACTTCTTGAAGTTCGATTTTCCGACTTCTGTGATTTTATCAGCATTTGCAGGCTCTTTTTCGTCCGTCTGCTCAGTAATAGAAGCAAAATTCTTTACATAGATAATATCTGGTTTTCCAAGTCCCCTGCGAACCTTCTCCACCAACCCAATCCCCTTTACAGAATCAAGCTCTGCCAATACCTTAACGGCTTTTTCTTTAGCGCATCCCAAATCCTCCATTATGCTGTCTATGGTGTAAATGATATATGCACGATTTTCATCGTCAAACCATTCATTTTTCATAGACAGCGACATACGATCAAGCATAAGTCCATACAATAATTTTGCATCACTGGACAGCTTCTTAAATCTCTCGTCCTTTATCAGCAGGCGTGGAACACGATAGAATGAGAACTGTTCCGCTTCTATTCCGTAATAATAATCTAGCTGCAAAATTTCTCCCATTCTCGTTTCCTCCTTCCTACTGTGTCTTCTTCCAATTATCCAATAACTGATAAATGATGCTCTCTATATCTTCAGTGCTATAATTCTCCGGAAAATAACTGTTAATGCGCTCCGTTTTTATAACAACCTTACGCTCTACTGGCTTTTCTTTCTCCAAAAGCATGCGCACCATAGGAAAAGTCAGCTCTCCTTTTTTGTTGCTTTCCTTTAGCATGGCACTCTGCTGTTTTGTTATGACAGCATTGGTGTCCTGTATGGCAACCAATACCCATTGCTGTGCATCCTCTGATAAAAATGAGATGTCCACAGCCTGCATAATTCCTATTTTCCCTGCATCCACCATATCAAGCAACGGTTCTGATAATCGGGAAATCCATATATATCTTTGAACGGTTTTTGCACTTTCTCCTGCGGCTTCTCCCAGTTCGTCCAGAGTAAGTCCACCTGCTCTGCTTCCCTGATGCTTCATGGCTTCGTATTTCATGCGGTATGCCTTTGCTTTTTCACTCGGAAGAATGTCCTCTCTTTGGATATTGCTGTCCACCATGATAATCGTGGCTTCATCATCTGTATAATTGCGGATAAACATCGGCATTGTTTCAAGTCCTACAAGCTCACATGCATGTCTCCTGCGGTGTCCTGCAATGATTTCATAGCCTCCCTCTGCTCTCGGTCTGGCAATACCCGGCATCAATACTCCATGCTCTCTGACACTCTCCACAGTTTCCTGCATTTTCTCATCATCCAGCACCTTAAATGGATGTCCCTTGAACTCATACAATTCTGATAATGCAATTTTCTGTACCTGCTCTATTCCTGCCTGTGGCTGTTCTGCTCCAAATAAATCATCGAAGCTGTTCAGTTTTACCTTTGCGGCACTTCCTGCCTTATTCATCTGCAAGCACCTCCTCTGTCAATGACTGATAGGCACTTGCTACTTTTCCGTTAGGATCATGCTCGTATATGCTGACACCCTCAGCAGAAATCTCCGCAGCTCTTACCGACATCGGAATACTGTTTTCAAATATTCTGACCTTACTGCCATAATTCTCTATTACCAAAGAACTGATGTCTTTTGCATAATTGGTTCTGTTATCTACCATCGTAAGCAGGATACCCTCAATCTCCAGTTTCGGATTGATCTGCCTTTTTACCTTTCCTATGGTCTTTATAAGCTGTTCCAGACCTTTTACCGGAAGATATGCAGCCTGCACCGGAATAAGGATACTGTCAGCACTTGCAAAGGCATTTATGGTAATCATGCCAAGTGAAGGCATACAGTCAATCAGAATGTAATCGTATCTTTCCTTCTGTTGTTCTATGTAGGTACGAAGCACAAGCTCCCTGCTCATAACATTTACCAGTGATACCTCCAGTCCGGAAAGCTCAATATTTCCCGGCATAAGATCTACTCCCTCGCAATGCTTTAATATACCATAATCCGGCTCCATATCTTCTTCATTGATGATATTTGCCATAACTGTTGCAAGAGATACATCCAGCTTATCAGGCTCTTGAAATCCTAAACTTGCTGTCAGGCTTCCCTGTGCATCTGCATCAATCAGAAGCACCTTTTTCCCCCTTTTCGCAAGTCCAATACCTAAATTGCTCGTTGTGGTGGTCTTTCCAACTCCACCTTTCTGGTTTCCGACTACTATAACTTTACACATGATGAAATTCCTCCAAGTTCTACTATTATTCTTTTACATTGCTCTTTTTTACTTCTACATACGATCTATAATATTTATCTGTTCCCTTGTTCGGATAGAGGTCTGACATTTCCAGAACCTCTACCTTCGGGTGTCTCTGCATGATTTTCTTAAACCATGTAATGTCATTCTTTGTTCCCATCAATCGAATCTTTAACATCAATCATTTCCTCCAAACATCGCATACAAGTTTTTATTGTATGTGGCATACTCCGGATACCGAATCTGTATTGCCTGCCAGAAATATGGTGCATAGCAACAGCAGAACAAATCCTCTACTGAATATCTCCGACACTCATCCACCTGCTCCTCTGTGTCCTGTTCATCATCCACGCTCGGTGTACCATTGCAGTACAGATTGAATGCCATTCTGACAACCTTTGCACTTCCACTGGTCTGCCAGCCTTCATGAAGGCACTCCGGTTTTACACAGCCAGTCTTGAAATTGTAAATTCTATCCACATTTCTTCGTGTATCCTCGTTCATTCCAAGGCAATAGCAAAGTGCCTTGTGATATACATCTGCTTCTCTAACTTTCTGAATTTTTTCATAGTAAAATTTCTCATGTGCTTCACTGATAAAATTAATATTTTCTTTTTTTGCTCCTAACGCTGTACTGTTCATACTGACTTCCTCCATTTTCTTATTTTGTTCCGTTGACCATAACAAAAAAGGACATTCCTCTAAAATTTCTTTTAGAAAAATGTCCTTATAGTACAAAATATGAACTTGAACTGACTCGATTTTAATTTAAAATCGTTTATTTTAACCCTTTAAGACAGGTTATTTTGTCGTACTCCTGTCGTACCATACAAGTTGGAAGTCCGCAAACCCTTGATTTTACTGGTCTTTTTTATCCAATGACTTCATCGTCGGGAACAGTAATACGTCCCTGATTGCCTGGCTATCTGTCAGAAGCATTACCAGACGGTCGATTCCGTATCCGATTCCACCTGTTGGCGGCATACCGATTTCAAGCGCATTGAGGAAGTCCTCATCAGTGTGCTCTGCCTCGTCATCGCCTGCTGCTGCGTTGGCATCCTGTGCTGCGAAACGCTCACGCTGGTCGATTGGGTCGTTGAGCTCTGAGTATGCGTTACACATCTCCCATGTATTACAGAACAGCTCGAAACGCTCTACCTTTGTAGGATCGCTTGGCTTCTTCTTTGTGAGAGGTGATATCTCAATTGGGTGATCCATGATAAAGGTTGGCTGGATAAGCTCTTTCTCACAGTACTCCTCGAAGAAGAGGTTTACGATGTCACCCTTCTTGTGACGCTCCTCATACTCGATATGATGCTCGTCTGCAAGCTTCTTTGCGGCTGCATCATCAGGTACCTGGTCGAAGTCTACGCCTGCGTATTTCTTGATTGCATCTATCATTGTCATTCGTGCGAATGGCTTTCCAAGGTCGATTTCCACGCCGTTGTATGAGATTTTTGTCGAACCGCATACCTTCTCAGCGAGGTAACGGAACATTGACTCTGTCAGCTCCATCATGCCCTCGTAGTCTGTATATGCCTGATAAAGCTCCATAAGTGTGAACTCAGGGTTGTGACGTGTATCTACACCCTCGTTACGGAAAACTCGTCCGATCTCGTATACTCGCTCAAGTCCTCCGACGATGAGTCTCTTTAAGTAAAGCTCAAGGGAAATACGAAGCTTTACATCCTCGTTCAATGCGTTGTAGTGTGTCTCGAATGGTCTTGCTGCGGCACCACCTGCGTTTGAGACAAGCATAGGTGTCTCAACCTCCATAAAGTCACGATCTGCAAGGAAGTTACGGATTTCCTTGAGTATCTGTGAACGCTTGATAAATACCTCTTTGCTCTCCTGATTCATGATGAGGTCTACATATCTCTGACGGTATCTGGTGTCTGTGTCTGTCAGTCCATGGAACTTCTCCGGGAGTATCTGGAGTGATTTTGAAAGCAGGGTTATCTCCTCTGCATGGATTGAGATTTCACCTGTCTTTGTTCTGAAGGCGAAGCCCTTTACTCCATAGATATCACCGATATCTGATTTCTTGAAGTCTGCGTATGAGTCCTCTCCGATATTGTCCCTTGCCACATATACCTGGATATTACCCTTTAAATCCTGGATATTGCAGAAAGAAGCCTTGCCCATGACACGCTTGAACATCATACGTCCTGCGATGCTTACCTCGATTGGCTTTGCATCCATGATTTCTCTTCTCTCGTTGTAATCATTGTTGATTACCTCTCTCTTTGCAGCGTCATCCAAGCCCTCAACATCCGGAGCCTTTCTGTCACCGAGAATCTCAGCCTCATGAGCATTGTAAAGCTCCTTTACATCGCTGCTGTGATGAGTGACATTGTACTTTGTAATCTGGAAGGGATCCTTTCCTGCTTCCTGTAAATTCTGTAATTTTTCACGGCGGACCTTAAGGAGCTGGTTTACGTCCTGCTGCTGTCCACCCTTGTTATTATTCTGATTTGCCATTTTTTACCTCTTTTAGTTCTCTTCTGCTCTCTGGATCTCGAGTACCTTGTATGTGAGCTCTCCTACCTGAGTCTCAACAGTTACAGTATCTCCGACTTTCTTTCCAAGAAGAGCTTTACCTACAGGTGACTCGTTTGAAATCTTGCCCTTTAAGCTGTTTGCCTCTGTTGAACCAACAATTTTGTACTCAAGCTCCTCATCAAACTCACAATCTAAGATGCGGATCTTACATCCGATAGAAATCTTGTCAAGGTCAACCTCCTCCTCAACAACAACCTCTGCATTTTTAAGGATTTTCTCGATTTCCTCAATACGAACCTCGATATCGCGCTGCTCATCCTTAGCTGCATCATACTCAGCATTTTCAGATAAATCACCCTGCTCACGAGCCTCCTTGATCTTCTGGGAAACCTCTTTACGCTTAACAACCTTTAAATGCTCAAGCTCATCCTCGAGCTTCTTAAGACCTGCATATGTCAGAATATTTTTCTTGTTATCCATGATTCTTACCCTTCTATCTTCCTTTTCTTTTATTTTATTATGTTGATTTGCTAAAATGAAACTTCCCACTTCAAAGACTTAATTTACCGGAAAGTATACAGTATATTCCGAAGAAAAATATGAACTGCCACGGGTTTCCATAACCCTCGGCAACGGAAACCCCGCAGCAAAGAAAAACCCTCTATCCGCGATTCGCTCCCGTGGTTAACTTCATATTTTTCTGAGGAATAAACTGTATGCTCGGCCGGTAACCAAAATACCCTAAATGTGGGAAGTTTGTTTTATTAAATCGTAAAGCCTATTTTAACGCGTGTATTATAATTGAAAATCCCCACGCTGTCAAGGATTTGACCGATTTCAATTTTTAAGCTTTTCCTTATACAAAAGCTCCTCAAGCTGTTCTAAGCTCTCCACCGTATTCACTGCCGCGCGCAGCCTTGATGAATGCGGATATCCTGCCGTATACCACGCTGTGTGCTTTCTCATCTCGTGTATTCCCGTGTACTCGCCCTTGAACTCTATCATCATACGTGCATGGCGCAGTATCATCCGGCGTACTTCCTCAAAGGATGGCTTTTCCTGATGCTCGCCGGTCTCAAAGTAATGCAGTATCTGTGAGAAAATCCATGGATTGCCCTGCGCTCCCCTGGCTATCATAAAGCCGTCGCAGCCTGTCTGCTCCTGCATTTTTATGACATCCTCTGCGCAAAGCAGGTCTCCGTTTCCTATGACCGGTATTGAGACAGCCTCTTTTACCTGCCTTATGATGTCCCAGTCGGCTTTACCAGAGTAGTACTGCTCTCTGGTCCTGCCATGCACTGCGACTGCGCTTGCGCCGCTTTCTTCAGCCACATGTGCCAGCTCTACTGCGTTGACATGCTCATCATCGAAGCCCTTTCGTATTTTTACGGTGACCGGCTTATCTATCGCTTTTACTATGCTCTCTATAATCTGACCTGCAAGAATCGGATTTTTCATGAGTGCTGAGCCCTCACCGTTGTTTACGATTTTGGGCACCGGGCATCCCATGTTGATATCCAGTATGTCAAACGGTCTTTCCTCTATCTGCTTTGCTATCTGAGCCATTATCTGCGGGTCTGAGCCAAACATCTGGAGTGAAACAGGCTTTTCTCTTTCATCTATCGAAAGAAGCGACTCTGTATTTTTGTTTTTGTACAAAATCGCCTTGGCGCTGACCATTTCCATACATAAAAGGCCGGCTCCCTGCTCCTTGCACAATAAGCGAAATGGCAGGTCTGTCACGCCTGCCATAGGTCCCAGTATCAGGTTGTTTGGGAGTGTCACACTTCCTATCTGAAGCTTTCGTATCTGATGAATATCCATACTATTACTTCACTCCCTTGCGGTTCTGCTTGCGATACACGAGGTTTATGCCCTTTAATGTCAGATCCGGATCGTATACATCCACGTTTTCTGTCTCATTGGATATTATTCTACCGAGTCCGCCGGTCACTACAACCTTTGCATCGTACATGCCTGTTTCTTCCTTTACCTTGTTGATGATGTACTCTGTCTGTCCTATCTGTCCATACACAAGTCCCGCCTGCATGCTGGTGATGGTGTCCTTTCCGAGGATATTATCAGGCTTTTTAATCTCTATCTCAGGAAGCTTTGCCGCATCCTCCCAGAGTGCTTTGGCTGAGATACGTATGCCCGGTGCTGTGATTCCTCCCATGAAGGTACCGTTTTCATCGACCATATCGTAGGTGGTTGCTGTGCCAAAATCTATGACCAAAACAGGTCCTCCATATAATTCATATGCAGCTACGGCGTCTACTATACGGTCTGCGCCAATTTGCTGCGGATTTGGTGTGGCGATACGAATGCCTGTTTTGATGCCCGCCTCCACGATTATCGGCCTGATATTAAAGTATTTTATAAGGCCATTCTGCAGTGAATGCATGATATTCGGTACGACGGAGCAGATGATTGCATCATGTATGTCGTCCATGCCTACCTGATTTCTTTCAAGCAGAGTGCTCAGAAGCATGCCGTATTCATCCGATGTACGTGGCATTTTAGTTGTAATTCTAAAGCTCGCTTTTATCCTGTCACCATCAAACACACCGCATGTTATGTTTGTATTTCCTACGTCCAGCGCTAAGATCATCTGTTATTCCTCCTCGAGTCCTTCTCCCAAAAATACTATGCGATAATACGTCTCTATCGACTCGAGCAGCTCTCTTCGCTCGTTGCGGTACTGTTTTATCTTTAGCACGCTTCCTATCTCGTCATAGAAAAAGTCGTTTTCCTTGCAGGATGTTCTGAAATCGAGGTTTCCGTCCTCATCAAACACCAGCTCCAGTATACCTCCTACATCCTCTGTATACAGGACGCACATGATTTTGAGCTCGTCCCTTATAGTCTGTGGAAGTCCGTTAAAATTCTCGTTCAGATAATATTTTTTCTGATATGCGTTTGACACGCAAAGTACTACCTCTTTAGACATATCCGTATATTCCTCTCACTGATACTTCTCCGCTTGAAACCAGCTTGCGCGACTCCCATGTGTCCACGATCAGCTCGCCCTTAGGCGTGATGCCCATCGCTTTTCCGTCAAACGGTTCCTTCGGGTCCAGTACCCTTACTGATTTATTCCTGTTGACCAACAGCTCATCATACTCCCTGACGAGTGCTGAAAGGTCCTGCGTCTTTAAAAATGTATCATAATACTGCTCAAAGTACGACATGGTGTCTGCGATTATCTGCGCACGGTGAAATCTTTTGCCACCTGCTTCTATCATGAGTGAGCTCGCCATCTGACTGATTTCCTCCGGAAAGCTCTCATTGTGCACGTTGATACCGATACCTACAACAATATGGTTGATGTAGTCAAACTGCGCATTCATCTCTGTGAGTATGCCGCACACCTTTTTGCCGTTTATCACAATGTCGTTTGGCCACTTTATCAGGGCTTCCTCGCCGGTTACGCTTGTTATGGCCTTTGCGACAGCAAGCGCTGCCACAAGCGTGAGCATGGATGCATTGTTTGGATTGATATCAGGCTTTATCATAAGTGTCATGAAAATACCTGTGCCGGACGGCGATACCCAGCTGCGGCCGCGGCGCCCCTTGCCTGACTCCTGCTTGTCCGCTACGACTAAGGTGCCGCTCGGATAGCCTTTTTCGGCAAGCTCCTGAGCCTTGGTGTTGGTGGAGTCTATTGTATCAAAATACAGCACCTCTTTTGCCACCCATTCTGTGTGCATGAGGCTTTTTATCTCTGCCTCTGTCATCAGATCCGGCGCTGCCATGAGCCTGTAGCCCTTATTCTGTTGTGCCTCTATCTCATATCCGGCTTCCTTTAGCTGGTTTATGGCCTTCCACACGGCTGTACGCGATACCCCGAACCGGTTGCATAGCTCCTGCCCTGAGATATAGCCGTCAGTGCTGCGCAAAAGCCTCAGTATTTCTTCCTTCATACTTTATTCCTTAGCTTTCCGTCAATCTTTTGTTGCGGCCATTGCTTGCCGTACTAATCAGCAAGTGTTGCACGCATGATAGCCTTGATTGAGTGCATACGGTTCTCTGCCTCATCAAATACCACTGAGCGCTCTGACTCAAATACCTCGTCTGTCACCTCAAGCTCGCTCAGTCCAAACTTCTCATAGACCTGCTTGCCGATTGTGGTCTTTAAATCATGGAATGCAGGCAGACAGTGCATAAAGATTGCGCTATCCTTTGCATTTTCAAATGCTTTTGCATTTACCTGATATGGCTTTAAGTCGTTGATTCGCTCTGCCCATACCTCTTCCGGCTCGCCCATTGATACCCACACATCTGTGTAAATGACATCTGCGTCCTTTGTGCCCTCTGCCACATCCTCTGTGAGTGTGATTGATGCGCCGGTTGTTTCTGCAACGTCCTTACAGTATTTTACAAGCTCATCATTTGGGAAATATTTCTTGTTTGTGCATGCCACGAAGTCCATGCCAAGCTTTGCACATGTGACCATGAGTGAATTGCCCATGTTGTATCTTGCATCGCCCATGTATACAAATTTCACGCCCTTGAGTCTGCCGAGGTGCTCACGGATTGTAAGCATATCTGCTATCATCTGTGTCGGGTGGAACTCATTTGTCAGGCCGTTCCATACCGGTACGCCTGCGTATTTAGCCAGCTCCTCCACGATTTCCTGTCCGTATCCACGGTACTCGATTCCGTCAAACATTCTGCCGAGCACGCGCGCTGTATCGGCGATGCTCTCCTTTTTGCCTATCTGTGAACCGCTCGGGTCAAGGTATGTGACATGCATTCCAAGGTCATGTGCCGCTACCTCAAAAGAGCAGCGAGTTCTGGTACTGGTCTTTTCAAAAATCAGCGCTATATTCTTGCCTGTGAGTTCATCATGTCTGATGCCTTTTTTCTTCTTTTCCTTCAGCTCCTGTGAGAGGTCAATCAGATAAGTAATCTCTTCCGGAGTGTAATCCATAAGTTTTAAAAAGTTTCGTCCCTTTAACTGCATTGCTCTTGCCTCCTGGGTTTTATTTGCATCGTTTATAGATGCAGGTTGCTATAATTTATATATGTAGGTTGCTATAATGATGTCATTTTACTCTATTTTGTGGTATGTTGCAAGAGGTTTGAAGCATTGACGCTCTGACTCTAAAACCACGCCGTACAAATAATTAAAGAGGCTGCAAACCAACAAACTTTGTTGATTTGCAGCCTCTTTGTTATTTCTTTATATCGGCTGTATATTATCTGAACTTCATATTTCCGATTGATATTCCTGAGCCGTGATCATTGAAGGATGTACATCCTCCTGTGTTGTCCACTCCGGACATCGCCTCCTGTGCTGCACTGTAGCATGAAGAAGAAATGCGTCCGCTAAGCTTTCTTGCGAGCTTTCCTGATGATGCCGGTCCAAACTGGCCTTTCTGGTAAATAACACCTGAGATGCTGTTTGGATATGAGCCGCTCTTTACTCTGTTGATGACTGCCGCTCCTACTGCAAGCTGACATTCATAGCTCTCTCCGCCTGCCTCACACTCGATGATTGCTGCAAGCAGTGTCAGGTCATCTGCTCCTGCACTTACTGCCTCGCCCTGTGTGGTCTCTGTTTTCTTTGATTCCTTTGCTGCTTTTGCAGCTTCTTTTGCTGCCTTTTCTTCTGCGGCCTTTCTCTCAGCCTCTTTCTGTGCAGCTATCTGAGCCTGTTCCTCTTCAATTGTGATACCCACTCTTGTGTTGAGGGAACGTGTCGCATAATCGGCTGCGATATATCCTGTCTGTGAATCGCTGACTACTGCAATCCAGCCGTCCGGTGCCTGCGCTGCGCGGTCCACCTGATAGGTCTTGCCCTGGTCAGCTACCTCTAAGGCCTTGCTGTTTGTATCTGCTGTCTCTCTCACACGAAGTCCGTCTGTATTTACTGTAGCAATTTCTCCGCATGTGTCGTAAGCATAGCTTAGTGCGTCAGTTCCGGTCACACAGTAAGATACATTGACATATCCGTCTACATTTCCTGACTTGATGTGAGCCCATGTGCCATCGTTTTCTACGATGTCTGCCACACTTCCTTTATATAATTTTCCAACAATATCTGACTGTTCATCGGCCTGTGCTCTTACGTTGAGTGATTCTTCAACTTTTGGCATAAGCTTTGTCTGCCATTCCTGCTGCTCCTGTGTGAGCTGTGGCTGTGCCTCCTGCTGTGCATCCTGTGCTGCTGCCACCATCTCAACATTTTCTTTTTCTACTGTAACAGCATTCTCTGCTGTGAGACCCTTCTCATAATCAAAAAGAGTCGCTGCTACGCCAGCATAACTATTATAACCAGTATGCTCTAAACCAGTGTTTGCTAGCACCTTATCCTCTGCTTTGACCTCAGAGCGTCCGCTGTTAGTAACCGCGGTAACCGTCAGCATAGCGCACAGTCCACAGACCGTAATGCTATCGATTACTTTTTTGTTTAGCTTCATATAATCCTCCATATGGTGTAGTATATGTTGTTTTTGTTACGTTTATTACACCTATGTTGCATTTGTTACAACTTTGTTACAGTCGGTATAATATCACAGTAATAGCATTTTGTCAAATTTCATGGAAAAATCTCCTGAAGCACCGATGAAATCACCCCATTCTGATGTGCCTTATGCTCTATCTCCAGCTTGTCGCTTTCGCTTCTCGACAGCTCGTCTATGTAGTCGCTCACCTGTTTTTCTATTTTATAAATCTCGTTGCTCAAAAGTCTTATCCTGTGTGAGAGTGCGAACAAGGTCACAATGACTGTCAGCATGAAAAGTGCAAGCATTATCGCAAGTATGCCTCCTGCCACGATGTCCATATTGTCCATTGATAATTCCATATTAATGTGTCCTCCCTACTATTCTTTTTCCGATACATCATTCAAAATTTAACTTAACCTATAACGCAGTATGATGTACTATTGATTATTATAACCAATTCACTTGAACTTAACAGTTCCTATCGGTCGCAAGTTTCGACATTTGTCTGGTATTGCAGGGCAAACTTTCACCGGTAACTTGGTATTGACTTTTATTGTGTTGAGTATAATATAAATATGAGACAAACAGGAATGCAAGAAAGGATACATATATATGAAGAAAATAGTTATGACAGGCGGCGGTACTGCAGGTCATGTCACTCCAAATATAGCTCTTATGCCGGCACTTAAGGAGGCCGGATACGATATCGAATACATCGGTTCCGTCAACGGAATGGAGAAGGGGCTTATCGAAGCCCAGAAGATTCCTTACCACGGCATTTCATCAGGAAAGCTGCGCCGATACTTTGACTGGAAGAACTTTACAGACCCATTCCGCGTGTTAAAGGGCTACGGTCAGGCTGTAAGCCTCATGAAAAAACTCAAGCCTGATGTAGTATTTTCTAAGGGTGGCTTCGTTTCCGTACCTGTCGTGCTTGCCGCAAAGCACTGCCATGTGCCTGCCATCATCCACGAGTCGGATATCACCCCGGGACTTGCCAATAAAATCGCCATAAAGGGTGCTAAAAAGGTCTGCTGCAATTTCCCTGAGACCATGAAATATCTGCCTGCAGACAAGGCTGTGCTCACCGGATCACCTATCAGACACGAGCTTTTTAGCGGCGTTGCCGAAAATGCCATAAAGCTTTGTAATTTTCCTGACCACAATAAGCCTGTCATCCTCATCATCGGAGGAAGCCTCGGCTCTAAAAAGGTCAATGAAGCTGTCCGTGAAATTCTTCCAGAGCTCCTAAAGGATTTCTATGTAATTCACCTCTGCGGAAAGGGCAATCTGGACAACAAGCTTGCCGGTATCACAGGCTATGCACAGTTTGAGTACGCCAATGCTGAGCTCACCGACATGTTTGCTCTGGCTGACATGGCTATCTCAAGAGCCGGAGCCAACTCCATCTGCGAGCTGCTTGCTCTGCACAAGCCAAATATTCTGATTCCTCTATCTGCTGCAGCCAGCCGCGGAGACCAGGTATTAAATGCAAAATCCTTCAAAAAGCAGGGCTTTTCATATGTCATCGAGGAGGAGGAGCTCACAAAGGATTCTCTGCTTAGCGCAGTAAAAGAGGTGTACGGCAACAGGGATAAATATAAGGATGCCATGGCAAAAAGCGGTCAGATGGATTCCATCGCTACCATAATTGATTTGATTAACTCTCAGGTGAAGAAATCGTCATAGGGTTAGAGTCTGTTTAAAGCGTCATTGCATATCATAAAAAAAAGCCCGGATATGAACTACATTTGCATATCCGGGCTTTTGGTTTTTCAATAATATATAACTATTATTAACTATTACATGCTCATCTCATCGCAGATTTTCTTCATCTCGTCATCAGTGAACTCCTTGTGATTCCACTCTATGACATTCTTGTTGTCATCTGACTCATATCTTGGAATCAGGTGCATATGGAAATGGAATACTGTCTGGCCTGCCACCTCGCCATTGTTCTGTACCAGGTTGTAGCCTTCACAGCCAAGCACATCTTTCTCGTGTGTCATAATCTTCTTTGCAAGCTTTGCTGCCTTGGCAAGTGTCTCATCCTCAATCTCAAAAATATTTGCATAATGCTGCTTTGGAAGGATAAGTGCATGTCCCTTTGTAGCAGGACTTGCATCGAGTATTACCTTGAAATCATCATCCTCGTAGATTGAATTGGTCGGGATATCCCCATTTGCCAGTTTACAAAAAATACAGTTATCGTCTTTCATCCTCGTCACCTCATATATATATAATTATTATGCAACTATTCAGAACCACTTTTGCGATTGTGCGTAGGATAATCCTGAATACTTACATTGTTGTAATCCAAAAGTCAGTTAAAACGGAAATATCTGGTCGAGCATGCGCAGTGTCTTGAAATTGCCCTTTGCTGTCATCTCTCCGGTCATAAATGCCCTCTGGAAGGTCATGTGACCATCTATTATAGACTCCATGATACTCTTCGAAAATTTGGCGTATACATCCACTATATCCTCTTCGCCATAGTGTATATCCAGCTTATCCTCATCCACCTTTATATATAATGGATTTTTAATGCCCTCTATATTAAATGAATAACAGGCTTTGAATTCACGAAGCGGAATAAAATGTGCTTCAAGCTCCTTTATATATGGCATGTCATCTGTAGATGCCTGCTGCCCGAGCATATCCTTGAACATGGTTGCAAGCTCCTCGATATCCTCCTTCTGCTGCTTGACATATGTATCATCAGACACATACTTCGACAACTGCTCACTCTCCTGTGGGGTGAGATTGAGCTGCTGTGTCCTGAGTACACTTTGCTTCACTGCCTGATTGCTTGTTGGCAGACTCTTAATCTTCTGGGATATCGTGCGATACAGATTCTCCGCGCGTTTTTCTATTATGAGATTGTACTCCTTATTTAGCTGAAACGTAGTAATATCCTCTACATATCCGCATAGTCCTGAGCACGGCAGACCGCCAAGTATCTCCCATGCATTGCAAAGTGTGGTCTCTGCCTCGCGCTCTCCTTATGTGGTAGTCATATTTTGTTGGCATAACTTCCGGCATATTTAAGTTTTGAGAATCAAGGCCCGTACCTCCATAAATAAGTGGAGGCAAACTTAATCCTTTGTTGGTGATATATCCACCTATACCAAGCCACTCAACCGTCGTTGCGAGAATGATTCCATCTACATCTCTGAAGGTCTGTGGCAATGTAGCTATTTCATTCTTGTGCTCATAGATATTGTATCTCTCCACCTTTACGCGGAGCTCCTTTAGCACATTTTCTATCCTGCTTATCACATACAGTGTCGGGTCGTCCAGTAAGCCTCTTCCACCATAATAAATATTTATCTTCATGTAGCTTCTCCTACCATTAATTTCTAGTTGATACTATATTTATTATATCTCTTTTTGCGATATAAAACAATTGAAATAACAAATCCACCTGCAAGCCCACCACCATGAGCCCAATTGTCCACTCCCTGCGTTGAAACTCCATAGTATATCATCAGTATAACCATAAATACAGCCTGCTGTTTGCTGATTCCTTCATAAAAGCCTCTGTTTGCTATAACTATCCACACAAGTGCTCCTACCAGACCAAATATCGCCCCGGAGGCGCCTGCCGATACCGCAAAGTCATTATTATAAAGCATAACGATGTACGATAATACACTTCCACACATGCCTGACACAAGAAATGTAATCAGAAGCTTCACATGCCCCATAGCCTTCTCGACTATCTGACCTACAGCGCCTAAAACCACCATATTGTTAAGTATATGCATCAATCCAAAATGCATAAACATCGAAGTGAACAGCCTCCAGTACTGGCCATCCTTTATATACTCAGGGTACATGGCTCCGTGGTCTGCCATATACTGTGCATCAAGTGTGCTGCCTGATATACTCGTCAGCACAAAAACTATTATATTTACCACTATTATGCCAATCGTCATATATGGTTTTGTATTAAAGCCTTTTATATTCTGCAAATCTGTGAGGTCTCCTTAATTTTCCTAATTAAATACTTTTCTTCTTATTATAAATTTTAAGGAGCTTATTTGCAACAATTATACAAACCGGTACTTAACATCAGCAAATCTGATAATATCATTTGACTTGAGCTGCTTCTTCTGCTTGTACGCAAGCACCTCATTATTCACAAAGGTTCCGTTTGTGGAGTTTAAATCCTCCAGATAAAATTCCTGGTTTTCCCTGTTTATAACTGCATGAAAATGACTTATTGTATCCTTGCCTATTACCGCATCGGCCTCGTCACCCTGACCAATACGCGTACAATCTTTGTCTATTATTATATTACTGCGGTTTTCCATGCCCTCATACAAAAGCATCCCCTGTGGATGCTCCCTGTAATCGCTCAGACATACTGTGGGATGTATCTGACGCGGTACCGGCTTAGGTGCAGCCTCTGAGCTTGGGTGTATAAGCATGGTGTCATCTACCTTTTCACGATTTTCTTTTCGTTTTTCTTTTTTAAACCATTTTCTGTTTATGTCTGGTTTTTTAGGCTTTTCTATCACTGACGCCTGCTTCTTTCGCTCCGGCAGCCTGATATCCAGCTGCTCCAGCAGATACACCCGAAGCTTATCGTACAGTGTAGGCTTTATCTGCTCCTTAGGCTCCTCTGCTCTGACCTGTGGCTGTGAAATTGGCGCAATCACCTCCTCCACCGGCTTTTCTGCCACCTTTTTCTGCCTCTCCTCGATTATGGCATTTCGAATATCAGCGATACTGTAATTGCCATTTATGGTTTTCTCGTATATGCCATATGCTATATGTATCGCTTCAGCATCACTGTGATCAAGCTTTGTGAGCATATACTCCATCAAATGCGAGAATGTATTGCAAATGGTCTTCATCTGTGCCGGGTATGCTGTAAAATATATTTCCTCATCCTGATTTACCCCTTTTATGTGTATTAGCTGAGGATCAAGCACCAGAGATTCTGCGCTAACAAGATGATTCTCCAAAAGCTCCATCTTGTTACAGATACTCACTACAAGCTTTTCAAGAAACTCAAGCTTTATGTCATTGTACTGGCAGCGCATTTCTAAAGACTGGACTCCGGATATATCATACCAGTACTGCCCTTCATTATTCACATAACACTTCTCCATAGGCAGAAAGCCCGGAATATTGTTTTTCAACAATATCTTTTCATCTAACGGCTTCACCTCGTCACAACGCAGCTTCATAAAGCTGCCTGTCATCTTTCTTTCATATACTATTTCATTAGAATTCATTTACTACCTCTTTCAAAACCTGATAATTATAGAAATCATCCACCAGCCACATATCAGTAGCATACTCATAAGAGCTGTCCTGCTTCATTTCGTTATACAGCACAAGTCCCATCTTCATCGCTATCGCAAGCATAACAATAAATATAGGTATAATAATTGCTCCCTCTACTGTATAACTGCCTTTTAGTCCGTAAGATAAATCTACATTTAATTTATTTCCAGTCACATAAACACCTCCGTCAATCCATATCCAAGCAGTAGGAATGGTGTAAATGCAATCTGCTTCTTTCTTCCAGCACTGCCTGATGCAATTAAAATAACAGAGATTGTTCCCGCTATTGTCAGTCCCATCACCATAGTGCTGCACACTATGTCAGCTGTCACAAACAATCCCATAAGCGTCACAACAGCAGCATCTCCATATCCTATCTGCTCTCCTGTAAGAAACGCTGCTGCCATAAGCACTATACCGGGAATCAGGGCAACAGCCACTGATATAATTGACTGCTTCGCATAAAAAGAGCTTGCAATACCTACAATCCCCATTACTACCAATACAACTATTGGTATCTTTTTGGTTGAAAAGTCAATTATACTGATTATTCCAAGTAAAATGATAAGCTGTATCATGTTCCTTCTCCTTTACATTTACTGCACAGATTTTTGCCATCTACCTCCGACTTATGCACCTTGTGTACTGTCCGCTTAAGCTTACTGCATCCAAGCTTTCCGTGATAGTTCGTGCCATAATCTGTTATAAATACCGTTGAACCTTCTGTTTTTTTATCCGCGGCACAGTAACATGCGTGGTATTTCCTACCATCTTTGTTTCTGCTTGCCCCCACCTGTGACCATTTAATGCTCTTTATGCTCAGATCCAGGTAGTTGCACTGCTCGGACAGGTGATAAACACTCATTCCTTTAGATAACTATAAAACAACGAAGCCCGTTAGCCCTTGTGGTTAGCGGGTTTTCGCTGTTCTGTACTTGTTGCAAAATCCGCTTCGGTCAAATCTCGGTCAAATAATTTTCTAAAGAAATGTTGCACCTTTTCTATTCTCTTTCTTATTCTTGTTCTGATTATATGATTTCCTTATACAAATTCTGTAATTTATCCATTTCCGATTTTGCTTTATCATCTGTGACGTGCGTATACAAATCCAGTGTGATTGCTATGGAATAATGTCCGAGGAATCCTTGTACTACCTTTGCGTCAATCCCGGCTTCAAAACAACGCGTTGCAAAAGTATGACGAAGTGCATGTGGATAAAAATGCGGAATCGGTATAAACACTGTCTTGTTTTTCTCTGCCTGCTTTTTTCGTTCCTTATTGATAGATTTTTCTATCCAGTCTAACGTCACTTGAAAGGTGTGTTCTGTAATCGGTTTTCCGTTCTTTCCAACAAACACAAGATTTTCAAATCCCTCTAATGGTTGCCATTCACTAGCTGACAACTGCATTTCTTTCAACTGAATCCACTGACGTTTTAAAGCCTTATACACACTGTCCTGCATGGGAATCGTCCGTATACTGTTCTTTGTCTTTGGTGTCTGGTACTTGAATACATACTTCTTTGTTTCCTTATCTTTGATATACACCAACGTTTTATTTACAGAAATTTCCCGTTTCCGAAAATCTACATCATCCCATGTAAGCCCAAGCAGTTCTCCGCCACGCATTCCCGTTCCGAGTGCTACCTGTATGAGATTCTCGTGTATTCTCTCCTTTGCGTGTTCCAATACTTCCCGTTGTTCTTTCACAGTCAGTACCCGTATCTGTTTTGTCTTTGTTTTGGGAACTTCCACTCCTGCACATGGGTTGAATGTAAGAATCCTGTTATGCACTGCATATTTGAACATAGCATTGAGAATATTATACACATCCCGTATAGTCTTTGTGCTGTAATCATCATCTGCCATATTCTGAAGCAGACGTTCCAAAATAATCGGATTAAAATCTGCCACACGTTGTTTTCCTATCTGCTTCTTTATGTAACGTCTGTAAAAATCATCATAACGTACTTGTGTACTCTCCTTGATAGTCCGCTTCTTATGGGTATTCAGCCAGATATCAAACCATGTATCCAGAGTGATATTATCGCCCTTTCCTTTCAACCCATGCTTGACTTCATAGCGTAAATCTTCCATTTCTTGAACTAACTTTTTTAAGTCCGCATTATCTTTTGTATACGTTTCTCCTTTGTAATAAAACCGCCCTCTGTAAATTCCGCTTTTTCTCTGCATAATTCCCGGCGGTAATGGATTTCCTTTTAAGTCCTTGCCCAATCTGCACGCTCCTTTCCGTGCAAGGACTATCAGAACTGGTCTGACAGTATTATATGCTTATTTGTGTTTATACTGCAATTACTTCATATTTATTTTTCAGATTATGCCCTTCGTTTTTCTTCAAAAACTGGTCTAAAACCTCAGAGCGTATAAGAATCTTATTTCCAATCCTTATGACCGGAATCTTCTGCCATGTAATCAGCTTTCGCAGATTATTTCTTCCAATTCCCGTATACTCTGACGCTTCATTCACTGTAAGGGCTTTCTTTGTCTGTATCGTTTTCTGTGTATGTTCTGTCAAAGATTCTCCTTTCTTCTTCCCTCAAAAGGAAAGATTTTTTATAGTCCTCATATATGCGTTGTTGTTCTTCGTTCATCTGCCCCCGTTCTATTAGCTGGCGGATATAATCTCTGTTATCCAGTTTTCCGATTTTATCCATTAGCTTTAAAGAGGGCGAAACTGCTACGTTCAGCCACTGCCATGTTCGTTCCAGTGTCTTTTTCTCTGGATTCATGGTCAACTTTATCTTCCCTACATCCTGCATGAGTTCTTCCCACGGGGGATAAGTAGGATAAAGCCGTTTTCTTGTAACCGTGCTGTTTTCCGGCTTCTGTAAAAACCGCACTTTCTCGTTTAATACAGACAACGCAATCCGTGCCACATCCCTGTCTTTCAGAAGTTCTTCTACTAATCTGACCGCTTTTTTGTGCCGGAATCGAAGTTCATATCTGTTCCAGTCCGGGTTGAGTTCTTTTCCGAACTTTTCTGCCTGTTCATATCCCTTTTCATAGAATGTAATCCGAAAATCACTGTGTTTACTGCCGAGATATAGTGTTTTTCCCTGCGCTTCTATTTCATCCTCTTTCAGTCTATCAGAACGATTCTCTGCTGTATCACGCAACTGACTAGATATCAGCCCCTCGTTTTTCAGACGAATCAATTCCGGGATAGACAGATAAGGCTTTGTATCGTCGATTGCCAAGTCTATCCTCGGAAAATTCACCGGGTATCTGCAAACTCTTTCCAGAAAATCAAACCATGTTTCCTTATTCATCATAAGGAAATTTTCATAATTCCTGCACCCCGAACCACTCATAAGAATCTGAAATCCCTCATACTGTGCATTTCCTGTCGGTTTCAGAATCTTGATATTGTCAAATCTTGCTATCAGTTCGTGTCCAGCAATTCCTTTTTCCTTACCATGCAGTTCCATAAAACTCAGTGGAATCCGCAAGATATCTTCTATGATTATGAACACGTCTACACCTTTGACAGTAATCTGACACCAGTCAATCAGTGCTGTCAAATCTTCTTTCTGACGAGTTACCCCCCTGTTAGTATAGGGGGGTTCTGAAATTTTCATTACCTCTGTTATCATCATCCCTGCCTTTCGTAGTATGCCGTGGCTTTCGCCACGTTCCCGGAACTTCTCTACTCCCTTTGCTCCTTTCACGCTGTACGGAGCAGTCCGCAGAGAATTTCCGGGAACAGTCTCTACACGTTTCCTTTTCCGGTAACAACACGGATACCCTTGCAGGAGATTCTGTCCACCAATACCGGGAAGTTTCCTCTCTGCACATAAGGGGCATATACCGCTTCTTCTAGTTCTACCACTGTGTAAGGCTCTACCTTTGGAAGTTCTGTTGCTTCCAGACGGATATCTACGCTGTTTCCAAGTTTCATGCTTCCGAGGTGAAGTTTCAATGCTTCCACTTCCTCGGTTTTCTTCCGGGTTTCCTTATCATACTTGTAGCAGTAGTCTGCTCCCATGTAACGGAGTTCCCCGAACGCTTCTCTGACCTGTTCTTTTGTCAATGTAATCTGCATGCTACATTTCTCCTTTTTTGAAATCATGGTGAATGAGTGTCTGGTAAGTGTGACAAGTCCTTTTCATATCCACGTCTATATTTATTTCATTACTTTTCTCCTTACCTCTTAACCTCATCATAGACCTGTTTTTTCTTCTTGTCAACAATTATTTTACTTTTTCCCTTACTTTTTATTTTTGTATTTCAAACGCTTAACTATATCTTTTTATAACTTATTATAATTTTACCCTTACATTTATCCTTATCTTGTGTTATGATGAAAACAGAAACGAGGTGTGCATATGTTTGTGAATAAAGAAGCAGTAGGAAAACGAATTTTACAGATACGCAAGAAATACGGTTACAGTATGCAGAAGTTTGGGGAAATCATAGATAATGCCCCGAAAGGCTCTGTAAACAGTTGGGAAAAGGGTGTGAATCTTCCCAATGAGAAACGCTTGAAGCAGATTGCCACGTTGGGCAATATGACGCTGAATGAACTTCTGTATGGTTCATTTAAAGAATATGTAGATATGCTTATCACAGAAAAACTGGGGATTGAACTGCCGGAAGAATTTACCAGAACTTTCTATTCTCTTTTAGAGCAGAACGGATTTACCTACGGGGATGATATCGAGATTGTCCGGCTTGTAAACGGCTTTCTGACTTATCATAACCTTACAACAAAAGAAACCGCCATTTTCTATCAGCCAACTGCATACTCCGGCGATTATTTTGACGGTATCATACAAAAAGCGGATTCTTCCGTTCTGGTCTGCCGGGCATATGCAGATAAGGCAAACAACACCTTACATATCATTCCGGCTTTTGAGAATGGACAGACTGAGGAAGTAGCAGACTTCTTTCATGCACTGAAAAGCATAACCGCTCCACACAACAACAATTATTTCACTTCCGGCTTTCTGACACTCGGACTGGCATTGAGAGATTCCAAAGTAATTATCTATGGAATTGATGAAAAACAGGGAACAGCACAGGTAATCCCTTACGAATATGATTGCGAATCAGACGCTTATATCCAGAATGAACATCTGTCATATACCAGACAGGATAGCTTTTTCCGAGAAGCCACGAAAGAAGCGGTCTATTGGAAAATGCAATCCGACAGAAGTAACCCATAAGATAAACAAGAGGACTTGCAAGGTTTGTGACCTTTCAAGTCCTCTTATGTATCATGATGGTATTGGCTGTGTCCGTTCCGTAAAGGACTGCCCTACGGCGTCTCGGCTTCGCCTTGTTCCTTTACCTCACTAATAATAATGTTCTGATAGCAGAACTCTTACTTATACTTTTATCTTACTATTCTTTCAATTTTTACCGTTTCACCATCAATATTATACTTAAAAAAATAAAATTTAATAACATTTCCTTCTGATACTTGTTCTAGATCACCTTTACACTTAGTACAATCTAAACTAACTTTTGTCGTATCAAAAAATAGACTACTTTCTTCCTTCTCATTTAGTTCTATTAAAAGTGTATCAAAAGTTTTCTCTACAACAACCCCACTCAAATGAAACCAATGAGAATTATCATCTCCACTAGAACGCAACTCCATATTTTGACGATTCTCCTTAAAAACATTTCCTTTTACGCCAAGCACAATTAATACTATTGCAAGCAAAAGTATGATTAACAAAATCAATCGTTTCTTATCCATTAAATGTAGTCCCCGATATGTCTGTCCAACTATCAAAATCAAAATTCAAATAACGTACTGTATCCCCCCATCCATCAAATACCATCAATGTATGTACTGTATTTCCAGAATTATATGCTCGCAAAGTTGCATATCCCTCTGCTGCCATTGAATGCCCCGCACGTTCTCCAGTATCACTGCTAATTATACCACAATGGACAACTGCTATATCTCCTCTATCAATGCAATTAGTGAAAAAATTATAATTGGGACTATAGTCAGTATTTTGTGTTACAGAAACATTCTTTCCAGCACAAAAGTCCACAAATCCAGGTCCAATATTGCCAATAGTTGTTGAACCATATGTTATTCCTCCACTCTCCGATGAAACTGTCGTTCCTGTTGAATCCCAAATATCCATATAATCACCTGCAATATCTGTATAATCAACAGCATTATAATATGCACCACATGCTAATAATGCACTAACTGCACATGCATAATGTCCTGTTACACTTTCTATATACGGCTCATTAAAGGAAATAAATTCTTGAAGATGATTTGTTGAAACAAGCGTGTAGTTTTCATAAACTTCATCAATATCTAGCAAAACCTCATCCCAAGTAGCTGGGTCTTTTCCCCTACTCTCATTCAAGGACAGTACTGTTTTTTCTAATGTTTCACCATAATTCGTTCTAATCTTTCCCAAATTATCAACAATACCATATTCAAACGGAGCTATTTTATATATTTCAGAGGTATTTGCTTTTTCACTAAATACATTTGCTTCACTTTGATAAATCACCTCATATGGATTTGCTGAATTATTACCAAATGAGTATTCTGATATCAAAGATTCACACGTAGTATCAAAAACTACATATCCATATGGTTTGTTTTCTAAATTGTAATTTACAATATATCCAATAGCTTGACCTGTTGTATCATAAAATTTTCTCGGATTATTAGCAACAATATTGCTATTTTCTCCTATTCCCTTTGCAAAACGTTCTGCCATCTGTATCGCCAAATCATCCGTAACATTTACAACAGAAGTATTCTCCGATGCATGGACAGGAACTATTGACATAATAGTCAATATAAAGATTGTCAAAAGTGAAGCAAATCGTTTAAAAATTTTTCTCATAAATATCCTTCCTCCTTAGATTATATATTTACTTTAATATTATATCTTATTCCCTATTTTGTCTATATTTTTTTATGTTTATTTCAAATATTTCATTCTATTTTATTTTTATCAAACTATTTTCAAACAAATCCAAACAAAGAATCTCGGGGCAAATTTCGGTCAAATCAGGATAAATAAATATAACACTTTATATGTAAGTCAATTTTAAAAAAGCCTGTAATTCCGGGCTTTACAACACTTTGTAACACAATATAAACCAGTTCGATAATCCCTACCATAGTCAGTATAGAACACATATGGGTCCGTCTTTTCACCGGGATTTTTGCCTGTCCATTTTCTGCTGTTGCTATAATCCTCTATCCATATTCCATCTACCGTAAAAAAGCTCACCGGAAGCTTAACCTTGTACTTTGCCTTAAGCGAGACATCATCATCATCCATCTTTGAGCCAAGCAGTGACACTCCATACTTTCCACCGCTTACGTATGTATCAATGTGCTTTGAATCAGATATTCTACTCCTAAAGAGTACCTCTGCTGTCGCCACTGAGACAACTGATGAATCGTTTGCACTGCTCGCTAACGCACTCATCCTGGCTGAATAGTACAGTGCCGCTTTTACCTGCGACTCCACCTGAACCACCCTGAAGAAAAAAAGTATAAATACAAAAAAGCCTGCTACAAGTGGAAATATTACCGCAGCCTCAAGTGTATATGACGCTTTCAGGCAGGTGCATGAGGGCATCTTTTGAGAACTATCATCGCCTGGGAGTTTGGCCTTTCTATAAAGTTTTTTTATGTGGAACTTTACTTTATTAACAAAAGACACCTTCATACACCTGCCTTTCTTATTTCGTCATCGTCCATAATAGGAATACTTTGCCTTATTTTTAATGGTATACTCGTTATCCGCCCCATCTAACAGATTCACAAAGCATAAAAATATGCCATGATATTTGTACCTTACATCTGCACTAAGCTCACAGATTGCATTGTCCATCCTAAAGCTTTCATGCGCATCGGTCATACGCACTGTAGCCTCCTGCACATCCATCGAGCGATACGCTATATTTTTCATGCTCTTTGTAAAAAGCAACAGGCCCAGATATGATTTGTAGCCTATTCCTTCATTTGAGCTTTTTGCCTTCGTCTGCCCGGTGAGCATGCTTGTCATGCCATACAGACTGGATGTCCATGACGTATCACTTTTTATCAGTGGAATCTTATCCCCATCCAAAAGTGCCCTTAGATCCAGCACACTTTCACAGAATGCCCAGGCCGCCAGAATTCCCTTTTCCACCCCTTCAATCACCTCCGGTTGCAGAGTAATTCCACCGATAATTGTGGCAAGGGCCATCGCCTGTGCCTGCTTTGATGCGCTTCCTGCCAGGTATGCCATATTGGCAGCCGCACGCAGAGCCAGTATTTCAGCTATAACTATCTTCAGATTATCCTTATCACTCGCTCTGCCTCCTATGATGTACTCCACCTCATAGTTTAGGGCATGGTTTGGATTTGTATCAGTGTAACAGCTCATATATGTCAGAATATACTGCTGCATAAGTACTTTCGCATACCAGTCATCACTACTTTCGGACCAGCCCCCTGTTCCTTTATGCAGACTTCGCCCGGACACTCTGGCTGATGTATCAATACTGTTTCCTGACACCGTGCTCTCATCAACCACCTGCGATAATATGCCTGATGCCTTTACTTTCTGCACCTTTACCAGCGGATTTTCTATTGCATTACCGCCTTCTGTGCTTTCTGCCTTACTTTCTGACGTCTGCTTTGCTTTCGAAACCGATAAAGGAGCACTGTAAGCTCTTGGCGGTGACAACTTCGCTATGCTTTTGCCTCCGCCCTCATGAGTTGCATTGTCCTTTAAGGCTTCCAGCGCACTGTCTATTTTACTGTCATCATACTCGCCCGCAGACTTGTTTTCATTCAATGAGCTATACTGACTGTAAAGATTTTTGACTGTTTCATAACCAATATTTTTCTTCATATATGAGACAACCGCATTTGTATACACATCACCACCATCATCCGTCATGAGCACATATTTCATGGATTCGAGCTCATCCATTGACAACCTTAGCATACTGGTGCCGTTTACAATAGTACCCCCGGCAAAAGCTCCTGAATCGCTTATCTTAAAATTGTCAGTCGTAAGCTTCTTCATATACGACTTGACATTTTCGATATCCACATTGCCCATTGCGTCACTTCCGGCGTCATATGCTAACAGATGGTATTCATCCCACAATGGTCTGCAATACTGTGCAAAAACTGACTCTGCTACAGCCTCTGAATTCATGCATGCTATATTGGTAAGTGTCAGATTCCTGCCGGCTTCCAGTACAGTAAACAGAAACTGTGACACCAGCATGAGAAGCATTGTGGCAAATATCGTTATACTGCCTCTCACACTTTACCAGCCTCTCTTGAGATTGTCTGAAAGATATTGTTTACAAGTGTCGTAAGCTGCTTCTTAAAAATCAGCACCAGACCGATTAACACGACAATTATCAGTATCATTTCCACTACTCCTGCGCCATCCTCATCTAATAAAAAATTCTTAAATCCTAACATAATTTTTCCTTTCTACATCTTAAAATCAATTATTGCGGGTGCTATTACTATTGCTATGACTATAGCCATCATAATCATCATCGGCATGAGCATTTTTGTGCCGGCCTCTTCACCCAGCTTTAAGGCTAAAAGCCTCCTCTCATCAAATGCATCCTCTGATTCCTTCTCGAGCATCTCACATACACCCTTACTTCCTTTGTGAATACTCTGTAAAATAATGCGTACAAGCTTCTGATAGCATGGCAGCTTTACCCTTTCAGCAAAACCTGCGTATGCTTTTCTGCCTGTCACGCCATCTGAGATTTCTCTCTCCGTCACAAGCATTTCCTCGTAAGCGGGCATAATATTCTCATCGTTATTTTTCCGCTCATCGAGATAACGGGCGGTAATCCTATTCCATGCCTGTTCCACCGTCATTCCGGAACCCATCAAAATGGCCATTTTACTGACTATTTCCGGATATTCGAGCTGCAGCTGTATATTTCTCTCCTTCTGCGCTGTCTTCTTTTTTTCCTTTTTCTCAAGCACCAGAAGAACTATAACAACAACCTCAAGCATGGCTATTTTACCTGCCGTATTGCTTTTTTCCTGCGACCAGCTAAGCTTCACTCCATCTACCTCATCCGGCAGCGTGAGCTTTTTGGTCCCTGACTTTGACATCTCACTGTCAATATGCCTGTTGATATCCTTTATGAGACGCTCTCCTGCATCCAGTTCATCCGGAAATACCATAAATGAAAAATCGTACAGCTGTCTGTGTTCACCACAGGACAGCTCAACACTTGCGCTAATCAGCTTTCCCTGTTCATCATCAGCCTCCTCAAATGCATCCTGGTTCACATCTCCATCAATATCAACCAAATCATAGTCACTCAGTGTCCACTCTGCCTCCACAGCTCCTTGGGCATATGCTTCCTTCATATTTATATGACCTCTGACCTGCTCCACACTCTGGCCTTTTTCGCAAAAGCTGTCGTCTATCTCTTTTTTTGCCTGTGTAAACAGCTCATTCGCCTGTTTATCCGAAGGCTGCTCCTCCCTAACCTTCAGCTGATAGCTGTAATCCTTATCGAGTCCATCCGCATTTAGCACCAGGTCATATACTGCATCTCCGTCACCTGTATCATTGCGTGTAAGTGTATTATCAGTTATGGCATTTGACGACATGTCCATGATAAAAGCAAAAACTAAAACTATAACAAATAATGCTGCTATTCTAAGCCTCTTTCCTCCCGTCATATGCCTATTCCTACCTGTAAAAATTTCTTTGCCAGTTTAATTGCCCCTGCATAGGCTAAAAGACAGCTACTCATAAAGATTACCCCGATCAGGTTTCCATATAGTGCAGACATATAGTCTCTTGAGGAAAGCTTTAAAAATGTCAAAAGAAATATCGGAATATAGTTCATAGTCTTTTGCTCGAGCCTTTTGGCAGAAACCGCAACATCTATCTGTCGGTTGGTATCATACTTTGTCCACATCCTGTAAGTGGTAGACTCGATGATATCCACAAATCTGCCGCCGCTTCTCTTTGCAAATGAGAAAATATCAGAAAAATTGACTATATCCTCCAGACCGCTTCTATGAGCAAATTCAGACAGCACTGCCTCAAATGTCTGATTCAGCTTTATCTGCCTGTTCATCTCCTGTATCTCAGACAGCATAAGCGAGTCATTCCCATACATGAGCTGCATCTCTTTTTCTGCCTCCTGCCATGCATTCTCGACAGAGTATCCTGCCAGCATATTCGAGCTCAACACCTTTAGTACATTCATAAACTCTTCATTTAGTTTTTCCTTTTGTTTTCTAACGCCCTCCTGCCTGCATAGCTTAGTACAATACACAAACACCACCGGAAAAGCAATAACCACAATAGGACTGTCATAAAACAAATATGCGATAATCACTGTGGCAGCCATACTTTTTATGAAAACAATCCCCCAGTCCTTTGCAGACATGGAATATCTGCTGTAATCCATATAATCAAACCCTTCATAACTGTTCAGTAACATATATTCCTATACTGACAGCTACAGCCTTTCTTACTTTAAATGCTACATAACAGCCTATACACTAAGCCCTGCTGCCATAAGCTTGTCGGTGTGACAAAGTGTCCCTGCTTTCTTTAAAAAGCCCTGTATCCTCCCACTGTCCAAAACAGCGGTTTCCTCAAAACGATACAGCGTATGCAGCACAATTTCACCATCCATAAATCCATCTACCTCTGATATCTCAAGGACTCTCCTGCTTTTATCCCTCAGCCTGCCAAGCTGGACAATAATATCTATTCCGGATGCTATCTGCTGCCGTATCGCATTGAGTGGGAAATCCTGACCTTGAAGCACCATAGTCTCAATTCTTGAAATGATATCATGTGGTGAATTGGCATGGCCGGTGGACAACGAACCGTCATGTCCTGTATTCAGTGCCTTTATATGGACTCCCTATGTTCCCATCATGCAGAAATACA
>OGNN01000343.1_pt1 | contig 34257 bp, 30 predicted proteins | sample 1573461 | NCBI WGS metagenome assembly OGNN01 (sample SAMEA2581998, study PRJEB24529) | metagenome | biome: Human gut stool | place: China | collected 2011
TAAAACAAAATATAAAGGTAAAGGGGCAGGGAAAAAGGAAATGGATAGATTGTAACTGTTTAAACTCTATCCTTTCTGGGATATGCTTATCGATTGTTTGTCGTAGTTCATATACCCTTATAAATGCAGCTTTATGCTTCAATTTAACAGGATTTTTCCCTCCGTTTCTTTGCCATTTCCATCTTTTTCCTTAATTTTGCAGCGGAAACTCTATAATAGATATTTGTAATGGCAATAAGAATGAAGATGAAACAGAAAAAGATGAGAAAGATAGGCATCGCTTCGGCTCTGGGCTTGGTGGTGCTCGTGATGCTGGGACTGTATGGTGCCAGCAACTATATGCTCAATTATTCGCTCAACTATCCGAAGGAGGAGAGAATGACGGCAGAGCATTGGAAGAACAGAATGAAGAACGAGTGCCCCTGGATGATTGGCTGGATGGACTCCGTGTATCAGCACCATTGCGTGAAGGATACCTTTGTCACGATGCCGTCGGGCTACAAGGCCCATGCCATCTATCTCTATGCACCGAAGACTACGGAAAAGACTGCCGTGGTGGTGCATGGCTATCAGGTGCGCTCCGAGGGAATGCTGCACATCGCCTATCTCTATAATCACGATATGGGGTATAATGTGCTCCTGCCAGATCTGTATGGACATGGAGAGAGCGAGGGCGACCATATCCAGATGGGATGGAAGGATAGATGGGATGTGATCAGGTGGTCGGAAATCGCCAATGAGATTTTTAAAGTGAAGAGTGAAGAACGAAGAGTGAAGGGTGAAGGACGGAGTGTGAAGAATACCCGTCAGGTGATTCACGGTATTTCGATGGGTGCGGCAACCACGATGGCAGTATCGGGAGAGAAGACTCCCGATTACGTGAAGTGCTTTGTGGAGGACTGCGGCTATACCAGCGTGTGGGATGAGTTTTCCGCTCAGCTCAAAGACCAGTTTGGCTTGCCTGCCTTCCCGCTGATGAATACCACTTCCGCCCTTTGCCAGCATCGCTACGGCTGGTCGTTTGCCGAGGCTCAGCAGATAGAGCAGGTTCGCAAGAGTACCAAACCGATGCTCTTTATCCATGGCGATAAGGATGCCTTCGTGCCCTACGCCATGCTTCATCCGCTTTATGAGGCAAAGACGAAGGGCAGAAAAGCTATTTTCATCGCCAAAGGTTCCGTTCATGCTATGGCATATCGCGACCATCACGAGGAATACACCCGCATCGTAAAAGACTTTGTTTCGAAAGAGGAATAGGCTATTCTCCGATATGTTGTCCCACCACATACCCCGTGGTCCAGGCGGCTTGCAGATTGAAACCGCCGGTGATGGCATCGATGTCGAGCACTTCTCCGGCAAAGAAGAGGTGAGGGCACACCTTGCTCTCCAGGGTATGCAGGTCGATGTTGTTGAGGCTGATGCCGCCGCAGGTAACAAACTCTTCTTTGAAGGCTCCCTTGCCGTTCACCTGATAGAGGTCGTTGGTGAGGGTTTCTATCAGCAGGTTGCAACCCTTCTTTCCCATTTCGCTCCATTTCTTTTCGGGTGCATATCCCATCTTCTGAATCAGGAAGAGCCAGAGGCGGGATGGGAGATTGTAGGGGCGGATGCTTGCCAGCTGCTTCTGTGGGTTGGCGATGATGATGCCCTGGATGTTCTCTTCCACCAGTGAGCGGTTGCTCTCGTGTACCCAGTTTACGGAAATCTTAATCTGATAATTGTTCTCGTGCAGATAGCGGGCAGCATGGGATGAGAGCTTCAGCACGGCAGGACCGCTCATGCCCCAATGGGTGATGAGGAGTGGACCCTCTGCCTTCAGTTTGGTGCCCGGAATGCTGGTATATACCGGCTCTACCACCGTGCCCATCAGATTCTTGAAAGCCTTGTCGGCGATGTTGAAGGTGAAGAGCGATGGGATAGGCTGCTCTATCGCATGTCCCAGGTCAGAGAGATGCTTGAAGCTTTCCAGCTTGGGATGACCGCCAGTGGTGATGGCTACCCGGTGGAAGGCCATCTGCCTGATTTCGGAAACGGGATGAGAGGCAGAAGATGTACCCGATAGATTTACCTTTTCTTTTGAAATCTTGAATTCCAGGAGCAGGCGCTCATCCTCCAGTTCGGTGATGGCGGTGAGCTGGTGGTTGCATTGTATCTTCACGCCCAGTCGCTTGGCGGTATTCACCAGACAGTCGATGATGCTGTGCGAATCCTGCGATTGCGGAAACACGCATTGGTCTTCCTGCGTAACCAGTGGCACGCCGTTCTCCTCAAACCAGTTGAAGGCATGCTGGTAGTCGAATCTCTTGAAGAGTCGCTTCATCAGTTTATGTCCGCGAGGGTACGCCTGTTTCAGGTCGGAAATCTCGTCAAAGGAATTGGTAAGATTGCATCTTCCTCCTCCCGTGATTTCCACCTTGGCGAGAACCTTCGAATTCTTCTCGAATATAGTGATGTCGGCGTGAGGGAAGTTGCGCTTGGCCTCTATCGCCGCAAAGAATCCTGCGGCACCCCCACCAATAATTGCAATATGTAGTGATTGTGGCATATCGTATTTTTGGTTGATTAGGGTGCAAAGGTACTGCTTTTCTTTGATAAAAGAAGAAAAGTTCCCCTTTTTCTTTTGCAGATACGATAGATTTTTGTAACTTTGCGCAAAAATCATAGTATATCAAGTATCAAATAGATTTATGGCAAAAAGAGAATATGTAGAGGCCAACAAGCGTTGGCTGGAGGAAAAGGCAAAGGAGGAGGGCGTTATGGCGCTGCCTCGTGGTATATATTATAAGGTGTTGAAGCAGGGCGACCCGAAGGGAGCACAGCCTAGCCGACGCAGCATCGTGACGGCCCATTACACCGGTTGGACCATCAACGGCAAGAAGTTTGATTCCAGCCGTGGCGGTACGCCATTCGCCATGCGATTGAGCGACCTGATTGACGGCTGGATTGTTGCCATGCAGCAGATGCACGTGGGCGACCAGTGGGAACTTTACATCCCAGCCGAAATGGGCTACGGCAAGTTCTCGCAGCCGGGCATCCCAGGCGGTTCTACCCTGATATTCGAAGTAGAACTGCTGGGTGTGGGATAATCGTTATTTCTCTAGAGTAACGATGATGTAGCTTCTGCCATCGTCTTTCAGACCTCTTTCCTGAATGGCTTTGGTGCCCTCTTTCAAAATCTCGATGGCTTTGATCTTGCTGGGAGAAATCTTGTTGAATTCCTCTTTAGTCAGCTCCTGCTCTCTGCCCTTGATCAGATAGTGAGGGTCTGGCTTGGGGGCAGGAGGTGTGGTAGTGGTGATGATATGAATTTCTATCACATCGCTTTTGGGGGCAGGCAAGACGGTGGTGTTTACCCGGTAATTCTTGATGGTTTTACCGATGAGTTCCTTGCCGGTGAAATTTGGGATGCGCTCACCGTCAATGCTGTATATACGCAGGGTATCTGCCTTCGATGCCATACTGCTGGTTATGCCCAGCAGGGCAAATGCAATGGTGAAAATATACTTTTTCATAAGCGTGAAATGTTTATAATTCAGCGTGAAATGTTTTATCATTCGTTTAACTGTGCCAAAGGAAGTAGCTGATAGCTACCATCTTGCGTTTCTGCGATATTGATGGTGTAATGCAGCATATTGCCTTCGTTGTCCAGGGTTGAGATAACGATGTTATTGCCTTGGCGGTTGATGGTCAGCTGCTCGGCAGAAGGCAGCGCGGCAGAGGCTATTTCATAAATCTGATTGAAATCTTCATGAATGCTTCTTTCTGTTTCAGAAGAAGTCTTCCCCGTATTTTCTGAAGTCTTCTCCGTATTGCCAGAAGAGGTCTCTTCTGTATTTCCTATAGTCTTCCCTGCATGTTTCTCGCTTCTTTCTGCAATATTCTTTCTTTTGTCAAGGGCCATCTTGCTTGACTTCATTTCCTGCGGAGTCACGATATCCCGGGTTGCTGCCAGGAAGAGGGAGTCGGCACGTTCCATCTTTTCGTACGCATTCAGATGCTCGTTTCCATCTTCAGAAGATGGCTGCGAGCGAACCACCTGCTCTGTAGGAACCAGGTTGGTGAAACCAGGTTGTTGTTCAGAAGAGGATGAGAAATAATCCTTGATAGGGAAGAGCAGGAAGATGAGGCCTGCCAGCATCGCCGTAGCGAGAAGTATCGCAGAGAGGCGTACCCATCTTGTTTCGTGGTTCTTTGAAGCTGCAAGGGACATCTCTTTCATTTGCGGCTGTCCATCAGCTTCTTCTTTTCTGTCCAGTTCTTTCATCTCTTCTTCTCCGTCCAATTCTTCCATCATTTCCAATTCTGTTTGATGGAAATTCGGAGTATAGTTCTCCATTCCCAGCATCAGGTTTCTGATGTCGAGATCCTCATCCGTTAAATCCTTATTCTCGCAATGGCGATAGAAATCAGCCAATGCCTGTTCTTCCTCCACACAGGTATCAGCATCGAGGTAGCGCTCTATCAGCTCGTGGCGATAGGTTATATCTTCTAGTTTCTTCATTTCTTTCATTTTTAGAGTTTATGACTTCATCATTTTCAATAATAATCTTCTTGCTGCAGAAATCATCGTTTTGGTGCTCGTTTTGTTGGCTCCGCAGATTTCGGCAATCTCATCGAGACTCTTTCCCTCGCTTCTCAATAGCAGCATTCTTCTCTGTGTATCCGGAAGCCTGTCCATCGCCCTGTTGAGTCGCCTTTGCGTATCCTCGCCGATGATGGTCTGGTCGGTACGCTCGGTTGCCATACAGATTTCTGCAGGATGCTTCATCTGTTCCAGCGATGCCGTCTGGGCTTTGTTGCGTCTCAGATGGTCGATACAGAGATTCCTGGCTATCGTCATTCCGAGCGCCTCGATGCTCTGGTATTCAGAGAGCCTTTCGCGCATCTTCCAGAGTTTCACCAGGGTTTCCTGCACGATGTCATCAGCTTCTTCGGCAAGGGTTCCTGCCGAGAGATAGCGTTGACAATGTGCCGTCAACCTGGGGCGCATTTCCTGAGCGATATGTTCAAATTCTGTTTCTTCCATTTGTTTCTTTTTATGTGTATGACGCAAGAAGAGGCGAAAGGTAAACAAAAAAATGCTACCTTCGCACATTTTCGTGCAAAGATAGCATAAAAATTTGAGATATAGACATATCTTTTATTTTATTTGTGGATGAAGTGGTTTATTCTTTAGTTTTTGCCATCATTACAATGATATTACAGGTGCAGAAAATCAGTGATGTAACAGCTTTGTAATACTTATGTTTTACGGTAGAAATATCTTCTCCTTACCTTTGCAGTCGAAATGAAGAAGATGTCTTTCTGCATCAGTAGGAAAAGATTTCATTCGGAATAAACAAAATCAGATTTACGTGTATATATAATAAGGTAAGAAATGAAGAAGAAAACGTATTTGTTGATGGCACTCACGATGGTGTCGATGAGAATGAATGCCCAGAATACAGAAAAAAGCTCTGTGGAGAAGGGCATTGAGAATTTCGCCAAGTCAATGACCATTGGTGGAACAATCCGTTCAAAATATGAGTACCAGACCGAAGAGGGGGAGGGACGATTCGAGGTGCGTACAGCCCGCATCAACGTGACTGGCAATGTAACACCTCAGGTAAGCTATAAGGCGGAAATCGACCTCTGCGACGAGGGTAAGATCAAGATGCTCGATGCCTATACACGCATCAAGCCTTGGAAGACCCTGCAGTTCACCATCGGTCAGGAGCGTGTGCCATTCACCATCGATGCTCACCGTTCTCCTCATCAGCAGTACTTTGCCAACCGTTCGTTCATCGCCAAGCAGGTGGGTAACGTGCGTGACGTGGGTGCTGAAATAGGATACACCTGGAATGTAGGTTTCCCTATCGTGGTGAATGCCGGTATCTTCAACGGTTCGGGCTTGACCAACCAGAAGGATTACTGGACCAAGGGAGTTAACTATTCTGCCAAGGCTCAGTTCCTCTTCCCGAATGTGAATCTGGTGTTGAGTACCCAGAAGATCAAACCATCTGACGTCACGGTAACGATGTATGATGGCGGTATCACCTTCCACAAGGGCGGTTTCATAGCTGAGGCAGAGTATCTTTACAAGCATTACAGCAAGGATGCCTTCCACGATGTGCATGCTTTCGATGGATTCGTATGCTATGATATTCCGGTGGCTAATCCCAAGAGCCTCATCAGGAAGGTTTCGCCTTTGGCAAGATATGATTTCATGAGCGACCACAGCGATGGTACCCGATATGGCGGTTCTGATACCGAACTCGGTGCCTTGAAGATCAATGATTACAAGCGCCATCGTGTTACGGGTGGTGTAACCCTCAGCCTTGCCAAGCCATTCATCTCGGATATCCGTATCAACTACGAGAAGTATTTCTATCGCAAGGGTGGCATAGCCAAGACTTCAGAAAAGGATAAGATTGTTGTGGAGTTCATGACAAAGTTTTAATTTTTTTAGGCACGGATTACACGGATTACACAGATTTTTTGACTTGCGTAACTTAAAAAACTCATAGCGCCAGCCTCCGTGTAATCCGTGCCTAAAAGTTATAGCATTCCCTTAGAGCTAGGAAGCTCGAAATGGTAGATGTCTCTCTTTACCGCCATTTTCAGCGAGCGGGCAAGCGCCTTGAAGATGCCTTCTATCTTGTGATGCTCGTTCTCGCCCTCAGCCTTGATGTTGAGGTTCATCTTTGCCGCATCACTCAGACTCTTGAAGAAATGCTTGAACATCTCGGTTGGCATTTCGCCCACCTTCTCTCTATGGAACTCTGCATCCCAGATCAACCATGGACGGCCACCGAAATCCAATGCCACCTGGCAGAGACAATCATCCATCGGCAGACTGTAGCCGTATCTCTCGATGCCACGCTTGTCGCCCAGTGCCTGCAGCAGGCATTCGCCCAGGGCAATACCCGTATCTTCAATGGTGTGATGTTCATCCACATAGAGGTCGCCCTTAGTATGGATGGTGAGGTCCATCATGCCATGCTTGCCTATCTGCTCCAGCATGTGGTCGAAGAAACCAAGGCCGGTAGAGATGTCGCATTTGCCTGAACCATCGAGATTTACCTTGATGTAGATATCCGTCTCCTTGGTGGTGCGCTTCACCTCAGCAATGCGGTCGCCGGCAAAGAGAATCTCGGCAATCTTATCCCAGTCCATACCGTCTTTTCCCAGAATCAGACTCTTGCAATCCAGGTTCTCGGCAAGCTGGGCATCGGTTTCACGGTCGCCGATTACATAACTGTTTGCCATATCGTAGGCAGGGTTGTCGATGTATTCGGTCAGCATGCCCGTGCCCGGCTTTCTCATTGGCGAGTTATCCTCCGGGAAGTGGCGGTCGATGTGCTGCTTGCTGAAGTGGATGCCCTCGCTCTCCAGGGTCTGGATGATGAAGTTGTGGACAGGCCAGAAGGTATCTTCCGGAAAGGAGTCGGTGCCCAAGCCGTCTTGGTTGCTCACCATCACCAGCTCGTAGTCGGTGTGCTGGGCAATGAAGGCGAGGTTGCGGAACACGCCCTTGGTAAATACCAACTTCTCGAAGCTGTCAATCTGCTCATCCTCTGGTTCCTGAATCAGGGTTCCATCGCGGTCGATGAAGAGTAATCTTGTCTGTTTCATTTTCTCTTAGTGTTTTATGCTAATATGATTAATACTTTTCTATTTCTGTGGTTGTCATCTGTTGGCTGTCCTTCTGTTTCTGCTTTTCTTCATCTGTTACCTTGTACGAACCATAAAGGTAGACCAAGGATATGCCAAGCCAGCTCAGTGCATAGATGATAAGGAGACTGGTGATGGTGAAGACGAGGAAGAGGAGTGGGGTGAAGTACCCTGGTACTCCCAGTGGGTCGCCATCAAGAGCGCCTAGCTGTGAGTAGAACTGGGCGATGATAAGGATGATGGAAGGCAAGGCTGCGATAAAGGTGGCAATGCCTACAATCATGATGCCGAGGAAGCAAGTCATGAAGAAACCTCCAAAGTGACGGAGGATACGGAGCAAAGACTTGCCAATCTTTCGCTTTTCGCCTTTCGCACACAGTTGCTTTCGTGGCATGAGATACCAGAACGAAATGACTGCCATGACGATGGTGGCTAAGTAAATGATGGTTTGCAGAATGAATGATGCCATCGGATTTACTACTCCCCAATCGTGAAGCGACTTGTTGGGGAGGAGAAAGTAGAGTACGATAGCCAACAATACCGCAAACGGTACATGTGTAGCCAAAGTTTGCCTGACAAACGATTTGATGTCGCTCGTCACTGTATTGTAGGATGCTTTCATACAAGCAGTTATGCTGCGCTGCTTAAATAATTCATTTACTTCCATAACTATCTTGTTTTAATTTCTAATTATCGCTTTTGTATTTTTTTACCCTTTTACCTTTAAAAGTTTCTTCTGAATTCAGAACAGGTAATGGCTGTTGCGATAGCCACGTTCAGGCTATCAGCAGTAGCCCTTCCTTCCGGGAAGTTCGGGATAAGCAATTTGTGGTTCACCTTTTTTGCCAGGGCAGGCGAAATACCTTTTCCTTCGTTTCCCATCACGATGAGTCCACGGTTTTCGAGCGTTTGCTGATAGATGTTGTCACCGTCCAATAATGTTCCGTATACGGGAACATCATCTGGAAGAGATTCTACCAGACCCAGCAAATCGCCATATTCTACCTTTACTCTTGCAATGCTGCCCATCGTAGCCTGCACCACCTTTGGGTTGTATACATCGGCAGTATCCTGACTGCAATAGATATGGGTGATGCCAAACCAGTCGGCAATGCGGATGATGGTACCCAGGTTGCCTGGGTCTTGCACGCCATCAAGAGCCAGATTCAGTTCATTGGTGTTGATGCTGTAATCTCCTGATGTTGCCTGTTTGAATACGGCAAGAACCTGTTGCGGATGCTGCAGGAAACTTACTTTCTTCAGCTCCTCTTCAGTAACCTCTATCACCTCTGTTTGAACAGGGAAATGTTTGCCTTTGAGCCATTCACCTGTTGCCACAATGAGGTCGGCAGGTTGCAGAACGAGTAAGTCGTCTACCACCTTATGACCTTCGGCAACAAACTTGCCTTCCTTATTACGATTCTTCTTCAGTTCAAGTGAACGAATGTATTTTATCTTATTCTTGCTAATCATTATGCGTGCAAAGATACTGCAAAAAGCAGACAATACAAAATAAATTAAGATTTCTTTTCGCATTTAATTTTGTATTGTCTGTGATTTGCATTATCTTTGCAGTCTAAAATGGATATTTACATTGTCTTATTAGGCAAATAACGAATAAGATTAGTGAAGAAACAAACGATTTTCATCCTTTCTTTGCCGTTGCTCTTGGGGGCTTGTTCTTCCAGCAAATACGTGCCAGAGGGAGAGTATATATTAAATAAGGTAGAGATGGAGAGCGACTCAGATGATTATGATGCTGGGGCGCTCAAGCAGTATGTGCGCCAGAAAGAGAAGCCGAAACTCTTTTCGCTCTTTAAGAACCCTTTCAGCAGGAAGCCGGTCATCTACGATACCTTGCAGGCTCGGCTTACTTGTCAGGACCTTGTCAAGGCAATGCAGAACCAGGGATTCATGCATGCTGGCGTTTCGCTCAATACCACCACTGAAGGCAAGAAACTGGATGCAAAGTATATTTTGCATCCCGGCATTCCGTATGTCATGGGTAAGGTGGAGTATGATGTTGAGGATGAGAACATACAGAACATTCTGCATCTCGATGACCCCGACAACCAGAACCTCAAGCCAGGGATGCGCTTCTCGGTAGAGGCGCTGGATAATGAGCGCAAACGCATTGCCAACCTGCTGATGGATGACGGTTATTTTAGGTTTAACAAAGACTTTATCTATTTTAGTGCCGATACGATAGCAGGACAGAATGATATTGCTTTAACTTTGCATCTTACGAAGTATAAGGCTAGCAGCAATGCACCCGAAACTGATCATCCCCGTTATCAGATTCGCAATATCAATTATCTCAGCAATGATAGCGACCGTATTCACCTTCGCCGTCAGGTATTGCTCAATGCTACAGCCTTGAAGGAGGGCAGACCTTATAGTGCCTCTGCTTTGCAGCGCACCTATAATAATTTTGCCCGTTTGCAAGCGGTGAAGTATACCAATATCCGATTTGCTGAAGTTCCGGATAGTAACAGAATTGCTTATGTAGGAGAAAGTCAGAATACTGGTGATGATGACTCCAACCATCTGCTGGATTGTAATATTCAGGTTAGCACTAATAAGCCTTCTACTATTTCTTTCCAGCCGGAAGGAACCAATACGGCAGGCGATTTTGGTGCAGCTGCATCGCTCACTTATACCAACAGAAATCTATTCCGTGGCAGTGAACAGTTAAGCATCGAACTCCGTGGAGCCTACGAGGCTATAACCGGTCTGGAGGGATATCAGGATCAGAACTATACCGAGTATTCGGTAGAGGGAAAGCTGGTATTTCCACGATTCGTGGCACCTTTCCTTTCCAAGAATTTCCGTCGTAGACAAACGGCTAATAGCGAGTTGTCGGTAAGCTGGGATTTGCAGAACCGTCCGGAGTTCCATCGCCGCGTCTTCTCTACGGCATGGCGTTATCGCTGGGCTGAACCACGTCATCATCTGGCTTGGCGTTTCGACCTGCTCGATCTCAACTATGTATATATGCCTTGGATTTCGGAGACATTCAAGAAGGATTATCTCGACAATGTTGATAATAGAAATGCCATCTTGCGCTATAATTACGAAGATATCTTTATCATGAAGATGGGATTTGGACTGACCTATAGCAATGGGGTAGATGCTTTCCGATTGAATGTGGAGTCGGCAGGTAATCTGCTCGATGGTTTCTCTAAGACTTTGGGATTCAGAACCAATTCGCAGGGACAGCATACGTTCCTGAACATCGCATACGCTCAGTATGCCAAGTTTGATTTCGACTATACCCATCTCCTGCAGTTGGATAAGCGCAATGCCCTGGCGCTGCATGCCGGTCTTGGTGTGGCCTATCCGTATGGCAACAGCACCGTGCTGCCTTTCGAGAAGCGATACTTCTCCGGTGGTGCCAACTCGGTGAGAGGATGGGGAGTCAGAGAATTGGGTCCTGGTAAATATAAGGGAAACGATGGCAGAATCGACTTCATCAACCAGACGGGAGATTTGAAGCTGGATTTGAATGCCGAGTATCGCACTGCTCTTTTCTGGAAGTTTGAAGGAGCGCTGTTCCTGGATGCCGGTAATATCTGGACGCTCCGCAATTATGCCGAACAGCCAGGAGGACAGTTCAAGATAAATGAGTTCTATAAGCAGATAGCTGCAGCGTATGGTTTGGGACTCCGATTGAATTTTGATTATTTCATCCTACGTCTGGATATGGGTATGAAGGCGATTAATCCTGCCTATGAGAGTGGAGATGAGCATTGGGCGATTATTCACCCAAAGCTCAGTCGTGATTTTTCTTTCCACTTTGCGGTAGGCTTGCCATTCTAACCTTCCATACCCCATTTTCCATACACATTGGCAACAGGAAGTCGGCTTGTTCTACAAGGTGTGCTTCCTCGCCAATGCTGTCCATCTGCAGGAAGTTCCGCACGGTGATGTCTGCCATGGCGCTTACCTCGTCATCACCGAAATCGATGCCATTGATTTCTACCGTGGCATCCGCTTCCTTGTTCCTTAAAAGTTCCACATCTGCTTCATGTACATTGCTGGCAGCATACTTCAGCCATGGTTCTGAACTGGCAGTACAGAACTTGACGGCCTTTGGAAATTGCCAGTTATAATAATAGGTGGCAAAAGAATCTAGGTTGTTTTTCAGCTGATCTTCGCTACCTTCGTGTGCCTGACATCCAGTAAGGGTGTAAAGGCTTGTAGTTATGGCTACTACAGCCATTCCTATGGCAATTATATGTTTTTTTATCATGATTCCTATTTCTTAAAATATCTATTTATTTGCTTTTTTTGTGCACAAAGATAGTAAAAAACTTTGTAATAAGAATCTTTTTTGCTAACTTTGCAGTAAAATAACAATTAAAATGCTGAGATTTATATCCTTTGGCAGTGGAAGTAGTGGCAATAGCTACTATCTTTACACTGATACGGATTCGATATTGATAGACGTTGGAGTAGGAATCAGAACACTGAAGAAGCACTTCCATAACTATGGATTACGCTTCGAGGATGTACATCACATCCTCATCACTCATGACCACGCCGACCATGTAAAGTCGGTGGGCAGCTTGAGTACTGATTATAAACTACCAGTATATACAACCCGTAAAGTTCATGTAGGTATCGAGCGCAATTATTGCGTCCGAAAGAAAATTGCGCCCAATCATGTGCATGTCATCGAGAAAAATGTACCTTTCTATGTGGGGGAGTTTAAGGTGACTCCTTTTGGGGTGCCTCATGACAGTACTGATAATGTGGGCTATTTTGTAGAGTGTGGAGGCGTAACCTTCTGTCTTATTACTGATGTGGGGCATATCACCGAGGAGATGCACGATTTTATCAGTCGTTCCAACTATCTGGTGATAGAGGCAAACCATAGCGTGGAGATGCTTCAGCAGGGACCTTATCCTCAGTATCTTAAGGATCGCATTCTGGGACCTAACGGTCATCTCAGCAATGATGACTGTGCTAATGCATTAGCCGATTATGCCACACCAATCCTTCGCCATGTCTGGCTCTGCCATCTCAGCGAGGAGAACAATCATCCCGAACTTGCGAGAAAGACCGTGGAGCAGATTCTGCGAAGCAAAGGCATCGTAGCCGGAAAGGACTTCGAACTGGAAGTGCTGAAGAGAAAGACGCCTAGTGAGATTTATAAATTGGTATAAATAAAAAGGAGGGTGTGGCATAAAGTCTTTCCTTTGCAGTTTTTAGGCACGGATTACACGGATTACACGGATTTTTTATGAGAGATGATAATCGCTTAACTTATATTGGCACCATAAATCCGTGTAATCCGTGTAATCCGTGCCTTATCTATATCCTAAGAAGTTTTTATGCCACCCTCTTCTTTCTAGATTTTATCCAATGCCTGCTTGATATCATCCAGGATATCTTCAACATCCTCGATACCTACTGACAAACGAATCAAATCTGGGGCAACACCTGCCTCTTTCAACTGCTCGTCTGAAAGCTGACGGTGGGTATGGCTGGCTGGATGGAGCACGCAAGTACGGGCATCAGCCACATGAGTCACGATATTAATCATATCGAGCGAATCCATGAACTTGATTGCTGTTTCGCGGTCACCCTTCAATCCGAATGCGATAACACCGCAGGTTCCGTTTGGCATGTACTTCTGGGCAAGATCATAATATTCATCGCCCTTCAGTCCGCTATAGTGAACCCAAGCCACACGCTCATCGTTCTGCAGGAATTCTGCTACCTTCTGGGCATTCTCGCAATGCTGACGCATACGGAGATGGAGACTCTGAAGACCTAAGTTGAGGATGAACGAATTCATTGGTGCAGGGATAGAACCCAGGTCGCGCATCAGCTGAGCCACCAGTTTGGTTGTATAGCCCATCTTGCCGAATGCCTTTACGTAGGTCAATCCGTGGTAGCTCTCATCCGGTGTGCAGAGACCAGGGAACTTATCGGCATTCGCCATCCAGTCGAAGTTGCCGCTATCCACTACAACGCCACCTACCTGAGAGGCTGTACCATCCATATATTTAGTGGTAGAGTGAGTAACGATGTCGGCTCCCCATTCAAATGGACGACAGTTGATAGGGGTAGCGAAGGTGTTGTCTACAATGAGAGGCACACCGTTCTTATGAGCAATTCGTGCAAACTTCTCGATATCGAGCACAGCACAGCCTGGATTGCTGATGGTTTCACCAAAAACTACCTTGGTATTTGGACGGAATGCCTTCTGGATTTCCTCCTCGCTATCGTTAGGGTTTACAAAGGTGCACTCGATGCCGAGTTTCTTCAAGGTAACACCGAAGAGATTGAAGGTGCCACCGTAAATCTCGTTAGAGGTGACGATGTGGTCGCCTGCCTCGCAGATGTTGAACACAGCGTAGAAGTTGGCAGCCTGACCGCTGGAAGTCAACACTGCGCCCACGCCACCCTCGAGCTGAGCAATCTTCTTTGCCACAGCATCATTGGTAGGGTTCTGGAGTCGGGTATAGAAATATCCCTCTTTCTTCAAATCGAAGAGCATCGCCATCTCCTCAGAGTTGTCATATTTAAATGTAGTACTCTGATAGATTGGCACCTCAATCGGTTCGCCGTTCTTTGGTTCATAGCCTCCTTGCACGCAGAGGGAAGCAACACGTAATTTCTTTTCCATTGTCGGTTATGTTTTTTATGTTGTTATTATATTATATGTTTATTTCATAAATACGAAATATACTGCCGCTATCAGGCAGACGAATGCTGCCAGGTGATTCCAATGCAATCCCTGTCCCTGGAAGAGGATGTTGGCAATGATGGCAAAGACGATAAGCGATACGCATTCTTGTATCACTTTCAGCTGTACCAGATTGAAAGGACCGCCATTGTCGATGAATCCGATGCGGTTGGCTGGTACTTGACAGCAATATTCAAAGAAGGCTATGGCCCAACTGAAGGCGATGACTCCTATCAGAGGCCAGTTGCTGCTCACCCCTGTCTGCTGAAGTTTGAGATGCCCGTACCAAGCCAAAGTCATGAAAATATTGCTCAGTACCAATAATAATATAGTATATATACCATTCATAACAATAATTGTTTAATGTGTGCAAAGGTACTACAAAACATCGAAAATACGAAGGATTTGTCCGAAAACATCGCGTTTTAGATGCAAAAAAGTCTATTTTGAGCGTTTTATACTATTTTTTTGCATAAAAAGTGAAAATAATTGAGAAAAAATTTGGTGGTTTCAAAAAATAGTAGTACCTTTGCACTCGCTTTTACGAAATGGATGCACCCTTAGCTCAGTTGGTAGAGCAACTGACTCTTAATCAGTGGGTCTAGGGTTCGAATCCCTAAGGGTGTACAAACAGAAAACTCCGAAGATTTTTTTCTTCGGAGTTTTTTTTGCTTTCTGTTTTTAGGCACGGATTACACGGATTTTTCTATGAGATTATAAATGCGCTTTATTTACATGAGCGCTATAAATCCGTGTAATCCGTGTAATCCGTGCCTTATCTATACTATAAACTATACTCTAGTCTAGATGCTTCTGCCACAGCCTTTCTTCCTACACTCAGGGCATTCCCCCTTGATGACGAAAGAGATGGAGTGAGGGAAGAAACCTTCGGGCAGTTGGAAACTCGGAATATGAATGTCTTCCATACAGAAAGAACGCTGGCAGGATTCACAATAAAAATGAATATGACCATCGTGATGATCACATGCACCTTCCTCTTCGCATATCTCGTAATTCAAGATGCCTCGTCCGTCTTCGAAAGCATGAACCACGTCATGCTCCAGAAAAAGCGTAAGCACACGGAAGATGCTCGACTTGTCCATCGTCACCATCTTTCGTTCCAGCATGCTGAGGCTCTGGGGATGAGAGTCGCTCTTCAAAGCTTTCATCACGAGTATACGGTTGGCTGTCGGTTTGATACCCTTTGCCTCCAATTTTTGGATAATATCTTCTGTTTCCACCTTATTATATATATGTATTTGTTATTATTTTATCTATCTAGGTGCAAAGATACTAAATATAATAAGATATTTGCGCTTTTTTATTATAAATATTTGCTTTTTTCTTCTTTATGTTCTCTATTCTCTATTTTTTGAAGTACCTTTGCACTTCAGAACGCAGAATAAGAATTTATAAAAGAGATAACAATGAATCAGAAAACTTTTAGAAACCGAATGAGCAGCGTGAAGTCTGCCTTCGGACTAATGCTGCTTTTGTTGATTCTGCCTTTGCAGATATTGGCGGCAGAATTAGGAGAGGCTGGTAAGCGATTGGCAGCTTTGCCAGGAGTAAGTGATGTGGAAACACTGAAGAGTACACATTTCCCAGAGAAATATGTGTTCTTCATCAAGCAGCAATTGGATGGCAAGGATGCTTCCAGGGGTACCTTTGAACAGAGAGTAGTTCTTTGCCATCGTGGATTCGACCGTCCTACCGTTCTCGTGACAGAAGGATATGATGCCAACTATGCCTTGCGTGAGGGATATATCGAGGAACTTTCCAAACTCTTCGATACCAATATCATCACTGTGGAGTATCGATATTTCGATAAGTCGATGCCTAATCCTTGTAACTGGGATTACCTTACCGTAGAAAATTCGCTTTATGACCTGCATCATGTGAACAAAACCTTGCATGCGATGTATAAGGGCAAGTGGATTGCTACTGGTATCAGCAAGGGTGGACAGACAACAATGTTCTATCGTTCTTATTTTCCTGATGATGTAGATATCTCAGTACCATACGTAGCACCGCTCAATAAGGGTGTAGAGGATGGCAGACATGAAAAGTTCCTGCAGTATCAGGTATCCACAAAGGAGAACAGACAGAAGGTGCTCAATTTCCAGTTGCTTCTCTTTAAGCGCAAGGCAGCCTTGTTGCCAATGTTCGAGAAGTATTGCAATGAGAAGAAGTATGTCTTTAATGCTCCATTGGCAGAGATTTTCGACTTCTCGGTATTTGAATATGCTTTTGCTTTCTGGCAGTGGGGTGAGGATATCAATCAGATTCCTGCAAGTGATACGGATGACAAAAAAGTGTTTGATTACTGGATCAATATGTGTGAGCCAAGCTATTTCACCAATTATAATGCTACTGCTTCGTTTGATGTGCAGGCTGCAAGAGAGTTGGGATATTATGGCTATTATACCAAGCCTTTCAAGAAATACCTCAGCATCAAGACGGCTAAGGGATATCTGAAGCGATTGATGGTACCAAAGGGTGCTGAGAATGTGAAGTTCTCGCCAGCGCTTTACAATCATACTGTCGACTTCCTGACCAAGAACGATCCGAAGATGGTATATATCTATGGTGACATTGACCCATGGGGAGCATCTGGTATCTACGGTTTGCCGTTCACCAAGAACAAGAAGAACCTGCATGTATATATGTGTCCTGGTGGTTCGCACAAGGCTCGCATCCTTTCATTCCCTGAGCCAACAAGACAGGAAATCATCAACTTGATTAGTGGATGGTTAAAGGAATAAGTCTTACGCGAAAAAGTTTTTTTTTCTCGAAAAAAGTCTCAAAGTCTCATTTTCTGTTGAAAATATTGACTTAAAGGCTTGATGGATAGAAAGATAACAAAATGATACTTCTCGGTTTTAGAGCCGAGAAGTATCATTAAAGTATCATAGAAGTATCATGATTTTCACTTTTTCTTTACAAGGTACTTCGTTTTTTGTTCTTTTTTAATTCGTTTTTGATTCGTTTTTGATGTTTAAAATCAAAATAACAATCAATCAACTCACCGGCATTGAGTGCCCAAATTTAGGCTCTCAATTTGGGCGCTCGATGCCCACGGTACGGGCAGTCAGTGCCCATCACTTGTTCTCTCGATGCCCACCATTTGGTCTCTGAGTGCCCGTCTGATGGGCACAGATAGACCGCTTAACGGGCTGTGACAGACCTCCTTATGGTCATTATTCCTAGTCCTACTTGTCAGTTTTTTACCTTATTCCTAGTTTGTATTGACATACTTTATAAACTGGAAAAGTAGACACTATCGGTTTTATAAAACTGAAATACTAGACACTTCTAGAAAGGTTAGATTTTAGTGAAGTCAATCTCATCAGAGAAGTGCTCGAACTCAACATCCTTATATCCGTATCGAGCGAAGAGTTGCTTGATATATTTCTGCTGTTCCGGCAAGAGTTTGAGTTGTCCCAGTTTGTATCGATAGTATTGTCCTTTGCTGCCGAGGTAGTCTCTCATTTCAGCGCGCAAGGAAGGAGCGTCTTTCACTTTCATTTCAGCAAAGAGTTTGTCAAATCCCCATGCCATTTTCACGACACGGAGTGGTGCGAAGTACTTGCATTTCCCGTTTTTGAGAGCATTAGGGAAGATGGCGTCTCCTCTATCAGTCTCCTCGTTTTTGTAGAGTGCAGAGAGATAGTGTATGCATTTGTCTTTCATCGGACATGGTTCGGTGAAGCAATAGGTGATGTTGCTAGGTACGTTTCCGTACTCAAAAGCCTTTTTCAATAATTCCTTTTCATCCATGTTTCGTAAGTATTTAAATAAATAACTTTCTCTCTTAACGCAGAAAAAGTGTATTTATTGCCTTGAGCATGAGTGTTTTGTCTTTTTTCTATTTCCCATGAGTATAAGTATTTTATCTATTTCCCCATGAGCATAAGTATTTTATCTTTTTTCATGCTTATTTTAAACACATTTCGGCATATTTTTCTAGCACCAAGCCCGATTTTGATGATACTTCTCCTTGATTTATGATACTTCTATGATACTTCTCCCTCCATTTTTTAGAGAAGTCTCATTTTGCTAAAGTATTGAATATTAATGATATAATCCTATTTTTTGGTTGAAGAATGATACTTTGATACTTTTTTTTTGAGAAAAACTTTTTTGCGTGAGCATGTTTGATGTGCCATTTATCGCCTTGTTGACAGGATTCTTTTGGTTTTATATTATCATTAGTAGTTGCACCAAAGTTTTGAATATGCCCTTGTCTTTCTCTTCTTTGAATACTTTTAGAACTTTTTCCTTTATGATATAGTCCTTTAGTCTATCTCGATAAGTAGGATGAGAGAGTAATATCCAAAGCTCTTGATCAATGTAGGCATATTGGGTATTTCTATCTAGCCACGCTTTTGAAGGAGATTCCGTTTTTACTTCAGCATTTGTCCAGACTAAATGCCAGAACTTATCTGATTTCAAGAAATAATACGGATAATGTAAGGGAGTAAGGTTCTCTTGATGAGCTTTTAAGAAAAACTTCCCGAAAATGCCTTGGTATATAGGTGCAATCTCTTCATAAGTGAAATGGTTGACCGTTTTTCCGTTTTCCATCAGCTCTATGATGGATAGGATAAGTGTTGGTTTGGCGATGATGCGTGTATGATTATTCTTGTTAGTACATTGTAGCATCTTATCGATGAGCTCGCAATAGTAATTGAAGGCTTCATCGTAGTCAAAGAACCTGAGATATGTAGTCATAATCTGCTATATTTTTATGGGTTTGATAACTTTTTCTGCAAATATACAAAAATAATTCGAGATAAGCGCACGTTTTTCGGAAATTATTGTTATTTTTGCAATTGCATTCTACCGCAGAAAGCCCGTAGGGCTGAGCGGGTGGGTGTGACTTTTATGAAATAGAGCGTTTACTAACGTTCGTCTGCGACTACTCGTAAACTTCGCAACTTTACCTTTAGTTGGACGTAGATGTGACAATGGTGAATGTTCACGGTGGGTGTATTGTATCCTGCTGCGATTTGTCGTATACATACCATAACTGTATGTTTTGGTATCGTGTATGACTATATGTTCGTACATGGAATCATCATATACCATAACGTGGGCTTTCTGCATTGTCCGTCTCTTTCAACTAGGGCAATGCGAAGGCCTTCGAGTGGTGGGATGGGCAAGGAGAGTCCCACGTTTCCGTTTTATAGAGGCCTAACAGAATACTAACACAACTCACGATACCGGGATTCTATCGCTTTGAAGAAGATAGATGTACAATAAATATACACTCTCTGGACATGAATCTTTTCCTTGCAAAACCTTATGGCTCACCAAGGGATATAACTTTATGATAGATGGAGGAAACTTCAATGCTTCTGATGCTGTAATAGCTTTGGGAGTAGGAAAAAACATGGTTTCTTCTATCCGATATTGGCTTAAGGTGTTTGGTATTTCCAATCAGGATAAGCCAAGCAGAATAGCAGTTTATTTATTCGATGAATCAGAAGGCGTAGATAAGTACATTGAAAGTTTGGGAACTTTGTGGTTGCTTCACTACCTTCTGGTCAGTTTGAAAGAAGCAACGCTTTATCATATTACTTTTGTGCAATTCCAAAAAGAACGCAAGGTCTTTGAAAGGGAGCAATTGGTAAACTTCGTGAAAAGACTGATGATAGAGGATGGAAAGGACAAAATCTTTAATGTGAATACCACCAAGAAAGATGTGGGTGTACTGTTGCAGAACTATGCCCAGCCTTATAAAGCCAAGTCGTTTGAGGATTATTCTTCTCTTTTGATTGATTTGGATCTGATAAGAACTGAGGATAATGGTAAGACCTTCGCCTTCAATATTGAAGGTAAGCGCAGGGTTCCGATGGAGATTTTCTTATATGCCATTCTTCAGGAAAAAGGTACGGATAAGTCTGTATCATACGATACATTGCAGGAAATAGGCTTGATGTTCTGCATGACAGATGCTGAGGTCATCGATATGGCCCAGTCTATAGGTGAGTATTATTCAGAGTATGTCCAGTATAGTGATAATGCTGGTATCCGTCAGCTATTGTTTAAGGAAGGTTCTTCTTTGAAGGACATTGATGTTTTAGATAAGTATTATAAGAATGCGACAGTTTAGTTTATCAGCAAACATAGAGGAAGGCTTTGCTAGTGAGGCCAAATATATCGTAACTCCTAATGCTCGTCAGGTGGCAGAGGGCATTGCGAATGGATTCCGTTCTGGAGTTCATTCTTATACCATTATTGGCTCTTATGGAACAGGTAAGTCTAGTTTCTTATTGGCTTTGGAAAGAGACTTGATGGGAGGTAAGCAATATGAATTGTTGAATCCTTCTGAACTTTCAGAGAAGAAGAAGTTTGAAGTTCTTAAAATTGTTGGCGACTATAAGGAACTGTCTGTCTTGTTGAGTCAAAAACTTTCTGTTGATGGCACAGCTGATAGCATTCTGGATGAACTCAAAACCAAGTATAACAAACTGAAGAGCCAGGGAAAATTCCTGGTCATCTTCATTGATGAGTTTGGTAAGGTGCTGGAGCATGCTGCCAAGAATAATCCGGAGCGTGAACTTTATTTCATGCAGAAATTGGCTGAGTTCGTGAATGTGCCATCCAGAAATATCCTTCTTCTGACTACGCTTCATCAGAATTTCAACGCTTACTCCCGTAAGCTGAATGAAGTACAGAAAGAAGAGTGGACGAAAGTAAAGGGACGTTTCCAGGAGTTGGTATTCGTAGAACCGATAGAGCAGCTTCTCTATTTGGCTTCTACGCAGATTGATGCCAGTAGAGCCATGCAATATGAAGATTCTGTGATTGATTCACTGGCTTCGTTGGCAAAAAAAACTGGTTTTGTGTCTCAAAACTTTTCTGAAGCAACTGCGCTGGCATTGGCTCCGCTGGAACCATTTGCTGCATACGTCATTACACAGGCCATTCAGAGATATGGACAGAATGAGCGTTCTTTGTTTTCGTTCTTGAATGCAAGGGGACGTAACTCTTTGTCTGAATATGAGGGAAAGATATATCAGCTTCAGTGCTGCTATGATTATATCTACTATAATTTCTACTCTTACCTGAAGGAGGCGAATGCCGACTCCATGCAATGGAGTTCGATGCAGGTTGCCATCGAGAGAGTGGAAGGGCAACTATGGGAAACCAAGACAGACCTTGTAGATGCCATCAAGCTGGTGAAAGCCATCGGATTACTGAATCTTTTCGGCAATGCTTCTTTCAAGATGAGCCGTGAAGATACTGCCCTGTATGCCAAGACTGCTTTGAATATAGAAAACCCAACGGGGCTTTTAAAGAAGTTGGAGCAATTCAAGATTATCCGATATGCCAGCTATAAGTTCCGCTACATTCTTTTTGATGGCACAGATATCAATATAGAAGATGAAATCCGCAAGGCAGGTTTGGTGGTTAGCCGTCCTGTAAACTTTGTGGATGATATCAGAAATTATTGTTTCAAGAAGGTGGCTCCTGTCAAGGCTTGCTATTTCCAGAAAGGTACTCCAAGATACTTTGAGTATGAAGTGCTGGGTGAAGGAGTAGATAAGACTCCTACCGGTGATACCGATGGATATATTCAGTTGATCTTCTCTTCCCGTAAGAAAGTGTTGGAGGAGATTTGCGAGCTAAGTGAAAAGAGCGAGAATGCCATCATCTTTGTTTGTTTCAGAAATACAGATGAGTTGGTGTCTCATCTCTATCTGATAGAAAAGTACAAATATATATTGAGCAAGGTGTTGGTAGATAAATCTGATAAGGTTGCTATCAACGAAATTAATAATCTGATGGAGTATGAAAAAGTGGTTCTCAATAAATCTATCAGTGATAGCTTGTTTGCATATAATGGAGATGTAACTTGGATTTTCAAGGGCGAGGAAAGAGATGTTTGCTCCTTAAGAGACTTCAACCAGTTGCTGTCTGTGGTATGCGATGAGATTTATTCTCAGACACCTGTGATGAACAATGAGTTGTTCAACAAGCATAAGTTGAGCGGTTCTATCTCTAGTGCGAAAAGTAAGTACCTGGCAGCATTGCTGAACCAGAGCAATGAACAGGACCTAGGATTCCCTGGCGACAAGTTCCCACCGGAGAAAACCATCTATTATTCTCTCTTGAAGAGTACGGGGCTTCATGTGAATGGAGAGTTTTCTGATGTGCCATCCAATGAAGGAATCATGCCTTTGTGGGATGCATGTGATGAATTCCTGAAATCTACTACTTTCAAGCCTCGTAAGATTTCTGAGCTGATTAAAAAGTTAGCTGCAAAACCATATAAGTTGAAGCAGGGATTTCTGGATTTCTGGATTCCTACCTATTTATATATAAAGAAGCAGGATTTCTCTCTGTATGGAACCAATGGAGCATATATCCCAAATATCAACATGGAGTTCTTCGAGTTGTTGCAGAAGCATCCGGGAGAATATCTGGTCAAGGCATTCGACGTGACTGGTGTGAAGGTGCAGATATTCAATCAGTATCGTAAGTTCCTGAATGTTGAAGCCATGGGAAGTATCAAGAGCGATGATTTCATTGAAACCATCAAGCCATTCTTTTTCTTCTATAACAAGAGATTGAATGATTATGCCAAGCATACCAGAAAGTTCAACCATGAGCAGACGGTAAGATTCCGTGATACTCTGGCAAGGGCAAAGGACCCGGAGAAGACTTTCTTTGAGGATTTGCCAGAGGCTTTGGGTTACGATAAGGAAGCTTTGCAGAATCCGGATAAGGTACAGGAGTTCTGTTATGTCATCAATCGGGCTGTGAAGGAACTTCGTTCTTGTTATTCTGATATGATAGACCGTGTGGAAGGTCGTTTGTTGGAAACATTGGGCATCGAGTCATACGATTATTCTGAATATGTGGTAGAGATTAGAAAGCGTTTGGCTCATGTCAAGGAATATCTCCTGACAGATAGACTGAAGGAATTCTATCAGCATGTGATGGCTGAGTTTGATAACCGCAATGAGTGGTACCAGTCTATTTGCTATACGGCATTGGAGCAGCCATTAGAGCGATTGCGCGACGATCAAGAAGAAAAACTGATAGACAGTTTGCTTATGCTCTTTCATGAATGTGAGAAATATTCAGATATATCCAAGGTGGCAGAGGATGAATCGGATGAGATTTATTCGTTGGATTTGGTTTCAACGAAGGGCAGCAATATCCATTCCCAGACTTTCAGATTGCCAGAAAGCGAGATGCAGAAGGCTGAGGAATTGGAAAAGAGCATCGACAAGCTACTTGATGGCATTGGAAATGACAATGTATCGGTATGTACATTGTTGAAAATATTGAATAAGAAGCTGGGTAAGTAGCCGCTTCCTTAATAATGAATAGAGCAAAATGAAAGTAAGAAATATTTTAGGAATATCTGGCGGAAAGGACAGTGCGGCTTTGGCCATCTATCTCAAGCAGAAATACCCAAACTTGAAGATTGAATATTATAATTCTGATACTGGCTGTGAATTGGCTGAGACGGAATTGCTGATTGATAGATTGAGCGCTTATCTGGGAAACATCAAAAGACTTAGGGCTGCAGAAGACAGTCCTGAACCTACGCCTTTTGAGCATTTCCTAAAGGCAGCAGGAGGATTCCTGCCATCGCCACAAGCTCGATGGTGTACCAAGAAGATGAAACTTGATGAGTTTGAAAGATATGTTGGTGATGACTATGCGGTATCATATGTTGGTATTCGAGGTGATGAAGACCGTGATGGCTATGTGTCTTCTAAACCTAATATTCAGTCAGTCTTCCCTTTCAGAAGAAATATCTGGAGCGTGGATGTCATCAATAAGTTCTTGCACAAAGAAAACCAGGAGCAGATTATTGACATCTACAATAAGTTATGCCCTGAGGGATTGATGAAGGAAGACTTGATGGATGTGTTGAAGAAACCGATTACCAAACAATTCTACTATTCCAAAAAGCTGAATGCATTGTTGGATATAGACGTGAAGATGTTTAACCATGCCGTCTTTGAATACTTGAAGACTACGGATTATCCTGTTGGTCATCTGGATTCATTCCCTTTGATAGATAACGACGAGGTGCTTGTAAAGGAAGACATCTTCAGACTGCTGAGGGATAGTGGAGTAGGAGTACCATCTTATTATGAGGAAATTCCTTTCGAGGTGGATGGTAAGACGGGAACCTATTGTAGAAGCCGAAGCGGATGCTATTTCTGTTTCTTCCAGCAGAAAATAGAATGGATCTGGCTCTATGAGCAGCATCCTGACTTATACGAAAAGGCAATGTCGTTTGAGAAGGATGGTTATACCTGGATTCAGAATGAGAGTCTGGCAGACTTGATAAAACCAGAGCGTATTCGCCAGGTGAAACTGGATATCATCAAGCGACAGGAAACAAACAAAAATAAGAACAAAGGTACGAGTCTTGCCGAACTGTTCGGTGACGAATATGTTTGTGCCAACTGTTTTATTTAGAACTATATAACTAGAATATAATCGGAGGAACGTCTATGTTGAAAGATGTAGAATGGGCTAAGGATGGAACCTATATACCTGGAGAAGAATTTTCTCCAGAAAGGTTCTTTAATGATGGATTGAAGAACAGTTGCAGTTTCGACCTGCAACTGGGCTATTTCAGTTCTGCCACTATTAGTGTATTGGCAGAAGGCTTTGCTACGTTTATAGCAAATGGCGGTGTTATGCGTCTTATCATCAACCAAATTGTTTCGGAAAAAGATAAGGAAGCGATAGTCAATGGTACAATAGGTGGCATAATAGATTGTATGGACTTGACTAATTTTGAAGAATTGCGTAAGACTTTTGATGAATATCAAGAGCAATTCTTTAAGTGTTTGGCTTACCTGATTTCTGAAAAAAGAATACAGATACGAATCATTAAACCTAAAAATAAAGTAGGTATAGCACATACAAAGTCGGGGCAATTTCGTGATGGAGATAGCATAACTTCTTTTACAGGGTCTGCTAACTTCACAATTAATGGACTTTTTAATAATATCGAAGAAATCAAAATTGATAGAAGTGATTCTTTGGATTTGATGACTCAGAATAGAATCGTATCTCAACGCAATTCTTTTCAGGCTATTATGGATTATGACCATAAGAATGTTGAGTATTTATCTCCAGACCAGTTGTCTGTAGCTGTGGCATCTTGTTATAGAAATACAGATATTGATGAACTGTTAGAAGCAGAAAAGGATTTAGCAAAGATAAGAATGCAAAGGGTTGTAGAGCTGGCTATTGAGTCTAATGTTGCTTGTGAAGATACGCAAGTTACCCAAATAGCTCCGCATTTTCCTTATGATAAGCCTCGTGATTATCAAGTTCAAGCATTTGAAAATTGGAAAAATAATAAGCAAAAAGGATTATTTGCTATGGCAACTGGTACAGGCAAAACAATAACATCCTTAAATTGTTTGTTAGAAATCTATAAGCGGAATGGTTATTATAAGGCAATTATATTAGTACCGACTATAACGCTAGTGGAACAATGGAAAAAAGAATGTTTGAAATTTCATTTTCAATACATTATACTGGCTAGTTCAAAAAACAAGGATTGGTATGCTGAAGTCAGCAAAATATCAATGATGGAAAAATTAGCAAATGAGGCTGATGAAAATAATTATATTATCATTTCCACATATGCTTCTTTTGTTCGTAAAGAGATGTTTGATTTGCTTAATACTCTTCCTAAAAAACAAGTTTTGTTGATTGCGGATGAGGCTCATAATATGGGATCTAATCAGCTCAAGGAAAAATTGCCATATGTTAATATTCTAAGACGAATTGGATTGTCTGCTACGCCATCGCGACAGTTTGATTTTGAGGGAAACCGTATCATAGAAGAGTTTTTTAGAGTTGGAAATGACCATTATACTTTTGAGTATACAATGGAAGAAGCCATTAAAAATGGCGTGTTGTGTAGGTACTATTATTATCCTCATCTTGTAGAATTGACAGATGAGGAGATGATGGCATATAGTAGTCTTTCTGAAAAAATAGCAAAGTATCTTACGATAGAAGGTGATAGTTTTAAAAATGATCCAATATTGACAGCTTTGTTGTTGAAGAGAAAACGTATTATTCATAAGGCTTTCAATAAGAAAAAAGCCTTTGAACAAATTATTCGTCAGCGTTATCAAGAAAAGGGTAATTTAAAGTACACGTTGGTTTATGTTCCAGAGGGAAGCGAGCCTGAATACGAGCAATATGAGCATGTAAATAATGATAATATTGTAGAACAAGACTCAGAACATCTCATCGATGGATATACAAAAATTATATCTGAGGTTTCTGAACGTGTGACGGTAAGGGAATTTACTGCTTCCTCAAAAGACAGAAACAAAATGCTCCGACAGTTTGCTAATGGTGAGTTGGATGTATTAACCTCAATGAAGTGTTTGGATGAAGGAGTGGATGTACCACGAAGTGAAATGGCTATATTCTGTTCTAGTACAGGAAATCCGCGTCAATTCATCCAAAGAAGAGGACGTATATTGAGAACTCATCCTGATAAGCATATTGCTGTTATACATGATTTGGTAGTGGCACCGATGATAAATCAAAGTCAGGCTAGTTTTAAAACAGAACAAAACTTGTTGAAAAACGAATTGAAGCGTGTCCAAAACTTTGCTCTTTTATCAGAGAACAGTAGTGATAGTATAATAGAATTGGAGGATGTTATTAATTATTATGGTCTATCCATTTTTGATGTGTAATTAAATTTAAAAGAATTGATATGGAAGAAACAAACAAAGACAGAATCATGAGATCTATATTGGCAAGTGAACGTCTTGCTGCATTAGGGGATTATAATCCAACGGATTTTGATACTATTGAGGATGCTTTATGCTCTGATAATGCTATAGTAAAATCTGTTGCAATGATTATAATGGGTGATAAAAAAACGGAAACCCAAGTTTACAATGAAGTTAGTAATTATTTAATTAATAATATTGATGTATGATAATAAAGAAAGTTTCCATTAATAATTTCCGTAGCTATTATGGCAATAATGAATTTGAATTCAAGGATGGCTTGACTCTCATTATTGGCGATAATGGAGATGGTAAAACAACATTCTTTGAAGCATTGGAGTGGTTGTTTAATACTAGTACGGAGGACGTCAAAACGTCCAATATTTCAGCTAAACGTAAGCGTGAATTAGGAGAGGACGAGCATGATAGAGTTTCTGTCTCTATTGTGTTTCAGCATGATGATGGCGATAAAATAGTAGAGAAGTCATTTCGTTTTACAAACATAAATGGTGTGATAAAAACAGATGATTTTAGTTTTGGTGGTTATGAGTGTATAGGTGCAGAGCGTTCTCGTGTTGGTGGTAGACAGCTTCTAGACAAGTGCTTTGACTTTGATATGAGAAGATATTGCTTGTTCAAAGGTGAGAACGAGCTTAATGTTTTTGAAAATGATACTGCATTGAAGGCATTGGTTGCCAAATTCTCTGATATTAGAGAGTTTGACAAGTATGTTGATTTGGTTACTGTTTTGGATGAAAAGTCGGATCGTGCTTACAAGAAGGAACTCAAGTCTGATGAGAAAACAAAGAAAAGAACGGACGAACTTGATGCAAATTCTGAGCGTCTTAAGCAACTGATTTTTGATACTAAAAAAGATTTACTGGATCAGCAGAGAGAGTCTGAAAATTTTGATGTTCGTTTGGAAGATTTAGAGAAAACGGAAGAGTTTCGTGCTCGCTATACGGAAATAAAGAATCGTTTAGCTAAATTAAAAGAAGATAGAGCAACTGCATATAATCGATCAAAAATTGATTATAATCATGCTCTTTTGGATGATTTGTGGATTTTGTGCGCATTTGATCCTATTATTGTAGAGTATCAGCGTAAAATAGGTGGTTTTCGTCGCACGAGAAGAAGATTGCATGATGCTCATGTTGAGGAAAGAGGACAATTAATTGGTGCTAAAAAAGCTATGGAGAAGGTACCGATGGAATTGGATTGGGACATTCCTGGACAAGATGCCTTGGAAGAGATGATTAAGGATCATCGATGCAAGGTTTGTGGGCATGAGGCTCCAGAAGGAAGTCCTGAATTGGAGTTTTTGAAAAATAAGCTTGCAAATTATATTAAGCATCTGCATGAATCTCGTCAGAAAATTGATGAACAAATGACAGAGGCAGAAAAGCCTTTGTTCCCATTCAATTACCTAAATGAATTGAAGGCATTAAGTACTAGCTTGGGAGGTGTCAAAGAGCGGGAAATTGTTCAGCTGAAGACGGTTATCCGTGATACCATGAAGTTTAAGCTTGCAAGAAAAGAAGAGGTTCGTAAATTAGATGAGCAAATTGATGAGCTTGAAAATGACAAGAAAAATCTTTTTATTCAAGCAAACATGAGTGAATCTGTAATGGACACTGATATCAAAAATGTCAGAGGATTTTATGAATTAAAGAAACGTGCTGATGAGCAAATCTTTAAGTTGAAAGCTGAACTGGAAAAATATAAAGGTGATCTTGCTACTCTTGAGGAAGAATATTCAGAATTGAAGCCAAAGACAGGAATGGGAAAGGTTTATGAGAAAGTTCATAAAGTAATGGCTGTTATTCTTAAAACTTTCAAGGGAGCTCGTGAGGATAATCTGCGCCATTTTATCGATGATTTGACTGAGCATGCAAATGTTTATCTAGATAAGTTGAATTCTGGAGACTTTCATGGCGAAGTTAAGATAGAGATTCGTGAAGACGATAAGGCAAGAATCTATTTGGTTTCTAATGGTGAGCGAATTATGGATCCAAATGGAGCCTTGCGTACAACAATGTATATGTCTATCCTGTTTGCCATATCTGATATAACAACCCGAAAGCGAGAGGAAGACTATCCGTTGATTTTTGATGCTCCTACTTCTTCTTTTGGAGAAATCAAGGAGGATCTCTTCTATAATATTATTGATAGTATCAATAAGCAGTGTATCATTGTTACTAAAGATTTATTGGAGAGAGATCCTGTTACAGGAAAGAGTCGACTTAATGAGCAAAAGCTACAGAATCTGAAGTGTTCTGTATATCGTATCAGAAAGGTAGACGATTTTGATAGCAATGATATTTCTACGATAAGTATTAATATTGAACGTATAAAATAAGCGTGAATCATGAAAGAAAGTATATTTGCTTTGTGGGGAAAAAGAAATCCTCAATATGAGATACAGTATGATGAGACTATAGTCAGACAGTTTTGTGATTATGGCAAAGGTACGACTCAGTATTCTGCAGATAAGGCTAAAATACTAGGAGCAGGTTATGAGGCTTATATTATTGCCTTTTTCATAGGTTTATACAGTGATAAGCGTATACCATTAACCGAGGATAAGCTGAAACTTAAAGGTTTGGGACAGCCTATTATGTATTGGGGAAACCAAGAAACTAGAAAGAATCGTAAGTCTTATAATGAGATTGTTCAGTATATGTTTGCAGCCTTGGTTGTTAAAACAGATATAGATATACTTGAAGTAGATAAAGGTAAAGCTACTCCTCGCTCTGTTGTAGACAAGCTGATTGTAACGATGGAGGAATATGCCAATTATGGTTTTATGAAGATTGCAGATTTGTTAGATGAAAATCCAAATTACTTTTATAACAATGATGCATTCTTAAAATTATTCCTGTCCTTTCTACCAGAGGAACCTGAAGTAGGTATGACTTGGAGTAGCGACATGATGCCTGATGACGAAGCTGATTCTTTGGGGGAAGCGAACAGTGGAGAGAAAACTTCTAGTGTTTCTTCTGACGAGACCCCTGAAGAGTTATAGTATATACTGATAATAGCGTTGTAATCGAGAGCTGCGCTAAATTGTATAGGATAGGGTAGTGTATTTTAAAACTTGGCATAGTTTAAATTACACTACCTATCCAGCCTGTCGATATCTATGTCGAATAATTCAAATAATCTTTGGCAGGATTTTCTTGGCAAGGATTCCTCGGCTTGTCCGATGAAGTCATCTTCATTGCTTCTGATATAAGCATCCATATCTTCTTCCTTTACAAGGATTGGGCCTTTGATGTTTGTGAAAATGAATGGGTAGCAGTCGTCCTGGGTATGAAGCTCGTCTTTGTCTTCCAAGAAAGGCTCGCACTCCATGCCTGTTGCCACCAACATCATGAGGTATAGCTTGAAAACATCATTAGTTTGATGGTTGAAGAAAACGACACGCTGACCTTTTTCTGGAAGGGTGCGCATGTCCAAAGGATAACCGCCCCAATGGAAGTGGACGAATCCCTTGAGGCAAAGGTCTTCCTCAAATTCGCTTGTTTCCCAGTCGCTCAGGTTTACTGCTCTTAGAGCAAGCTTGGCTTGTTCTTCCTCCTCTGCCAACAGTTCGTCTTTTTGGCGAACATAAATCTTGATGCGCAATTTCTCATAGTCGCTCTCTGGATGAATCTCCGTGATTTCTGCTGCAAGGATGTGATGCCATCCCATGTCAAGGATGGTTGCTACTGCTTTATTCTCTTGCTTTGGAATGTAGCCCAATATATTGGTCATGTCAAATTCATGCAGCATGTTCAAATATGGATTATCCAAAGTAACTGCTACAGCATGGTTGTCGTATTCATTCTTATCGTCTCTGACCAAGAATACTTCATCTCCTTCATGGAGCTGGTCTATAATGTCATCAACCTGATGGTATGATGTTCCTGCAATTCTGCATTCCAAAAGCTTTTCTCTGTCCATTCCCTCCATATAGCGTTACACTTTTTGATGTTTCTATTAAACTTTAGTTAATTGACGTGACGATAGCGTTGTATAGGTACCATGCTATCGTCACATTTTATAGTATTTATTAATTAATGTCTTTTGCGAAGATAGTGCCAGCGAGCGCAATGAGAGCTTGCTTTCTGATTGTCGAACACTGCCTAACTACTGCAAAGTTAAGACTTTTATTCGAATAAAGCAAGAGAATTCAGTTTTTTTATAGAACAGGCAAGATCTTATGTGAAGACTTCAGTAAATACTGCTGAGGTCTATACCAAGTATTATATTGGTAAATATATAGTGGAGTATGAACAAAGTGGGAATGTTCGTGCGGAATATGGGAAGCGGGTCTTGAAAGATTTGTCTTGGAAACTAATTGCCTGTTTTGAAGGGGGATGGTCTGTTGATACATTGGAAAAATGTCGCAAATTGTTCTTGGTATATTCAAAATCCGCAACACGTTGCGGATTTTGGGACAATCTGAGAATGAAGTTCCAGACTTTCTTCTTTCATGGTCTCATTATTTAATATTGATGCGTATCACAAATGACGCTGAGCGTAATTTCTATGAGATAGAATGTGCAAACCAACATTGGGGGGTAGACAACTGCAGCGACAAGTGGGAAGTTGTCTTTATGAGCGATTGGCCTTGAGCCGTGATAAGGACGAGGTCATGCGATTGGCAAAGGAAGGTCAAACGGTAGAGAAACCTTCGGATGTAATAAAGAGAGTTTGAGGAAAACAATATCGAATAATATTTTAAATTTGTGAGACGCAGTCTCACAAATTTGTCACTAAGTTGGTAAAGTGACGATAGTGCTGTATCGTACTAAGCGTAGCGGTGTAATCGGTATCATGCTATCTTCACATTTTATACTGAAACTAATTTCCCCAACCCGCTTGAGTAAGTAGGTTGGGAGAAATTTTTTAATGATTAATAAGTATTATCCATTGACCATTTTTATTGCTACCATCACGAGTTATATATCCATTTTTCCGTAAGTTGGTTATTTCTCTCTTTAAAGTAGCCAGAGACAATCCTGTTTCTTCTGCCAATTCGTCTCTTGTCAAGGACGGATGCATCTTGATGGCTGCGAGTATTGCTATTTGTCTTTTAGATAGAGGCTCATTTATCGGCTCATTTATCGGCTCATTTATCGGCTCATTTATCGGCTCATTTTGTATATGCAACGTTAATCTAACTTGCAAAAAATCTGGCTGTTCTAATAATTCAGGTTTAATCCAATGCTTTTCATTCCAAGCGCTGAGGATGAGAGGAAAGCCTGAACCCAGGTTCTCGCCAAAGCCTATCATGCGGAACATATTCTGCATTCTCTGGTTACGAGCCTTGGATTCTCCACCTTTATAAATCTGCTCAATTGGTAATTTCAAGAGTCCAGGATTGGTCAGCACAAAGCAGTCGTCAAATTTTTCAACTTTCAGCACCCCATTCACCATGAAATCAGAGTGGATAACCATATTGGTAACGGCTTCGCGTACCGCTTTTGCCTGAAGTGTATCATCTTTGCGTACAATACCATCCATGTTAAATGGGTGCGGTAAATCACGTGTCAGTTTGGGGATAATCATCCGAATAAAGTTGAATAGGTTGTTCTCCCATGTACCATCATAGGTTATTCGATCACTATAGCGTTGTGAGCCTATCAGATTTGACTTGTCAATGTAGTCCATACGTAGATTATCAAAACGCTCACGAATAGGAAGACCCTTGCCAAACATTAAGAGTCCGGCCATAGTCAATCCCTCTTTTCCTGTTCTACGATCTTTCGTATAACAGCCAAAGTTTATCAAGAACTCCTTATGCTCAGCCGAGTTCCATTGATGTTCAGGATGTAAATTCTGAAACATTTGGCGAAATCGCTCCAAGGTTGGAATGTCAATATCATCCATCGTATAGTATTCTAACAATAAACCATCATTGCCTGTTTCATTGGCATCACGAAGCATCATCTTTATTTCTTGCTCTGTACAATGGTAGTCACCTTCATGATTACGTTTGAAGGTTCCCTTTAATAGATTATTGTTAATATAGATTGGACGAATCGTATAATCTGCTCGAGGTACATTAATGGCGATAATGTTTTTGTCATCAATGGTAATTGTTTCTACATCTTCATCATGCAAAAGGTTTATGCTCACTTTTTCCCGGCTGTTTGCTATGTTCCATAAATCCTTTCGGATTTTATCTACGTCTTCAACACCGACTATATCAAATCGTTTTGTAATGTCCTTTTCTTCGATGTGTTCTATTACACCTAATAGGATAATGCCACCAGAGGTATTGGCAAAAGCGGAGTAGGTATCCCAAAGAGAATTTGGAATACCTTTTGTTGCCTTTTTGCATTCGAGCGTTACTCGTTCGCCATCGGCTAGGAGTTTATGTATATTTAAATTCTTTCCCATATCTGTAGCTTTATTTGCATTATTGTGTTGAAGGATGACGTGGGGTTATCTCTTCATAATCAAAACTGTTGATTCTCTCTGCAAAAATAATGATTAATTATGAAAATTGAATGTTTTTAGAAAAAACTTAATGTTTATTATATATTGAAGCGGAGCGCAAGGAAATATAGCATAAGAACTGCTTTTTGTTTAGAAAGAAAGCATTTTAAATTAAAATAAAAAAAATCCCAACCCGCTAGAGTAAGCAGGTTGGGGCAATTTGTTTCTCATATTTCTGAGATGACATCTTATTTCAATTTTTCGATTTGTTCCTGGGAAAGTCCGGAATACTTCATTATCAGATTGATGTCAACACCATCTGTCAGCATATTCCTGGCAATATCTAGGGCTTTCTGGTTCATGCCTTTTTCCATACCCTCCGCAAGACCTTCTTGCTTCGCTGTATCAATGGAGTTCTTGATATCCCGGTATGCCATTTTGCTTGCTTCATACTCCCTCATTTCCTGTGGAGTAAACTTGGCTATTTCGGCTTCTTCGAAGAGACGGTCGAAAACCTTGTCGCGTTCTTCTACCTGTTTCATACGATATTCATTTTATATTATTTGCAAAGATAGGCTGAAGATTACTGATTTTGGGGAGCTGCCCAGAAACGTGAAGCATCTGTTGTCAGTACAGAATGGTCAGGGAGTTCAAAACCTTTGAATCCTGAAGGAACAAGCACGATATGGCGATTATTGTTTCGATAAGCAGGATTATTATCTT
>OGNN01000345.1_pt1 | contig 34055 bp, 30 predicted proteins | sample 1573461 | NCBI WGS metagenome assembly OGNN01 (sample SAMEA2581998, study PRJEB24529) | metagenome | biome: Human gut stool | place: China | collected 2011
GAACCCTTTCATCACCTGCCTAAAGACAGGGGAATTCACGCTTTAATCTTAAAATCAATATTTTTTGAACAATTCAGAATGGCTTCCGAGCCTTAAAATCTCGATTATATCTGCTTCAGCGTCCAGCCATATCAGAAGAAAATCCCCCTCTATGTGGCACTCCATGCAGCCAAGATAATCACCTTTGAGCATGTGTGCCCTGTATTTGGCTGGCAGTTCTATTTCGTTCTCCAGCATTTGAAAGACTTCCAGCAACTTTTCCAACTTGCTGGGATTGTTCCGATACCTTTTGAAGTCCTTTTTGTATTGTGTTGAGTATCGCAGTGTTTTCATCATTCACAGGACTTTATAAAGGCTTCCATGCTGCTCGTGTCTATTGTACCAGCAAATTTGCCTGAACGGGCTTCCTTGATGGCCGCTTTTGTTTCTTCATTTGGTTCTGAATAGACAACTTCCATGAGCATGCTTTCCACGTAATTGTTCAGGCTTCTGTTTGCTTTTCTCGCTTCTTCCTGCAAGACCTTCAGCAAGTCTTCACGCAAGCGGAAGGAGGTCTGTTTTCTTATTACTGCTTCCATTTTTATCTGTATTATATTGTATCACAAAAGTAATACAATTTCGCGTATTTCACAATATATGAGATAATTAAATTTTCATACAAGGAATTTTTACGATTAATGTTACCTGAAAGCCCATTCTTTCAGGTATGGGATGAAAGTTTTCCCTAAATCTACTTCTTTTTCTGGTCTTCGATGTATTTGAGGATAGTCTTCTCAGATATATGCCCGATGGTCTCCACATAGTATGAGCGTGTCCACAGTGTAGGGACTCTCTGCTTGAGGTGAGGAAACTCATTCCTGAGCGAGAAAGAGGTATATCCCTTCAGTTGTGATGTTATATGTGCTATTGAGTCTGAAGGTGTAGCCTTGACGAACAGGTGTACATGGTCAGGCATAATCTCCAGCTCCGGTATATCCCATCCGTTCGCTGTCGCCTTTTCAATCAGCAGGGAGCGCAGCCTTTCCTCCACTTCCCCAAGAAGCAGTTTCCTCCTGTATTTGGTACACCATATGATGTGATAGGATACGTTATAGACGCATCCGGGATTCGTTTTCCATCTTTCATCCATATTCTTCTATATATTTTGTTCCTGATATTGCAAATATAAGGAAAAATCATTATATTTGTGTCATATATATAATAATTATTTATGCAGACACTGACCTACAAATACAAGGTATATAAGCAGAACCGTAACCATGAGAGGAGGTTGCAGGAATGGTTCAGGACGGCAGCATGGATATATAACCATGCCATTGCCCTGCATAAGCGTTATTATCGCATATATCATAAATCTATTTCAATGTACAGGCTGCAATCCCATCTTCTCAAATTGAGAAAATCAACATACTCACAATGGAAGGCTATCGGCTCACAGTCAGTACAGCAGATTTGTGAACGCATAAATAATGGATATAAGAATTTTTTCAATAGAACGGCCAAGCATCTTCCAACATTTAAGAATTGGAGAAAATATCGCTCAGTCACGTTCAAACAGGCAGGATATACTCTTAACGGAAATGTTCTCACAGTAAATGCTTTAAAACTCAGACTTAAGTTCCATCTTTCGAGACCCATCGACGGAAAGGTACAGACATTGAGTATAAAGCGTGACGCTGTGGGGGACTACTGGATAATCATAGCTGTTCGCAGAAACGAGGAATCATCAGAAAGGAAACCCATGACGGGTAAGACCGCAGGGTTTGATTTTGGGATGAAACACTTTCTGACACAGGATAATGGAACCAGAATAGAATCTCCCCTTGCGCTCTTCAATCATCTGGATGAATTAAGAAGAAAAAGCAGGAATCTTTCCAGAAAGAAGAAAGGTAGCAATGGACGTAATAAGGCGAAATTATCTCTTGCTAGATTGCACAGAAAAATTTCTAATATCAGAGAAGATTTTCAGTGGAAGACCGCTATCCGTATTGTATCTGAGTATGATGTAATATGTCTGGAAACACTTAACATGAAGGCTATGCAGAAAGTCTGGGGAAGAAAGATCAACGACCTTTCATTCACTTCCTTTGTTTCCAAACTCTCATGGCTTTGCGCTAAATACGGGAAAAAGTTTGTGCAGATAAACAAATGGGAGGCATCATCGAAAACTTGTTCTTCATGTGGGTATAGGGCAGAAGAAATGCCGCTCAACATCAGGAAGTGGACTTGTCCGGAATGTGGCACACACCATGACCGTGATATTAATGCGGCAAAAAATATTTTAAGAGTTGGGACATCAACTCCGGGAAGAGACAGCATAAATCCCGCTATGCAGGTTGCTGCCGATGACGCTCGAATCTCATTACTTTAGGTATGGGAGTATGTCAAGAACAACACAAATATGGTGTAACCATACAGAACTTCATCGACGCCGGTCTGTCAATACCGCATAAAAAAGGCACAAATAGGGGAGAAAGTAAACACATAAAATAATGTAATTCAATAACTTATATTATAGATTCAGGGTAATGTAAACATAACTCTGAATCTATTTTTTATAAAAACCTGATAATCAACATATTAGAAATTCATGTTAACTTCATGTTAACTTGGTATCAAATTGATATACTGTATATTACGATAGTTAAGTTTACATTTGTAAACATATATGTTAACTTAAAATCTTATAACTAACTGAATATTAGTGCTTTGCGTTAATCATGTTTTCGCTTTGCGGGAACACCTCTTGCTCTTCCCTACCAGTCATCACTCAAGATCTACAATCTTGAGCTTCTAAAAAACATTCTACTATTTGATTAGATAGCAGAATGTTTTTTATATCTTTGCTGTATGGAAAAGAATCAAAGGATAAAATACGGAAGTCTGATTGCTGATATGAGAAGAATCAGACATATCACACAGCGAGAATTAGCCAGTTTAAGCGGAGTCAGCTATGCCAATATTTCCAGAATAGAATTAGGGAAATACTCTCCAGGATTAGATGTCATCCAACGTATTGAAGATGCTTTAGAAATAGAAAGGATTTACGTAACTAAAAATAATATAATTATGGGAACACCTGATTTTTTCTTACTTGGTTCAACAGACAATTTAAAGTTTCTGAAAGTATTACAAGTTCTGCCATGCTTTAAAATGGTAGAAATATCAAAAGACAAAACCATTATTTCGGCTATCTGGAATGAAGACTATGAAATGGAGTACGACGAGCCAGAGATAGAAATAGAGGCTCTGTTAGCTAACCAAAATTGGTGTTGCGGAGATCCCGAAGAATATCCTGTAGGTTCAAAATGCTGGTGGTATATAATGGACCTTGAACCAGAAGATAGATGATTGACTCCAGAAACAACAATATGAGAATAAGAAATTACATATTTATTGCATTTATTGCAGCATTTTTGTCATCGTGTCATACGGAAGATATACCAGTTCCTGAAAAGAACAGCGATAACACTGAGCAGACTGAAGATTCGGAAGATGATCCGGAAGATGATCCCGAACAAGATCCGGAAGACAAACCCGTCAACGAAGAACTTCTGCTCGGGTTGGATGCAACCCTGAATAACATGGTGGAATCACGAAGGGGGGTTATCAATGCTTGGCAGTCGGGTAATGAGATAGGTCTGTACACGGAAAATAAAAACCTCAAGTATACCTATGACGGCAGCAAGTGGATTGCGGCTGAGCAATATGAGGTACAGAATGAACAGACAGTCTATGCCTATCACCCATATGACCAGAATGCGACCGACATGAAACTTGACATCGATTTGACAAAACAGGAAGATGTCATGTATGGAAAGTGCGCCGTTACTCCCGATTTCCCGACAGCCAAACCCGTAATGAATCATGCACTTTCACTTATCAGGATTAAGCTCATGAGGGATGAGTATATCGGAAAGGGACTCATTACGGATGTGATGATTAAAAACGTATCATCTTCACTCATAATGAACATACTGGACGGGGACATATGGATTCAGGAAGGAAAAAGTGATATCCCAATTGGAGGAGGATACATGCTCAATGATGACAACCCGGCGGTCTCCGAAGCAATTCTTCCACCACTCTACCATCCGGATGGAGTATCACTTTCATTCAAGCTCGACGGAAAGGAAATGAGCTATACTTTCCCCTCCTGGCATGAATGGGAAGCTGGCAATATCTATACCTATACTATCAAGATCAAGGGAGCTTACAATGGTGAAGTTAACAAGGATGACGTGCCCATTGACGTGGAATACTGGAGCCAGTTCGGCAAGACGGACGAGATTGTTCTCAGAACTGTAGATTATACCGACTTTGAAAATATGTTCTTCATAAGTACAAATCATACTGAGTTCGGATATGACTGCTACCAGAATGAGGGCAAGCCGTTCGGACTGTTCTATACACATGCAGGCAGTGAGCCCTTTGAGGGAAAGGTGCGCTTTGTATTCATGCGGGGCAGTCAGATAGTGGAAAAGTTCCAGCCCATTGACATCAAGATTCAGGGAAACTGGGACGGAAAGAAGATCCAGTGTTACGTGACTTCAGCACCCGGGACATACCAGCTTGTACCCTTGTTCCAGCGAAAAGGAGAATCTACCTGGTTCAAGGCGTTGGGGTATGAGCAGAATGGCTCGGATCAGGAATGGATGTACGAGGTCAAGGCGCCTGCACCGGATAACCTGCCTGCATTAAGGGATATATTCCTGGAAAAGGAAGGAGACAATACGAACTTCCTGTCTTATAGGATTCCATATAATGAGTTCTTCAATGTGGTGTACACCATTTCCAATAAAGGCAAGGGAGCGTTGAAAGGGGAAATCAAGGCGGTATGGGAACGTGAGTTCAAACTCAAGTCAAACTCCTACCGGCCGAGTACGCGGAAACAGAATACAACCAATGACGTAGAGTGGGCGGATGAAATAGGCAGGGTAAGCGTCAGTATACAGCCTGGCATCCGCTACTGGAAAGGTATAATGGAGTGTAAGGTAACTAAGTATTACGCTAAGCCGACGGGTGCAAATGGAAATGAATATGCAGGTCCTGTGATTCATCTGTACTGGAAGCCGGAAGGATCATCTGAGTGGACGCTCCTTCGACTGGATGCGGACTATCTGTTCAATAACGATTATCAGGGAGCAGATGTCTGGGACGAAACATTGAATTACATTAATGTATCTTTGGAAGACTGGTATGATTAATTGAAAACTCATATTTTTCTATACATCTAACAATTTCCCCGCTGCAGTGATGCACCGGGGTTTTTATTATAAATATATATATCCACAAATATAGATATACAGAAATATAAATGTGCAGATATATGGATATATAGAAATATAAAGTTGAATAATTTTTCCCTATTGGGTTAAGAAGAAAAAGCTTAGTTGTCGCAAAATCTGCGACAACTAAGCTTTTTCATTTATCGTCATAATGCCCCCAGGCTGAAATGATGAACACAATTACGGTAGTCTCGTTGACCATATACCTGATACGGTTCTTCTTGTCCAGCTGCCTTGACCAAACACCCTCCAGGTATCTCAACTGTTCCGGATGCCCTGTACCCGTATATGGGTGTTCCCGGAGTTCATCAAGCAGCTTCTCCAGCTTCTTGAAAAGCTGCGGAGAGGATTTTCTCATTAACAGGACATGTTTTACCGCTTCTTTGGAAAATTCTATCTCATACATTGCCTTCGTCCTCTATACGGTTAAGAAAATCGTCCAGAGACTCGTTTTTAGCCATTCTGAAGGTATTTCCGTTCCTGACATCATCAATACCTCTCTGGATAGCCGCAAGTTCTTCCTTTGAAGGGAAATCACCTTCTCTGACCGCACACACCATGATAGGGGCAGCATTGCGTCTGGAGACCAGGATCGTTTCCGTCTCTGCCATTTCGAAGTATTTCTTCTGGTTGGCACGAAATTCGCGTGTTGTAACAATCTGCATAGTTCTAATATATTGGTTTACACCGCAAAAATAGGGATAAAAAACAATAAAACAAAACTTATGTGTACTTATTTGTGTACACGCGCGGAAAGTTCGTTCCTCAAAGAACGCTGCGCTGGCTTTTGCTTTGCTTTCACTATATTTTGTTGTAGTTCAATATCGACCTGATTTTCAACTACTTACCATGTAAAAATAATACTTTATGTTAAATAGCATAGCTTATTAATGCTTATCACTTTTGAAAATTAGAATACATCATATTAAAAATCAGCAATTTACATTCAACTTATTATTTTAAATACGACTTTTTGCATAGTATAATACGACTTTTTGCATAGTTTTTGAATCTTCAAAATACGACTTTTTGCATAGTTTTTGAAAACAAAATAGACATTTATTTTTGCATGTCGTTTTTTTATATGTATATTTGCTACAAATAACTATGCAAGTTGTCGTTTTTAAACATAACTATATGAATATAAATAATAAAGATATTATTCAGTCATATATTATGACTACCGCAAAATACGATTTTTCTGCGGATGAGAAGCGAATTCTCCTGCGCTTAGTTGAAACATGGCAACACTTGTTGGAAGGGAAAGAACTAAACGGCAAAATAGAGAGGGATTTATTTGGTGGGTATATATTAGAGTTTCCTATAAGCTATTTTGTTCCAGACAACCAAACGAACTACAAACGTATAAAAGATGCTTTACGTTCTCTCAATGATAAGAAATTTGAGTATGAAGATGAAGATATGTGGGAAATAATACGCATTATAGAAAGACCTCAAATACGGAAACGAAAAAAGGTTGTTTTTGAGCTAAATGAGAAGATTGTAGAATGCTTCCTTAACTTTACCAAAGGTTACAGAAAATTTGAATTAGAAACTGCCCTTTCCTTTTCGTCCGTCTATGCTGTACGCTTCTACGAGCTGATGAGTGGGCAGACAAGACCTTTAACCTTTACTTTCGATAAGCTAAAAGAAATGTTTCAGCTTACAGACAAATACCCACGTACATCCGATTTCATAAAACGTGTCGTCGAACCTGCAAAAAGGGAATTGGACGAAAAAAGTCCGTTTTCCTTTGAATACAGATACAAAGAGCCGGACATGAAAGATGGAAAGAAATTTCATAAAATCATGTTCTACCCTATTGCAATTCCACGCAATAGAGATGAAAATGTAGAACGAAAAGACCTATTATCCCAAAAAGTTAATTTATCTGCTTTTTTAGATAGAGTGGAAAGAGAATACCTTGCAAAGTTAGGGTTTTCTGATAGGCAAATAAAAAACAATTATGACCTAATATTGTCAGCTAAAAAAGAGTTAGACCTTGTATATGAACTATCTTTACTAATCGGTAAAGTTAGAGGAAAGAAAAACCCACAAGGATATGTAATAAATACACTGAAAGGTAAATTAAAGGACAAAAAAATATCATGATGAAAGTTGAATATGGATGCAAGTAAACAAAGGAAACGACTGAAAGCTATTGCAGAAAGCGAGTATCACAAATTATGCGAGCAATATCCTATTATCGAAGGGAAAGAAAACGCATACAATATAGAAGCCTTTAGTATATTAAATACTCCAAGATTAGGTATAAGCTATTGGCATAACCAGTACAATTCCGGATTTTCCGTTTGTGAATTGATTTACCTTGTCCAGTCTAATTCAGATAGGAAAAAAGGAATTTCCTTCCAATCTATGGAAGATGCAGAAGCCTTTTTAAAAAAGACTAAAGCCAAACCATATAAAAACCCTTTCGACTGCTATATTACAAAAGAATACACCCATTCGCTTTTCTTTGATAGTGTTTCTGACGAAATATTGAATTCATTAGAAAATGATATTCAACTGAAAAAGACAATCATCTATAAAAAATAAATTCCTTTAAAAGGAAATCAGCCTGCATATTTCTGAAATATTCGGTATATTTACAGCATATTTTAAACAAAATGGAAAACTTACCTCAAACAATTGGAACCAAAGAAGTAGAAGCACGTGTTATCGAGCTTCGTGGGAAGAAGGTCATTCTTGACAGAGATGTTGCCGAACTATATGGTGTGGAAACCAAACGTGTAAACGAAGCTGTAAGAAATAACCCGGAAAAGTTTCCAGAAAGGTATTGTTTTTACCTGAAAGTATCTGAGAAACAGTATGTAGTCGAAAATTTCGACCGCATGGAGAATCTGAAAAAATCGACTGTAGAACCAAGAGCTTTTACAGAATCCGGACTCTACATGCTGGCTACAATCTTGAAAAGTCCGAGGGCCACACAAACGACAATGGCTATCATTGATTCGTTCACAAAGCTACGAGAATTGACACGGAATATTGAAGCCATACACAATGAGCCGGACAATGCCAAGCAAAAAGGACTTATCCAACGTACAGGAGAACTACTGTCTGACCTGCTTGTTGATGATACGGAAACAACTGAAACCGAATCCACCATTGAGGTAAATCTCATGGCTGTCAAGTTTAAGCATACGGTAAAGCGCACAAAGAAAAACAAAGCTAACCAAGAGTAATATTATCGGCACATTCAGCATATTTTAAGCATATTCAAATCAGTAGATAAAAAATGACAGATAAAGCAAACTTAAAGCCCAAAAGCAAGCCGGAAAAGACAACCATTTCGATAAGCGGTGAAACCTCCCAACGGCTTGAAATATACTGCCGGACAAACGGCATATTGCGTAAAGATTTCGTTTCGCTCGCTCTGGAATACTTTGAGCGTACAGGATTCGACCTGAAGAGTAACGCACTTGACTATTCCCCATTGGAAAAGATTATCGGAGAATTGAATGAGGTAAAAGTAACCATGCAGACAAGCAATGAGGGAACAGAAGCTGTTCGACAGTTATTACAGGCAGTCAGAGAACAGACAGCAAAACAGCTACCGGCTCCAGAACTTATAGCCCAGGCTACCGAAGCAAAGGTCAAAGCGGAGAACCTGGCAACAGAACGTGCCAAAGACCTTCAGCTCCTTCAGGAAGAGAACGACCGATTACGTTACGAAATCAAAGAACTACAAGCCTACAAGGAAAAAGCATACCGGGAACTTTGCCGGGTACGTGACGAACAGCCATTCCTTGGCAAAACGCAAGTCAAAACAGAGTTTTAATGATATGGGAATAATATTTGATTACGATTAATGTTAACTGAAAGCCCATTCTTTCAGGTATGGGATGAAAGTTTTCCCTAAATCTACTTCTTTTTCTGGTCTTCGATGTATTTGAGGATAGTCTTCTCAGATATATGCCCGATGGTCTCCACATAGTATGAGCGTGTCCACAGTGTAGGGACTCTCTGCTTGAGGTGAGGAAACTCATTCCTGAGCGAGAAAGAGGTATATCCCTTCAGTTGTGATGTTATATGTGCTATTGAGTCTGAAGGTGTAGCCTTGACGAACAGGTGTACATGGTCAGGCATAATCTCCAGCTCCGGTATATCCCATCCGTTCGCTGTCGCCTTTTCAATCAGCAGGGAGCGCAGCCTTTCCTCCACTTCCCCAAGAAGCAGTTTCCTCCTGTATTTGGTACACCATATGATGTGATAGGATACGTTATAGACGCATCCGGGATTCGTTTTCCATCTTTCATCCATATTCTTCTATATATTTTGTTCCTGATATTGCAAATATAAGGAAAAATCATTATATTTGTGTCATATATATAATAATTATTTATGCAGACACTGACCTACAAATACAAGGTATATAAGCAGAACCGTAACCATGAGAGGAGGTTGCAGGAATGGTTCAGGACGGCAGCATGGATATATAACCATGCCATTGCCCTGCATAAGCGTTATTATCGCATATATCATAAATCTATTTCAATGTACAGGCTGCAATCCCATCTTCTCAAATTGAGAAAATCAACATACTCACAATGGAAGGCTATCGGCTCACAGTCAGTACAGCAGATTTGTGAACGCATAAATAATGGATATAAGAATTTTTTCAATAGAACGGCCAAGCATCTTCCAACATTTAAGAATTGGAGAAAATATCGCTCAGTCACGTTCAAACAGGCAGGATATACTCTTAACGGAAATGTTCTCACAGTAAATGCTTTAAAACTCAGACTTAAGTTCCATCTTTCGAGACCCATCGACGGAAAGGTACAGACATTGAGTATAAAGCGTGACGCTGTGGGGGACTACTGGATAATCATAGCTGTTCGCAGAAACGAGGAATCATCAGAAAGGAAACCCATGACGGGTAAGACCGCAGGGTTTGATTTTGGGATGAAACACTTTCTGACACAGGATAATGGAACCAGAATAGAATCTCCCCTTGCGCTCTTCAATCATCTGGATGAATTAAGAAGAAAAAGCAGGAATCTTTCCAGAAAGAAGAAAGGTAGCAATGGACGTAATAAGGCGAAATTATCTCTTGCTAGATTGCACAGAAAAATTTCTAATATCAGAGAAGATTTTCAGTGGAAGACCGCTATCCGTATTGTATCTGAGTATGATGTAATATGTCTGGAAACACTTAACATGAAGGCTATGCAGAAAGTCTGGGGAAGAAAGATCAACGACCTTTCATTCACTTCCTTTGTTTCCAAACTCTCATGGCTTTGCGCTAAATACGGGAAAAAGTTTGTGCAGATAAACAAATGGGAGGCATCATCGAAAACTTGTTCTTCATGTGGGTATAGGGCAGAAGAAATGCCGCTCAACATCAGGAAGTGGACTTGTCCGGAATGTGGCACACACCATGACCGTGATATTAATGCGGCAAAAAATATTTTAAGAGTTGGGACATCAACTCCGGGAAGAGACAGCATAAATCCCGCTATGCAGGTTGCTGCCGATGACGCTCGAATCTCATTACTTTAGGTATGGGAGTATGTCAAGCCAAACAGTGAATTGTGAACTTGACGTAGATAGCACTTGTTCCATTTTGGAACAAGTGGATTGGGTAATATTCGGCAAACAAATCGTTCTGAAATACGAAATGAAGAACGCACTCCGACACATGGCAGTGAAAGGATACAACCAGCTGACACCTGAAGAGTGGAATGAACTCAACCGAAAGTCAAGTGAGGACAAATGAATCCTTTAAGGTTTCAACATTTGAAATATTCATATTTCTATATATTTACGCATTTGTATTTCTGTATGTCTATATATCCACGCATCTATATTTGTAGATATATAGAAATTCCTTCTCAATCCAATAGGGGAAAAAACATTAGAATGTAGCTGGTTAGGGAGAAAAATATTATATTTGCAGATATGAGGAAAGAATTAGGAAAATGGCTGATGGATATTGCCAAATATATGGTCACGGCACTTTTGTTATCTTCGACTTTTGGAGATATGACAAATCCATTGATTGTAGCCTGCGTTGTTGTTGCTTCTGCAGCTACTTTAGGAGCCGGACTTTGGTTGGTTAGAAACACAAATAGAAAGGAGGATTAGTATGGGCGCAATCGTAGTTTCAGCTTTTGTTACAATCGTAGCAATTGTGGGTGTGATTTATTTCAACTACCAGGACAAGAAAGAGCAACATAAAGCTAATAATAAAGTTTAAAAGAAGAGTTGAATGATATGGCAACTGTCGCAAAATTTGCGACAACTCAAAAAGGTAAGAGAATAATATGGGAGCATTGGTAATGTTTGGACTTGTTTCAGTTATAGCAATTGTGGGGGTGATTTACTTCAACCACCAGGACAAGAAAGAGCAACAAAGAAGTGAAATAAAAAATTAATGCTCGGTTATCGCAGATTTTACGATAACTGAGCATTTTCTTCAATCTAATAGGGGAAAAATCTTTCAAAATTCTATATTTCTGTATATCTATATTTCTGCGCATTTATATATTTACACATCTGTATATCTACGCATCTATATATCTAAAATAAAAAAACCCGGTGCATCACTGCAGCGGGGAAAGTTAAATAGATGTATAGAAAATTCGGGGGTTCAATTATACCAATCAGCTAAAGATACGTTGATATAGTTCAATGTTTCATCCCACACATCTGCTCCCTGGTAATTATTATTGAAAAGATAATCTGCATCCAGACGAAGCAGCGTCCACTCGGATGAACCTTCAGGCTTCCAGTACAGATGAATTACTGGACCAGCATATTCATTACCATAGCTGTCTGTCGGCTTAGCATAATACTTAGTTACCTTACACTCCATGATTCCTTTCCAGTAGCGGATACCAGGCTGAATGTCCACACTCACACAGCCGATTTCATCCGCCCACTGCACATCATTTGTTGTATTCTGTTTCTGGGTGCTGGGTCGATATGAATTTGACTTCAGCTTAAATTCACGCTCCCAGACCGCCTTGATTTCACCTTTCAAGGCTTTCTTTCCCTTATTGGAAAGGGTATACACCACATTAAATGATTCATTGTAGGGAATATCATAACTTAAGAAATTTGTATTATCTCCTTCTTTCTCAAGCAAAATATCCCTTAAAGCCGGCAGATTATCCGGAGCAGGAGCCTTCACCTCATACATCCATTCCTCGGGTGAACCATTCTGCTCATAATCAATTGCCTTAAACCAGGTAGATTCACCTTTTCGCTGGAACAGCGGTACAAGCTGGTATGTACCCGGTGCGGCCGTCACATAGCACTGAATCTTTTTCCCGTCCCAGTTTCCCTGAATTTTGATGTCAATAGGCTGGAACTTCTCCACAATCTGACTGCCTTGCATAAACACAAAACGTACTTTTCCCTCAAACAGTTCACTTCCCCAATGAGTATAGAAAAGGCCGAAGGGTTTCCCTTCATTCTGGTAACAATCGTATCCGAACTCTGTATGATTAGTCCTAATCGAAAACTGGTTTTCAAAATCAGAAAAATCCACTTCTCTGATAACAATATCATCCGTTTTACCGAACTGACTCCAGTATTCCACATCAATGGGCACATCTTCCTTGTTAACCTCACCATTATACGCACCTTTAATCTTGATGGAATAAGTATAGATTTTTCCAGCTTCCCATTCATGATAGGATGGGAAGGTATAACTCATATCCTTTCCGTCCAGCTTGAAGGATACGGATACGTCCTGCGGATGATAAAGCGGGGGCAAAATAGCTTCCGGAACTGTCGGATTGGCATCATTCAGCATATATCCTCCACCGATAGGTATATCACTCTTTTTATTCTGTTTCCATACAGCTCCGTCCTGGATATTCACCTTCAGGTAGGAAGTCACATTACGAATGGTCACGTCCGTAACCATTCCTTCACCCAAATATTCGTCACGCAGAATCTTTACCCTGACAAGCGAAAGCGCATGATTCATTTCCGGCTTTGCAGTCGGGAAATCAGACGTAACCACACACTGGCCATACATCACATCTTCCTGCTTCGTCACATCAATGTCAAGATACATGTCCCTAATGTTTTCCGAATAGGGATGATAAGCGTAAACAGTCTGTTCCTTCTGCACCTCATACGGTTCAGCGGCTATCCACTTACTTCCATTATAGGTATATTTCAGGTTCTTGTCTTCCGTGTACAAGCCTATTTCATTGCCAGTCTGCCAGGCATTGATTACTCCACTTCTGGATTCAACCAGATTTTTAAGTGTGGCATCCAACCCCAGCAGCAGTTCTTCATTTATTGGTTTATCAGGTTCTTCTTCCGGTTCCTCTGGCTCTTCGGGTGTTTGCTCGGTATTACCATTTCCTTCCGGAGGTACCGGAATTTCGTCAGTCTGACAAGCCGTAAAACATAACGGCAAAAGTCCAATCAGCATGTAGTTTCGAATTTTCATAACGTCTTCTATTTAATTTATAACACAAAGATACAATAAATTTTTTATTTGCACCGTATCAAGTGCATTATTATTTCTTTTCATTAATATTTTTTCACTAACAAAAGGTGAAAGAAATACATTTAGAGTGCAATGTTGTTGCACTGGTGCATACATAGCTTTGCAGTATAAATCAAAAAAATAAAGGCATATGGAAAAAGAAAAACTTAGAGCTAAAGCATTGAAAATGTATGCAGAATTGATGGTCCAAAAAATTAAGGAAGTAGATGCCAGCGATTGGAAGAAACCCTGGTTTGGAACCGATTGGTTTGGGCAGGCGCAAAACATCAATGGCAGAAAGTATAATAACTTCAACCAGATACTTCTTTCGTTTATAAGTGAAGAAAAAGGATACAAGGTACCTGTGTTTCTGACATTCAATCAGGCTAAGGAGATGGGCACAAGCGTCCAGAAAGGTGAAAAGGGATTTCCGGTTAATCTATATACGCCAATAATTACAGATAAAGAAGGCAATAAAATTTCAATGGATATATATTCCAGCCTTACTGACGCAGAAAAAGAGGCATATACAGTTAAGCCGTATACTACTTTCTATCATGTATTCAACGTTGAACAGACTAACTTTAAAGAGATGCAGCCTGAAGCATGGGAACACATGTTAGACCGATTTACATTTGAGAAACACGCACAAGGTAATGAATATGTAAATCCTTTCCTTGACAAGCTGATTAAAGAACAGAATTGGGCATGTCCAATCCATCTCGAGAAGCAGGACAGAGCTTTTTATAATTGGAAGGAAGATACTATTACATTGCCAACATTTGAACAGTTCGCTGACAAGAAAGAATTTTATTATACCGCATTACACGAAATGGCACATTCAACCGGACATCATTCGCGTTTGAACCGCACATTCGGTAAGTTTGGTGATGATAGTTACAGCAAGGAAGAACTTGTAGCCGAACTTTCTTCTGCTTTCGCAGGGAAACAGCTTGGGATGAACCCACTTCCACGAAAGGAAAATGCACAATACTTGAAAGGATGGCTGGAGGCTATTGATAAAGATCCGGAGTTCCTCTTTAAAACATTGAAAGACGTAGGACGGTCGGTAGCCATGATTGAGAACAGTGTATCAGCAGTATCCAACCAGCAAGTGGTCCAGCCAGAACAGCATCCTGAGATAATGAAATTCTATAAGGACAATGACGGAATCATTAATGCCAGCGTAAAAGAAAATGACCATATAAAAGATGTGGTGATTTATCCACGTGGAAATGAATTCTGCTTCTCAATGGGAAATATCGGAAGTAAAAACATGCAAACCTACTTTCTTACACCAGGAGAAGCAAAAACAGTAAATGATTTATTGCAGAACAATATCCTTTCCAAGAAAATAAAAAGCGTCCGTAAAACGCTCATACTTGATGGTGATACAGCCACTATTGAGTATGCAGGTAAAAATTATGACGCTACTGATGTTATCAAAACATTAAAGAAAGACAACATTAATGTAGACACAATAAGTACATCGGAGTGGGAGAGGCTTCTAAAAGGCCAAGGACTACAGCTAAATAAAGCAACAAAGGCTGTATACAGCATTACTAAAACGCCGGCAGGATACGGTATGAAGGTTATGAGTGTTGCTAAAAATATAACCAAAACAGCGAATATAGAAGCTGAACCTTAATTCAAAAAGTATGAAAGAAAGGAAGTTAATACTCGAGCCTCAATTTGAAGGAATATATGTCCGTGAAGAAGGTGACGAGAAATATGGAGCTTATATAGCTAATGATAGAAGGCTTAGAATTGAGCCAAATAAAACTTTCAGTGATGAGAATCTTCAAAAGATTCAAGACCTGGTGTATTCAGGCAACATGATAATTACCGATGGGAAATTTAGAAACCGATTTGCTTTATCAATTATTAATTTGAAACCCACAAAAGAATATGTGGACAATATTAAAGATGAAGTGAATCAGCTCTATATTGAGACGGTGGACGGTAAAGAATACGTCTGTACTCGTGACGGCGAAATTTTTCCGGGAAAACCAGATGACTACAGTGATATACCAATAATCGGAAATCCGGAAGGGAAGAAATATATCCTTACCGATTACACCTGTCAAGTTGACGGTCAAACATTGTACCGCATCCGTGCTGTTAAGAGTTTCCCCGGTGTGAAAGCAGGTGAACTTGGCGGGTACGTAGCAGGAGAGCACAATCTATCCCAGGACGGGATATGCTGGATTTTTCCCAAAGCAATTGTAAGAGAAAACGCATTAGTTAAGGATGAAGCCAGAGTATTTGGCAAGTCACGATTGGAAGGCAATGCTTTGCTCGAAGAATATGCCAGAACATATGACTTTTCTCATATATCAGGGAACACCCGTATAGGGGGAAGTGCACAGGCTTCAGGCTATTCCCGGATTTTGGGATTTGTACAAATGTCAGGTGAAAGCCGTGCAGAAGAATATGCACAATTATCAGGCAGCGTAATATTAACAGATGGAGCACGTGTCAGTGACCACGCAAAGCTTTCCGGGAACGTGCAAATGTCAGGAGATAGCATTGCATCCGGATTTGCTGAAATAACAGATAATGTACACCTCCATAATGAAGTACTTGTCTTTGGGCATGCGAAGATTTCCGGAAATGTCCGTCTATACGACAAATCCTCTGTCTCAGAATTTGCAAAACTAAAGGACAATGTACTCATGTGTGATGTAAGCTCTGCATTCGGAAATGCTCGCCTTTCCGGGAATGTACAAATGAGTGAATACTCATGCATCAGCGGTCATGCACAAGCTAAAGACAATGCAAAGCTGAAGGATGAATGCAATGTTTGTGGGAATGTAAAACTCTCAGGTGACTGTAATATATCTGGCTCCGCACAACTGTATGATAATGTACAGATACGTAAAAAAGGGCAGGTGAGTGGAACTGCTGAACTAACTGGAAATGTATGTGTCACTGAAAATGCCAAGATTGACGGTTATATAAAACTATCAGGAGATACCATTGTCAAGGGTAACACACATATCAGCACCCAGGAACAAGCTGATAAATTATGCCGTCAATTCCTCCATCAAAAGACTATTGAATCAACTCTCGAAATATAAATCAGGATATGGGAAAATTAAAAGAAATACGGTTCGTATATGCTGGTAGTGGAATATCCATTTCAGAAGAAGGAGATAATGATTTTACTGCCCATATTTCAAAAACCAGAAAAATAAGTATTAAACAGGATAAACAGTTTACTCCTGAGAATCTTCATAAAATATACCAAATGGCCGATTCGGGAAACATGGTTTTCTCGAATGATAGCTCTCTTGGATACCTTGTGCTTAATCCCTTACGTAAACCTACAAAAGAATATATAAACAACTTAACAGACGAAGTTATACAGCTGTCAGTAGAGACAGTAGACGGTAAAGAATACGTCTGTACTCGTGACGGACATGTATTTTCTGATAGCCCAAACAAGTTTAGAGATATACCCCATATCTCAAATCCGGAAGATAAGAAGTACATGCTTACGAGCTATACAAAAGAATACGACGGTCAAACATTGTACCGCATCCGTGCTTTGAAGGACTTCGGTAGTGTGAAAGCTGGAGAACTTGGCGGTTACATAGCAGGAGAGCACAATCTATCCCAATACGGGAATAGCTGGATTCAAACAGATTCAAAGGTGTTTAACCTCGCATATGTGGGTGATTACGCTATTGTCAGAAAATCAATAATGTATGGGAATGCGAAGGCAATTGAAAACTGCAGAATCATTCATACCACCATGTACGGTGATTCTGTAATTAAGGGATTTGCCATTTCAAACAACTCATACATTTATCATAAATCTGTAATATGTGGTGAAAGCCGTGTAAGCGGTCACCTTGCGTTTGAAGGCATCATTAAAGATAAGGTTTTTATTAAAGATCCGGGCGCACGAATCACAGGTAATGGAATTGAAATTTCTGATGAAGTACAGATTTCAGAGAATGTAAAGATAGACGGTCACGCTAAGATTCGTGGGAGAAGCCGTATTATGGGAAATAGTGAAATCACCGATTACGCAGAAATTTCGGGGGAAGCGATTATAAAAGATAATGTCTGCGTTGGGGGCAAATCAAGGATATGGGACAACGTAATACTTTGTGGAGATGTAAAAGTCAGCGGTCGTGCATTGATACGAGAAAATGCATCACTATATGATAAAGTCCTTGTTTGCGATGCTGTAGAGATATGTGGAGAAGCTAAAATTAAAGATAATGCAATGATAGCCGGTTGTAGCATTGTAAGAGGATATGCAAAAGTTTCCGGAGATGCAATAATCACAGATTATGCACAAATAACTTCTCACGCACAAATACGTGGTCATGCACAAATAAAGGGAAATGCCAAATTAACTGAGTTTGTTTGTATATGCGAAAATTCACGTATAGAAGGCGATGTAGTTCTATCAGGAGATACCATTGTCAAGGGTAACACACATATCAGCACCAAGGAACAAGCAAATAAAGTGATTAAACCGTGTATCAGCAAAACATCATCTAACGAAATTACACTATAACTTAAAATAAAACTATATGGAAATTACAGGAATTATCAAGAAAATCTACCCCTTACAACAAGGAACAAGTAAAAGTACCGGTCAACCTTGGAAAAGCATGGAGTTTTTATTAGAAACAGAAGACAGATACCCACAAAGTGCCTGCCTCCTGCTAATGAATGATAACTGTACCAGGTTCAATATTAAAGAAGGGGACAAAGTCAAGGTACAGTTTGACATGAAAGCCAGAGAATGGGAAAACAAAGGATATAATACGCTAAATGCCTGGAAAGTTGATAAAGTTCTATAACATCTAAATTAAACATTAAGTAACGATGAAAGCCAAAATTTCTGAAATATTTGAATCACTATTCAATCAAGAACTAAGATTAATTCTAAGAAACCCAATATCAATAGGAAGCATATCTGAGCCTTCTGAGGACTTACAGTGTACAGCAGTTCGTCTCGATGAGCATGCTATCAACATGATCAGCAAACCCTGTGAGCGTGCAAAAAAATATGTCATACTCAAAAATCCATACCACATTAAATTCATCGAGAATCCTTCTGAGGAACTACAGATTCTCGCTGTAAGCAAAGAACCTGATGCAATCGAACTTATAGAAAAACCTTGTTTGCGTGCAAAATTTGCATGCATATGTTCTAAACCCGAAAATATCAAATATATAAAGAATCCGGATAAAGAGATTCAGGTGTCGGCAATTCAGAAATCTCCATGCCTCATAAGTGAGCTGGAGAATCCATGTGAAGCTGCTCAACTTACTGCTGTTCTTAACACACCAGAGACTATTTTTAGCATCCCTAAACCAGGTATCCGTACAATGCTGGTTGCCGTTGAGAAACTTGCAGGTTTCAAAATATTCCCAAGTGACAAGAATTTGGATACCATTACAGGAATCATTACACAATGCTATAAGCTCAAAGAAAATGAGCTGAACTACAAGGAATATTTTAAGAATGAAATTTTAAAACTTAAATTAAACGATACGCTATGAGATTCAATTTAATAGAAAGTTTACGCTCACTCTTCAATGCAAGAGCGATAAAGAAAGATCCATTCAGCATAGTTTTACTGGACAACCCTTCAGAAAAGTTACTCTCTTCAGCTGTAAGTAAAGACAGCAGAGTCTTTCTTTTACTGAAGAACCCTTCAGAAAATGTCAGCCGAATTGCAATTACTAAGAATCCATCTTTTATAAAACTTATCCCAAATCCACCTGAAACACTACAGTTATTAGCGATAAGTAAAGACCCTACACAAATAGTCAATATTAAAAACCCTACATTAAAAACTCAGTTAAAAGTAGTGTCCGCATCTCCTGAATGTATCAAACTAATTGAAAACCCTTCATTAGAAACGATTAAAGTATATGTAGGAGATGATTACAAGAGACTCTGGGATCTGAATTTAAGTAATGACAAACAAGAAAAAGTATTTAATGAGATATTCCGTGGGAAAGAATCATGGAACATTCCAACAGAAGAACTTATTACCTGGTTAAGCAACTACACAAAATTTAAAGCTAACAATATAAAAGACATCTATAACACTATTAAAGAGTCTATCAATGTAGATAGAATGAGCATTAAGCAATGGCAGGAACTTATTACGACCGGTATGTGCCGTGTAGGGAAAAAAGAAATCGTGCTATCACAGAAAGATGGAGTTTATAACATAAATATAAACCAAGAAACAATAGAAAAGCAATCAGATATTAAAAAAGAAAATGTCAAGTCTGAAGAGACAGTGAAGATAACACCGGAAGTAGAGAGAATTTCACCCCAACAAACACACCTTCGCGAATGTCTGAAAGGCACGAAGAAGAAAATAACTGAAGTAGAACTGTTGGGTGAATTAAAGAACAACAATCTTACATTAGATGAAATGAGCACTGACCAAATCAGCGAATTAATCAAAAGTGGAGAAACATCAATTAAGGACAAAACCATTAAACTTAAGAAAGAACCGTCTGGGTATAAAATCAAGATAACAGAAAAACAAAATGATCAGACTGGAGAAGCTGTCAAAGAATTACCCAAGATGCAACTTCAGGAATCTCAGGAAAGTGTAGAAGAAATCCACCTCTCTAAAGCTCAATTAAGAGATATTGAGAAAAAAGGGTTCGCCAACATTCCGGGAGGAAAAATTATCAGCAAGATACAAACCCCAGCCGGCTATACATTAAAAGTTTATAATGTGATTAATACATTGACACGTCAGGGTCAAGCAGAAGCATGATATTATGGTACATTCAAAATATTACAATGAGCTTAAAGACTATTTAGTCAAATACCATCCAGATATGGCTATGGATGATGATTTCATCTCATTACGTAGTGAACTTGCACAGGAAACATTCATCGAATGTTCAAGAGAAGGCATGAACATAGAAGAGTGCCAGAATGAAGTTAATGAAGTTCTGTATTCAGGACTTCATTTTTCTCTCTATCAACTTGTCGAGGATATAATAGAGGAAATGAATCTCTCATTCAGCGATAAAGATAAGTTCATCATGCAAATGTTCCTGCTCATCCAGCCCATTGTCGAGAAATACAAACTGGATGACAATTTTGAGAGAACATCAGAATATGACAAACTGTATACAGAAATCAGCCAACATATTAACCAATACATCAAGGATTATGAGCTACAATAAAAGTCAGGTACTGACAGACAACATAAATGCCATTCGTACAGCTTTTCTTCTTCAATCAGAGAACCGTACAGCCAATAGGGAAGAAAAGTCTATACTGGAGAAATACAGTGGTTTTGGTGGGCTTAAATGTATCCTTGATACGCGTCCGGTAGAAGAGTGGCCAGCTTCTGAAAAGATGCTCTTTCCACTTGTTGAAGAACTCAAACAGGTAATTAAGGAAAACAGTGATTCCGAATCTACTGCAGAGTCCTTCTACCGCAGCCTGAAAAACTCCGTGCTAACAGCTTTCTATACGCCAGAACAAATCGTCAAAACAATAGGAAAGCAATTAGAAAATTCAACCAAGGGAAATATTGATTATATGCTGGACCCTTCAAGCGGAAACGGAGTATTCCTGAATTTCACGGAAGGGAAGGTACATCGTACAGCGTACGAAAAGGACTTATTGACTGGACTAATTCTATCAGCCAAAGAGCCGGGAACGGAAGTCCGTGTAGAAGGTTTTGAAAATCTTCCGGAAATGGAAGAAGGAATATACGACCTGGTTATGTCAAATATTCCATTCGGAACAGTGAAGGTATATGACTATAGCTATCAGAAAGGAAACGCAATTAAGATGATGGCAACAAATACGTTGCATAATTATTTCTTCGTCAAAGGGCTTGATGCTGTAAAAGAAGGGGGACTGGTAGTATATATTACTACCAGAGGCGTTGCTGATTCACCATCAAATAAAGAAATCCGCCGTTACCTGATGCAAAATGCTAATCTGATTAGTACAATCCGTCTCACCGATGATTTATTCACCGGAACTGGAGGGATAGAAGTGGGGTCGGACCTTATTATCCTTCAAAAGAACACACAAAAACGACAGCTTAGTTATGATGAAAAACTGTTTATAGGAAGCCGTGAAGATAATCCTATTACACCCAATAATTATGTAAACAATCCGATTGAATTACATTATCTCGGCATTCCATATACAGGTACTAACCAATATGGGAAAGCTGTTACTAAGTTCAAAAGCAATGATACAACTTACAGCACCTTGTCTGAGTTACTTGAAAGAGACTTCAATGAGAAATTTAACTTGGAGTTATATCTGAAGCATAGTTATCTTGGTAAATCAGTAACAGGTGATGAGCAGAAATCTGTAACTGGTGAAAAACTTGTAAGTCTTGGTGATTTGTTTAATCTTCCTGAAGAAAATCCTGAGCCAAAAGAAACCTTTGAAAAGGTTACAGATGAAGTCATGACCAATGAATGGCTTATGGACCATTATAAGCCAGGCACCTTCGTCCTATATCGTGACAGAGTAGGGACTATGGAATACAACGAGAAAAGAGTTCTCGGCTTCATCCCTGCCACCTATCTGACGCGCAACGAGCAATGTGTGATGAAAGATTACATACATGTCCGGGACGACTATTACCGATTGTTTGACTTTGAAAAAGACACACAGACAGAGAGCCGGACACTTCGGGATAAGCTGAACGATAGTTACGATTATTTTGTATCGCAACATGAAGGCCTCCGTGAATCTGCCTCAAGTATTATCATGTCGGATAATTTATCGTCCGATATTTTACCTCTGGAAAGATACGAGAACGGAGAACGCATCAAGGCAGACGTTTTCTTTGAACCGGTTGCATTTTCCAAGAAAGTTACAGAAACTCTTACATGTGACGAAGCTCTGGCATCTTCACTTAACCTTTATGGCTGTGTTGACTGGTCACACCTGGAAGAACGTACCGGGCTTGACGATAATCAGATACAAGCAGAACTGAAAGGTAAAATATATTATAACCCGACAACATATCAATGGGAACATTCCGGAAGTATGTTATCCGGAAACGTGTATAGGAAAATCGCGGAGATTAAACCCTATCTTACAACAAGGCCGGAAAGAGCACATGATATTCAAAATACATTAAATGCACTCGAGGAAGTTAAGCCGAAGCCTATTCCATTCAATGAACTGGACTTCAATTTAGGTGAAAGGTGGATTCCGCAAGAATTATATTCAGGGTTTGCAAGTGAACTGTTCGGTGTAGAGACGGCCATCACCTATACGTCCGCTTCAGACTCATTCCTTGTTAAAATGAAAGAATATTCTTCTGCAGCCAACTCCTTGTATGGAATCAACTACCAAATGAATGCAGAGGAAATCATGAACAATGCACTACAGAACACATTTCCACAGATTACGAAAACTGTCTATATAGACGGCGAGAAAAAAACTGTTGTTGATACAGAATCAACACAGCTTGCAGCCAGCAAGGTGCAGGATATTCAGGACAAATTCATTGACTGGTTGAATAACCGGCCTGATGAAGTGAAACTATCGCTTGCAGACATGTATAATGAACGGTTCAACTGCTTTGTCCGTCCGGATTACGATGGTTCCTGCCAGACTTTCCCTGGTCTGAGTTTTGATAAGTTTGATTACAAGGATTTATATCCTTCACAGAAGGATTGTATCTGGATGCTGAAGCAGAACGGTGGAGGAATAGCAGACCATGAAGTAGGAGGGGGTAAAACCATGATTATGTGTGTAGCATCATACGAGATGAAACGTATCGGAGTCTGCCACAAACCTATGATTATCGGTCTGAAGGCAAACGTCCATGAGATAGCTGCCACTTACCGGAAAGCCTATCCACATGCAAAGATTCTGTATCCAGGAAAGGATGATTTCAAACCTGCCAACCGTCAGGAATTGTTCCAGCAAATAAAAAACAACAACTGGGACTGTGTGATTCTTACACATGACCAGTTCGGGAAGATACCGCAGTCACTCGACATTCAGAAAGAGATTATCGAAGATGAAATTCGAGATGTGGAAGAAGCCTTGGAAGTCCTAAAAAATAGCGGCATGGGATATTCCGGAAGAAGGTTGGAAAAAGGACTTGAGAAACGTATTGAAAACATGAAGGTCAAACTAAACACCATAATGAACGACATAAAACTGAGAAAAGACGATACGGTTGATTTTCGCAGCATGGGTATCGACCATATCTTTGTGGATGAGTCGCATCAGTTTAAGAACCTTATGTTTTCGACACGTCATAACCGCGTAGCAGGACTTGGCAATCCTGACGGAAGCCAAAGAGCCCTGAATCTCTATTTTGCAATCAGAGATATACAGAAAAGAACGGGACGTGATTTGGGGGCCACTTTTCTTTCCGGAACCACTATCAGCAATTCTTTGACAGAGCTGTATGCATTGTTCAAATATCTCAGGCCGGAGGCACTCGACCGACAAGGCATTACATGTTTCGATGCCTGGGCAGCAATCTACACGAGAAAAACTACGGAGTTTGAGTTCTCTGTAACCAACAACATTATACAAAAAGAACGATTCCGTCACTTCGTGAAAGTACCGGAACTTGCTCTATTTTACAACGAAATTACCGATTACAGGACAGCCGACATGATTGGTCTTGACCGCCCGGAAAAGAACTCAATATTCAAAAGTATTCCTCCAACACCGGCACAAGAAGAATTTATAGATAAACTGATGAAGTTTGCTGAATCTGGAAATGCAACCTTACTCGGACGCCCTCCCTTGTCAGAAACAGAAGAAAAGGCAAAGATGCTTATTGCCACTGACTATGCAAGAAAAATGGCTCTTGACATGCGGATGATAAACCCTGCAAAATATGCAGGAGAGGCCGGGAACAAAGCCAGTGTATGCGCACAAACATTGTACGAATACTATCAGAGATTCAATGCAGTAAAAGGGACACAGTTCGTATTCTGTGACCTTGGCACCTATAAGCCGGGTGAATGGAATATATACAGTGAAATAAAACACCAGCTTGTGGAACTTTACCGGATACCGGCTGAAGAGATCAGGTTTATCCAGGAAGCCAAAACAGAAAGCAGCCGGAAAAAACTGATAGAAGGGATGAATGAAGGGAAAATACGTATCCTGATGGGTTCTACAAGCATGTTAGGTACCGGTGTTAATGCCCAGCAGCGTGCGGTAGCAGTCCATCATCTTGATACTACCTGGCGGCCGTCGGATCTTGAGCAGCGTAATGGACGAGCTATTCGTAAAGGAAACATTATTGCGAAAGAATATGCCGGTAATAAGGTTGACATCATTACCTATGCAACGGAAAGGTCATTGGATGCGTATAAGTTCAACCTACTCCAGAACAAGCAGCTTTTCATTGGCCAGTTGAAAAGTCAGCAGCTCGGGGTGCGAACACTTGATGAAGGAGCCTTGGACGAAAAATCCGGAATGAACTTTGCAGAATATGTGGCTATTTTATCAGGTAATACAGATTTGCTCGATAAGGCTAAACTGGATAAGCAGATAACGCAGCTGCAGAAAGAACGGGTCTTATTTTTTCGGGATATTGATAAATCAAAATTTGACTTGAAAAAACTTTCAGAAAAGAAAGAGGCTGCAGAAAGTGCAGTACAAGACATGAAATCCGATTACGATAATTTCTGCAAATCAAATGGTGTGCTCATATCTCAAGATGGAACACGTCTGCGCGGGAAAGATGCAGGAAAATATCTGAGTGCATGGCGGTCAGCAAGTATGGAAGATGGGGCAACGGAATATATTGGGACTTATAAGGAACACACGATATACATCAAAAGCCTGCAAGGAAACAAGTATTTCGGCATTGTCGGTGCAAGTGGTCGTCAGTATCAAGCGCAGACAGCCTTACCCTTGGCGCACGAACGGAGTCAGGAATGGTTGGATGAACTTGGGAACAGCCTATCTGGACGCGCCGCAAAAATGGAAGCAGATATATCTCGCTTCAGTCATGACATCAATGAACTGGAAACAAAACTGGCCAATGTTAACTGGCCCAAAGAGGAAAAGCTCAGACAACTCAAATCAGAAGCAGCCATTTTAAATAACAAGATTAACAATGAACTGAAGAACAACAAAGACACTAGTGTTCATACAGAATATCGTGGCCGCACGCTTGACGTAAATGGGGATAAAGTTATATTTTCCGCAGAGGGAAAAGAATATGACTTATCATCCGATATTGCCCAGGCTCTAAAATCTGAAGGCATGTCTGTTAGTGACCTGACCTATAATAACTGGGATATACTCACGAAAGGAAAGCCTTTAAGCATCAATAAGAACAAGAATCTGATGATAGTAAAAAATCTCTCCAGCTATTCTGTCAGACTGAATGATGCCACAAAATCCGTTGCTTCATCAAGTGAGATGGAGGCAGAATGAAAAAAGAGAGCATAATTGCTCTCTTTTCTTCTATCATATATCTCCGTTTAATATGGCCTGAACTTCCTGAATTATCCTATCATAATTTTCCGTTACCTGTTCCGGCGTTACAAATTCATGAACAGGCAATTCCTCTTCTTCCATTTCAAACATCTTAAATTTGGCCTTAAATTCCTTTACATTCGCTCGCGTAGCAGAACCAATAAATTCACCTGGTTCAAGTTCAGAGAAGTCCTTACCCTGATATACATCTTCTTTCTGTGATGATATAGTCACGCTGGAATTGGAAGAGGAACCAGATTTTCCTGCGCTTCTCGAACGTCTCTCTTTTTCTTCCTTACCAAAGAAAAGCGGGTAATACTTCAAGGCTTCCACATCTTTAGTCCGCCCAAGGAACATATTACCGAAGTTCGCTTCTACTGAAGAACGGTCAAGTTTTCCGTACAGATTTTCCAGTTTCGCACCGGATTGTGTAAGAAGAACAAAAGCAGCTTTATATTCACGCAAGACTGATGGTAAGGTCTCAAAATTTTTAATCTTAACGGTTGTCATCTCGTCCAGGAAATAGACAAACGGAACTTTGTTCTGCATTGTGAATTGGCGCGATGATATACTCAAAAGCATAGATATAACCGGAGAATACACAGAGTTCTTCGAAAAGTTATTGCTGACAGCAAACATCTTCGGGTGCTCCGGATCAATCAGATTAAAATCAAAATCATTGCCGGAAAGCACCCATGCAATATTCTCATCTGTGGCCATTGTCGCAATTTGATTTGACAAAGTGGAGATATACGAAGCCTGTGTTTTTTCTGAGCCTTTAGCCTTCAAAAATGCTCCTGCCATCATTTCAGATATAGTATTTTGTTCCAGGAATCTGGTAAGACTATCCTGAGAAGAATTCATTATAAGAGTAAGAATATGGGGGATTGTACAATACTCTTTAAACTCATCATACAATCTATATGCTACTCCTCTAAGAATACCCAATCCTCCAGCAAACCATTCATCCTGCTTTGCATCCTTCGCCTGCATAGATAACAGCATATCTTCCATGAGCTGCATCAATACAGTTTTATCCGACACATTTTTTAGTGGATTGAATCTGTATGAGCGACTTAAATTATCAAAATTGATATAATAGAACTCACCTTTATAATCATATTTCTTCATCAAATTATATGCAGTCCGGGTATAATCTATATCCTTGAAGTCATAGATAAATCCGGCAAAACCCAACCTAATATATTCCTGCAAAAGCCACTTTCCTATTGACTTTGTCTTACCACTTCCGGCACCTCCATATACAAGGAAATTGGCATAATAATAGTAAAATCGAAGTTGTCTGCCTCTTACACCGGACAGCACCGGTAAGCATATAGCTTTATCACTACTTCCATTCCGAGAATTACTGGGTTTTAAATCTTTCGATGTAAACAATAAAAATACAATACAAGCCAGAATAACTGGATAGAGATAAACTACCCCTATCAAGTTACAGACAATCACCTCCAGTAGCACAAGAACCACAAATAAGGCAATATTATACCATACTTTATCAAATAGTTTAATTGAACCAATTAGAAAGCTCACACAAAATAGTGCAGCATAATAGAACCAATGTTCCTGAATCATGTCAAAACTTATCATATCGTCCTCCCAGTTGTTACCATATTTAATGCCAGCATCTTCATTTCATTTAAAAATGCCATTTTGGGATTTACGATGAAACGGTAAATCCTAAGTGTATTATTCAAAACTTTTCTTTCATTCCTCAGTTCCCCCTGCAGTAATTGTTGCTTCAGTTCACGCATAGCAATGGCCTGCATCTGCTGCCGCTGTTTCCATTCTTCATAATCTTTCTTATTATGCACATAGTACGGAAGATAATTATAATCATCCGCAAACCTGGTAGCACATCTTTCTGCCCATTCGGAACGGTCAAATCCTACCACTACTTCCTTTCCATCAAGCAGCTGTCTATTACCTCTGCTCTTGGTTAATGGAGACAATGAAACTGTCTGAGATTTATCCATCCGCGATACTATAATGTGAATATGTAACTGCAAGCCTGGCTTCTTATCGCCACATTTTGCAGTACCATTTTTTACCTCTTCTGCATCTCCTTTATAATGCCTTTCGGTCTCTACACGACCATACCAGACAAGGTCATTTCCACCATTAATTTTGTCTCTATAAAAGTTACGGGCATATTCATCCATACAATGACGAGCATAATTTTTAAGCTCGCAAATAACATTCTCTTGCTCGTCTTTGGATAGTTCCGAAAACTCGTTAACATTGGTTTTACCAGTTACTTTATTGATAACGTGCATTAACTCCCTTTGACTTGGATTAACTGACAACATATAGAACTTATCATCTTTTCTTTTTAATGTTCTATGATTGTTGTCTATTGAATGTAATACTTCATTACCAGATACAAAATCCAAGTTCTGCGAAAAAAAAGTATCAAAATAAGGTCTTTCGTCGTTACTCTCTTTAGACAAATATTCAACAAGCTGAAGGCAGGAACCTTTGTTGTCGGATACACCAGGCGTATTGACTGGACGATGAACACTACAATACATAATCCGATTTTATTTTATCTAAGAACTTCTCAAAGTAAGATTCAGGAACCAGTAAATCATTTCCAAATGTGGCCTTCCGGAACTGGCTTTTATCGCAAAATAAATTAATCAAATTAATTAATGAATCCAGCTTTCTTTTATAAACATCTGGGGATTCTCCAGACTCCTTATAACGCTGAAGTTCTTCCTTCAGGGATTTGTTTTCATTGGCTAAACGAACAAGCTGATCATTATTCATACTCATATTTCCAGAGCTAAAAGAGTTGTCAAGTAGCGGACGAAAAATGTCCTTCTCCTGACATTTTACGATTTTAATCAAGTCTTCAATTCTCTTCTCTAACCTCGCTGTTGGATTCTTAATTTTCAATTTCGGGGACGTACAAGTCACCTCAAAATAATCCAGCATTTCGCTTATATAAGCATTATAACTCATATCCTTTTTAACCTCGTCAAGTCTAAATTTAGTTCTTGTTGAAATTCTTATATGTCTATCAAGATATTCTTCCATGTTAACTTATAATTAATTGGAACAAAGATAATAAAATAAGTTTTTGACTACAATGTTAACAATGTATTTTTTTGCTTTTTATATCAATCTGTATATCAGTTATTTATAAATCATGTTAACTCTATGTTAACTTCTTAATATACTGATTATTGATAACTTATAACATACATGTTTACATTTGTAAACTTGTATGTTAACTTAGAATTTCATATTTATCTGTTAATTAGCGCTTTGCGTTAATAATGTTCTCGCTTTGCGGGAACACCTCTTGCTCTTCCTTATCAGTCATCACTAAAGGTCATAAGACCTTTAGCCTTTAGCTGGCGCTATCCACCTCTCCAATTAGGGAGAAAAAAAAGAAATCCTGGGAGAAAATAATAATCGTGTAAATCGAAAAAATCTCCAATAGTTTGGGGATTCGGGAAAGGATATTGAATCACTCATTTGTTTTTAAATCCAAAGAAAAATACAAAAAGCAGAATCATAATTCATACCTCATAATAATTCCTAACCATGAGGTTTTCCAGCTGTATACTTTTCCGAGTTCCCAGCATTCTAAAGAGCATGTAGGGCTTTAGATAATTCAATATATTATACTATCCAAATCATAATTAGAAAGCAGGATAAACATAAACAAACGTATAGGGAAGAAAAAGTATATCTTAAGTGTTGGATGAGTTTTAAACTATAGGTTAGGGTGGTTTATCTATTCTTTTATCTATCCCACTTCATATAATATGAATTTGGTTAAGTTAGGTTAGACATAAGTTGCTTAATGAATATTGCCAAACAACAGTACTTCAGCTTCTCTGTTATGTACTACTATTCTTGAATGTTGACCGCTTAACAATAAAAGAACAATTAAAATTTCAGACTTTAGTTATAGTCAATTTTAATATGAGTAATATATTAAGTACATTTACAATCATGAACTATAAGATATACACCATTGTATTTTTAGATTGTTAATTATTGTTTCGTAGATATTTTTTTTGCACTTTATTTGGCGCATAATAAAAAAGAGCTATATTTGCAGCATGAAAGAAAAAAGAGAACGTAATATAGGCAATTTATTTGTTTCCATCCGCAAAATGATGGGGCTAAGTCAAATGGAAGTGGCAGAGAAAAGTCATGTCACAAGACAAAATATCTCAAGAATCGAGTTAGGAAGATATAGTCCTGGCGTCGATGTAATACAACGCATAGAAGATGCATTAGGAATTGAAAGAATTTACATAACTAAAAACAATATTATTATGGCAGAATCAGTTTCTTTTATTTTAGGAGCAACAGATGTACAAGAGCTTTATAAAGTCGCAAAAGTTTTACCATGCTTCCGCTTAGTTGAACTATCGAAAGACAAGAACTTTGTTTCAGCAATATGGAATGATGAATACGAGATGGATTATGAAGAACCTGAAATGGAACTTGACAGCATACTTACTAATTTGAATTGGTGCTGTGGTGATCCTGAAGAATATCCGTTGGGTTCCAAATGCTGGTGGTTTGTCGAGGGATTAGAACCATAAAAGATGAAAAAAAGGTTCGAAATATACCTTGATACTGAAGAACTACAGTTAATCGAACAATTAAAACATGATACCGGACATAAAAAGCCTGGAATGGCAATTGCTGCTGCAATATACAGCTATTTCCGGTATCAGGATACTATTAAGCGATTAATTGCAGAAAACACCCAGCTTAAAAATAAATTGAGTAAATATGAGTAATACAACATTTCAAGAATTGAAGAACCATGTCCGTATAAGTGACGTAGCTGAACATATCGGTTATCGTCTTAATACTGCTGCAGGTAAAAAATACCTTGAATACCGTCTGTTTAACGGCGGCACAAAGATAGATGAAATCGTAATATATACGACTTCTTACTCACAAACATTCTTCAGCCGGAACGGATACGGAGACAAGGGTGATGTTGTAAACTTCATATTAAACCGTCTCCACCTTTTTTCGGGTTATCAAGGTATCGGATATGATGCGGTTGCCGATATTCTATGCAAGCTATCAGGTAAACAGCCTAAACATGAAAACTACGTAGTTTCGCACAATGAAGTAAAGTTTTCTCTTGATGATTACGATATTACTTGCAACCAAAAAGTGATATATGCATACCTCGGCAAAATCAGGATGATTGATGCCAATACTATATCGGCATTTATTCACAACGGGTCTGTATGTACAGTTTCTCGGAAACCGAAAAATTATGCAAATGTAGCCTTCCCTTATCGTGTTCTTGCTTCTCCGGAAGAAGTCGTAAACTTCGAACTACGCAATTATAATCCATATAAAAAAGAAGGATATAAAGGATTCTGCTCTGGAGGAAACAAGTCTACCGCATGTTGGATAGCTTCCTTTGCTCCTACATGGGCTGATGTGAAATTTCTCTATATAGGAGAAAGCGCACTGGACATGATGGCGCTCTACCAGCTGCTTCCGGAACGCATGAGAACAAATGCCGCATTTATTTCGCTGGGCGGAAACATGGGATACGGCCAGATAAAGGATGTCCGGAAACTGTTCTCCAATGCAGCTATCTATCTGGCATTCGACAATGACCTGCAGGGACAGCTGTACGACATAGAAGCTGCATATTTCCTGATCACGGGAAAAGAACCCAAAATATTCAGGAATGCATCCGGTCAAGTCGTGGTTAAGCTGGACAACCAGGAACTTGTTATGAGTGAATCTGATTTCAACTCCAAACTATTCCTGCACACTCATGGAATCGAAGCCGACTGGCTTCGCATTATCAAGGCCAAAGGTGCGAAAGATTTTAATGACATGCTAAAAAAACATTGACATGAAAATTCTGACATTCATCATCAAAACGCTTATCTTATTGACAATAGGACTGATGTTCAAATGCATAAGAGATTTTTCCCGATAGCTCGGATGATACTATATGTGAGCTACCCACGCCTGAAGGCATGAGTAAACAGGCCAATAGGGAGAAGAAAGTATGAGAACGTTTTCATCACCTGCCTAAAGACAGGGGAATTCACGCTTTAATCTTAAAGGGATAGGATAGGGGTTACCCCCCATCCCTTTAAGCAGAAACTCGACTTTGTATCAAAGATAAATTATTCTCAACAAGTTGAATAATTCGATTATGATATTGAGTAATTTTATTGCATACGCCACTACACTGAACAACCTTCATTTGTGAGATTGATACCTCTACAGTCTCAATACGTTTACCATCTATCGTTGCGGAGAAGACAAGAGAATCTTCTCTAGTGTAATAATGACCAACACAATGATGCATCACCTTTCCTTCTAAAATCATATCCTTAACACTTTCGATAAGCTTTATATGAATAAGTCCATCGCTAAATGCCAAGCCTAAAAATTTACGTTTACTTTCCTTATAGCGAAGCTCTTTTAATTGAAAATCGGGTGAGTCCATTTCCTCTTCAACTTCCTTCTTTATCGCCTTTTGTACTGCCTTATCATGCGCCTTTTTCAAGTCCAGTGGACAAACATATTTCGCATTACGAATATCCTTGCCTAAATTTTTCAACATATCAATATAATCACACCAAATGTTGGCATCTTTAACAAGATAATGATTCCTGAAGCAGATTTTAATTGATGGCCAATAATCATCAATATTACAACAACCTATCAAGAATTTATGCAACAAACTTTTTTGATTCATCTTTAATAAAGTTTCTATCTTACTATTACGTAATAACCCTACAATAAGGTTAAATGAAAAATGACGATATAAACTCCTTTTTAGTCCTCTTCTTCTTAGTTCCGGTATGATTGACATATAGGGGCATACCGTACCTGAATATACCCTGTCATAAATCGCATTCCATTGGCGCAATATCAATGCGGTACGAAATAACCAAAGGTCAAAGTACATTGTATTAAAAGTCTGTCGTAACCTTGCGAAATTCACATACGTACCGTCTGCTGCAATCCATCTCTGCATGACTTCAGCCCAATCATAGACTGCTGGACTACCTACTTTCATTGTGCATCTGACAACAACGCTTCTCATAACCTGATAACCTTCACAAGCTGTCATAACCGTAAAATATGCTGTCTCATTATATACTTTTTTTAAACCTTCGTGTACAAGTAATCGGGTTCCACAATGAGGACATTTCACATAATTCTTCTTCGTGTCTGATTGCCATTGATGACCACATTTAGTGCAGGTATATTTCTGTTTATTGTATCGTGCCACATACTGGATACTATTATCTAATCCCCATTGCAATTGTCTATCGGTCAGTGAGGGTAAATTAGCACTTGCGCTAACTACGTTTTTCTCGAATTCATTCTGCGGTTTCATATTGACTTTTAAATAAAGATGGTTGAACTTGAATTTCCTTTTTCACAGCTGGCTTTTTTCGGCTCTGTAACTTATGGAGTTCTTCTTCCTGATACTGCCGGATAGCTTTCTGACGCGCTTCTTCTTTTTCTTCCTCTGTTAATTCTATTATTTGGTTACACACAATCCTGACATGATTACCAATTTTCGCATCAACTTTCACATCTTTCAAATAATAACGGACTGCTAAGCCGTAAACTTCATCATCTGTTGCACCTACGACATTATTTTGTGCCATCTTTCCCATTTCACTGATTATATATGCACAACATTCTTCAATTTTTTTTCCTTCATCAAAATACTTCACAGCAAATTCTGCATCCAATTCTGCCAACTGCTCTAAATAGGATTTGATTACCACCTGAAAATTTTTCGTTTCCATACATCTATACATTAACAAGTTAAACATCAGCCGCAGGT
>OGNN01000395.1_pt1 | contig 31091 bp, 30 predicted proteins | sample 1573461 | NCBI WGS metagenome assembly OGNN01 (sample SAMEA2581998, study PRJEB24529) | metagenome | biome: Human gut stool | place: China | collected 2011
GGTGATGAGCAAGCTCTTCATCTGACCACTGGCAGTTGATCATGAATACTCCGCCTGGTTTTACGTCCTGAACCATCTTGAATCCTTTTGTTACATAAGATGGGTTATGACATGCAACGAAGTCTGCCTGGTTGATGTAGTATGGGCTTCTGATTGGTTTGTCACCAAATCTCAAGTGAGAAATTGTAACACCACCAGTCTTCTTAGAGTCATACTGGAAGTAAGCCTGGATATATTTGTCTGTATGGTCACCGATGATCTTTGTAGAGTTCTTGTTAGCACCTACAGTACCGTCACCACCAAGTCCCCAGAACTTGCACTCTACAGTTCCTTCAGCAGCTGTGATAGGAGCTGGTTTTACTTCTGGTAAGCTTAAGTTTGTAACGTCATCAACGATACCGATTGTGAAACGTGCTTTTGGAGCATCTTTCTCTAATTCTTTGTATACAGCGAATAAGCTTGAAGGTGGTGTATCTTTAGAACCTAATCCGTAACGTCCGCCTGTTAATACGATTGTATCAAGACCTGCCTCACGAAGAGTTGTTGCTACGTCTAAGTATAATGGATCACCAAGCGCTCCTGGCTCTTTTGTTCTGTCAAGTACTGCAACTTTCTTAACTGTCTTTGGAAGAACTTTTAAGAATGCTTCAGATACCCATGGACGGTATAAACGAACTTTAACTAATCCGACTTTCTCGCCCTTAGCTGTTAAGTAGTCGATTACTTCTTCTGCTACGTCATTTACAGAACCCATAGCTACGATAACGCGCTCTGCATCTTCTGCTCCGTAGTAGTTGAATAAGTCATAGTTTGTTCCTAATTTCTCGTTAACCTTAGCCATGTATTTTTCTACGATAGCTGGTAATTCATTGTAAGCTGTGTTACAAGCTTCACGATGCTGGAAGAAAACGTCTCCGTTCTCATGAGATCCACGCATAGCTGGATGCTCTGGATTTAATGCATGTGCACGGAATGCAGCTACTGCGTCCATATTGCACATTTCTTTCAGATCTGCATAATCCCATTTCTCGATTTTCTGAATTTCGTGGGATGTACGGAATCCATCGAAGAAGTTGATGAATGGAACTTTTCCTTCGATTGTTGCTAAATGAGCAACCGGGCTTAAGTCCATAACTTCCTGTGGGTTTGTCTCACATAACATAGCGAAACCTGTCTGACGACAAGCATATACGTCACTGTGATCACCGAAAATATTTAAAGACTGTGTTGCAACGGTACGTGCAGAAACATCAAATACACATGGGAGCTGCTCACCAGCGATTTTGTACATGTTAGGGATCATTAATAAAAGACCCTGGGATGCTGTAAATGTTGTTGTTAATGCACCTGCAGCAAGGGAACCGTGAACTGCACCTGCAGCACCTGCTTCGGATTCCATTTCTACTACTTTGACCTGATTGCCAAAGATATTTTCCTGTCCTGCTGCTGACCACTGATCGACAGTATCTGCCATAGGGCTGGATGGTGTAATTGGGTAAATAGCTGCAACATCTGTAAACGCATAAGCTACATGAGCTGCTGCTGTATTACCGTCCATTGACTGTTTTGCTCTGGACATTACTTATTCCTCCTTAAAAATATAAAAAATTGATAGAATGTCTTTGCTAACCCGGGGGCACACTGCTATCCCCCGCCAGCTTTCGACTTAATTCACATTTTAGCATTTAATTTGTCCGTTGTAAAGAATTCAGACTGTACAAAACAAAGTACAAAGCTATAAACAAATGTCATATATAATCCTCAAAAAACAGGAGTTTATAAATATTTTCTTTCAAATTCATCTGCCGGGATCGGCCGGTCAAACAGATACCCCTGCCCATATTCAAACCCATGGCTTTCCAAGAACTGACGCTGTTCTTCCGTCTCAATTCCCTCCACAACGATTTCTTCTTTGGCTGCACGGATAAATTTTCCCATCTGGGATACAAATTCCCCCTTGTTGTCCACCATCACTTTGTCAGTAAAACTTTTATCTATCTTGACAACATTCGCCGGTATTTCATAAAGGACACTCAAAGACGAATACCCCGTGCCAAAGTCATCAATGGCAATGCGGAATCCCATCTGTGCCAATTCGATCATGCAGTGCTTCAGGTCTTCGAGTTTTTCTGTCATGACACTCTCGGTAACTTCCACTTCAATATAGGAAGGATCAATGTCATACTTGTCCATTGTCTCATGCATCCGCTGCAAAAATGCCTCGCCACCGTTTTCAAAGTGTTTTCTCGAAAAATTAGTTGAGATCGTAAACAGGCTTTTTCCGGATTTCTTCCACTTTGTCATATATTTCAGCAGCTGCTCTAATATAAAGAAATCAAGGTCTTTGATATATCCCATCAATTCCAGTGCCGGCACAAAGCGGTTTGGCTGTAAGTATCCGTCCTCTCCGAAATGCCATCTTGCAAGTGCCTCTGCCCCATAAATCGTATTCTCTTTCAGCCGGAACTTTGGCTGTAAAAACATTTCAAACTCCCCACGCTGGATCGCAGCATGAAACCGTGTTGCGATCAGCACCTGTTCGTCACGTGTCTGACGCATTTTTTCTATATAGACAACACCGGATGTGATATTGTGTTCTTTTGCATATTTTCTTGCAAGATTTGCGCTCTCCAGTATCGTCTCAAACGAACTCTTTCCTGACAGGAAGCAGATTCCTGCCGAAAGCTTCATTCCTCCAGCGGGATAACGTTCCTGCAGCTTTGCCTCAAACTCTTCATTTCCTTCCTTAACGCGCCTCCGGATCTCCTGCTGGCTCTTTCCCCTGGACAATACAAGGAAATAATCCGAGTACATACGGCATGCTGCCATTACTTTTTTGCGTTCCAGCAGCCGGGAAAATTCTTTCAGGATACTGTCTCCCATCTCTGCGCCGAAATTTTCGTTGACATAAGAAAAGTTATTGACATCCACCATGGTCAGTGCATAAGTATTCTCCTGTGGATTTTCCTCTGCCTCCAGAAGCTGTACCAGTTTTGTCCTGAAAGCTTCCATATTATATAAGCCCGTCAGCCGGTCTCTGTTTTTTAATTTATGGATTGCCTGCTGATCTTCCTGCATTTTCTCACGCAGCGTCACAAATACGGCAACCACTCTGCTCAGTTCGCAGATAGTTCCAATCTCCTCTGTGCGCCACTGCTTGCCCTGTTCAACCGAGCCAACATCGATGCATCCGGTTTTTCCATTCGAATACTCAAACTTTACTGCAGCGATTGACTGGATCGGGATGGCATTTCCTGACCATTCCAGCCACTCTTTCTTCCGTTTTTCCTGCCACTTTGGAGTTGTCTGTACAAATTCTCCCACCTCAGCCTTCATCAGTTTCGGCCAGGTAATCGGAAGTATATTCTTCTCATAAATCTGTCCCATGTCACTCCAGCAGTTGGTAAGTAACATATTCTTTCCATCGGGTGCATATTCAAAAACAGATACCATATTCATCTGATATTTTCTGCCAATCTGTTCTAAGAGCACATTCAGGGAACCATTGATATCCCTTGCATGTGACAACAGGCTGAACGCTGTATTTAAAAATTCTTTGTCCGCCACCAGATTTCTACGGTTTTCCTTTTCTTCCGTGCGGTACTTTCCTTCACAGTCACCTTCCTCGGTCTCTCCTGCAAAGCCATAATGATTTTTCCCATTTTTCTTAATGTGATACATGGCATGATCTGCCCGTTCAAACAACGTACTGTAATCATACCCGTCTTTTCCTGTCACAGCCATACCGACACTCAATGTCACAACAATGACTGCTCCATCCCCGGAAAGCGTTTTCTGCACGTTTGTACACAGCTGTTCCGCTTTCGCCTCCGCCTCTTGCAAAGAAGTGTCCTTCACAAAGACCATAAATTCATCCCCACCGACACGTCCGACAACCGCTTCATCCGTAAACTGTTCGCGTATCAGTGTTGCAATATCCGATATCACCATGTCTCCAACAGTATGTCCGAATGTGTCATTGATCTTCTTAAAGTCGTCAATATCAATGACGTAGAGTACATGCGTTCCCTGTGTTGATTTTTCAAGAAACGCATCTACGATTTCTCCAGAGGCTGTCTTATTGTAAATCCTTGTCAACGGATCTAACTGCACTTCCCGCAGAAGTTTCTCCCGGACTGCCCGCTCTGTGCTGATATCATAACTTCTTCCTATGATGTGGCTGATCTTTCCATCATAATCTGCGATACTCTGATAATAGGTTCTGAAATAAGCATATTTTCCAGATTCTTTTCCCCCCTGCCGCAGACGGTATTCCGCAGTTCCTTTCATCTCCCGTTGAAGCGCCGTCTCAAACATCTTCTGAAATCTTTCCCTGTCATCCGGGTGTATGGCTCCATAAAGTTCTTCTGTCCCGGCATATTTCACACTTTTATCCTCTGCGAATTTCAGATAACATTCCGGTATCTCAAATTGCTGTTTTTTCACATCATAATCAAGGACAATATCATTGGAGACCTCTTCCAGCATGCGATAGCGCTCGTTCACAAGCATGATCTCATTTTCCATCTTCTTGCGCTCTGTAATGTCCCAGCAGGATACAAGATAGTATGGCACTGCACTCCGGTATGTGTAAATCTGAAACTGAAACATTGCCCAGATCACGTTCTGATCTGCTGTAACGATTCTCGCCTCAAATTCATCCGATGTTTTCCCTCTGCGGCAGACCTCCGCCGCATCCTCAAACATCATGTAATCTTCCATATGGATCAACTGCGCCATGCTCATTTTTTCCATGCTGAAGTCCGCCAATTCGTATCCGCTCATCCTGCAAAATTCATGGTTTGCGATGTCAATCGTCAGCTCATTTCCCCCTTTTACCGTGATCAGTCCTACCGGAAGTTCATATATAATATTTTTCAAATCTTTGCGCTCACGCTCCGACTGCCTGAGCTGATCTTCATAATCTATTTCTTCCCTATTAAATTCTGCCATCCCCAACTTCTCCTTTTACAAAACCCCGATTAGAATAATTATAACAAATTTTTACATAACAAGAAAGATTTTCTCTTGTTTTTTCCTTATATTTTCTTGGCATAGATTTTTCTTGAAAAAACAACGGTTTTATGTATAATAAAAATGATGCGTTTAAACCAAGAAATATGTAAAATAGAGGTATTACAATGATACAAGCAAACAATGTAACGTTACGTGTAGGCAAAAAAGCCTTATTCGAAGATGTAAATATCAAATTCACTGAAGGAAACTGTTATGGTCTGATCGGTGCCAACGGCGCCGGAAAATCCACATTTTTAAAAATTTTATCCGGTCAGTTAGAACCGACAAACGGTGATGTTGTCATCACTCCGGGACAGCGTCTCTCATTTTTACAGCAGGATCACTTTAAATATGATGCTTTTACCGTTCTTGATACCGTTATCATGGGTAACCAGAGACTTTATGATATTATGAAGGAAAAAGACGCCATCTACATGAAAGAAGATTTTTCCGATGAAGATGGTATCCGTGCCAGCGAATTAGAAGGCGAATTTGCTGAGATGGATGGCTGGAATGCGGAATCCGATGCCGCAACATTATTAAATGGTCTTGGAATTTCTACCGATTACCATTACTCTATGATGGCAGAGCTTCCTGGTGCCTTAAAGGTCAAAGTTTTACTTGCACAGGCATTGTTCGGAAATCCGGATATTCTTCTTTTAGATGAGCCTACCAACCACTTAGACTTAGATGCGATCTCCTGGTTAGAAGAATTCCTCATCAATTTTGAAAATACGGTGATCGTTGTTTCCCATGACCGTTACTTCTTAAATAAAGTATGTACCAATATTGCAGATATCGATTATGGCAAGATCCAGCTTTATGCCGGAAACTACGACTTCTGGTATGAATCCAGCCAGTTACTTGTAAAACAGATGAAAGAAGCCAACAAGAAGAAGGAAGAAAAGATTAAAGAGTTACAGGAATTTATTTCACGTTTCTCTGCAAACGCTTCCAAATCCAAACAGGCGACTTCCAGAAAACGTGCTCTTGAAAAGATCCAGCTTGATGAGATCCGTCCATCCAGCCGTAAATACCCTTACATTGACTTCCGTCCAAGCCGTGAGATTGGAAATGAAGTTCTTACTGTAGAAGGCATCACCAAGACGATTGATGGTGTCAAGGTATTAGACAATGTATCTTTCATCGTAGGTCATGAAGATAAAATCGCTTTTGTCGGTGGAAATGAGCTTGCAAAAACAACTTTATTCAAGATCATCTCCGGTGAAATGGAACCTGATTCCGGCTCTTATAAATGGGGCGTGACAACAAGCCAGTCCTATTTCCCGAAGGACAACACAGCAATCTTTGATACCGATCTTCTGATCGTAGACTGGCTGACACAGTATTCTGAGATCAAAGATGCTACTTATGTTCGTGGTTTCCTTGGACGTATGCTTTTTGCCGGTGAAGACGGAACTAAGAAAATGCGTGTTCTTTCCGGTGGTGAGAAAGTCCGCGTGCTTCTCTCCCGCATGATGATCCAGGCAAGTAATGTTCTGATCCTTGACGAACCGACCGACCACCTTGACATGGAATCTATCACAGCATTAAATAATGGTCTGATCAAGTTCCCGGGTGTTATTCTCTTTGCATCCCGTGACCATCAGGTTGTACAGACAACTGCAAACCGTATCATCGAGTTCTTACCGGATGGAACCTTTGTTGATAAAGTATCCTCCTATGATGAATACCTTGAAAATGATGAGATGGCTCGTAAACGTCAGGTTTACAGCATGTCTGATGATGATGCTTCTGATAACTAAAAGAAGAATGATTTATTTTCAAATTATAAGCTTTTCATTTTGCCGATGTGCCTTACTGGTGCATCGGCAATTTTTTATCGGAACCGCAGGTTATCCCACTCTGATCTGACCTGATCCTTCTCATCTTTCTCAGGCGGATCAGAGACTACCCAGACTTTCTTACCGAGAAATCCAAAACCGAGTTTATAGATGTGATCGGCAGGGATGCCGTAAGCAAGAAGATCCGCTTCATAGTTTCTGGTCCGGATCTGTTTCAGGGCATTCTCCGCAGTTTCCTGAACAGTCTTTTCTCTGTGTTCATTTAAAACTTTAAATTCAAGGATATAGGCATCTTTTGTTTTGTCGAAAGGATAGATTGCAATGTCATAACGTCCATCCCCGCTCTCCCGGTTGGATACAATGCGGTATTCTTTGCGCATGGATACGATCAGTCCTAAAACAAGACCATGATAGAAATTCTCCGGGGCATGCTTTCCTTTATTCTTTGCGGTATCAAAATAACTCATGGAATACTCGGCGATATCTTCCATCACACCGATCATATCCCAGGTTCTATGCCTTATCAGTGCCCTTGTAAAATTCTCATATGCAATATTGCCATTCGAAAACATGGCAACGATCTGTGTCCGGAACATTGACATAACCTCTTTGTTGGTCACGGAAACATCACACTCTGTCCATTCGTTATCTTTCACCACGTTCTCTGCCTTGATATATCCGACTGCAAGGAGAAGTGACCACAGACTATTCTCGTCTCCGTCAAGATACTGGAATGTAATATTCTCGTTGATCATCTTGTGTATTGGTTTTCCTGTCATTAACTGTTCAATCTCGTACTTTTTATCATATGGATGTCTGCAGATAATATCCCCGATCAGTTTGTTGCTGCTGGTAAGGATCCAATAAGATCTCAACTGCCGATCATGCATATAGTTCACGATAGACCACGGATTATAAATATCTTTCTGATGACCGATAATGAATCCATCGTACATTTCCTTCACTTTTTTCATATCATCTATATTCTGGCACTTTAATGCATCCATCACCTCCTGCTCAGTGAATCCACAGCAGTCCGTGTAGATATCATCTGTCACAGTGGCAACCAACAGATTGTTCAGGTCATAAAAAAGTGAATTCTTCGACACTTTCGTCACTCCGGTGATAATGGCTCTGCCAAGATAGTCGTTTTCTTTCAGTGTATTATGGAATAACTGGCGGCAGGTCGTGATCATCTCATCCCAGTAACCATCCGTGTATGCTTCGATCAAAGGTGTGTCATACTCGTCAATAAGTACGATTGGATTTACCCCAAAATGCTTATAGAGTAATTTACATAAATTCCTTATTGCATCCTCTATATAACATGTTTCATGATAAACAAGTCCCCATCGTGTTTTTTCGAATAACTCTTTGTCTTTATCTGTAAGTTTTGGACTATCCAGTAAATATTCATGATGCCCATACATTGTTCCTAATTGCCCCATCATTCCCCGGATAGACTGCTTATAATCAATTCCCTTGCAGCCTCCGAAGCTTGTGGAGATTACCGGGATACTTCCGAACATACTACGGCTTCTTTCATCCTGCCATACCCGCAGCTTATCGAAATATTCCGGATGATCAGCATATCTTGGATCAAAAAACATTCTTATCGTACTGAGCAGTGTTGTTTTACCGAATCTTCTCGGTCTGGTGATCAATGTGATCTTCGTTCCTTCCCTGATCCACTCGGAGATAAAATGCGTCTTATCGACATAAAACTGCTGTCCACAGGTAAAGTCTTCAAAATCCTGATACCCGATCACCACCTGGGCAGAGAGATATGGATTGTGCTTAAGAATGTCCTTCAGTCCCTCCACATAAGCCGTCAGATGCCTTTTCTCTTCCTGCAGCTTTGTGCGCTCCTCAAATTCCACAAGTACCTTCTCCCGCTCGGACACTTTCACATAATAGCTCACTGATTTTCCGTCAATCGTCCGCTGGATATACGGCTGTTCTTTGCCATTGATCTTCTTATAGGTCAGGGTTCCTTTTGGAAGTTCTTCCAGTCTCCGGTCGATCTCTTCAATTCGTTTCGTTGGATTTGTGGACATAACGCACTCCCTTCTGTATATAAAAGTGGTTATCATTGGTTATATACACATCATATAACCAATGGTAACCACTTGTCAATCTTCTTTTAATATTTTCCGAAGCATCGGCTCCTCGTCCAACTGCACATTTTCGAATTTTTTGTAAAATCTGTCGGCATTCTCGTTGGTAGCACGGATCAGATAATATTGATGGATTTCATGCTTTTCGCAGTCTTTTTCAAACTCTGCAAACAGCTTCCGGGCAACGCCACTATGCCGGTATTCGGGTAAAACATATACCCAATTCACATACGCCATGCGATATCCATCCTGTATACACCCATAAAAATGATACTCAATTCTTCCTACCACCTGATTATTTTCCATCGCAAGAATTGATGTAGACTTTTCATAAAATGAATCCCGAAGCCTTGTCCTGATTCCTTCCTCATCTATCTCTTCCACCGTCATCATATCCGGCTCCTGCTGCATCGCAAGCTTTAAATAGTCAATATACTGCTCTACATTCTGTTCATTTAATCTTTCAAAATACATTTTCTTCCTTACTTTCTAATACCTGTAAATATGGTTCTCCAAAACATACGTTTCACCTGTTCTTGGATCTGTCTTTTCTTCTGACAGTGAATCGAATACAAATCCACATGACAGCTGTAACACTCTGGACGCAGCATTGCCCGTCCGGTTGCAGGCATGGAATTCTTTTGCTCCCAGTTTTCCTGCCTCCTCAAGAAGTGCCGTAAGTATCTGTCTCCCGTAACCTTTTCGCACAAATTCCGGTCCAAGTGCAATACCTGTCTCTTCATAAATGCCCCGTTCCAGTTCGCGCATGCCTGCAAAACCGATTGCTTCACCCGTTTTCTTTAAATACACAAATAACGCATACTTATTCTCCGGTTTTTCTTCAAATGCAATCGTGCGCTTCATTCGATCTTTTGCATCTTCGTCTGTCTCTGTCGGCTGCCAGAGCATATACTTTGCGCTCTCCTTGTGTCTCCACAGGTTATAATAAATTGTCTTCCAGTCCTCAAATTCTGCTTTCTTTAAAATAAGATCTTTTGTTTCTAATTTTACGTCAAAGTAATCTGTTACCATTTTTTCTCTTATACCTCCTCTCTCATTATTTTTCTATGCATTGGTTTCTCGTCCAACTGCACATTTTCTTCCACCCTTATCAACTTTGCAATATACTCTGTCGTGCCTTCTTCCAATTCTTTTTCTCCATTTTCCATAAATCCGTGACGATGATAAAATGCAATCGCTCTCGTATTTTTCTCCAACGCCCACAAATGATCAACATCAAAAGTTGAAATTGCATGCTCTATTAATTTCTTTCCAATTCCACCACTTTGAAAGCATGGATCGACATACAATTTACGGATTTCTGTTCCATGGATTTCCATAAATCCTTTCACAATTCCACATTCATCGGCGACATACAGATTTTCCAGAACTTCCCCTTTTCCGAAATAATGATCTATCATGGATACAACCTGCAATTCTCCAAATGAATACTCTTCCTGCTTAAAAATTGGGAAATAATTGATTCTGTTATTAAATACAAAAATTTCTGCGATGCGCGACAAATCTTCTTCTGTTGCTTTTCTGATCATCTTTGGATACCCCTGTCATTTTCCTTTTTCTGCAATCACTATAATACACTTTCTACCAAAACAGAACCGATTGCCGTCTGCACTATAGCTATCCAACCTCAAACACCACAATCCGCTCTCTTTTATTTTCCCCCGGAAACAAATCTCTGCAATCAATCTCATCAGAAAAGACAAGTTCGTCTACAGTCATTAAATAAGAAATATATTCATCCGAAGGATAATAAAAGAATAAAAACAAGTCCCTCGGATTCTCATAGTAGGATTCCAGCACACGTGCTAAAACTTTCTTTAATATCTCGATTGAAAATGGATTGAAAAAGTAGACCCGGTCTACGCTAGCCGGAACCGAAAACTGCACAGCATCTGCAAACACAAACTCTGTCCGGCCTGCCGCAGCCCCTTGTTCCTTATTTTCTACCGCTTTCTCATAAATCCGCTCGTTATATTCCACACCAATCGTGTGACATCGTGTCTGATAGGAAAGGAAAAAATCGACTCTGCCCTTGCCACAGCCGTAATCTAAAAGTGTATTCCCTTTGCGAAGCAGCCCGGAATTCGCAAGCCGCTCTAACACCTTATATGGCGTTGGTTCATAGGGATATCTGTATTGATCTGAATCAGAATCATCACGTCCGGTTGTGTGTATCTGCAGTAATTTATCCCATTTCTGTTCTTCATCGTTTTCCTGTGATTTTTTCATGTTCGCTTTCTTATTCTTTCTTACAAAAACAGTTTTCTTCAACTAACTGTTTATAAGTATAGCATAAACTCACTTTTATTACTACACACCCATCTGATAATGACGATTCTGACTATTATATCATTCTTATAGAACCGGAAACTTTTTTATAAAGCAAATAGCTTTTCAACATCTAATAGTGAATCAGCTACCATTTCTGCTGCTTTTGCGACCTCTTTTTCCGGATAATTAATATCTGGAACAATAATGTATGGTATCCCTGCCGCTTTCGCCGCTTTTGCACCAGGTACAGAATCCTCAAGAACCAGGCATCTTTCCGGTGGAATCTGAACTTTTTCACATGCCAGGAGGAAAATATCCGGAGCCGGTTTTCCTTTTTTTACATCGGTTGCACTGACAATAACAGAAAACTCTTTTTTTATTCCAACCCGCTCCAGTAGTTTTTCCGCTATTGGCTTTGGAGTAGATGTCGCAACTGCCCTTAAAATATTTCTTTTATTTAAAATATTTAACAATTCCCGCAACCCTTTCTTTATTGCAACTCCTTCTTCGCACAACTCTTTTCTTCTATTATCTACGTATTGGCATATCATTTTTTCCAATGCATCATTCGGATAAGTACTCTTATTAAATTTTTCCATATCAATCGCTTCCGACGTTCCGATCACAGCACGATAAATGCTCATATCTACTTTTATCTGCTTTTTTTCGCACATCTCTTTCACACCATTGTAATAGCATCGTTCCGTGTCCAGCATTAAACCATCCATATCAAATATAACCATTTTAATTTCATTTGCATCCATAAGTTTCTCCTGAAAAAGATAAAAAAGGTGTTTGAAATAGCTGTATTTAATTCAAATACTCCTATACCAAACACCTCTTTTTATTTTATAAGTTTCTGTATGTCATTCCACCAAATTCTGCTTTTCCCTTTATGGTCAAAGTACCGTAATCGCAAGGGATAAAGATCGTTTCACCTTTTTTAATCACCGTGCCATTAATTTCTGCTTCCCCATCAATACAAAACAGGAACATAAATTCTTTTCGCTCAAAAGTACCATTTTCATCCACTCTGATTCGAAAAGCAGTAAAAATTCCCGGTTTATCAATAAAATAGGCAACTTTGCAGCCATCAATATCTTTTTCTACAATATCTACTCCCATATTTTGATCATCAGGAATATTAACAGTTTCAATTACCTTTTCTACATGGAGCGGGCGATCCGGCATATTTCTTCCCCAATCGTAAAGTCTGTATGTAATATCTGAATTCGTTTCAAATCCAAGCTCCACCATATCTTTTTCTTCTTCTGTCGGAGCATATGGAGAACCATGAAGCGTTCCTTGCGGACCATACGTATACTGCCCTTTTTTGATTGTTACTACACGAAATAACTTATCCCACTGTTCCGTTTCTACTAATTCACGAAATTCTTCTCTCGTTTTCGCATTATGTCCACGTATTGCCAGATGATCTCTATCACCCTGAACAAAAATTCCACATTCAAATTTGCCTCTTTCCCCTTCATGTGAAAGGCAATACTCGTCATTCGGGTGTAACTGTACAGATATCTGTTTTACTTTATTTCCCGATCCCATACGTATTGGGAAATCTTCCCTGTTGCAGCCAAACAGTTCACTGTGATTTTTGTAAAATTCAGATAATTTCTCACCAGTTTCTCTTACTGTATTATCCAGATGATGTTGTGGAAGTGCTATCACATGATAAGCAATCGCAATGTTAGGCAAGTCCGGAGTGTATCCATATCTCTCCTTTAAAGCCTGTCCTCCCCAATATTTTGCTTCAAACACCGGTTCAATAAAATATATTTTCTTTTCCATATTGATGATCCTCTCTTCCTATTATCCAATAATTCCCAATCCACCTAAAATCAAACTGACTGCCAGAATAATAAATACCGCCAACGTGTAGTTTCGTTTTATCTTGTCAAGCATTACATAAACTCCTGCAACAGTCAAAAACGGTAAAAGTCCCGGAACAATACTGTCAAATACATCTGTCTGCAGATTAAACACTGCACTTCCTGTGTCAATTACAAGTGGGGTTGAAACTGAAACAAAACCTGCTGCAAGTCCACCCATCATAAACATTCCAAGAACGCCTGCTGCAGTGATCATTTTATTTAACCATCCAGAATTCAATAGCTTTGTTGCTGATTTAGCACCAAGATTATATCCAAAATGATAAGTATTATAACCTACAAAACATGTAACTCCGGCAAATATAAATAATGGTGCTATACCTGCTATCCAGTTACCGCTTTCTGCAACCGGAATAAAAAATCCTAAAAGTATCGGTAGAAAAGTTGCCCAGTTAATAGTATCACCTATTCCGGCAAATGGTCCCATCAAGCCAGTCTTTACACTGTTGATCGCTTCATCCGGAATTTGTTTTCCCATCGCTTTCTGCTCTTCCATTGCGACTGCAACTCCCAGTGTAATAGCTCCCCATGTACTTTCTGTGTTAAAAAACTGTAAATGTCTTTTTAATCCTGCACGGAAATCATCCTCATTTTTATAGAGTTTCCGTAAAATAGGGATCATGGATATACAACATGCCAAAGCCTGCAGTCTTTCGAAGGAGTTTGAAACTTCCACACTAAGCCACCATAGCCACCACGACTTTGTAACATCTTTTTTGGTTAAGATTCTTTCTTCTTTCTCAACATTCTCATTTTTTAATTCCTGTATGCTATTCTCCTTAGTTTGCAGTTCCATTCGCAATTACCTCCCCAGAGTTCTTATTCGTAAACATAATATGTAAATAAGCTGCGATTACACCAAAAATTGAAAGCGGTAAAATTCCTATTCCAGACAGCTTTAAAATAAAATATCCAGCAACAAAATATGGTAACAATTCCTTCTTTCCAATAATCTTTATGACAATTGCAAATCCCAAAGCAGGAAGCATGCCTCCGGCAACCGTTAGTCCGTTCATCAGCCACTCAGGAATCACTGCCAATATTTTATCAATATGTGCTGCTCCAAAGTATACAGCTACTGCCACTGGTGTTACTGTAATAGGGATACGTGCAAGGGATGGATAAAGCAGTCCTGCAAGATATATTCCACGTGTATTCCCTTTTTCCGCATATTTATCAGCCATATGAATCCATGTAGTGTTGATCAGTCGAATAAGGCTTAAAATCTGTGCTCCCAGAATTCCAACCGGAACCGCGATCGCAAATGCTGTCTCTACCGGCATTCCTGATTTTAAAACAATAGCAGTTGATACTAACGTTGCAAGTACCGGATCCTGCGGCAAGTTTCCTCCCGGTCCCAAAATTCCCAGATAAATAAGCTGCACTGATGCACCTATTATCATTGCGTTCGGTATATCTCCTAAAACAATACCTACAAATAGTGCGGCTGTCAGACATGAATTAGATATAAAACAGGTAAATGTCTGTCCATAATAATTTGTCTTAAACCACCAGAAAAAGCCTAATAATAACGCTTGTGCAATCGTAATCGAAGCGACCTCCATATTTTTTACCTCCTCATCCTTTATGTGTTAGTCATTTAATATTTTTAAAATATTTTCCCAATATTGTATCTAATAGAATTTCTTTTTCTCCAGGCATTGACTGGAAATATATTTTCACTCCCTGTTTACCGAGGGACTTTAACTCAACTGCATCCTGTTCTGACAATCCGATAGCCTTTACAACTAATTTTCTTCCCGGGCCTGAAGCCAGTCCTCCAATTTGAACACTGTCAAAACATAATCCTTGCTCATACAGCCTTTTTAAAGTGTCAATTTTTTTCAGTAAAATTAGTACCTGTTCACCATTAAATTCATTAAGCTTCCATTCCTGTACGGCATGATCCACATTCATAACTTCTACCGGAATTCCTCGCGGTGCTGCTGCTGCAAAAACATCTTTCAGAAACTCATTTTCATAAAGCTCGTCATCAATAATCATAATTTTTTTGCTTCCCGTCTGTGTGATCCATGAAGTAACAACCTGCCCATGGATCAATCTGTCATCAACCCTGATTAATCTGATATTTTTCATTTCCCTTTCTCCTTTTCCGATTTTCTCCTAATTTTTTTCAGAAATCATTTTTTCGATATCAATTATCCCTTCCTTTCCTGTTTTTAAACATTGCTCAACTAACTGTTCCATCTCGAGAGGTTCATTTTTTCTAAGAAGTAATGCATCTAAAAGCATTGGTAAATTCATTCCTGTAATGCATTTAAAATCATGTTTTTTTAAATTTGCAGCAACAATATTTGAAGGCGTTCCACCAAACATATCTGTTAATATTAGTATTTTTTCCGTTTTTAATTCTTCAATCTTTTTACTTATTTTCTCCCCAAATGCTTCGACATCCTCCCCCCTTTTTAACGAATATGTATATACATTTTTCTGAGTTCCTAATATTAATTCCGCACTCTGTAACAAGGATACGCTTACATCTTCATGCGAAATCAAAAAAATCTCTACCATAGTTTTTACTCTCCTTCTCTTCTACCCTCAATTCTATATTTTTCAATAACAAATGCCTCTTCATTTGGAAACTCCTGAACCATCACCTTCACATTTTGTTCAAGCAGGCGATTGATTGCAATTTTATTTTCCAGTGATGCATTTCTTTTTTGTGGCAAATATTTTTTTTCGGCTAATACGATCTCTGATATGTGTACTCCATGTTCTATCAGTTCTTCATAAATAACCGGAGTCCGTGCCAGCAAAAATATTTTTTCTCCATTTTTATCCTGTCTGCTGTTTAAAAAAATTGCAGTATCTTCAGGACTCAAAATTAAAACCTCAACCCAAAACGGTGCCATTGCCTTATAAATGTTTGCCATAAACAAATCTGTTAATAACTCATAATCTATAATAATTAAATGTGTTGGTCTGACTTTTAGTATCCATTCATTTACAATCTGACCATGAATTAACCTTTCATCAACCCGTGCTATTGTAATACTAATTTTTTTCTCTCCCTTCAATACATCATTCAGGTATAATGTCTGTTCCTTCGCCTTCGCCAAGGCTTCTCGACACAAATTTTCTTCCTCCATATATGAGTTATCTTTTTGAAGTAAAAATGTCAACATTTGCATGCTCATACCTGTCAGATGATAAATATTATATTTTTGCATCAGCATTGTCGCTGCATTAAATGGTGTTGCCAATGGCATATCGCTGACTATGATCACTTTATCTGAATCCCCTTTTACACATTGTATGAGTTTTCCCAATCGGCATTTAAAGTCCTCCAGAGACTCTTCTTCTTTCAGCTCAAGGCAATACACCTCGTCTCTCATTTCAATTATCAATCCTGCTGTTTCCATCATTGAACTGGCTAAAGATCCATGAGATGTCATAATAATCGGTACTATTTCGTCCCCCCCTCTCCTTGACAAATATGCATTTTTACTATATCATTTGCTATGGTTGTAGCTTACCATATGTCTATATTGAATAAAAGTACGCACTTTCGAGTAAGTATATTGTGACTATTCACAATTTTTTCAGTACTATACATCTTATATATACTGTTTTTTGATAAACCACATCTTTTAAAAAGATCAAGCTGCAATAAATATGAAATACAAAATGAGAGGTTACTGTTATGACAGGAATTGTAAATGATCTGACTTCAACTTTTGAAATTGTCCGTCGACTTTGCGGTGATAAGTGGAAATTTTTAATTATCTGCTATTTATTTAATGGTCCCAAAAGATATGGCGAACTGCAATATCACCTTGATTCAATCAAACCAAAAGTATTGACAGAAAACTTAAAAGAATTGGAAGATTTGGGCATTATCCAACGGACATCATATGAGGGTAACACTCTCCATGTGGAATATTGTCTGACACATTTAGGTGAAACTTTGCAGCCTATTTTTCAAGAATTAATAATGTGGGGCTTAAATTATTCTCAGGAAAGAAGAAAGCCATCACAAACCTAAAGAAAAATCCGCTAATATGCGGATTTTTCTCATATACTGCTCTATAAAATTCTTTCTGTCATATTATCCTATCATGCTGACTCTATCACCAGTACTTTTCGCCTAACAAATAATTCCGCCTCCGGCTACATAATCTCCATCATACAGTACAACTGCCTGTCCCGGTGTGACTGCACGTACCGGCTCTTCAAATTCACAATGGATTCTGTCTTCACCGACACGGGTAACCTTACACATGCTTCCGCTATGTGAATAACGGATCTTTGCTTTAAACTCCATTGTACCCTTAATATCCGAAACAGACATGAAATTAATATGATCCGCATAAAGTTCATTTGTAAACACATCTTCATTGGTACCAAGGACAACTTCATTGGTATCAGGTCGGATTTCAGTTACAAACACCGGATATCCAAATGCAATTCCAAGACCTTTTTGCTGTCCGATCGTGTAATGGGTGATTCCCTTGTGTCTTCCCAAAATCTTACCGTCAGTAGAAACAAAATTACCAGGAGGCGGAACCTGTCCATTGCACTCCCTGTCAATAAATCCGGCATAATCATCATCCGGGATAAAGCAGATTTCCATACTGTCTTTCTTATGTGCAACCATAAGTCCTGTTTCCTCTGCAATTGCACAGATCTCATCTTTTGTATAATCTCCTACCGGCATCAGTGTTCTTTTTAACTGTTCCTGTGTCAGGTTATATAATGCATAAGTCTGGTCTTTTAATGCAGTAACGGAATTTTTGATCGCATAACGTCCATTGGAAAGCTGCTCAATTCTCGCATAGTGGCCGGTTGCAATATAATCTGCCCCAATAGCCATGCTGCGTTCTAACAATGCTTCCCATTTTACATAACGGTTACATGCGATGCAGGGATTTGGAGTTCTTCCTTTCAGATATTCTGCTGTAAAATAATCCATGACATTTTTTCTGAATTCACTCTTGAAATTCATAACATAATATGGGATTTCAAGCCAGTCTGCAACTCTTCTTGCGTCATCAACCGCACTTAATCCGCAGCATCCGTCATTCTGCTCCTGCGTGAATTCATCTTCATCCTGCCAGATCTGCATTGTCACTCCGATGACATCATATCCCTGTTTTTTTTAACAGATAAGCAGCAACGGAAGAATCTACTCCTCCAGACATTCCTACTACAACTTTCTTTGACATATCTTACCTCTTTGTTTCTATTATTTAACATGATCGATCACACCAAAAATGCGATTCGTTCATTAATTGTTCATAGTTTATTCATATCTTAATCCTGAATCCGTGAAGTTAATTTCTTCACAGACCCCTTAAATCCTACAATTTCAAGCCTTTGTGATACTTTGTTGTTCAATATCATTATTCACCCACCCGGTGAAAGAAATCTATGGTAAAATAGATATTGCAAAACCTATGGATTGGAGCCTTTTACCATGAATAACAACCACCGAATCACACTGAGCACCAATAAGAACATTATTGTTGAATTTACAAATGAACGCATTATTCCCGCCAGCGGCCTGGCTGTTGTAGGTACCCTCCTCGGGAAAAGCGGTTTCATTAAAAAACTTAATCGCATGGATATAACATCCAATCGATCCCAGCATCAGATTAAGAACGGTGATATTGTACTCACTTATCTTTGAATGCTTTGCATGGGCAAGCCTTACTTTGAAGCTGTCCATGAAATGGACGATGACAAGGACTTTTACAAAACCGCTCTTTTCATCACCCGGAGAATTCCTTCAGAAGAGACACTGCGTCAGCGCATGGATGATATCGGTGATTCCCTTCGCCAGACTATTCTGGAACAGAATGTTGAAATGCTCCTTGCAAACAAAATACAGCCGACAGCTCTTGCCAATGGTCTTGTTCTGGTAGATATCGATGTGACACCTATGGATAATTCGAAATCCAAAAAGGAAGGTGTTTCACGAACCTACAAAGGGTTTGACGGCTATACGCCTATGATGGCATATATAGGTACAGAGGGGTACGCCATCAATTTCGAACTCCGTGAAGGAAAACAGCATTGTCAGAAGGGGACGGTTGAGTTTCTGCTGGAAACAATAAAGCTTTGTCACAAAATGACAGATAAGCCGCTGTTGATTTGCCTTGATTCCGGCAATGACTCCATCGACAATGTTGCTGTTCTGATGGATACAGGCTGCTTTTTCATTATCAAGCGGAACCTTCGCCGGGAAAGCACGGATGATTGGTTTGAAATGGCAAAGCAGTACTGCCAGAATGTAAACAGTCCCAGAGATGGAAAAACGGTTTATATAGGCAGTGACTGGAAAACCGTTACCAGTAAGCAGTTCAATAAAGAGTTTACACTCCGTACCGGCTACGAGATTACGGAACGAACCATTGATAAATATGGTCAGTTCAATCTTGTTCCTGATGTTGAAGTTGAAACCTGATGGACAAACCTTGGTGACCCGGATGAGGAAATCATCCGTCTGTATCATGCCCATGGAGAATGTGAGCAGTTTCATAGTGAGGTAAAAACTGACATGGATCTGGAGCGGCTTCCATCCGGAAAGTTTGCGACCAATGCACTGATACTCGAATTGGGGATGATCGCATATAACATTCTCCGTATGATCGGTCAGGGCACAATTGGAGGACGGGCACCCCGTCAAAAGAGGGATGTTAAACGCCGTCGTTTACGCACAGTTATCAGCAACCTGATCATGCTGGCAGGCCATGTAACCATGCATGCGCGCCAGTTGATAATCGGCCTTGGAAAAAGCAACGTCTGGCTGCATATATTTTCTGATATCTGTCAGAAATATGCTGTCACAAACGCATAAGTAACAAAGCAAATTTATAGTAGGCTTATTTCGTGTACCCTTTTTTGCCCAATGAGCGCTTGGAGTCACGACATTGGTACTGAAAATAGACATTGAAGTATGTTTTTATCATGAAACCAACTTGCCCTTGACAGGTTGGTTCGCTTAAAGGATGAACTTCACGGATTCAGGTTTTAGATATCCCATAAATGATGAAATGCTATATTTTGGCGGAATACTTACCAACATATGAATATGATCTGGCATAAGATGTCCTTCTATTATTTCCACACCTTTATACAAACATAACTGTTTCAGAATATCCCTAATATCTACTTTTAATTGATTATAAATTATTTTTCGTCTATACTTTGGAGTAAAGGCAATGTGATATTTACACATCCATTTTGTATGTGCTAGATCATTGTTTTTATTTGCCATTAAATCACCTTTTCCTTTCTACGATAGTGCCTGAACAACTCTATTGTAATGAAAAGGTGATTTTTTGCTATAAGCAAATTGACTCCACCCGCATAGCAGGTGGGTTTTGCGTTTCGGGCATCTCCATTTTTCGGAACACGAAAAACTCCAATGCCCTCAACTGGCTAAAGCCATAATTAAAAGTGGCTATGCTAAAAAGCATAGCCACCATGAAGAATCACCAGAGGCGATTCTTACGCTTTTACGACCTCCACTTATAGATAGGACCCACCTTTGATATTAAATTACCAAAAAGCCAGAAATAGTCAATACATTTTCAGAAATTATTTGTACCTTCCTTATCTCACATAGTCAATCAGTTTCGACCTCAATCGACAGATATTTTCCTCTGATTATCACGTTTCTTGGCTTCTGCAATCTTCTCATGAATATTGGTATTGTACAGCTTATACAAATCCGTAGCAATATATTCAGTTTCTTCAACACTAAATCCATATTCCTGAGCTACTTCTTCGACCCTTATGTATCTTTTTATTACGTATAATAACAAATGTATTATCTGTGTTGAAGATAACGGTATAGGAGCTTCCGATGAACAAATAGAAAAGCTCAATCACACACCGCATTATATGGTCTGTGATACAAACACTACCGAACAACGACATGGTTTAGGACTGCTGATTGTGAAGCAGATTATGAATGGTCATAGTGGAACTGTTATAATAGCGCACAGTGAATATTATGGCGGTTTCAAAACAGAGCTTACTATCCCACTATAAAGTGTATTTGAAAGTGAATAGTAATAGATTTTATCTCCTTTATCACACCAACAGACAATACGATTAAAAAAATTGCCTGATTTACTCATTCGCTTTTTAAGCAGAAAAAGTACAATGAAACTATCAAACGAAAAGGAGATTAAAATATGGCAACATTATTAGAAGCAAATGAAGTAACAAAAATCTATGCTAAAGGGCAACGTCCAAGCCTAAATAAAGTATCTTTCAATGTAGCAGAAAGTGAATTTATCGCTATTATGGGTGCTTCTGGCTCTGGAAAGACTACATTGCTTAATGTTCTTTCCACCATTGATACCCCTACAAGTGGCAGCATTGTAATCAATGGTGTTAATTTAAAACAACTGAGCGACACAGGTTCCGCGGATTTCCGCAGGGATAATCTTGGATTTATATTTCAGGAATACTTTTTACTTGACAGCCTTACCATCCGAGAAAACATCTCTGTCCCACTCACTTTACAAAAGCTTCCGCATAAAAAAATCGAAAAAATGGTGCGGAGTTTAGCAGAACGCTTTGGCATTGCCTCTCAGTTAGACAAATATCCAAACGAGCTGTCTGGCGGGCAAAGACAACGAGCATCGGCGGCAAGAGCCATTGTAAAACAGCCAAGTATTTTATTTGCTGATGAACCGACAGGAGCATTGGACTCAAACTCTGCTACCGAGTTATTAAAAACTTTGAAAGAAGCAAATGAAGAATTGCATACCACTATACTGATGGTCACACATGATGCATACGCTGCAAGTTTTGCGAACCGTATTCTGATTTTCAAAGACGGAAGCATTATAAGGGAACTTCTTAAACAAGATGCCGACAGACGAACATTCTATGAAGCAATTGCACAGGAAGTAGCCAAATTAGATACGGAAAGATAAGGGGGCAAAATTCATGAATAATTTATCAATGGCACTTAAAAATCTTAAAAAAAATTTTTCATTTTATGCCCTTGAATTGTAACGATACTATCCATTTTGGGCATTGTATGCATGTTTATCGGTCATATTTTCCTTAAAATGTTTATCTGTCGCTATTTCTACCAGTTCAGGAAGCGCTTGTGCAGCATTTGCTTTAGCTTTTGCAGCAGCACCTCGCAGTGATCGTGTATATATGGAGCCGGTAAATTCATCAGGAAGATCCGTTCCTATGTATATAATATCGCTGCTATCTGCCATTATGTAAAATTCGCCTACATACTGCTTTAAATATTTTTCTACATCTTTCCAATCAATTCCACGTTTCCCTTTAAAGATAATATCATTGATCATTACAATCTTATTTCCGTTCAAATCTGTTATTACTGATATATTTCTTCATGATTTTTTCATTCAAAATTTTAATTAATTAGTGTGCGGAACAATTACCGCACATCAATTAATATATCACAAAAAGCATTATTGTACTACCAAACATGATTTTATTTAGCCCTCTGTGTTTTCCACTTTGTTCAGCTTTACTCTTTGTTTCTCCGATTCTCATAAAGTAAAAACGCACAGACTGTCTCTCATCGAAACAATCTGTGCGTCTCTTTTCTGATCTGCAAACGCTGCTTTCCATATGTTATCCATATCTCATGCTTTCATTTACAGATATATTATTTTGTTTTTACACCAGCTTACTTGACCTGTGCATCCGAAACACTGACCTTATGATCATACCATTTTCCTTTTGTGCCGATCAGTGCAAGATCAAACTCCTGATCTAATGCTTCTACCGGAACGTCAAAAGCATAAACTTCCTCTTTGGAACCATCAGAGTATGTAACTTCTTCTGTTGTTGGCTGGATCAGTTTTGCTCCATCCTTCTGTGCATCTTCTGCAGTTCCTAAGAAAAGATTTACAATGTTCTGGGATGGCATCACGATGTGAAGTGTCATTTTGCCATCCTTTACCGTAAGTGTTCCACGTCCGTCATACACTTCGTTCACATGAAACATGCCGCTGTCAGTGTCGAATTTTGCAGAATATGTTCCGTCTGCAAGAGCTTCACTCTTGCTTGCGGAAGAAAGCATAGCAGAACCGAGGGATTCGATGGCTGCTTTTGTATGGGCTGCATAAATCTGCTGGATAGCATCGATTCCGCCAAGTCCTGCGATCTGGCAGTCAACACTTTCAAAGTTTCCGCTTGCAACAAACTGGCTCTTCCAGGAATCGTCATCATCGCCAGCCATATCGTTATTGGCGTGATCTCCGGCTACGACCATTAAAGGACGAAGGATCACTTTTGTGTATCCTGCTTCTTTTACTGCTGCGATCACGTTCTCACATGCTGTCTCTTCCGGCTCACCTTCTACTGTTCCGATGAATACGTTGTCATAACCTAATTTTTCCATCTGGGCAGCCATCTGGCTGTAGCTTACTTTTGCAGTATGGGAAGTACCATGTCCCATGAATACAAATGCTGTACCATCTTCTTTTGCTGCCTCTAAGGAATCAAAACCTGCTGTCTTTACTGCCTCTGCTGTGATAGCTTCTGCAACGGCTGCTTTATCTTCATTGACAACAGTTGCATCACTTCCAACTTCGCCAAGTAACGGTTCAGCGATCGTAACTGTCTCAAATTTATCTTTGTATCCATCTAATGCATCTACGAGTTCATCATACTCTGCACCATGCATCAAATGAGTTGGCTGTACTACGAGATTTTTTACACCATTTTCTACTGCTCTGTCGAGTGCCTGTTCTACATTGTCAATTTTTTCACCATCTCTTGCCTGTACATGGTTGATGATAATCTGTGCTGTGAAAGCTCTTCTTACAGACCAGTCCGGATTTGCTTCCTGCAGTGCTTTTTCCACACCACCGATATCCTCTGCCCTGCTGTCGTTGAAGGATGTACCAAAACTTACCACTAAAAGCTCGTTCTCTCCGATTCCGTCCTCATTCAAAGGATCATCCTTGGATGCATCTCCTGTATCTCTTCCGAAATAATCCGGGTCAGCATTTTCTCCCTCAACAAGTTCCTTCTGCGCATCTGTCAGCTTGTCCCATGCTGCTTTTGCTGCTGCACACTGCTCATCTGTGTTCTCATTTCTTGTCTGCACATAGATGGCATCGATGAGTGCTGCAACTTCGTCTGCTGCGGCCTGATCATCGACCTCTTCACTCTCTGTCTCAGCAGCTGTTTCTGTCTGTGGCTGTGTTGTCTCTGTCTCGTTCTTACTTCCGCAGCCTGTAAAAAGAGCTGCTGTCATTGTAAACGCAAGAACAAGTGCAAGTGTTTTTTTCTTCATTTTTTTCTCCTCTTTGTGATTTACTTCTGCTTCATAGAGATCTGTACACAAAGAAAAATTTATTGCTATATTATCAAAAAAGCAATAAAAAACTCCGGTCAGATGTCCTGAACGGAGTAAAAAGTCAATGAAAATCAGGCTTTTTGTCAGAAAGCCCTCTAAACAGTACGACCAATTACTCGTGATCTGGGAATTCATTTCCCTGTACCAGACGATTGGCAGGTTTCCTGGCTGAAAGATCCTCATACAGATTCTGCCTTCCCAGTGCCATGCACCAGTGGCTTTCCATGCGGAAAAAGAATCTGCACTCCCTTATCACAGTGACGAGATCGTACAGGAATCACACCTGTTTCCCTTTTAACCAGTCTGGTCTTAACAAAACCGGCTGGCACCAACTGTCTTCTCTATGAAACTGTCATTTTTTTACGCTTCCACACCGCATGAATGATATAGCGGTCTAAAGCCTTATCCATGTTAGCACACCCATGTTTTTTTTGCAATCTCAAATGTGTTTTTCTGTTCTTTCCAAAAACCATTTCACAAACTTTGGATCTGACGGATAATACAGATGTGGAAAGCCCCAGAAATGATCGTCCGATGCATGAATGCACTTCCAGCTTCTTCCGGTCACCGGTTTTGTGGCAATGCAATCCTCTCCATTCGCTGTGCTATCGAAATAGTGGAACTCATGCGCCTTTATTTTTTCCGGTTCCGGTCTTTCCGCTGTTCCCTTCTCCGTGAGTCCTTGCGGCAGCTGTACCTCCACATAGCCAAACCGTACCAGTTTTCCCATGTACTGACACTCTGCCGGGATCACGCCTGCCATTTGATAAGTTGTTCCCTCCCTGTCCGTGAGCGTGTCATGCAGATACATAAATCCCCCACATTCTGCCAGGGAAGGTAACTGCTGTTCCAGAGCTTCTTTGATGGATTTCCGCATGCTCTCATTTTCTTCAAGCTGCTTAGCGTATAATTCCGGATAACCGCCGCCTAACAGTAAGCCATGAATGTTTTCCGGAAGCTTCTCATCATGCAGCGGTGAAAAAAATACCAGCTCTGCTCCATAGTGTTCCAGCATTCTTAGGTTGTCACGGTAATAAAAACAGAATGCTTCGTCTTTCGCTACTGCAATGCGGGGCGGTATTGTATTTGTACCGGAGTTCTCTCTATCATATAATTCTTTTTTTCCACTGAAAATTGCCTGAGAAAAAATTGTAACTTTCCCAGAATACGCTTTTTCTTCTAAATTTTCTTTTTCTTCCGGCTTTACTTCTTCTGTTACTGTTTCTTCTTTTTCCCACAAAGCACTTTCCGCAATCCCGATCATCGCATCGACATCCACATATTTTTCCAACAATTGTCCGGCTTTTTCCAGCTGAAAATTCAGTTCTTTCATTTCTTCCGGCAGAATCAATCCAAGATGTCTGGAACCTAATGTCAACTCTTTTTCATTTGGAATACATCCCAATGCTTTTATCGAAAGTTCTTCTTCGATCAATGGTGCAATGGTATCAAAAAACATTTTACTTGTCCGGTTTAGGATCACACCTTTGATCAGCTTCTTCTCATCATATTGTAAGAATCCTGCAATAAGCGGAATCACAGATTTTCCCATGCCACGCGCATCCACTACCAGAATAATCGGGACATCCAGTGTCTTAGCCAGATGGTAAGAAGAACCTTCCTCTCTGATACCGCCAAGTCCATCGTAAAGTCCCATAACACCTTCTAACACTGCGATATCATGCCCCGGTAGTTCCATCTCATACAATGCCTGTATTTGTAATGCATCCGAAAAAAATGTATCCAAATTTTTGGATGGAATTTTTAACACCTGTTCATGAAACATCGGATCAATATAATCCGGTCCACACTTAAAGGACACCGGATGTTTTTTCCTGCATAATAACTGTTTTAAAAAAGCACATGTGACGGTTGTCTTTCCACTGCCGCTTTTTACCGCAGCGATCATAACTTTCGGTATTTTCAATCCCATTTAAGATACCTCCCCGGTAAAATCAAAAGAGCAGATGTAGATTGGATTTTCGCCCTGCATCAGATGATAACCGCCGACTGTTTTCGCACGGGATACCTGCACCTGGATGATCTCGAGATCCGTGATACGGCTGTCTGTTTCCAGCAATGTCAGTTCACGGATCGTCTCTAAACTGATGCAGTTGATCACAATCCTCATTGCATGATTTTTTTCATACAAAACATCCAGGATTTCTTTTAATCTGCCACTGCTTCCACCGATGAACGCATGTGTCGGATGCTCACTCCGTTCTTCTGTCTTAAGACAGTCCGGTGCCTCACCGGCGATTACCTGAATATTCGGCAGAGCGAATTTCTCGATATTTTTCTGGATCAGTTCCAGTGCAAGAGGCTTTTTTTCTATCGCAAAAACCTGGATCTGCCCACTTCTTTTTGCGATTTCCACCGCGACAGAACCTGTTCCGCTTCCGATATCATAGCAGACAGAATCCTCTTTTAAATGCAATTTGCAGATGGACAACGCCCTTATCTCTTCTTTCGTCATCGGAACTTTATCCCGCAAAAATTCCTCATCCCGCATCCCACAGGTAACTGTCTTTTTTTCCACATTTGGATTTAAGATGAGACAAATATATAATCCATTTTCTTCCACATGCTCACATGCTTCCGGTGTTAATGTCAAAACTTTCTCTTGCGGATAGGACAGCTGAAAACCTGCAAGTACCTTACAGTTCTGCAAATGATATTTCTGTAACAGTCTGCCGAGTTTTTGCACATCCTCTTTTCCGGACATCAGCAAAAATGTTTTTTCGGAAAAACGAATGGTCTCTGTCAGATTTCCGATCCACTCTGAATCCGCTCCGTGTCCATGGATACTTAAAACAGCCGCATCCTGATAACTGTACCCGGTCAATGCCGCAAAATAAGATACCGATGAAATTCCGGGATAGATGCGCACACTGCTGTCACTTCTGCCCTTCAGTGTTTCATATAGTTTCCCGCATCCGCTGTAAAAACCGGTATCACCGGAAAAAAGAATGACCACTTTTACCCCGCAGCCGGATAACCGGTCCAGCTCTGGGACAATATCCGCTGCAAGATAATAGGGATAACGGACTGCCTGCTCATTTTTTGTTGTCCTTAGCAGACGTTTTGCTCCAAAAATGTAGTCTGCTTCCCGGATTTTTTCTGCTGCTTCCATCGTGAGCGTCTGCGCGTTTCCCATACCGATTCCGATCAGAAAAATCTGATTTTTTATTGTTTTTCCTGTGATTTCTGAAATTTTTCTGCACACCTGTGTAAATGTATCACCACTGTTTTGTTTTTCCGGATTGCCAATCACACAGGCAGTGATTCCTTCTGCCTCGGCAGCTTTTATTTTTTCCAGAAATCCACCGGTTCTGCCACTCTCCTTTGTGACCAGGTACCTTATATGAAACTGTCTGATCAGTGCGCGGTTCATCTCCAATGAAAAAGGTCCCTGCATCGCAATGATCTGTTTTCCACAGATACCGTTCTTTTCACAGAGAGAGAGGCTCTCCAGTCCCGGCAATACACGGACAAACAGGCGGTCTTTTAACGCTTCCTTCCGACTGTATGTGGCAAGATCTTTGCTCCCGGTCGTAAGCAGGATGTTTCCATCTGTGGAGTTTAAGAAGTCTGCACATTCTGTGGCGTCACTGCACAGTATCACATCTGAGTGATTTTCCTGTATTGTATCCTTATTTAATGCAATATCCGAAGTCTCCCTCTGCAGCCGGATATATGGAATCTCTGTATTTTTCAGGCTTTCCCTGATATTTTCCGAAACTGCCGTTGCAAACGGATGCGTTGCATCCACCACCGCTGCCACCTCGCTCTGTGTGATGAACTTCTGCATTTCCTCCAGATCCATCCTGCCTTTATGAACCGTAACTCCATCCATCTCCGGCATGACGATCTCACCATATTCTGTTGCCACGGAAACAATACATTGGATTCCATTTTCAGACAATGTCTGTGCTAACATGCGTCCTTCTGTTGTTCCTGAAAAAATTACAATTCTATTCATGAATTTCTTTCTCCTGTTTACACGATTGTCACATGCAAATTAAAATACGGCATACTTTAAACCGCCGGATCCGGCAGCACATACCCTCTTGGTGTGACAAGTTTCCCACCTATGATTTTTGTTCTGGAATTTCCAATAAATACCGTTGTAAACATATTTACCTGACGCTCCCGCAATTCTGCGAGTGTGCAGACTTCACAGGCTGTGTTTTCTCTTCCGATATTTTCCACATATCCGCAGGCTCTCTCCGGCTCCACTCCGTTTTTTTGTAAAATGTCACAGGCCTTCTTAAGATAATCTGCCCTGTGGTGGCTGGATGGATTATAGATTGCCATGCAGAAATCCCCCATCGCCGCTGCCGCAAGCCTTTTTTCGATAAGCTCCCACGGTGTCATAAGATCACTTAAGCTGATGACGCAGTAATCGTGATTGAGTGGCGCTCCAAGCGCCGCTGCCCCACTGTTTGCCGCTGTGATCCCCGGGATCACCTCAAGTTCACATCCCGGATGCGCTTCCGACATCTCATAGAGCAGGGATGCCATTCCATACACACCTGCATCCCCACTGCATACCATCGCAACCGTTTTTCCTTTTTCTGCTTCCTCAAAACACATCTCGCAGCGTCTGACTTCCTGTTTCATCGGTGTGGATAAAAATTCTTTTTCCCGATATTTACCGCCTAATAATTTTAAATACACCGGATATCCGACGATCACATCGCTGCCGCACAATGCATGATCTGCCTGTGGAGTCATCATTTCCCCGGTTCCAGGTCCCATTCCCACGATATAAATTTTACTGCTCATCGATCCTGTACTCCTTTGCCAGTTCTCTTTCCAATTTCCAGTAGTATTTTACAATTGCGATCGTCATGCCGTTTTCCGCCTGCTTCCGCAAAATGAAAGTTCCTTCTTCGTTTGCCGCTTTCATTGCAGCCCGCTCGCAGACATTGTCCACGCCTGTCTTTTCTTTCACAAAGGAGGACTCCTGAAAGTCTCCCTTTACCTGTTTTAACTCCTCCGCGGAATAGGTTAAAAACGGAATCCGGTTTGCCATGCACCACCTCAGCAGGCCTTCCTCCTCTTTTTTCAGATCAATGGAAGCTGCTGCGCGCACAAGTCTTTTTTCAATGCCTGCATGATCCAGCCACTTTTGTATAAATGCATCCAGTTCTTCAAAGCTTTTTCCCCTGCGGCAGCCGATTCCTAAAATATATTCTCTCGGCTGCAATCCGAGTACTCCCTGCTCTAAGTCTGTTTTCTCTGATGAGATCACAATATCCGGCGTTTTTCCATCCAGTATTTTGGCTGAGACTTTTGCGATCCCCTCCCGGTTATAAATGGAAAGACCACATTTTTTTGCAAACAGATCCACAGAAAACGTATGATTCACATCAGTTGCTGTTGTGATGACCGGAATCCCGCCGATCTGCCCTGCAATCTGTTCTGCGAGCTCATTTGCACCTCCCATATGCCCGGAAAGCAGCGGGATCACAAAAGTCCCTGCCTCGTCTGCCACAACCACCGGGCTGTCACTCAGCTTATCCGACACAAATGGTGCGATCATGCGCACTGCAATGCCACAGGCTCCAATTACAACAATGGCATTTTTCTCTGCAAACTGCTGTCTTGTCCAGTCAGATAGCGATAATCCAAGTTTTTTTGCTTCTTCCGTTTTCGTGCCCACAAAAGCCTGTCTGATTTTTTCTGCAAGTTTTGTTCCGTTCTCTGTAAACGTAATGATACTGATATTCATTCTTTTTCCCTTGATTTTTTTATCTTACGAAATTCCGTCTCAAAATCCGGCGCATACAGTCTGGATTTCCCATAATTCTGATGTGCCACAATATCTCCCACGATGATCAGCGCTGTTTTGGTAATGTCATGCGCTTTTGCCGTCTCTTCTAACTGTTCCACCGTGCACAGATACGCTTCTTCCTCCGGCCAGGTCGCCTTGTATACAATCGCCGCCGGTGTGTCTTTCCCATACCCGCCTGCGATCAGCCGTCTGCCCAGTTCTCCCAGCATTCCTGTACTTAAATAGATTGCCATGGAAGCATGATGTGCTGCAAAACTCTCAATGCTCTCTCTCTCCGGCACTTTGGTTCTGCCTTCCATGCGGGTAATGATCAATGACTGGGACACTTCCGGTAAAGTATATTCCAGATTTAACAAAGCTGCCGCTCCAAAACAGGCGCTTACTCCCGGACAGCTTTCATACAAAATACCTTTTTCATCCAGCAGATCCATCTGTTCCCGCACTGCTCCGTAAATGCTCGGTTCCCCAGTGTGAAGCCGCACGGTCGTAAGCTTTTGTTTTTCTGCCTCTTCCATGACAGCGAGTACCTCTTCTAAGGTCATGTATGCACTGTTATGTATCTCACACTCTTTTTTGCAATAAGATAAAAGTTCCGGATTCACAAGCGAACCCGCATAAATTACCACATCTGCCTTTTCTAACAGACGCATTCCACGTACCGTGATAAGATCTGCCGCTCCCGGTCCTGCTCCCACAAAATAAACCATTGTTTTGTTTCCTTTCTAATTTATGTATTTGCGAAACCCTTCATAATCTTCTTTAAATTGTGAAAAATTAACAAAATTTTCGAAAACACGCTTTCGCTACGTGTCGCTGGTAACGGTA
>OGNN01000401.1_pt1 | contig 30799 bp, 30 predicted proteins | sample 1573461 | NCBI WGS metagenome assembly OGNN01 (sample SAMEA2581998, study PRJEB24529) | metagenome | biome: Human gut stool | place: China | collected 2011
AGTTAATTATCGTTTATAGTAGTATAACCCATCTTATTCGCAAATGAAATAGTTCTCTTAAAACTTTTAAAAGCCTTTAGACTTATTATCATCTAAAGGCTTTCGCTGGTACTCCGGCTGCCTTACAATGATCTTCCACATCTCTCACAACTACCGATCCTGCACCAATCACAGTATTCGTTCCAATCGTAATACCCTGTATCACATTTGCACCCATACCAATTTCTGTATTGTCGCCGACTATCACGTTTCCTGCTAATGTGACATCCGGACTTAAGGTTACATAATTACCTAACTTTCCGTCATGACATACTTTGCTTCCGGTGTTCATAAAAACAAAACTCCCAAGCGTTACATTGGTTGAGATTCTTGCATCCATACTGATAATGCAGCCTTTTCCCATCTGCACATCCTCACAAATTCTTGTATCACCAAGTATTATGTTCGGGAAAATAATATTTTTATTATTTTTCAATTTCTCTACAATTTTTTTTCGAAGCTTTGGCTCTCCCACACAAACTGCCACGTTTGTCAATTCTGTTCTTGCCAGCAAATAATCATCATTCCCAATATATTTTATGGTTTCATTCCCCACTGTAACGCTGCTGTGTTCTTCCGGCGGCATTCTATCAACATATCCTAATATATTCCAATTTTCTGCTGATTTATTCTGTTCCTGTATCTGCCACACAATTTCCCTCATACAGCCACCGGAACCAACTAAAATAATATCCTGCATTTTTCCATCCCTTATGACATTAGTACATCCTTAATCTGTTCCACAACATAAACAATATCATCTTCTGTGATCTGTGTGCTGCTTGGGAAATTCAAGATGCATTTACTATAATAAGGCGCTTTCTCCATCTCATATGTTATCGCGTTCTGATACGGCAGCTGTTCATGAATCAATCCCCAGATTGCCCTTGTCTGTACACCTCTTTCCTGCAGCTTTGTGATGATATCCCTTAAAGAACCATTCACTCTTTCCATTGGAATCTCAAGCGAATAAAACCACTGATTTGAGTATGTTCCTTCTCGAAAGCCAAGTAATTTTCCGAGTTCAAATCCATCGAATAGTTTTTGGTACAACTCATAATTACTGTGTTTTCTCTTTATAAACTCAGGCAATTCCTCCATCTGCGCCACACCAAGCGCTGCCTGTAAATTTGTCATGCGATAATTATATCCGACTTCATTATGAATATAATAATGTGGATCATCCTTTGCCTGTGTAGAAATATACTGCATATGTGCAACCGTTTTTGCATCTTTTGCTGTCACTGCACCGCCACCGCCGGTTGTAATGATCTTATTCCCATTAAATGAGTATGCTCCAAAATCTCCGATCGTTCCCGCATACTTTCCGGCAAAACGTCCCTCTATGTAATGTGAGCCCAGCGCCTCTGTAGCATCTTCAATTACCTTTAAATGATACTCTTCCGCTATATCCATAATGCTTTCCATATCTGCCAGATTTCCAAACACATGCACTACAATAACCGCTTTTATTTTCTTGCCAGAAGCCGTATGAATTAATTGTTTTTGTTCTACATGGCACTCTTTTTCACAAAACCTCCGCAGCTTGACCGGATCCATGCATAAGCTGGCATCACAATCCATAAATACAGGCTCTGCAAACTGATAATGTACCGGATTCACTGCTGCAATAAACGTCAATGTCGGCACGATCACCATATCTCCCGGCTGTACATTACATTCCAATAATGACAAATGTAATGCAGATGTGCCACTCTGGCAGGCAGCCACTTTCTCTACATGAAGAAATCCTGCCATCTGTTCTTCTAGTTTTGTAATATAGGCTCCGCCTGTAGATACCCAGCCCTGATCTATTGCATCATCTACGTATTTTCTCTCATTTCCCTCAAAATTCGGAATTGACAATGGGATAAATCGACTCACTTTCTTCTTCCTTCTTTCCTTTGTTAAAACAATAACTCTGTCAATCTTGCACACAGATTCCGTTTACATCATCTTTGCTTCTACACATTATAAATATCTGTCTTATATGCAGCCATATTCTGTCTGATCCATGCGATCGTCTCTGCAATCCCCTGTTCAAAGGTGTATTGCTGCTTCCAGTCTGTCAGTTCTTTTATCTTCGCATTTGCCCCAAGCAGACGATTTACCTCACTCTTTTCCGGGCGTAGCCGCTGCTCATCACATACAATTTTTGCATCCGGGTTAATCTGTGCAATAATTTCTTTCGCCAGATCTCCAATGGAAATCTCACGCTGTGTCGCTATATTAATCTCTTGTCCGATGGTTTTATCAGACTCTGCAATTGCAATAAATCCTGCAGCTGTATCTTTTACATAATTAAAATCTCTTGTCGGTGTCAATGAACCCAGTTTTATCTCTTCCCTGCCAGCCAAAAGCTGTGTAATAATTGTCGGGATTACCGCTCTTGCCGATTGTCTTGGTCCAAACGTATTAAACGGACGTACAATTGCAACCGGAAGATTAAAGCTGCGGTAAAAGCTCTCTGCCAGACGGTCTGCCCCAATTTTTGTTGCAGAATACGGCGACTGCCCCTGAAACGGATGCTTCTCATCAATCGGAACATACTGTGCGGTTCCATATACTTCCGATGTAGATGTCACCATAATCTTCTCTGTTCCCAAATCCCTCGCCGCCTGCAAGATATTCAACGTCCCCTTAATATTGGTATCAACATAGGAATCCGGTGAATGATAACTAAATGGAATGGCGATCAATGCCGCCAGATGAAAAACCTGATCGACACCTTTCATTGCCTCTCTCACTCCATTCGGATCTCTGACATCTCCACTAAACACCTCGATCTGATCCAATTTTTCCTTTGGTAATGTATCTAACCATCCCCATGTATTAAAAGAATTATAATAGGTAAAGGCTTTTACATCATAACCTTTTTCTAATAAGCTTTCTGTCAGATGGCTTCCAATAAATCCATCTGCTCCTGTTACAAGTACTTTCTTCATTCTATATTCCTCGTTCTTTCGTCTAATTATTTATAATACTATTATCAATTTCAATTTATTATGTAAACCTATTATTTCTTGTAATTTACTCTGCCTACTCTGACTTCAAATCCAATTTTTTCTCCATACGGTGCATCTCTTCAAACTCACCCATATCCAGAAATGAATCCTCACTAATCGGATACATGCCGACCTTGCGGTTTTCTTTCAATAATTTATCCGTAAGATCTGTCATATGATAAAATGTGTCCTCCGGAATTTCTTTTTTCAATTCAGGATTCAATATGTACATACCCGTATTGACAAAATATGATAATTTTGGTTTTTCCTCCATAGACTGCACTGCACCATTTTCGCTGGAATGGATAACACCATAGGGTACTACAATATTCTTTAGTGCAGAAACAATTGTCAGTTCATTGCCGCTTTCCCTGTGATACCGGTAGACATCTTCGTAATCTGCATGGATCAGTATATCACAATTCGTCACAATAAAAGGCTGTTCAAAATCTTCTTCTATCAGCCGCAGGCTTCCTGCTGTTCCTAATGGCTGATTTTCTTCTACATACTTTATTTCATAATCTTTTACCATATCAGTGAAATAAGATTTGATCATATTCTTGCGGTAATTGACAGTCGCATAAAAATCCGTCACGCCAACATCCCTGAATTTATCAATAATCCGTTCCATAATCGGAATATCCCCAATCGGAATCAGCGGTTTTGGCAAAATCTTGGTATAAGGATATAACCTGGTTCCTTTCCCTCCTGCCATAATGACTACCGGCACTTTATCTAAAGAGAGACTTCCTTCCCTCACCTCGGTTTTCTGCTCCTGTTCAAAAAGAATGTCAATCACGATTCCCTTTGAATTGAGCACAGGCAATGCCGTGATCGAATATCGTCTCATCACATCCTGCGCAGACGCCACTTCCCTTCGATACACGGACTTAGGATTACGGTTCATAAGGCGGCTTATCTGTTCCTGCAGATTTCCTGTCTTAATCAGCCAGCGGCGGATATCTCCATCGGTGATCGCCCCTATTAATTTTCTATCTGTATTGGTAATAAAAAGAATCCCCTTCGCATTCGCATCTATCTTCTGCATTGCTTCTACGATTGTCTGCTCCGGGGAAATCAGAAATGTTATCAACTGTTCTGTTTTCATAGACGAACCTCCATGTTCTTTTCCTATCGCTCCATGATAGGTTACAGACTATATATCGGATGATTGACTGCAAAAATTAATCTTTATTGTCTTTCATTAATGCCTCGACAAATAAGAAATCAAGTTCATTGTCAATATCAACAGAATGTCTCTGATCCATAATATAGGCATAAGATTTTTCGTTATAAAAATTCTGCTTATTCATCAGCAGCTCTGTTTTCTGAATATAAATTGCTCCATTCAATCGATAATAAGTATCCGACAATTGTCTGGCTCCAACTTTATTGCTGTCAATAAAATTATACATTGAGCCATTTTCACCTAATTTATTGCATATCTGAATGGAATGTTCTAATTCACAAATACTAATGACCGCATCCGCAGATTTCTGTTCAAATACCTCATATGCTTCCCTGATATTCCGGGCGTTTCTCATCGGAGAAGTTGGCTGTAACAGAGTTACCAGTTCAAATTCTTTTCCTCTTTTCCGGTACTCCTGCACCACATAACGTAACGCATCCCAGGTACTGCTCTTGTCCCCAGCCAGTTCGACATCCCTCAGAAAGGGAACATCCGCCCCGAACTTTCTTCCTATTTCAGCATATTTCTCACTGTCTGTCGACACATGCACACAATCAAATACCCCTGATTCTAATGCAGCCTCAATTGTATATGCCATTAGTGGTTTTCCATTTAATTCTTTGATATTTTTGTCTTTCAATCCCTTTGAGCCACTTCGGGCCGGGATAATCGCTATATTTCTCATTTTATATCATAAAATCCTTTTTTCAATTTAATTTTATCATTCAACAAATAATCCTTTATAACACTTATAATATTTGCTGCTGTATTTTCCTTTTCATATGGATTTCTACAGTTGCTGGCTTTATTTTCAAACTCCTTTGTCAGTGCAGTTTCCATAGCCTGCTGAATTTCCTGCTGTGTATATCCACAATTAATCACACTGTCTGCACATATTCTTCCTTTTTGCCGGTCTCCTATATTAATAATCGGTTTGCCAAAGGAAGGTGCCTCAATAATTCCACTTGAAGAATTACCTATAACTATTCTGCAATACTTTAATGCACTTAAATATCTTTTCTGTCCCAATGACATAAACGCACAGGCTCTTTCACTATTTTGGGCTGCATATTTATCTATCAACTCATTGACAATTCTGCCATTCGTATCCGCATTTGCTTTTGTAAATATCATTCTTATCTTAGGATTTCTGTCCAATACCTCTAAGAGATTTAAGAACTGTTCCTCAACCGTATTATTTTCCAATGTTACCGGGTGATAAGTCACAATCACTGTATTTTCATCAATTTCAAAATGAATCGATCTCTCCAGTTCTTCTTTTGTCATCAAGTTAATCTTTTTTATATTTTCTACTCCAATTGCCCCGACACAGAACACTCTTTCAGGATTCTCCCCTAACTGTATTACACGTCTGCGGTATTCTTCTGTACTTGTAAAGTGAAGATAACTCATCTTAGTAATAGAATGACGTATTCCCTCATCAATGGCGCCCTCTGTCAGTTCTCCTCCATGAAGATGTGCAATCGGTATTCTCATGACCATTGCACAGATTGCCGCTGACAGTGCTTCATATCTGTCTCCAAGCAAAATCAACATGTCCAAATCTGCTCTTTGAAATTCATCTGCAAACCCAATTATTCCCAAGCCGATCGATTTGCTGATTCCCACAGGGCTATCGGAACTTAACAGCATCTCTACTTTTGCATTTATTTGAAAACCGTCTTCCTCGATTTCCTTATAAGTCATTCCAAACTCTGGTGACAGATGCATCCCTGACACAATCAAGTATAATTCCAAATCATTATCTTTATTAATCTCCTGCATCAAAGACTTTAACAATCCATATTCTGCTCTTGTTCCTGTCATTATCCCAATTCGTTTCATACGGTTCTCCTTACATCTTTTGCTATGCTTTCAGTATAAAATATAAAATGCTATTCTTTCTCCTCTCCTAAATACATGAATGGCAAAAATAATTTTTTTAAAGATTCTGATTTTGACCAGTCTATTTTAGAAATAAAAGTTCCAAAAGATCTCATTGCATCTTTCGGATTTCGAACACTAAAAAAAGTCCCAACTGCAGCCTTATTAGCCTTATTAATTTGATTTAATTCCGTCATCATAAGCGCACCTCAAATTCAAATGCCTTGCGGTTTTCATACACATACTTACCCGTAACATTTCGAGCAGCTACATTACTTCCCTTTCCATCGTTTGAGTCGATTTTCTTTAATGTAATAACTTTAATCGGATCCTTACTGTTGGTATCATTTTCATATTTGCCATACTCCAGTATTGCATCAATTGCTTCCATACTGTGTGTCGCAATAAATAATTGTACATTCAGTTTCTTAGCCAGCTCAAATACTACTGGAAATAATTTATCATAATATTTCTTGTGCAAACCTGTCTCAATTTCGTCAATCAACAAAATTGAGTCTGTTGCATCGAATAGTTTATTCAAAATATATAATATTTTCTTAATTCCATCACCATAAACGGAGAACGGCATATTTACGCCATTTTCTGTTATAATGGATTCCACAAAGGATTCATCATCCGCCTTGGTATAACAAATATCCACTATAGATTCATCAAACTTCTTCAGAATGCTGATAGCTAATTTCTTATATTCCGGATTGTCTACGATATTCTGTAATAAGTCATATCTCAAATGACCAAAAGAAGATATATATTGAACTTCCCTCTTAGTTACAGGACCTACCATTGTATTGTCTAAAGATGTAAAACGAACATTTTTCTCTATTGTTTTTTTACCATTTTGACTAATAATACTACCTGTAAACAGTTTGACCGTTTCGGGGATAAAAGTTGTTGATTTTTTGTAATACGTTTTTTGACGTGAAGACATTGTTGAAATTTGAAGTGCTTCTTCTCCAGAAATGGTTTTCTCACGTCCAGTCATTTCAAATTCAATCGGACCGTTATTACTTTCTGCATAAATATCAAGATCTAACAAATCCTCATTTTGCTCCACATTGAACATTTTAATAAAAGAAGTATAAAAACTATTATCATGAATATTAAGCACTGTTCTCTGCCTTATTATATTTTTAACAGAGCTGAGTTGAGCTTTCGCAAACAATAACTGAATTGCTTCCAAAAATGTTGTTTTTCCACTATTATTATCACCTACAATAAGATTGATATTTGAAAAATCAGAAACTGTTAATTGCTTAATTCCCCTGAATTGATTAATCTCAATGGACGTTATACTTGCCATTTTTAATCCTCTCCTTCCATGCTTTCAAAACTTATTACAAGTCTTGTATGTGTAGCATTCGCAATCTTTTGTAGTGTTTCTATCCTTGGAACAACCTTTCCGTTTTGTATTTTACTAATATTGGATTGTGACATATTTGTTATCCGACATAAATCCTCCTGTGTGAAATCATTTTCATCCAATACTCTTTGAATTTCCTCTGATATTCCATTTAAAACTTCTCGAAAAGCATCCTTTTCATACACAGCATTTGTTTCTTTGGATTCTGTAACAGGTTTTTTTAAATTATTTATCTGGTCAAATATAGATTTCATATCTTCGTTATTCATAACAACACCCTCCAAACTTGTTATGGATGACATATTTTAGCAGATTTATTCATTATTATGTCATCCGTGACATATCCCATTCATCTCAGTCTCTATATTGTTATTAATAACATATTTTATAATTTCATGCAATAAAATTGTCATACTCTTAGTGAGATCTAACGCAGCACTTACGCTTTTTCCGGAGTTTATCATATAAGTTCATCTTCCACATAATCTCTTTGTGCTTTTGTGCCGATCAACTCTTTCCAGTGCATCGGACTGATCCCACTTCCCGGTCTTTTTACTGTCAGATTCTTGTCTGTAAAAATATCTCCCTTAGAAATCGCACATTTGGCGACAATGCTCTTCCTCGCTGCTGCTATATTGTGCTGCTCCGAAGCAGTTCTTCTCTTATTGCCATCACCAAGACTTTTTTCTATATGGCGGATCGCACTGACCATCTGTGCCAACTCCTGTGGTTCGAGACTCGCCTTATGATCCGGGCCTTCCATATTCTTATCTAATGTAAAATGCTTTTCAATAATCTCAGCACCTAATGCCACTGCTGCGATTGGCACTTCAATCCCAACCGTATGATCCGAATATCCAACCTGCTTTTTAAAGGCTGTTCTCATCTGCTTCATTGCCAGCAAATTTACATCCTCGTATGGTGTCGGGTATTCTGTATTACAATGGAGCAGCGAAATATTCCCTGCTCCATTCTCCTCCAATACTTTCATTGCATCCGCTATCTCATCCATTTCACACATTCCGGTAGAAAGCACGATATCCCTGCCTGTCTGCGCAATCTGAACCAGATACGGATAATTTGTGATCTCACCGGAAGGTATCTTCCAGAAGTCCATGTCCAGACTATCAAGAAACCGGATACTGTCCTCGTCAAACGGTGTGGACAGAAAACCAATCCCAATCTGCTCACAATATCTTTTCAACTCCACAAAATCATCATATGATAATGCCAGTTTCTCCAACATCTGTAACTGCGATTCATTATTGCCCGTTGTTTTCTTCTGATAATCTGCTTTCTGTGCATATTTAGAAACCAGCTTTTCCGGTTTGAATGTCTGAAATTTGATATAGTCTGCACCAGCCTTTGCTGCTTCCTCAATCATTTTCTTTGCCAGTTTTAGACTGCCATTGTGGTTCACACCCGCCTCGGCGATTATTGTTGTAGTCATTCGATATCTCCTCGGTTTATAACATATATAATATCTTCTAATAGCACCAGCGTTTTATAGCGTCAACAAAGTTTCCTCTGTGAGTGGAATAAATAAATCTATACATTGTTCTACCATTTTTGTATAAGCTATTCCTTGCTTAGCAATCTGTAATCCTTCAGCAGCCACAGTATCCTCTTCATAAAACTGTTCGCTTTCAATAATATAATTTGCGACCGTTAATGTACATGATATTGTATCATATAATTCATGCTTTTCAATTTCTTGTGTTAGATTTTCTATATTTTTCAATGCCCTTAAATACGCATTCTTATCAATTATACTTTTACCACAGATTGTTTTCAATTTTTGATATTCCTTATTTAATTTTATTACTTTCTTTTTCAGTTTCCTGTACATTTCAGGAAATGTTTTAAGGTATTCCAACGCTTTATGCTGTTGCTCTGCGTTAAAAATAGGCTTCAATTTTTCAAAGCACGCATCGATATCAACTTCTTTTATGCACTCTCTCATAATCGCATCGTGTAAAGTCATAATCTCCGTGTTATCGATTTTTGCTCCACCCTCTGTAGCATTAATAACATGAATACCTTCACATCCTTCGATATAGTAATTAAACCAGTCTAAGTATAACTTGAAGTCTCCCCTTGTCGGGACTTCCTCCTCATAGTTTCCTGGAACTTTTATACAACGACTTGTATCAATTTCATCCATGACACCTTTAAAAGTGCCATCTGCGTGCGTTTTGTTTCCCGTTAACGCAAGATCCTGACCCACTAAAATTATTCTGGAGAATCCAAGTTTATATACAAGAGAAAATGCACTACATGCAACTGATCCTCCACACGCGACCGTGCTAAAAGGAATCCCGCTCATCATCATCATGCTCCATATAAACCGTTGCCCTTCAAAATAAAATATTTTCTTTCCAGTATGACTTTCCAATATTTCTTTCGTGGAAGTAATACTTGGCATCAACGGAATTCTTTTTGCCTCATCAAAATCCAGTAATTCTTTTGGTTTTAATCCATCCACAATCACATACATATCTGGAATAATCCCTGCATTTACTAATGGTCTGACTGCTGTGTCTACTGCAACAATAAAAGCTTTATTCTTTGCTCTCTTTAATTCCATGATATTTTTATTCAATGATGGTCCAGCCGATACAATAATTGCAGGAATATCTGTTGGAATAATGTCACACAGCTGTGTCGTAATGGATCCTTCACAAAGATATTTTATGTTATGAAATAAATTATCCATTTCGACAGCAGAATATCTGATTTCTGTATTTCTGCCGACTATCACATCTTCAACTGTTTTTCCTAAAAGTTTCATAAAATCTATAACCTGTGCTGAAAAGAGAGCTGAACAGCTCCGATTTTCATAATGCTTTATAAATTCTATATTCGCAAGAGTTACCAGTTTTTCTATGATTGCTTTTTTTTCCTCGCCATTAAGTCCATCCACTATCAGTGCAGGTATTCTGTTCTCAAACAAAAATGACAAATCGATATTCTCTATCACTTTAAAAAAAACATTTAAAGATGGTTCATATATTACAAGCTGTATAGAAGGAACTATTTTTACTACAAGCTGTTTTAAAAATGTAATATCGCCCAAACCCGTAACAAATACTACCGCATGTTTATCTATTTTCCCCCATTTTTCAATCTCAATCCTTGCTTTGTCAGCTGGTTCTCTTTTTCCGCTAAAATATAATTGCCTATCTTCTTTTTTTACTTTAATGATTTTGTTTCCATCTGCTGCTTGTTCAAAATATACTTCTGTTTCTTTCTCAATACTATTTCTACAATTTTCTATAATTTCACTAATTCCCGGAAAGCTTTTTTCAAATAATTGTATATTTGATTTATATATATTCCTATTCATTCACGCTTTCCTCCTTTAGCCTTGACACTTCATCTTCATCCATGAATATTTCCAGAAAAGGCAATAGCCCATATTCCATGGCATCTTCCAACAAAACCACATCGTTATTTTTCAATCCTTGTGAAAGATCCCTAATTATGTTAATAAATAATAACTGAAGTTTTTCATAATCTGTTTTATCAATTTCAAATAAATTCTCTCTTAAAAACCGTTCATAAAATTCATTTAACAAAGGTAATAATTCTTTTGTTTCCGCTTCTACTTTTTTAGTTCCATACACCGAAAATCCAACGCACGCTCTTAGAACTTTTGTATATACTTGTTTTATATTCATTTTACCACCCTAATTATGAAAAAAGAGTTGACATCACTGCCAACTCTTTTTCTATTTTACATATTACTGGAGAAGTGATAATACTCCCTGAGTAGACTGATTAGCCTGTGCAAGCATAGACTGTCCTGCCTGTGCAAGAATATTATTCTTGCTATAGTTAACCATCTCTTCTGCCATATCTGTATCACGGATACGAGACTCTGCGGAAGATGTGTTCTCTGATACATTGTCAAGATTTGCAACTGTATGCTCTAATCTGTTCTGTAATGCACCTAATGCAGAACGCTGTGTAGATACTTTATTAATAGCATCCTGAACTTTTGTAATTGTCTCATTTGCAGCTTTATAATCATCTACACGAGCACCATAACGAATCTCACCATTTGCATCTTTTGTTGCTTCTGTAGCTGATGTCTGAACATATTTCTGGAAATCTTCTGTAATAGCCTTACTAGCAAGTTCCTTCTGGTTATTTACATAAGCCTCACGAGCCTTCTCTGCAGAATTGAATTTCAATTCCTTACCATCAACTGTTGCTTTGTAATAAATAGAACCTGTTGTATTATCATACTGTGCGATAAATGCTGCACATTTAACCTTCGCAGAGATAGATTTTTTAAACTGTGAAATTGCATTATTTGCATTTTTAGAAGCAGTATTTTTTTGAGAATATTTATAGTTCATTCCCTGATACTTAACCGCTATAGGTGTAACTCCACCCTGTTTTACCTGCTCTTTTCCAAGACCAAGAGCATCTGCATTCATAGAATCAATACTAATTTCAATGTTCTGATTAGCATTTGCTCCAACCTGAAGTTTTTTATCTTTGAAGTTACCATCTAACAGATTCTGTTTGTTGAACTGGGTTGTCTGAGAGATTCTGTCTAACTCATCTGTTAATGCCTCTAACTCCTGATTAATTGCATCACGGTCGATAGACTGGTTTGTATCATTAGCACCCTGAACTGCCAACTCATTCATTCTCTGTAAGATAGAGTGAGCTTCATTTAAAGCACCTTCTGCTGTCTGGATCAAAGAAATACCATCCTGTGCATTGTCAGATGCTTTGTCAAGACCACGGATCTGACTTCTCATCTTTTCAGAAATTTTAAGACCAGCAGCATCATCACCTGCACGGTTGATTCTGTAACCAGAAGATAATTTCTCTGAAGATTTTGCCTGAGCTCCTGTTGTGATTCCTAACTGACGATTAGCGTTCATCGCTGTAAGATTGTGCTGTACTACCATTGCCATAATATTTTTCCTCCTTGAATTGGGCTTCAGCATCCATGCTGAAGTAGATTTGTTTTATTTGTGAACGTTCCTACTCTGACCGTACGCTTCATTTCGGTTTTCACGAAGTAGCATTCTTTGCTTACTTGCATTGTATATCGGCATAAGTGAAAGATACTTAACCCCTTTTTTTATTTTTCTTTTGGAATTCTCCATATTCAGGATTTTTATTATGTAAAATGTTAACCATTCCATCTTCAGAAATAACAATCCCAATACAGATTCCTTTTTTCTTAGAGCCAACATAATTTTCAATGGAATTCAGTCTGGCTCCACGTTCCACTCTTCCCGGAATCACTGCTTTTCCATCTACTATACAGCTTATTGCTTTGCAATTTCCGTCAAAATCCAGAATCAATGCCCCATCCATATTAGAGATTCCAAGAAATGCTGCTTTATGCCATCCATTCTCTCCTTCTTCAGTTTTATTATATTTCAAATTTGATTCGACAGGTATTGCTCTGTTCATGTCACATAGACGTTTTACCTCTTGTTCCGCTTCATCTCTTTCCATAAAAATAACAGACGTTCCATGTCTTTGTTCTTTTAACACTTCCACAATATCTTTTAACATCTGTATATCAACTTGTTCCAGCTTGTTATCTTTTTGTAATTTTATGATATCCTCTAAATAGTTTTCACCTTCCTTGGCATAACCTAACTGGTATTCTCCATGATAATATATCAATACCTCCCTTTTACCAATAGTCAGGCTCCAATGCATATATCCTTTGAATTTAATATATATTTGTTCCACGTCGTCTGAATCATCCGTTGCATTTAATAATGCCTGTACTGCATACGCGGTTTTCCCATCCGGAATATTTATTTTTTCTGCCAAAATATCAATTCCATTTTCATTTGAAATTTCCAGCAGTTTTCTAACCATTCTTAAATTTCCTGCATTAATCAGCCTATTATTTTGTCCCTGTATTCCGAATCGTTCAATAGTCTGTTTCTCTTTCTGCTGAAAATAGACACGGGCATTGCATTCTCTTCTCTCATATTTTGTAGCAGACAGTTCATTCAATATTCTAAGTTCTGGCAATTCATACTGATTTATAATCCAGTCAGCATATTCTTGCATTAACATTCTTTTTTCATTAAATGTTTTTAAAAAATCTTCTTCCTGTAACAGTGCCTGTGCCGTGTCTGTAATATTTCTTACTAGTTCTCCCAAGATATATTCAAACAAAAATGTATATCTTAAGGCATCCTGATTCCTTATAAGTACTCCAAGAAACATCTGATACAATGACGTACTACATTCATCTGTTGGTTTTATATCTTTTTTTCCAAATATGATCCACATTGTATTTTCATTCTCAAATACATATTTTTCTTTTGCAGGCAACTGTCTCAAATCCGGAAAATCTGGTTTTTTAATATCAGACGATGCATAATATCTTTCTTCTTTTTCTTCCAGATCTCTCCCCGCTCTGAATTCTTTATTATCCTCCTCCAGAATTAAAACCGTGTCAAAATCCTGTTTCTTTATATTTATCTTGTATTTTGCAAAAACATCCAGCAAAAAATCTTTCAGCTTATACTCGTTTTTCTCTGTAGTTGCTTCCATTTACATTTCTCCCATTTCCACCCTTATATCTTTTTCATATTGGGATATTATTTTTCCTATTTCTGAAAACATCTTTTCTGTATCATCCATCTGAACTGTACGATAGAATTGCATGATTTCAGCTATATTCTTCTTATTATGAACCTGTAGCATCTCCCTATAATATTCTGCCCGGCACTTTAACAAATACCGAATAATTTCCTTCAATATTTTCTGATCATAGATAATATCAACCACATTATTTATTAGTGCTTCCAGATCCATTTTATATGTGTTTGCAATATAATGTTCTGAAAATTCCGTTGCCAGTTCTTCCAGTTCACAGCACTCTGATTCCTCCTCTATTTTCTCTAATTCATCATCACCCCAGCCCCATATAATTTGTTGTTCTTTTTCATTTATATTTGAATATTTTTCCAATTCATTATCTCTTGGATAACGAACCACGCACATAACAATTGCAATTCTTGCAATTAACATTGTATCCGCCATCTCATCCGCGTGTTTTCCCATTTCTCCCAAGTTGCTAATAAACGCCTGCAAATAATCTGCCAACGATAAATGAAGTGCTAATATACATATCATATCTGCATAGCATTCTTTCACCAGATAAATAAACTGATCTATTCCACCATGCATATTTAAAATATCATTTCCTTTTTTTACCGGTGCCACAAAATCGTTAATACATTCCTGTAATTTTTCGCCTATTTGTTCAAAATACTGCTGCTTATTTATTTTTTCATCCGTATTATTGGCATACATATTCTGGATTGCAAAGCCAAATGTGTTCTTTCCTCTTTCCTGCAAAAATTCTGCAATAGACATAGAAAGTGTGTCTTTCAGCATATTTGTATGACAATAATATTCTTTATTAAATTTCAGATTTTTTTCATTGTAGCACTCTTTACTATAGTAATATTCTTTGAGATAATTTTCATCCTGGATTCTTGTTATATAAAAATCCAGCCACTGTACAAGTTTTTGTTCGCAGTTTTCCCATGCTTTCCCCGTATTTTCCCACAAAATATCCGCATCACTTTCATTTGCCAAATATGCCTGCATGGATAATACGATCATCCTTGCACACATTTTTGCCAGACTTTTTGCCCGGCTCTCCCTACACCTGATACTGGTTCCTACAAAATGTGCAATTTCGTGTCCCAACATAATGCACATCAACTTAGGGGCATACATCTGGCTCTCTGGGACTCCAACCAAAAACAATCTTTCCTCGTTTGAAACTCTTGGCATTATCTCCTTGACTTCCATTTGTCCATTTTCACCTGGGCAAATCAAGAATTCATATTTTTTTGCATTTTTTAAATTCAGCATTTTTTTAAATCTGTAAATATAAGCACTATATAATGTTATAAATTTCGTTGGAACATCAAAGTATCTCATATTAAAATCTACCACTTGTGAGAACACACGGTCTGATTTTGTAAAATTCTGAGTTCTCAATCTCATGCTTTTCATAAATTCATAGTAGAAGATTGTATTCCCATCGTTGCCCTTTTTTAGTAACCGTAAGAATACATACAACGGCATAAATAATGTAAAGAAATTATAATCCGCAAATAGCTGATTCTTTTTTTCAAATCTACGTAGAGAATTAACAAGCATCATTAAATTCTTTTTTTCTGATATTTTTCGCACGTCATTACAATCTTTGTATATCTCATTGATTAATTTGCACATCTTATCACATATTTTTGTTTCATTCACGTCACCGTTATTTTCCATGTTTTTTATAACAGCAGCGTTATTATCATTAATATGAAACATGACCTTCGTAGAAATAGCACTTGTATAATTTGCACAACTGTTGCTCAATAATCCATTGTGTTTACTATATAATGGCAGTAATTTTCTCCATGAAATATTTGTGATGACAATTGCTTCATCTTCTGTTCCCAGCAATGAAAGCCGGCTTACCTTGATGCTTTTATCAGCCTCAAATTCTTCTCTCAGCTTTTTATATAACTGTCCGATTGATCCGCCTTCTTTTTCTATAGCTCGGAGTTCTATCATATCTATTTTTTCATTGCTGATATCATCAGGAAGTCCATTCTCAATCATAGCACTCTGAACTCCTAAAATACTATAACTGTTTTTTACCTGAAAAGTATTTTCTTCTTTCTTTTGATGTAAGTAATTAATATATTTCATTCCTATGGAGGTATAATCACATTTTACCGCCAGAAAAAAATCACTATTGTCAATTGAATAGTATGGCTGGACCATGATGCTTTCCCACTGTTTCTCATTTAATCCGATCTCTTTATATTGATTTTTTAAAAACTTATCATCGCACATATTTTTATAAAACGGCGTAGATGCATTGTCTACAACTTGTAACAAGACAATGTATAAAAATGGTTTATCTGTCTGCCAAAATTCATGTTCCTTTTCCTCGTTTTCAAAAAATCCAAGCAAGGTCTGCGTTGCATATGACATATTCTCACTGTCGCTTTCTGCGCAGCTCGTATATATTTTTTCAAAGGAACTTCCATTTTGAAATTCAATTTTCTTTCCAATTCCAATTCCGTCATAGTGTCCGTATGCTCTGTATTCCCAATTATGTTTCTCTGGTTCCAATGCTGGAACAAATTCATTGTACAGCATGATTTCTCTGCAAAATAATGACATTCTATTCACCTCTCCAAAAAAAGAGACCATAACAGCTCTTTGTTATAGTCTCCTTAATAGTCAATCTTTCCAATATTAACAAATTTATTATGTTTTTTATGCTTTAACTTTGATAATATATTCTGACTGCTTCGTGATAAATCTGCTACATTAACAAAACCACTGTTCGTAGCATATTGCATTCTTACCGGGAAGTCGCAATTCTCAATCCATTTGTCTGCATCTAACCCGTGATAAGAAACCTTATATCGTGTTATCTTATTGTTCATATGCCCTTCCTCGTTTTCAAAATCGATGCACATATTTTAGCACAAGTAAGCTTTTTAGTTCAAGATGTTTTTCATATTTTTTCAAAAAAACACTTGACAGTATAGTTTCTACTTCTTATTATCCAAAAAATGCGGCTCATTATACGCCTTATGCATCATATTATTATAATATTCTTTGACGATCTTCTGGCTACTGCGGATTTCCTTTGCCTGCTGCCTGATATAAGCAAACTTGGCGGTTGCCTTTTCCTTATTTCTTGCTTCCGTCGCCTGAATCTGCATATTCAATTCGGTAAGTGCCCTGATCAGTTCCTGCATCTGCCTGATCTGTTCTTTATGGATGTCTCTGTTGCTCTCAAGTTCTTCCTTTACTTTGTCATATAAACTTTCAAAGCCCGTGTCAAGCTGTTCTAATTTTTCAATCAGCGCCGCTTTCCGATTCACGTTTTTTTCAAATGTGTCCGGTTCTAAATTAGGATCATCCAGCAGAAGGCTTTGTTCCTCGCTAAGTTTTAATATATCTGTCAGGACATCCTTTTTTCGCCGGAGGCTTTCGATCATGATTCCAATGTAATTATCTGTCACGATGTATTGCTTTCTCCTTCCGGTTATCTCTGGCTGGCAGCCAGTTTCATCACTTCTTTCCATGTATCGCGCATGGTTCTGAGATGTTTTAATACTTCTTCCAGGATTTCTTTATCTTTTTTCATATTTGCCTCGATCAGGCGTTCTTTCAAATAGACATATACATTATTAAAATCATCAGCTGTTGCATATTTATGATTTAATGTTGCCTGAAACTCAGAGATGATATTCTCGACTTTCCGGATGTTGTTATGTGCTTTCTCGATATTGTTTTCCTCAATCCCTGCAATTGCCATGTTACAGAATTTGATTGCTCCGTCATAGAGCATAAGTGTCAGTTCCGCAGGTGATGCGGTCATAATTTTGCTATTCGCATACGCAGCATAGCCATTATGATTAAGCATGTGAAAATACCTCCATGTGTTTTCTTTTTTCTTTATGCAGATTTAACCTGCGGCAATGCCGCAGGTTAATTGTCCTGTTATCATGATCCAAACAGACCGGATAAAGAAGATGTCTGTGAATTGAGTTTTGCCAGTGCAGTTTCCATCGCCGAGAACTTCTTGTAGTAGTAATCCTCCTGTTCAGACAGCTTATCCTCCCACTTTTTGATCGTGGTTGTATAATCGCTGTATTCCGAAGCCATCTCCTTATCATTGTATACTTTAAATATACTGCTTAAAGTGGATGTCTTCATTTTCTTATCAATAGAATCGTATAATACTGTTGCAAGCTGCTGCATGAATCCCGCCACAGAATCCGGATCTTCTTTGATCGCTGCCAGCAGTTTGTCTTCCTTTCCGGAAGTTGCGCTGTCATCCTCATCACCATTGATATGGTATGCATACTGTTCATTCTTTGCAGAATTCATATAACCAAGTGTTGAAATTCCAAAAGAAGTAAGATAGTATGTCTTTCCATTGACTTCATATCCCTTGGACATCGCCGTTGTCATGGACGAGATCAGGCTCTCTAACGAATCATCTCTGCGGAGCAGGGAATCTTTGACTTTTGCCTCCCATTTCTCCACTTCCGTATCACTCATGGAATCCTTTTCATCATCTGTCAGCGGCTCATATCCTTTTGCCGAATCTGCATTGTATAACTTGTTCATCTCGTTAATAAGTGAGTTGTACTGGCTGAGCAGATCCTTGACCTGCTCATAGATTCCCTCACTGTCTGTAGCTACGGTTACAGAAATCTCTCCACTCGTCTTGGCAAGTGCTGTGACAGAAAGACCATTTATAGCGAACTCGTTGGTAGATGAAGTGTATTCTGCACCATTCAGTTTGATCTTCGCATCCGATGCCGCCGACCAGTTGTTATCGTCATTCACTTTTGCGCCGGTATCTGATACGGTAGATGTCATTGCCAGTCCCAATGCCAGCAACGCCTTATCACCGTCCGCATTCTTTGATTTCAGTTCAAAACCGTTTTCTGTACCGGTCTTTGCTGAACTTACAAATAATCTGCCGTTTTTCTCATCAAAGCTGGCTTTCACACCTGCGTCTGACAGGGATTTCACAAAGTCGCTGATCTTTGTGTCACCGGTCACGCTGATGCTTGTTGTCTTTCCTGTTTCTTTATTGGTAACTTCGATCGTACCGGTTCCGGTATATCCCAGTTCGCTTAAAGTGGACGCTGATGAAACGGTTTTTGTCTTATCTTCCGCACCGGATGCATCTTTGATTGAAATCTTTCCGCCAGTAAGATAATCACTTTTGGCAACTTCTAAGACCTCCAGAGACTGTACGCCGTTGGTCGCACCGCTTGCCGCACTCACTTTCGCTTTTGTGCTGTCAGATACGCTTGCTGTACGCATATTGTAGGCAGATGACAGTTTTAATTTACCAACATTGTTGTAGAAACTGTACACCTTGGAGTTTAAGGTACTCCATGCCTCCTGCTTCCATGATAATTTTGTCTGTGCTTTTTTATACTTGCTCGTCTTGTAACTATAAGAAGATACAAGCGCTGAGATAATGGACTCAGTATCTAATCCTGAGTTCAGACCTGTGATTCTGATTGGCATAATCCTGCTCCTTTCAGTTTTGTAACTTGTTTATATCATTTTCTGTTTGCATCTGTCACTTGTCTATTGCTGTTCCTGTCTTCTAGACAGTGATCTACAGTTTCTTATCCACTAATAATCCGGCCATCTCCCAGACTTTTGCGATCATGTCCAGGGTTTTCTCCGGTGGATATTCTTTCAGGACTTTCTTCGTGTCTTTGTCAACGATCTTGATGGTGACACGGTTGGTTGCTTCATGGATTCCGAAGACTGCCTCGGAATTGTGCGCCTTCTTATTGATCTCGTCAACTGCTTTCCTGATCTGGGAATTCTCGGAGATCGTCTGCTTTGCCTGACTGTCATCCCGGTTTCCGTCTTTGCCGTTTTTGTCAGTCTCTTTCGTGTCGATCTGATTGGTTTTCTTCATGAGATCGTCAGAAGCTGCTGCGTTGGATGCAGTTTCCACTTTTGCCTGACTATCTGCTTTTACATCTGATGCGGATGAACTTCCCGCGTAGGACATCCCTGCCCCTTTCATAGCCTCTATTGCCATTGTTCTACACCTCCGTGTGCATAAGCCTGTGTTCTTCCATGGTTGCGGTCCGGATCTCTGTAAATGCCGGAACGCTTATTTTTCTAACTCATATATCGGTAGTTTTCCTGTAAAATTAATAGCTGTCATGCAATTTCCTGCGTTGTGCCGGTGCTGTTTTCTGATCAGGGTTTCATTTTAACAAAATATAGGATATAATTCAATCGCACCGGGAATTGAGCCCGCAATGCGTTTATGATTTTTACTATTATAATTAGGAAAGGATATTGTTTATTATGTTATATATCATGAGACACGGAAAAACTGACTGGAATGCAGTCCACCGCCTGCAGGGAAGCGAAGATATTCCTTTGAATGAAGAAGGCCGCCAGATGGCGAGAGACGCGCGGAAAAAGTATGGGGATCTGCGATTTGATATCTGCTATTGTTCTCCCTTACAGCGTGCGCAGGAGACTGCTGAAATTTTTCTGGAAGGGAGCGGCACGCCGATCCTGACGGACGACCGTCTCCGCGAGATGGGATTTGGCATGTATGAAGGAACAGAACATGTCACACAGAAACCGGAATGTCCGGTATACACGTTGTTCCATGATCCTGTCCATTATCATGCTGTAGATGGTGCGGAAAGTCTTGAGCATTTGTATGCCCGCAGCGGCTCTTTTATCCACGATGTTTTAACGCCGGAAGTTGTTTCCGGAAAAAATGTACTGATCGTCGCCCATGGAGCCTTAGACTGCAGCCTGATCTGCCAGTATGAAGAGATTCCTCTTAAGCATTTCTGGGATCAGCTGCTCGGGAACTGCGAGCTTAGAAGATTAGTTTCATCAGCCAATGTGTGAAAACAGATACTGCAGAACGTCATCTGTAAATTTTATCGCATGCACACCAATGAATGTGGAGCCGTCTTCCTGCTTTTCTTCGCGGGAAACCTCCGCATACATGATCAGTGTTTCTGCCACAATGATCACCTGTTTTCCGAGAAGGCCTTCATGCCCCTCCGGCACACAGATTCCCATGCCTAACGGACTGATGTCTTTCACATCCACGTAAATTTTTTCCTGTGTATCGCAGATTACGACAACACCATTTGTCTTGTATTCTACCCTCGATATTTCTCTTCTTTCTTCCATGAGTACCCCCTGTTTTTATCATTTCTGTCCTGACTGCCCTGTACAGGCAGAATTGCCTGTGTCAGATCGTGTGCATTATTCAAAGATCTCCTGTACATCATCCAGATTTCCGTCTCCGGTGAGAAGCAATGTCACTCCGCTCTCCGCCTGGCTGATATCTGTGGTTGCCTCAACGCAGAGTTCACCGTTCTGATTATAAAGCGCCCACTGAAAATCTGTAATCTCCACCGGCCACTCTACCGGCATGGAAACAGACTGTCCATCTGCGATTGCACTGATATTGTACTGTTCGCCGCTGATCGGATCGATCACAGAAAACATCCCAATGTCGATGCCGCACTCGTTTGTGGCTGTGATGATAATGCTTTTACGTTCTGCATATTCAGAAGATTCTGTGCTTTCCACGGCTTCTACTGCCGCTTGGGCTGTCCCGGCTGCTTCCGTTGACTCTTCCGATCCGCCGACGGTTTCCGCAGGTTCTTCTGTCGTTTGCCGGCTGTCTCCGGATGTCTGCTCCGTGGCGACTGGCGCCTGATCCTGATGATCTGTTTTTCCGCAGGAAGTCAGGAGCATTATGCCAAGAAGCATGCTGATTATGAGTGTTTTCTTTTTTTTCATAGATTTTGTTTCCTTGTATACAAATTACGAATCATATTTTTCCTGTTTTCAGAATACTCCGTATTTTATTTTTTTGCAATGGATGTTTTAGAAAAGGCGCACCTTTTGGATGCGCCTTACTGTTAAAATTTATTTTTCATCTTTCTGAGCTGCTTCTGCTTTTTTCTTTTTATTTCTGCGGTACATTTCCTCGCCGGTTACACCAAGAAGTGCAATGATGAGTAACCACCACCAGGACATTTTCTCCTGCTGCATGTTTTCCACTGCGTCAGCCTCTGCTGCAAGTGGAGTTTCCTCATCGGCAATTGTCGTGCTCTCCTGTGCTCCGTTCGCTGCAAGAGGTGTCTCCTCGTCCGCAATTGTCACATCTGTGTCAGCGTCCGCATCTGTATCGGCTGCGGCATTTGCATTTGCAACCGCTGCTGTTCTCGTTACTGCCGCCGGTGTTGCAGCTGCTGCAAGCGCTACCGGTGTCTCTGCGATCTCAACCGGTGCTGCTTCTGCTGTGACCATTGTAACGGTTGTGGCTGCACTAGCCGGAGCCGCTGCTGCAGGTGTTGTGGCTGCGCCGCCCGGTGTGGTCTCAGTGCCGGATGGGGTAGTTGTGCCACCCGGTGTCGTTGTGGAACCGCCTTCGCCCGGAGCCGGTGCAGGGGTGAGTTCTGTGATCTTATCAGCCAGTGTTTCTCCTGCAATTCCTAACTTATCTGTCAGGTCTTTTGCCATGTCCTCTGCCTCTTTTAATTTTATCTCTGCCGCGCTGATCTGTCCCTCTAACTCTTTTACCTGATCTGCTGTGTAGTTCTGGCTTGCAAGAAGTGCTGTAAGCTTATCCTTTAAGCTGTCCGCATCTGCTTTTGCTTTATCAACTTTTTCCACCGCATTCTTTGCTGCGTCAATGATCGCATCCGCTTTTGCTACTTTCTCTGCTCTTTCAGCCTCCGCTTTTAATGCTGCATCTTTGAAATCATAGAAGCTCTTTAAGCTTTCATGTCCCGGGAAACGATTATCATCTTTTCCGGTGAGCCAGATTCCTTCATTGATTTCTCCTGTTTTCTTATATTCATCATAATATTTGTTGCTTGTATAAGCTGTTTTTTCCTCTGCTTTGGCTGTCTGATTGTATTTCTGTGTTTCCACAGTCTTCTCGCCAAGTTCTTTGGAATTTTTCTGCTGATAAGTTCCGGTGTAGGAAACGGATAAGGTTGTGGAGCTGTTCTCCTCGTCAACAACCGCCTGATCCGTTGTCTTCTCTCCCTCTGTGAATGCACCAGCCTCATAATGGAATTTGATCGCTACGTTAGGATCGTGTTTTCCGTTCCAACCTTTATATCCGTTAATATGCATTTCGCCATCTTTCAGGTTGTCTACGATCTTCTTATTCTGGGACACTGCAGCTGCAAGGTTCTTTTCTGCATCTGCTTTTGCAGCATTATACACCTGATCTTTTAAATCTTCCAGATTTTTATTCTTTGCTGCATTTACAGCATTTGTCTCGGATTTCTCAGCGTCTGCTTTTGCAGTCACTGTCTGAGAATAAGTAATAATGATCGTGCCTGAAAATACGTTTTTATAGGAAGCAGAATCTGCACCCCAGTCTACCCATCTGCCGGAAGTATTTTTGTACTTATCTGTATCATTCACTTTTGCATGATCTGCATTAATACTTTCAATCTTATAATCGCCCCCAAGCAGTTTCTGTAACGCCTCTTGGTTGGTGAATTGAGCTAAAAGTTCGTTTGCTGCGATCTCGGCATTTTTCTTCTCGTATTTATCGCGATCATTATCGATTTTTTTCATTTCAACAACAATTTTCGATAAATCAATGGTTGTCGTAAATGTGGTTTTCTGGCTTACGGTCACATCTGCAGTCGCTGTTGCGCTCATGGACGTCTCGACATCTTTATCTCCGTCTTTCAATGCTGCTTTTTTATCGGCCAGATCCTTTTCTGCTGCCTCGACATTGTCATATGTCTTATCAGAAGATAATTTAGTTTCCGTATATGTAATCTCGGAAACGTTTTGTTTTACCGTTTTGACCAGTTTGCCATTTTCATCCACTGAATAGGTGGTCTTTTTCTCACCGGAAATTTCATATTGTTCGCTGTTATAGTTATTGTTCACCTCAACGTCCTTAGAAGCTGAGTCGACCACATAGAACTGTCCACCTATATTTACGATTGTGTATACCACTCCATTATTCTCATAAACTGCGGTATCCTGATCATTCTGAAGCTTATCTGCCGGGAAGTTCTCTGCATTGATATTGAATGCAAGGCTTCCGTCTGTGCCCTTCACATCATAAGAAACCACTTCTTCTGCCTTTCTGAAAATAACAAGATCATCGCGGGTATCGTTGAGCTTGTAGTTCAGATATACGGTTTGTGTGTCACCTGCCACATCTTTGTAAGTCACCTCACAATAGTTTTTGTTATCATTCTGATTCCAGGTCCACTTGCAGTCAACAAGTTCTCCCTTTGCAAGTTCCGGGATGTAGTAATTCTTAAGAATCACTTTGAACAGTTCATCTTCTTTTCTCCAGTTTGTGGAGGTATCCCCTGCGCGTTCTTTTTCCAGAGCGATGATCTCAAGTGCTGCTTTCTGTGCATCGGTAAGCTCTGGAATTGCTGTTTTGGCTTCCTCTGCTGCCTTCTGAAGGCTCTCTGCTTTCTGCTGGACAGCTGCAAGATTTGCTGCGGCAGCAGTTGCCTCGGCACTTGCTGCCGCAACTGCTGTATCATAAGCTTCCTGCGCCGCCTTAAGCTCGTCTAACGCTGTATTGTATTCAGCTACTTTGCTGTCATAAGCTGCTTTGGCAGTCTCATACGCTTTCTGTGCATCGCCTACAATACCAGCTGCCTGATTGTAAGCATTCTTCGCATCCTCAATGTCTGTTGCAGAATCAATTCCGGCTTGTGCTTTATCAAATGCGTCTTGTGCTTCCTGCTGCTCTTTCTTTGCATCATCCGCAATTGTATTTGCCTCATCTGCTTTTTGATCTGCCTCTTTAAGAGCTGCATCGGTTTTTGCTGCGGCATCTGACGCTTCGTCTATGCGATCCATTGTTTTGTCAACCATTTCTTCTGCCACATTCACATCTGTACCGCCTTCGAAGGTTCCGTTTGCGGTAGTATCTAATTCACCTGCTGCACCTTTTGTTGTCTGATCTGCGCCACTGCCATCCGCAAAGGTTGTATCGACTGCTGCATTTACCGCATCTTTTGCTGCTTCTGTTGTTTTGCTCGTTTCTTCAGCGGCTTTCTGAACTTCTCCCACCTGTTCTGCTGCAGATTTCTGTGTTGTTACAGTTGTTGTACTCTCTTCCGGTGTTGTTTCACTGCTATTCTGTCCATCTGCATCCTCAGCAAATGCTGCAATCGGAGTAGATAATGCCATCATTGCTGCCAGTCCGACCGATAATGATCTGATCACGTTTTTGCTGGCTTTTTTGGTTAATTTTACGCCTGTAGCGTTTTCCATCATTTCCTTTTTCATCTGTGTAAACCTCTTCCTTCCATTTTAATGTTTATCTCGCTGCACTTTTGCCAAGGCTGCAAAAAAACATATTTATCCTTTTTGTTATACTAACTATAACATTCAGGGCGTTACATAAAGTGTTATAAAAAGAACTAATTTTTGAAAAATCAGAGGTTTTATAGTAGTTCTTCTAATAAACGACGCAGCATTTATAATTTAGCAACGCTGCTCGGTCTCTTTTGTGTAAGTTGCAAGATATTCCTGGGCTTGCTGCGGAGTTATTGCAAGTTTTTTCTGTAAACGTTCTAAAATGGTTTTCTCTGAAAGACCAAATTCATATCCTGCCGCAATGATTTCTTCCGCTCTTCCTTCCGCTCTTCCTGCCTGTTCTCCCTCTTTCCATGTCTCTTCAAATACGGTAAACATTTCATTTTCTCCTTTCCGCTCCAATAATTGATAATCCAGTTTACTGTTCACTTACCATTTGCTATATAGTTGTGGATATTGGGAATCCATGCCGATCCAGCATATATGATTTCACTCATTTGATAAAAAAAAGATTTTTGCTTTACGCATTTTTAGAGTAACGGATTGCTTATATTCTGTCAAGGGATTTAAAAAAATTAAGCCAGAGGAATTTTCATGTTTTTCCTCTGGCTTAGTTTTTGATTTGTTTAATCTGTCAGATTTTCTTTCAAAGTCTTGCGCACTGCGCCCGGGCCTGCGATTTCTTTTACAAATAATTCTTCAATTTTCTCTCCGATACCGGCTTTGTAAAGATCGATGCCGAAAATATTTTCATTGGATAAAATACTCTTTAACTGTCCTGTATAGGATTCTTTCTCACCAAATTTTACATCTTTTAAGGCAGCTGTTAATTCTGCAAGCATTGGATCAGAAGATAATTCAAACTTTTCTCCCTTATCATCGACGCCAAGCAGATATCTGCACCATCCTGCAATTGCAAGTGGAATTGCTTTTAACTTCTTCGCATCCCCATACTGAGCCACATAGGCTTTGATCGTTTCGCCATAGCGAATGCCCACTTTCTGGGAGGTATCTGTTGCGATACGCTGCGGTGTATCCGGCATAAACGGATTTGGAATACGCACATTGATAACTTCATCCACAAAAGCTTCCGGTGATAAGATACCCGGATCTGTAACCACCGGCATTCCCTCTACAGGACCGATTTCATGGACAAGCCTGTTCAGTTCCTCATCTTTCATTTCGTCTGCGATCAGGGTATAACCTAAAACGCATCCGTAGACTGCAAGTGCTGTATGCAGTGGATTTAAGCAGGTTGTAACTTTCATGCGCTCTACTTTATTTACAGTATCCCGGTCTGTCATATAGACGCCTGCCTTTTCCAATGCAGGTCTGCCATTCGGAAAATGATCTTCGATCACAAGATACTGTGGTCCCTCTGCGTTTACAAACGGCGCTATGTATGTATTTTTTGAAGTGATGACCGGTGCAATATCCTCAATGCCAAGTTCCTCCAAAGATCTGCAGACGGATTCTGCCGGTCTTGGGGTGATCTTATCGATCATTGACCATGGGAATGACACCTGATTTTCATCTGAAATGTAATTTACAAACTCGCCTGTTACATATCCTTTTTTCTCCCACTCTTTTGCCATGGTCAGAATGGAATTTCTTAATTTTTCTCCATTGTGAGAGCAGTTATCCATGGAAACTACTGCAAGAGGTGCCTTTCCTGCCTGAAAACGCTTGTACAGCAATGCACAGACAACAGCCATTGCAGACACCGGTTTTTCAGGTCCGTTGTCAATATCTTTCTGAATAAATGGAAAATAATTTCCATCCACTCCCTTCAACGCATATCCTTTCTCCGTGATGGTAAATGAGATCATCTGGAGATTTTTATCGGAAAAGATTTCTTTTAACCGATCCCACTCCTCCGGCACTTCTGACTGCGCTTTGATTGCCTCTGCCAGAGAACCTAGCACCTTTTTATCCGTTGAGCCGTCGGCTTTTAATGTCACAGCTAAAACGAGGTTATCATACGGTCTGTATATTTTATCTACCACATCGAAATCAAACGTTTCCACACAGGTAATCCCTTTTTTCATCTCTCCGGAAGATATCAGTGTATCTGCGATCCCTCCGATAAAAATACGGAAAATATTTCCGGCTCCAAAATGTACCCACACCGGGTTTTTCTTCGTCTCTTCCGCCACTTTTTCGATATCATAAGAAGGAAGTCCGATTCCTGCGTTTTTCCACTGTTCTTTTTCCTGCAAACCCTGTAATGTCAGTTTCATCTCTGCTCTCCTTCCTTTTTTGCAGCTTCCCACAGTCCGCGAAGATATGCTGCGCCTAATGCACGGTCATAAAGTCCATACCCCGGCATTGCTTTTTCTCCCCAGATCATTCTTCCGTGATCCGGACGGATCGGTCCATCAAATCCATCTTCATAAAGTGCTTTGATAACAGCATACATATCAAATGTGCCATCCTCGCTGAGATGTGCGCTCTCCTCAAAGTCTCTCATTCCGTCGTTAAATCTCAGGTTTCTGATATGTGCAAAATGGATTCTGCCTTTTAACATATGAATGGTTGCGATCAGGTCGTTATTTAAGTTTGTTCCATACGAGCCCATGCAGAATGTTACACCGTTATGTTTATTTGGCACCATATCCATCATTCGTTTTAATTTTTCCTGTGATGAAATGATTCTCGGCAGACCGAACACACTCCAGCCCGGATCATCTGGGTGAATTGCCATATTTATATCATATTTGTCGCAGACCGGCATGATTGCTTCCAGAAAATATTTCAGATTCTCAAAAAGCTGATCCTCATCGATTCCTTTATATAATGCAAATAAATCCTTGATTTTTGCCATTCGCTCCGGCTCCCAGCCCGGCATGACTGTTCCATTCATGTCATCTTTGATCGCATCAAACATTTTCTCCGGGTCCATTTTATCAATTGCATCCTGATTATATGCCATTGCTGTAGAGCCATCTTCTCTCACACGGTCAAGTTCTGTTCTCGTCCAGTCAAATACCGGCATGAAGTTGTAGCAGACCATATGGATATCTGCTTTTCCGAGATTTTCCAATGTCTCAATATATGCCTGGATATCATGGTCTCTGCCCGCTCCGCCTGTCTTGATCGCATCGCTGACATTGACACTCTCAATTCCTGCCAGATGAAGGCCTGCGTCCTCAACCTCTTTTTTCATTGCAAGAATTTCATCCAGATTCCACACTTCTCCAGGCATTTTATTATATAATGTAGTAATGATCCCGGTTGCATAGCGTGTCTGTTTTATCTGTTCCAAGGTGACGGTATCATAATCTTTTCCGAACCATCTCATTGTCATTTCCATTTTTCTGATCTCCATTTCTATCTGTTATATTCAAAGACAACTGCGAAGTTTTAACCTGAATCAAAACTCCGCAATCACTGATTTATCCGAGGAAAAAGTTCATCGGAGCCGTCACAAGAGACGGGAATAAAACCATAAGCAGTAATATCACTACCTCAGCCAGAAGGAACGGCCATATCGATTTTACCATTCTCTCCATGTTGATTTTTCCTGCGCCGCAGGCAACATTTAATACTGTTCCTACCGGTGGTGTAAGTAAACCTAAAACCGTCATTAAGATAAATACCACTCCAAAATATGCAACATCGATTCCTGCTGCTTTCACTGCCGGCAGTAATACAGGTGTCAGGATCATAATGGTAGGCGTTACATCCATGGAAGTTCCAACAAGGAGCACGATCAGGCAGATAATTAGCATTAATGCTACTGGATGCTCAATAAATGGTGCTAAAATTCCCGTAACAATGGATGGAACATTTGCCACTGTCATCATCCAAGAAGATACCATTGCTGCTGCAGCAAGAAACATGATTACAGAAGATGACTTTGCCGCAGAAACAAGGCATTCCATCAGCATGCTGATTTTTAATTCTTTGTATACAAACAGTCCGATCACTAATGCATATACTGCTGCGATAACTCCAGCCTCTGTCGGTGTAAATTTACCACTGCGCAGTCCAACAAGAATAAACACCGGAAGAATCAATGCCCAAAGTCCGTCAAGCAATGCTTTTGCAACCTGTTTTGCAGACTGTCTCTCTGCTTTTGCGAGGTTGTCTTTTTTCGCAATAAAGAACCATAATACACACAAAGCACCTGATAAATATACAGCCGGTGCAATACCACCCATAAATAATTTTGTAACGGAAACACCTGCCTGCACGCCAAAGATAATCATTGGTACAGACGGCGGCATGATCGGCGATAAAATATTTCCTGCTGCGATCAGTCCGGTACAGGTATCACGCTTATAACCGGCACGTACCATCATAGGAATGAGGATCGCTCCAAGGAATGCAGTGGAAGCAACAGCTGATCCGATCATACTTGCAAATAAGAGAATTGCCATGATTGCAACATAGCCCAGTCCGCCGCGGACATGTCCGATAATCGCATTCGCTGCATTTACAATACGCTTTGTAATACCGCCGCGGTTCATAAATTCACCTGCCATGATAAAAAACGGAACTGCCATCATGGAAAAGGAATCTGCACCAGAAAATAAATTCTGTGATAAAATCTGGGCATTAAAGCCATTCAGATATAACATCATACAAACACCACTGAATAAAAGTGCGAAGCAGATTGGAAGTCCAATCAGCATACCACCGATCAGGGCAGCTAAAAATATTACTAATGTCATGTTATTTTCCTCCCTCTTCTCTCAGTCTTCTTGCATATTCTTCATCCGAAAGATTCTCTGCACCATCTTTTGCCTCTGCAGCGATCTCATCATCATCCGAAGTGCTCATCGTAACAATCTCTGATATTTCAGATGGATTTTTCAGCGCATGGACGATGTTTATCACCGCCATGATCGCAATTGCCACGCCTGTGATGATTCCAGCAAAATATAATACAGAATATGGAATTCCGAGTGCTGCTGTTCTTGAGGCGGTATTCTGTGCCACCATTTTTTCAGAACCCCACACTAAAATAATCATTAAGATTGCAATAATTGTCTGGGATACAATATACATTACCATCTGAACCTGTGGCTTCATTCTGCTGATGAGTGTATCCACTCCCAGATGTGCATTAGCACGCATTGCACTGATTGCTCCGATATAGGTAACGTATACAAAAAGGTATCTTGCCAGTTCTTCTGACCATGTCAGACCGGCATTAAAAAAGGTTCGAAGTACAACATTCAAAAATACAAAGAACACCATTAAGCCGGTAAGAATACCTGTAAAATAGTCAATACCTTTAAATAGCTTATCTGCTAATTTGTTCATAGTCCGCTTCTCCTTACTCTACTTTAATGTCATCTACCATTTTTCTGACATCATCTACCCAGTCATACTGTGCATTCAGATAATCATAAACCGGCTGTATTTTCTCTTTCATCGCTTCTCTGTCCTCATCGGAGAGTT
>OGNN01000436.1_pt1 | contig 29075 bp, 24 predicted proteins | sample 1573461 | NCBI WGS metagenome assembly OGNN01 (sample SAMEA2581998, study PRJEB24529) | metagenome | biome: Human gut stool | place: China | collected 2011
TGATGATACCACCGAGACCGCAGGCAAATGCCAAAGGCATCAATTGACGGGAAGCAGGGATTTTAGCTGCAGAGCAGATACCCAAGGCAACCGGCAGCAGACAAGCTGCAGTACCAGTGTTGGATAATACAGAAGACAAAGCAGCACCAACAAACATTAAACCAAACATCAAGCTGTTTTCACCGGTACCGCAGAAATGAACTACAGTATTACCGATTTTTTGTGCAAGACCTGTGTAGAACATGGCTGCACCTACTACGAACATGCCTGCAAAGAGTACTACGGTCGAATTAGAGAGACCAGAAAATACCTGTTTAGCAGGGATAAAACCTAACAGGCCGCACGCGATAGCGCCGCCCATAGCTGTTATTGCAAGCGGAATGAGTTCGGTTACAAATAACAATGCAACAACAGCCAGAAGAATGAGACATTTTACTGCTGGGGACATTATAATTCCTCCTTTTAAATTAATTTTATATACAGCGCGTTCGGGGCGCGTATATCAAAATAAAGAGAATTTTGTAAAAGATCCTTAGCATTGCTTTCTATGAATTTTCTTGCAACACCTTATGCTTCATTATACCACTATGCACTCAAATTTAAAAGTGTAAGTTTTATTTAATTTACAGCTTTTTTGACATTAAGGTATATTAATATAATACAATAATACTATTTTTACAATATTTAAGATTCTTTGTCCACTCAAAAAACATTATTCAAAATAACCAAAAGAAAAATTAATGTTTTTATCTTGGTTAACCAGCTTCAGGACTGCATTATTACTTGAAACTATAAAGAAAGCTTGTACTTCTCTTTACTACAGCATAATGATTTGCTTTATATTTTTCTTTTTCCAAAAAAAATAGGTGCACAATAAAGTGCACCTATTTCTGTTTCTACTATAAAATTATTTAGCAGGTCCGATCATTGCAAGCATTGCGCCTGCAGCGACTGCGGTACCAATAACGCCAGCTACGTTCGGGCCCATAGCATGCATGAGCAGGAAGTTAGAAGGGTTAGCTTTTTGACCAACAACTTGGGATACACGTGCTGCCATCGGAACTGCGGATACACCAGCGGAACCGATAAGAGGATTGGTTTTGCCACCATCCAGAATGCACATTAATTTGCCAAAGACAACACCGGCAAATGTACCAGCTGCGAAAGCGATCAAACCAAGAACAATGATCAAAATAGTTTGATAGTTCAGGAAAGATTCGGCTTTCATAGTCAAACCAGTACCAGTTGCCAGCATGATCGTTACAATGTTCATCAAAGCATTTTGTGCGGTATCGGAAAGACGATCCAAGCAGCCTGCTTCTTTGAACAGGTTACCCAACATCAGCATACCAATCAAAGAGCATACCGGCGGGAGCAACAAGCTGATAACGATAGTGGTAACAACCGGGAATACGATTCTTTCAAAATGAGAAACCGGACGCAGTTGTTCCATAACGATTTTACGGTCAGCTTCGGTAGTGCAAAGTTTCATAATAGGCGGTTGGATCAAAGGAACCAACGACATATAAGAATATGCAGCTACTGCGATAGCACCTAACAGGTTAGGAGCCATTTTTGCAGCCAGGTAAATAGCAGTCGGGCCATCAGCGCCACCGATAATACCGATAGCGGATGCTTCTTGCACGGTAAATCCGAGCATCATAGCGCCCAGCAAGGAAATAAATACACCTGCTTGAGCTGCAGCGCCCAAAAGCAAAGTTTTCGGGTTTGCAATCAACGGACCAAAGTCTGTCATTGCACCTACGCCTAAGAAAATCAAAGGCGGGAAAATTTCATGGTGAATACCATAAAGAATTACCTGCATAACACCCGGTTGATCTTCGAAACCGGTTTTAGGAACGTTTGCCAGCAAACAGCCGAATGCGATCGGAGACAGCAGCAATGGTTCGAAGCCTTTACCAATAGCAAGGTACAGCAGAATGATGCCAACAAGCATCATGATAGCATTACCCATGGTGAAAGCGGAGAAACCGCTGTCATTCCATACGGATTGTAAAGCAACTACAAATGCTTCCATAATTTCCTCCTACAAATTTTTTAGTTGAGAGACCTTTTCAAGGTCTCTCAGCTTGTTTGTATTACATTACGATCATAACGTCGCCGGTACCAACAGTTTGACCTGCGGAAACGCGAACGTCAGAAATGGTGCCGTCAGCCGGAGCCATGATCTCGTTTTGCATTTTCATTGCTTCAAGAATCATCAAAACATCGCCGGCTTTAACTGCATCGCCAGCTTTAACTTTAACTTCCATAACTTTACCAGGCATAGGAGCACTGATAGTAGCTGCGCCAGCAGCCACAGGTTTTGCAGCCGGAGCCGGTGCAGCAGCCGGAGCTGCTTTAGGTGCTGCAGCAGGTGCAGCAGCCGGGGCTGCTTTAGGTGCTGCAGCTTTAGGAGCAGCAGCGCCGCCCATATCTTCTACTTCTACTTCATATGCAGTGCCGTTAACGGTAATGGTATATTTTTTCACAGGGAATACCCTCCTTCAAAATTGTTTAAAATATATTAAACTTAATTATTGCTAAAACCTAACTTTGTTTTTAGAAGCATTCTTTACGTACGCTAATTGCTTCAATACGAGCATTCTGTGTCCAGCCAGCTTCGGGCAGACGACGTACATAAGCAATATCTTCTGTGGAATGGCCAAGAGCAGCTACAGCTGCTGCAATAACAGCAATTACTTCACTGTCATCCTGCACAGGAGCTGCAACAGCAGCAGGTGCTGCGGCAGGTGCCGGTGCTGCTACTGGATTAGCTGTTTTTTTTTGACGAGTAGGATCTACAAAGTAGATAACTTTCATCAAGAAACCCAGCATAGCCAATACGCCAAAAACTATGGTCATATTGATGATAGAAATCAACCAAGGATTAGTAGTTACAGGACCCATTATTTCACCTCATTCTTCTTAATTAATTAAGCACTACACTGCAAGCTGCAATTTACAAAGGAATATTGCCATGGCGTTTTGCCGGGCGAGTTTCACGTTTGGACTGCAACATTTGCAAAGCGTTGATGATGGTGGGACGGGTGTTTTTCGGCTCGATTACGATGTCTACCATGCCGCGCATTGCTGCTTGGTACGGAGTTGCAAAGTTATCGATATATTCTTCCGTTTTTGCTTTTACATCAGGATCATTTTTGAAGATGATGTTAGCTGCACCTGCAGGTCCCATTACTGCGATTTCTGCAGTCGGCCATGCAATTACTTGGTCTGCGCCCAAATCTTGGGAACACATTGCCAGGTAGGAACCACCGTATGCTTTACGGGTTACTACAGTAATTTTAGGTACAGTTGCTTCGGAATATGCATACAGCATTTTTGCGCCGTGACGGATGATACCGCCGTATTCTTGGTTACAGCCAGGCAGGAAGCCAGGTACGTCTACCAAGTTCAGCAAAGGAATGTTGAAGGCATCGCAGAAGCGAATAAAACGAGAGGATTTGTCGGATGCGTTGATATCCAAGCAGCCAGCCATTACTTTAGGTTGGTTTGCAATGATACCTACTGTTTGACCATCCATACGTGCAAAGCAAGTGATAATATTGGTTGCCCAATATTGTTGGGATTCATAGAATTCACCGTTGTCTACGATGGATTTGATTACGTCTTTCATATCATATGCTTGGTTGGAGTTATCCGGAAGCAATGTATTCAAGGAGTCATCAATACGCATCGGGTCGTCACCGGTTTCTACGATAGGAGCGCATTCCATGTTGTTGGAAGGCAGGAAGCTCAGCAGGTAACGGATCTGTTGCAAGCAGTCTTCGTCGTTTTCTGCAGCAAAATGTGCAACGCCGGAAGTGCTGTTGTGGGTCATAGCGCCACCCAGTTGTTCTTGGGTTACGTCTTCACCAGTAACAGATTTTACTACTGCGGGGCCGGTAATGAACATTTTAGAAGTGTTCTTTACCATGTAAATGAAATCAGTCAGTGCCGGGCTGTATACAGCGCCGCCAGCAGAAGGACCCATGATAGCGGAGATCTGAGGAACTACGCCGGATGCAATAGTGTTTTCAAAGAAGATTTTGCCGTAACCAGCCAAAGCATCAATTGCTTCTTGGATACGAGCACCGCCGGAATCGTTCAGGCCAACAAGCGGAGCACCCATTTTCAGGGACAGGCGTTGTACTTTTACGATTTTAGCAGCATGCATTTCGCCTAAAGAACCACCTTCTACAGTGAAATCTTGTGCGAATACATAAACCAGACGGCCATCGATGGTGCCGTAACCAGTAGTTACACCTTCGCCAGGAAGTTCTTTCTTCTCTTGGCCGAAGTTTGTGCAACGATGTTTTACGAAACGATCCAATTCAACAAAGGATCCTTCGTCGAGGAGTGCAGCAATTCTTTCACGTGCAGTCATTTTGCCGGCTTCGTGTTGTTTTGCAACGCGTTTTTCGCCGCCTGCAGCCAGAATTACTTCGGACTTTTTGAGCATTTTCTCAATTTTTGCTTGAGTAGACAAATCTTACACCTCCATCATTATTGGGAGAACCTTATTTTATATACATCTACGCGGATGCAGACTCTTTGGTCCGCATCCGTGTAGTATGTAACAACTTAAAATAAAATCTTCAAAAGATTTTTGTAATTCCGTATTTTACGGAATTATTTTTTTGCCGGAGCGCAATACTCAAGCAAAATACCTACGGATTTCGGATGAACGAAAGCGATATCCATTCCGCCAGCACCGCCACGAGGAGCTTTGTCGATCATAGCAGCACCTTTTTCAATAGTGGTATCAATAGCTGCTTGAACATCATCAACGCGAACAGCGATATGTTGGATACCTTGTCCATTTTTAGCGATGTATTTGCCGATAGGGCCATCGCCATTTTCAGTGATATCAACAAGGAGCTCAAGCAAAGTTTCGCCACAGGGAATAAATACGGTTTTTACACCTTGCTCAGGAACAGCTTCTTCACCAGTGCAGCTCAAGCCAAGAACTTCAGTGTAGAATTTCTTGGAAAGATCCAGGTCTTTGCAAGCAATACCTACATGGTCAACACAAATTGTTTTAAACATTTCAAATTCCTCCTAAAAGTAATTTTGGTTGTTTTATCTTAAAACTTTACCAACAATGTCAGCGACAACAGAATACGGCTCAATTTCACGAATTTGAAGTTTTTCAACTAAAATATCAAATTCGGAAGTAGCTACAACATTCTTGTCGATATAACGGTTGACCCTGTCATTAAGCATAGCAGTAACTTCGTTTTTAATACGAGCTTTGCGTATTTTGCTCAATTGATCAGATTCAATCAAATATGCTTTGTGCTCTTCAATAGAGTCAACAACAGCTTCTATACCTTCACCCTTGCTGGCAATGGTCCGATTGATCGGAGGACGCCAGCCAACATGTTCGGGATTTAATTCCAACATCATTTCAATCTCAATGTTCAGCTTGTCCGTACCTTCACGGTCAGCTTTATTGATCGTGAAAAGGTCACCGATCTCAAGTATACCTGCTTTAATAGCCTGAATGTCATCGCCCATACCAGGAATAACAACAACCATTGTAGTATCAGCAGTTTTAACAATATCTACTTCAGATTGACCAACGCCAACAGTTTCAACAATAATAACATCAAAACCATATGCATCCATCAATTTAACAGCATCGCCCGCTTTTTGGGATAATCCACCCAAACTACCGCGAGTAGCCATGGAACGAACAAAAATGCCTTCATCGGCAGTAAGGTCCAACATTCTGATACGGTCGCCTAAAATTGCACCGCCGGAGAAAGGACTTGTAGGATCAATTGCGATAATACCAACTGTTTTACCGCGTTTACGATATTCTTTAGCAAGCTTGTCGGTCAAAGTACTTTTGCCAGCGCCCGGAGGTCCGGTTATTCCGATGACATAAGCATTACCGGTGTGGGGATAAATGGCTGTCATTATTTCAACAGCGTTATCATACTCGTTCTCTACGGCAGTAATAGCTTTCGCTAATGCTAAACGAGAATGGTTTAATACGCCTTCAACAATATTCAATGATCACACCGCCTTGTTGAGGTCCAATAAAAATTGTATTATGCAAGCCGGGACAAGCCCGGCCTGCAAAATTTTTGAGAACCTTAATTATTTTACGTTAGCGTTGATGAATTCAACAATGTTGCCAGTCGGAGTGCCAGGAGTGAATACTTCGGCAATGCCAGCAGCTTTCAAACCAGGAATGTCAGCGTCAGGAATAACGCCGCCGCCGATAACCAGAACATCAGTCAAACCTTTTTCTTTCAGCAGTTCAACTACTTTCGGGAAAAGGGTGTTGTGTGCGCCGGAAAGCAGGCTCAAAGCAACAACTTTAACGTCGTCTTGCAGAGCAGCTTCAGCGATTTGTTCCGGAGTCAGACGAATACCGGTGTAAATAACTTCAAAACCAGCGTCGCGCAATGCACGAGCTACAACTTTAGCACCGCGGTCATGGCCGTCCAGACCCGGTTTTGCTACTAAAACTCTAATATTAGACATTATTTCTTACCTCCCTATTATTGTTGGCTCTAAATTACAGAGCAGTATGAGATTGATATTCGCCGAATACTTTTCTCATTACGCCGCAGATTTCGCCTTCAGTTGCATAAGCACGTACAGCGTCAAGAATCAAAGGCATCAGGTTAACGGATTCGTCAGCACAGCCTTTTTCCAGAGCAGCTAAAGTTTCTTCAACTTTAGCATTGTCACGACGAGCTTTAAGGGCAGCAATCTTATCAGCTTGCAATTTGCCAACGGAGCCGTCAACACGCAGCAAGTTTTTCGGCGGTTCTTCTTCTTGTTGGAATTTGTTTACGCCAACAATAATACGGTCGCCTTTTTCAATGTCCATTTGCCATTTGTAAGCGGAGTCTTGGATTTCTTTTTGGATATAACCTTTAGCGATAGCTTCAGGAGCGCCGCCAATTTCGTCAATCTTTTTGATATATTCCCAAGCTTCAGCTTCGATTTTGTTAGTCAAAGCTTCAACATAGTAGGAACCACCCAACGGATCAACGGTGTCAGCCAAGCCGGATTCGTAAGCAACGATTTGTTGAGTACGGAGAGCGATGGTTACAGACTCAGTGGTCGGCAATGCCAAAGCTTCGTCTTTGGAGTTAGTGTGCAAAGATTGAGTACCACCCATTACAGCAGCAGCAGTTTGCAGAGCAACACGAACGATGTTGTTGTTCGGTTGTTGTGCAGTCAGCATGGAACCTGCAGTTTGAGTATGTACGCGGAGCATTTGAGATTTCGGTTTTTGAGCGCCGAATCTTTCTTTCATAACTTTAGCCCATACACGACGGGAAGCGCGGAATTTAGCAACTTCTTCGAGTACGTTGTTATGAGCGTTCCAGAAGAAGGACAGACGACCAGCAAAATCGTCAACGTTCATACCAGCTTTGATAGCTGCTTCAACATAAGCGATACCGTCAGCGATGGTGAAAGCGATTTCTTGAGAAGCGGTGGAACCAGCTTCACGGATATGATAACCGGAAATGGAGATGGTATTCCACAGCGGTACGTTTTTGGAGCAATATTCGAAAATATTGGTGATCAAACGCATGGAGGGTTTCGGCGGGAAAATGTAAGTTCCGCGAGCAGCATACTCTTTCAAAATATCATTTTGAATAGTACCGCGCAGTTTGTCAGCGGAAACGCCTTGTTTCTCAGCAACTGCGATGTACATGCAAAGAAGTACGGATGCAGGAGCGTTGATGGTCATGGAAGTGGAAACTTGATCCAAAGAAATTTGGTCAAATAAGATTTCCATATCAGCCAAGGAGTCGATAGCTACGCCAACTTTACCAACTTCGCCTTCAGCCATCGGATCGGTAGAATCATAACCGATTTGGGTCGGAAGGTCGAATGCGCAGGACAAGCCGCTGCCACCGTTAGCCAAGAGGTAACGATAACGTTTGTTGGATTCTTCCGCAGTGGAGAAACCAGCATACATACGCATGGTCCAGAAACGACCACGATACATAGTAGGTTGTACACCACGAGTGTAAGGATATTCACCAGGGAAGCCAAGATCCTTCTCATAGTCGAAGCCTTCGATGTCGAGAGGGGTGTAGAGCCTGTTGGGCTCAAGGTTTGCACGTTCGGGATTTTTAGCAAGTTTAGCTTCTACGCCAGCCATGTACTTGTCAAATCCAGCTTTCAGAGTTTCATTTGCCATTCTCAAATCCTCCTTAAGAATATTGTTTTTGCACAATCCGGTTTGGACTGACCGAATTATGGTGAGAGTGTCCGTCATAGACGGTGTATATGGCAAAGCCCGAAGGCCTCGTCAACAGAATTTATTTACAGATAAGCTGTAAAGTTTGCCGGCAGAACTAGCTATCTGCCGGCAAAATATTTCAGACAACAATCTCAGTCAATCGTCTTGACTAAGAATTATTTTTCCATGGTGCCGGTTTTTACGAAACGATCATGGAAGGAGAAAGCTTCATCCATAATATGCGGAGTTTGGCTATTGCCACAAGCTTCGCAAGCTCTCTTGAAGTAATCAAGAAGCAGCGGTTGATATTTCGGATTAGCAACTTTATCAATGATAACCAAAGCGCGTTCTTTTGGAGACAAACCACGAAGGTCAGCTACGCCGCGTTCGGAAACGATAACATCAACGTCATGTTCAGTATGGTCAACATGAGAGCAGAAAGGAACTACAGAACTGATAGCTCCGCCTTTTGCAAGAGATGTAGTGAAGAATACGGTCAGATAACCATTACGAGCATAGTCTCCGGAACCGCCGATACCATTCATAATCTTAGTACCGCAAATATGAGTGGAGTTAACATTACCATAGATGTCAACCTCAATAGCAGTGTTCATTGCAATGACACCGATACGACGAGCAACTTCCGGGCTGTTTGCAACTTCTTGCGGACGCAGAATGATATATTTTTTATATTTTTCTACATTGTCATAGAATTTTTTGAGGCAATCAGGGGATGGGCTCAAAGCGGTACCAGAGCAAACGCGGAGTTTGCCAGCATCGATCAAGTCGAACATACCGTCTTGAATAACTTCGGTATATACAGTCAAATCTTCAAAATCAGAGTTAACCAAACCGTTGATAACTGCGTTAGCAACAGAACCTACACCAGACTGCAGCGGCAACAGATTAGCGGGCAAACGACCTGCAGCAACTTCAGATTTAAAGAATTCAACCAAGTTTTTACCCATTTTTTGAGCATCTTCGTCGATTTCGCCCAACGGACGAACTTTATCAGTAATATCGCAGGGAACTACTGCAACGAGTCTGTCCAAATCGCAAGGAATATAAGGAGTGCCGATTACATCTTCCGGTTTTTCAACAGGAATAGCTTTACGATTCGGAGGATCCAAAGGCACATAGGAGTCATGCATGCCTTCCAATTCTACTGGTTGAGAAGTATTTACTTCAACAATAACTTTTTCAGCACATTGAACATAAGAAGAAGAATTGCCCATGGAAGTTGTAGGAATCAAACCAACCTGGCCATTGCCAAGGTCAATGATTTTGCAGGCTTCGACGATAGCAACGTCTACACATCTGCGGTTTTCCATGAAACCATAGCGAGTCATTTGAGCAACATGGCTCAAATGCAGGTCAGTATATTTTACGGAACCGTTGTTGATAGCTTTACGCAGATCATTGTTAGTTTGGTAAGGCATACGACGAGCAACGATACCAGCTTGAGTCATTGCGGTATCCATTTCAGGACCTACAGAAGCACCGGTCCAAACGTTGATTTGGAAAGGAGTTTTTTTGCCTTTTTCTGCCAGAGCAAGAGGCACAGCTTTAGGATAACCAGACGGAGTAAAACCACTGGTACCTACGTTGTCGCCATCCTTTACAAATTCTGCAGCTGCTTCGGCGCTCATAATTTTGCCGGCTACTGCTTCGCATACGCGATCTTTAATGTCGATCATGTTTACCTTCCTCCTTGTAAATAAAACAAATTGTGGCTAATGCCAGCGAAGTCTATTAACTTCACTAGTAAAAATACACTTAGTCGGCTAAATACCAACTATAAAAGCATAAAGTATTATTTGCCGAATAAGATTTTACCCATAAAAAAGGAGCACTTAGAAGTTTTGATTTACTAAAACAAAACATAGCCAAGTGCCAGCTTACTTCTATCCAAAGTGGCTACGCTCTGAATCGCAAACTGTCAGCAGGTAAAGCTTTCAGTTGAACTTCTTCGTTCTTCTGTCTACCAACCGCTAAAACATATCCAAGATATTTACTTCTGCTTAATTTACTTCGACATTCCAACAAAAAATCCTTCAAAAAAAACTTTAATTGTGATTTCTTTTTGAACTTTTTGTGTCCAGCTCTATTATAACACATAAAGAAGCAGTAAATTTTAGGCAAAATCACTACTTTTTTTAGTTTTTAAACATTTTTTCTTTAAAACGCTATACTACATATGATATCAGTAAAACTGTAACATGGCAAGCATTTTCTTTACAATTTACAAAGAAACACCCCTTGAGCAAAACTACTCAAGAGGTGTTTTGTGGTATCAAATTAGTACTTTCAACGTGTCTGTTGGTGATAGTGCGTATGCAGTAGACCATGAGCTTTTTCTCCGAGAGGTTTACCTAACCAAGTATCATAAAGCTCTTTAATTTCCGGATTTTCATGTGATTTTCGTAACTCATTGGCACTATCACAATCAAACAACCCTTCTCTACGGGCTCTTCTAATTTCTGCATTAACGGGAATCGGTTGACCGCCGCCGCCAATACAGCCACCAGGGCAAGCCATAACTTCAATAAACTGATAATCTGCCTCACCGGCTCTGATACGCTCTAATATCTTGCGTGCAGAAGCAAGAGTATGAACAACTGCTATTTTTACAGTATTTCCTGCAATAGTCAGTTCCGCCTCGCGGGTCTGTTCCATCCCCCGCACATCATTGTAATCAACAGTCTGCAAATTTTCACCTGTTAAAACATCAGCTACAGTACGCAGAGCAGCTTCCATTACACCTCCTGTAGTACCAAAAATAACAGCAGCACCAGTACCTGTACCCAGCGGAGAATCATAGCTGTCTTCAGGCAAATGTTTAAAATCCAGTCCTGCTTCCCGTATCATACGGCCAAGTTCTCTGGTAGTAATAACAACATCTACATCACGATATCCGGAAGCATTCATCTCCGGACGTGCTGCTTCCGCCTTCTTAGCAGTACACGGCATCACCGAAACACTGACTATTTTTGCCGGATCAATACCAGCTTTTTCAGCATAATAGGTTTTAGCAATAGCGCCAAACATTTGCTGGGGTGATTTCGCAGAAGAAAGATGTGGTAACAAATCAGGATATTTAAGCTCTATCATATTTACCCAGCCAGGACTGCAGGAGGTTATCATCGGCAATACACCTCCGTTAGTCAAACGATGGAGGAACTCATGCCCTTCTTCCATAATCGTCAAATCAGCCGAAAAATTAGTATCGAATATCTTATCGAACCCTAGATTGCGCAATGCTGCAACCATTTTCCCTGTAACGATAGAACCTGGTTCCATACCCAATTCTTCACCCAAAGCCACGCGTACTGCCGGAGCTGTTTGAACTATAACAATCTTATCAGGATCATTGATAGCCGACCATACTTTTTCCGTATCATCTTTTTCCACTATAGCTCCAGTAGGACAAACACTCGCACATTGTCCACAGTAAGAACATTCTACTTTTCCAAGATCCTGTTCAAAAGCAGTAGAAACAATTGTGTCAAAGCCGCGCTCAGCAAAGCTGTAGACGCTCATTCCCTGCACATCACGACAAACACGTATACAACGTCCGCACAAAATACATTTTTCCTGATCGCGCACTAAGCAGGGGTTACTGGCGTCAATAGTATGTACTTTACGGGCTCCGCCTTCGAATCTGATCTTGCGCAATCCCAAATCAGCAGCTATATTCTGCAATTCACAGTCACCGCTTTTTTGGCACGCAAGGCAGTCCTTGGGATGATTGGCCAACAGCAATTCTACGACCATTCGTCTTGCTGCGCGGACTTTATCCGTATTCGTTTTCACTACCATACCTTCTGCAACAGGATAAACACAGGAGGCTACAAGCGTACGCGCTCCGGTAGCTTCTACGACACACAATCTGCAGGCCCCTTCCGGAGCAAGTTCAGAATGATAGCACAACGTAGGAATATGAATGCCGGCAGAACGCGCGGCTTCAAGAATAGTAGCATTTTTAGGGGCCTGTACAGTCTGCCCATTGATCGTTAAGGTAATCATTTCCATATCTATATAATCCTCCCTTAACCCTTAGTAATGGCCTTAAACGGACAAGCCGCCATGCAGGCACCGCATTTTATACATTTAGTTACATCGATAACATGTTTCTTTTTCACTTCTCCGGAAATGGCATTAACCGGGCACTGGCGTGCACATAACCCACAGCCTTTGCATGCATCAGTAATTTCATAATTGGCAAGCTTTTCACAGGCACCGGCAGGACAGCGTTTTTCTTTGATATGAGCTTCATATTCATGACGGAAATATTTTAAAGTACTCAATACAGGATTAGGAGCAGTTTGTCCCAATCCACATAAAGCAGTCTCTTTAATATTTCTGGCCAGTTCTTCTAACAGCTCTATATCGCCTTCTCTCCCCTGCCCTTCAGTAATACGTGTCAGGACTTCCAGCATACGCTTAGTCCCCTCACGACAGGGAGTACATTTGCCACAGGATTCAGATTGAGTAAAATTCAGGAAAAATTTTGCAACATCTACCATGCAGGTATCTTCATCCATAACTACCAATCCGCCAGAACCCATCATAGCACCTGCCGCTGTTAACGAATCATAATCTATAGACAGATCAAGCATTGATTCAGGCAGGCAGCCACCAGATGGACCGCCTATTTGAACTGCTTTAAATTTCTTACCTCCGTTAATACCACCGCCGATATCATAAATAATTTCGCGCATAGTAATACCCATAGGAACTTCGGCCAGACCTGTGTTATTTATTTTACCAGTCAGCGCAAATACTTTAGTTCCTTTTGACTTTTCAGTACCAAAACCAGCATACCAGTCAGCGCCATTAGTAATAATTGCAGCTACATTACCAAAAGTTTCAACATTATTGATATTGGTCGGCTTTCCCCAAAGTCCGGCAACTGCTGGAAATGGCGGTCTTGGCCGCGGCATACCGCGTTTCCCTTCTATTGATGCCATCAATGCAGTTTCCTCACCGCAAACGAACGCACCGGCGCCTTCCTTGATATGCAGTTTGAAGCTGAACCCGGAACCAAAAATATTTTCACCTAACAACCCCATAGCTTCAGCCTGTTCAATAGCTATGCGCAGACGTTTAATGGCCAGCGGATATTCCGCACGTACATAAATATAGCCTTCATCTGCACCTATAGCATAACCACAGACAGCCATACCTTCTAATATCTTATGCGGATCGCCTTCTAAGACGCTCCTGTCCATAAATGCACCAGGATCACCTTCATCTGCATTACAGATAACATATTTTTTATCACTTACAGACGCTTTAGCAAACTGCCATTTCATTCCTGTAGGAAATCCGCCGCCGCCACGTCCACGCAGACCTGATTTTTTGATTTCTTCAATAACATCTTCAGGACTCATGGTAGTTACAGCTTTAGCTAAAGCTTCATAACCGCCGACAGCAATATATTCTTCAATTTGTTCAGGATTGATAGCGCCGCAATTTTCTAAAACTAACCGATGCTGTTTCTTATAAAAATTTATTTCCGAATAATTAGGTATACTTTCATGAGTAAGCGGTTCATGATAAAGCAACCGTTCAACAATACGGCCCTTAAATAAATGGCTTTCAACTATTTCTTCTACATCCTCAGCTTTTACCTGGCAATAAAAAGTACCTTCAGGATACACTATAACCAGCGGACCATGTTCACAGAAACCATGGCAGCCTGTTTCTACTACCATAACCTCGTCGCTCAGGCCTTTAGCTTCAATAGCCCGACTAAAAGCAAGCTGTACTTCCTTTGAACCGGCAGATTTACATCCTGTTCCTCCGCAAATCAGGACGTGTGCTCTAATGTGCTGCATATGATTTCCCTCCAAATTTTATCAAATCAGTCTTGCATAATTTTGCCTACAACCATTTCTTCAACAATACGGCCATTGACAACATGCTCTGCAATGATCTTTTTCACGTCCTCAGGTTTTACTTTACCATAAGTAATACGAGGTTCTCCAGGACGGACAATATCTACCAGGACTTCTTTCTCACACATACCGATACAGCCCGTCTGCTGTACCTGAACATCATTAAGTTTACGCACTGCAAGCTCATTCAAAACGGCAGACATCACTTCGCGCGCGCCTGCAGCAATACCACATGTACCCATACCTATGATTATTTTAGTGCCGTCATTCTGACGAACTTTCATGTCTGCCTTTAATTTTTCACGTAGGGCCTTCAAATCTTCCAACGTTTTCATTTTATACCTCCTGCTCACACCTCAACTGCGATATTTCCTGCTTTAAATATTCTTCAAACCATGTATAAACTTCAGGTCTGGTAAAGTCTGATTCATCACCAAGGAGAGATCTGATAACCCTCGTATCAATATCAAATCCCGATGTACCTATCTTATAGATAAACTTCAGTTCCAGATACGGCGTGCCTACCAGCAGCACTTTAATACTTGATACAATATCACCCAAAGGCGGGCGATCAATATTATCCTTTGCAAAAGCAGCTTCTACGACAGTACCTTTACCCTTACGAGATTGTATTAACAAATGTCCTCCGCATTGTTTAGTGACCATGTCCATAAAAGGTATTCCCATACCTACTTTACGTGTAGTCCGCGTAGTCACAAAGGGATCGCGAATTTTCTGCACCATTTCCTCACTCATACCATGTCCATCATCACTGATACGAAAAACAAAAAATCCATTTTCATTCTCATTTATTTCTATTATTACATTATGAGCTCCTGCCTCTATGGAATTCTGCGCTAAATCAAGGATATGCAAAGACAATTCACGCATGATTGTTATTGATATTTAGCTAAAATAGCCGACAGTTTGTCCGGAGTCAAACGACCATGAGTATCTTCATTAACCTGCATAACCGGTGCTAAACCACAAGCGCCGATACAAGCAACAGTCTCAAGGGTAAAACGCAGATCTTCCGTAGTATGTCCGGCCTTAATTCCAAGCTCTTTTTCGATAGTCTGCAAAATTACTTTACCACCACGTACATGGCAGGCAGTTCCCTGACAAACGCGGATAATATTACGCCCGCGCGGATTAAGGTGAAACTGGGAATAAAAAGTAACAACACCATAAATTTGAGCAATGGGTGTTCCTGTACTGGCAGCAATGTACTCTAAAGCATCTTTGGGCAAATAATTGTACAGAGCCTGTACTTCCTGCAAAATCGGGATCAAAGATCCTTTTTTACCCTGATATCTAGCCAGAATAGCATCAATCTGCACCTTTTCAGGATTTTCTCCGCCGCAGCAACTGCATCTTTTGTCAACCATATTCATAGTACACTCTCCATTTCCCTAAACTTTAATGTACGAATACTACTATAGCAAAAAAAACGTATATAATCAACACTATTTATGATTTTCAAGCATGAATAGTGTATACTTTATACTTTTAGTGTAACTAATATTCAAGATCATTAATAAAATAACCCGGAAACCAACTACGCCCGTCTTTTCCTGCAAGTGCAAGTTTTAATTCTGAAATAGTCGCTTCTTTAATGGTAATTTTATTCTTGGGGCCTTCCAAAAATTCAAGCATTCTGTGAGCATCAGAATTAGTGACATAAGGTAAATTCCCAGATAATCTTTTCAATTTCAGCTGCTCCAACTCTGCTAAACTGTTACGGCTTATCTCTACTCCTTGCAAGCCCATATCATTAGGAATAAATCCCAGCTGTACAAGCAAACTATATGCCGGTCTATCTATATGGGCAGCTAAACACAGCCCGCCAATTTCGTTTACTTTTCGTACAACCTCCTGCGCAGATAGCTGCAATGGTCCTAAAAGCATTCTTTCCTCTTCTGCAACAAAATTATCATCATCATCAACGACAAATTGCGCTCCAAACCGTTCAGGAATGTTTTTGAGGCCACGCATTGAAAAATCGACTATTTTCTGCCACCGCCGCAGCTGTTTCAAATTGTCAAACAAAACCACTATATGCGCTTCTTCCCTGCATTCAACTTCCATTCCCGGGAACACCTTAATACCATAACGTTCACCAGCCTGAATCGCCGCCACAGCATTAGCCGAAGCATTATGGTCAGTAACCGCCAACAGCTGTATACCATATTCAGCAGCCTGCATCACTATATGATGCGGCGTCATTTCGATTTCAGCACACGGGGAAAGCAAGGTATGGACATGAAAATCTCCGATAACGGTTTTCATTTTACATTCCTGATACCAAGTTCATAAAGCTTTCCAATGACATCATAAGCAGGTAAAGATGTAGCCAATATCAAAACGTCGTTCTGTTCTGCTTTTTTCAGGGTATCCTCTTCTATAGGCGCATCGCCTGCCACAATAACTGCCGACAGACCAATCAAAGAAGCTACTGCCGCTATATTCTGATGCCCCTGCATTGTCACCCAAATCATACCGGGAGCCGCCTGCCCCATAACATTACTCAGAAGATCAGAGGCATAGCCACCAATAACATCCACATCCACAGGAACCTCATGTGTCATCAGCTTTAACCCTAAAGTTTCAATAACTTCACGTACTTGCATCGCTTTCACCATCCTCCCGCAGTTCTTCTTCCGGCTCGCTGGCTATAGGTATCTGCTTTGCCAGTTCAAGCATACCATGTGCCAGGCGTTTTACACTGCTCCTTAATTTAAAAATACAGTCAATTTCATTGGCTTTCCCCTGAACGATGTCTTCCGCTAGGCATTGACAGCTTGGTGCTCCGCATGCTCCACAATCAAGCCCCGGCAAAGATCTGAGGACCTCCTCCATCTTTTCAAACTTTTTCATAGCCTCTAAAATATCGTCATCTAATTGCATCATCGGCCGCGGGATTAATTTTTTTACATAGGAAGCCGATTTGGGAAAATCCTCACATATCATACTCTGGGCCATGGAAACCAGATTGACGTTGGGTGCTATAATCAATTCGGCGCACACGGTTAGCTTCAAATTTTTCTCAGCAACAAATTTATTCTCAGCAGTCAGCGGCCCGCCAATGCAGCCGCCACTGCAGGCAGAACACTCTACATAATCGACATCGCGCATCTTATTCAGGGAAATTTGCTCCAGCACGTCGTACACGTCATTAATACCGTGTACAGCCAGACCGTTTTCAATTCCTGCAGCTTCCAGTTCCCCACCATAACTGCCCCAACTCATACCATAAGAAGATCCAGCAGTCACCTTTTTATCCGGCTGAATCTCTCCGCCCATGATTTTTAATATTTTTCCATAAATCTCTGAAATACTTAAACTGCCGTTGATTTGTGTATGCCGGACATCAACGGACTGCCTGATATTAGCATTTTTAGAAGGGCAAGGTGCAATAAACCAGACACCTATTTCTTCAGACTTTAAGCCGGTACGCTGCATAACTTCATTTTTTACATAAATAGCCGCAGCTTCTGTTGGAGGAAGTACAGGCACTACCTGTTTGATGAGTTCCGGAAATTTGACCTGAATCAGCCTTAAAACCGCCGGACAAGTGCAGGAAATCAAAGGTTTTCTGCCACCGTTATAATTTTTCAGGTAAGCAGCTATTTCCAAAGAAATATATTCAGAAGCTACTGCTACATCAAAAATTTCATCAAATCCCAGTCTATGTAACCCTTCCCAAATAGCCGCCGCACTTGTTTCAGGCGGAAACTGCGCATATAAAGAAGGAGGAGGCAAAGCGATATTATATTTAAATTGTTCAGTTTCTTCCAGTTTATCCGTTTCCGCCACGATAGCATGATAGCCACAACGCCGTAAACACTCGCCGCAGTCAATACAACGTGCTTCTATAAGTTCTGCTTTACCATTGCGGACACGAATGGCCTCGGTCGGACAAGCTTTAACGCACGTTACACAGCCTTGACACTGAGACCGTAAAAGGCGTATGGAATGAAAATATCCTCCAGCCATCGTATCACCCCTCTTATAAGTCTTCACTGATATGTTTGAATTTCATCTTTATATTAGTACCTGAGCCAACTGTCGATTGGATATCAAAATCATCTGAACACTTCATCATATTCGGCAGACCCATACCGGCGCCAAACCCCATTTGTCTTACATGATCCGGTGCTGTAGACCAGCCTTCCTGCATTGCCAGTTTAATGTCAGGGATTCCCGGTCCCTGATCAGCAATATATACAACCGTCTCTTCAGGAAAAATTTCAGCATCAACCTGACCACCGCCGGCATGAATGATTACATTCATCTCAGCTTCATAGGTTCCAATAGCAATACGTCTGATTATATCTGCCGGAACGCCAATTTTCTGCAGCAACCGCTTTAATCCGGCAGAAGCTTCACCAGCCCTGTCAAAATCGTCACCGGCAACATCATAATGCATTTTTACTGATTTAGAATCACTCATTGCTCTTCCGCCTTTCTGGAACAGCCTCTCAAGCCATTACTATAAAGAATCCCGCAGGCTTCAAACAATGTATATTCTGTCGACATAATCGGGAGTTTGTTTTGGGCAGCTTCTTTCAGCATATCTTCTCCGGGCAGTTTCCCTCTTACCAAAATCACACCGCATAAATCAGTCATATCCGCTGTTCTTATAACCTGCATATTAGCCAACCCTGTGCAAAGCAGAGTTTTACATTTTGTAAAGGCTAAGACATCGCTCATAAGGTCAGACCCGCAACAGGTTTCAACCTGCCGACCAAGATATTCTTCACCTACGCAGATTTTAGCGTCTAAAAGTTTTCGCACGTCATTTAAATTCATTCCGCTCCCCCTACGATTCCATATTTCCCTGAATTTATTGTAACTTGCCAAGTTTTTCCTGTAAAGCTAAATCTAAATCTTCCTCTTATGGTTATGCTTTTGTTAATTTTCTGTTAAATTCTGAACAGACCATTATTAAAATTGCAAAAAGCCAAAACAAAAGCCCCATTTGCATATTAAAATAAACATGGTCAGTCAAACCGCCCACTAAAATACCTGCAGACGCCATTAAATAACCTCTGCCAAAACCCTGAAGCCATCTGCTTTTACCAAAACGGGCCAATTCAGCAGCTTTCCAGATAATACAGAACCATAAAAGCAAGAATACTGCCAATCCATGCCAACCCAGTTCTGCCGTAATATTCAGTAATAAATTATGACAATGATACATAATGACGTCAGGATTGTTAAGATAAAAATCATATTCCGGATAAATAAACTGATATCCATACCAGCCAACACCCCACGGATGTTCTTTAATAATAAATAACGTACTTTCCAGATAGGCAAATCTAAGAGCAACAGAAGTATCTTCAGTCCCAAAAATAGAAATTATCCTATGCCATACTGCGCCACGGGCAAACCACATTCCCAAAATACCAATGCCTATGAGAGGCAATAAAGCCCGACGGCAAAAGCATACGCAAAACAACAATAATCCAACAGCTAAAGCAACCCAATTCCCACGTGAATATGTGTAAAGCAAACAAAGCCCGGCTATTAAAATTCCGCTGCCAAGTACCAGCTGCCACATTTTTTCTTTACTTGTACTAAGCAATCCTGTAATCAATGAAATAACCAGTACAAGATATCCGCCCAAAATATTCGGATTGACCAGAGTGGAAATAACACGTGTTTTCAATTCCGGAAAAGCATCATTATCAACCCAGGCCTCAGTAGGTACAACCCCAGTAAAATGCTGTACAATGCCATATACCGAAACAAACAATGACATTCCCAAAAACACACTTATTATTTGCAGAGGCCTGGGCCACTCATGCCACTTGTGCAAATCCAAGTCACTAGCTGCAGATGTTTTTTTATCAACAGCATAATGCAAAATCAGCCAGACCAATAGCGCGTATTGACCGACAACATAAATAAAATTGTAGGTAGACAATACCTCATCAGCTGAATTATGCAGCGACCAATAACCAAGTAATAACAGTAACCATAATAAAATCTGTACAAAACGTGGTAAAACAGGCTTCCTTTTTTCATGGCGCCGCAAAAACGCAACAATAAAGCCACTGAAGCCAGTGACTGCCACCATTGCCGAAGAAACTTCCTGCTGCAGCGGGATAACAGCTATTGTCGCCAACAACAGCCAATATACATATTTTTCTAAATTGGCATATTTTACGGCCGCAGCAGTCATCAATGACACCCAGCTTTCGCTTTCAAAAGCATATTCTTAAAATTCCCTACCAAATAAAGGGAACCGCATACACATATTACACTGTCTGCATCAGCTCCGGTTACAGCGGCTTCATACGCAGATGCCAAACTGTTCATAGCTTCAGCCTGATTTCCAATAAGGCTGGCCAATTCTTCAGCAGATGCTGCTCTGCCACCTTCGTCTGCCTTTACCGTATAAACTGTATCCATAGGTCTGAAAAGCTTCCCTATGACGCTTTTCATATCCTTATCACCCATCATCCCAAAAACAAACGTCCTTTTCTGCTGCGGATAATATTTATCGAGAGCATTTCTTAAAGCATCTGCTCCAGCCGGGTTATGAGCTCCATCCAAAATCACGTCAGGATTTTGAGAAATACGCTCTAGTCTGCCTGGCCAAATAGTGTTAGCAACACCAATATGCAAAGCTAATTCATTGATCCTGTCATCCTGTTTGGAGACAAGTTTAGCAGCAACTACAGCTAAAGATGTATTCGCTATTTGATGTTCGCCAGGCAAATTAATATTGTAGTCAGAACTATAATACTCACCTGCATGCAAAGTAAAAGTCTGCCCCTCCATAGTGCTTTTCACTTCTGTGCCCCAAAAAGCACTGCCATAAATATACAATTTGGACTGCTTGAACATCGCGACAGCTTTAATCGGTCCCAATGCATCATCTCCATCTGCGGCCGTTACTACCGGAACATTTTCCTTAATAATTCCTGCTTTCTGCATCGCAATCCGTTCTACAGTCGTACCGCAGCGATCAGTGTGATCCAAACTGACATTAGTAATAACAGAAACTACCGGAATGATAACATTAGTTGAATCCCAAAGTCCCCCCATGCCAACTTCAATGACTGCATAATCTACATTTTCCAAAGCAAAATACATAAAAGCAGCAGCAGTCAAAACCTCAAACTGTGTCGGCTGCTCACAAATGCCCTTTGCCACCACACTGTCTGCCGCCTTTTTCACAATAGTAATCAGAACTGCAAAACTATAATCATCAATATCCTGCCCGTTGATAACAAGTCTTTCATTATACTTTACCAAATGCGGTGACGTAAATTTACCTGTTTTCAAATCAGCAGCAAGCAAAATATTCGCTATCATACTGCTGACAGAACCTTTGCCATTTGTTCCTGTAACATGAATGGTCTTTATTTTTCTTTCAGGATTCCCTAATTCCCGCAATAATCCTTCAATACGTTCCATTCCCAAACGAATGCCAAATTTCCCCAAACTATCCAGATATGCCAATGTCTCCTGATAATTCATTTTAACCTCCAATTAATTACGACAGTAAAAACACAAAAAGCGGCGCGGAGTATCCGCGCCGCTTCGGCTGTTACTTTAAAGTTGCCAAATAAGTCAGACGTTCTTTCACGGCTTCCATTTTACCGCTCAGTTCCTCTGCTTTAGCCTTTTCCTTTTCAACTACATCAGCCGGAGCCTTTGCCAAAAAGCCTGCATTATTTAGCTTACCGGTAACACGTTTGATTTCTTTATCCATACTTTCCAGTTCTTTATTAAGACGCTGGGTTTCTTTTTCTACATCGATCAATCCTGCCAGAGGCAAATATACCTCGATTCCGGCAATAACAGCGGCCATAGCATTTTCAGGCTTGCCAGCCCCAATATCATCAATTATAAGCTCATCGATACTGCCCATCAAATTGATATAATTTTTATTGGCTTCAACGATCTCACGCAGTTCTGCATTCACTAACAAAATAGCCGGCACCTTTTTGCCTGGAGCAGCATTGACTTCCGCACGCATATTACGAATAGCTTTAATGCTTTCCATAATTGCCGTCATACCAGTTTCTGCTTTATCATCAAACAATCTCTCATCAACAATAGGCCACGGTGCAATCATGATACTGTTACTTTCGTGCGGCAGACACTGATAGATTTCTTCAGTGATAAACGGCATGTACGGATGCAGTAACTTCATAGCCGATGTCAGCACCTCTGCCAGGACATGCTGTGCCGTAGCTCTTGCCTCAGGATCTTCCTTATTATAAAGCCGCGGCTTAGCCAGTTCAATGTACCAGTCACAAACTTCACTCCAGATAAAATCATAAATAAGACGCCCTGCTTCACCCAGCTCAAATCGGCCCAAAAGTTCAGTAACATCTTTAACCGTATGCTGCAGCCGCGAAAGTATCCATTGATCAGCAAGTGTATATGGAGCCTGCTTGGCTTCTGCATCATAACCTTCCATATTCATCAAAGCAAAACGTGATGCGTTCCAGATCTTATTAGCAAAATTGCGTGTTGCTTCTACGCGTTCCCAGTAAAAACGCATATCATTACCAGGAGTATTGCCTGTGATCAGCATAAACCTTAAAGTATCAGCGCCGTACTTTTCAATAACTTCCAGCGGATCGATACCATTGCCGAGTGATTTACTCATTTTACGTCCCTGGCTGTCACGCACTAAACCATGAATAAAGACTTTATCAAAAGGAATATCCTTCATAAACTCCATACCCATAATCAGCATTCTCGCAACCCAGAAGAAAATGATATCATAACCTGTCACCAAAACACTGGTTGGATAAAATTGCTTTAACAAATCTGTTTTTTCAGGCCAGCCCATAGTAGAGAACGGCCATAAAGCTGAACTGAACCATGTGTCCAAAGCATCTTCATCCTGATGTACCGCACCACCGCATTTCGGACATTTATCAATATCAACGCGCGATGCAATAACTTCGCCGCAAGCATCACAATACCACACAGGAATCCGGTGCCCCCACCAAATCTGACGGGAAATACACCAATCACGAATGTTTTCCATCCAGCCGGTATAAGTTTTGGTAAACCGTTCTGGAACAAACTGTGTTCTGCCGTCTTCAACACAATCTACAGCCGCCTTTACCAACGGCTCCATTTTTACAAACCACTGTTTGGAAACCAACGGCTCTATTACACTGCGACAGCGCTGACAATGGCCTACAGCATGATTATGCTCTTCTATTTTTACTAAGTAACCTTTTTCCTGCAGTTCGTGTACCAGATTTTTACGACATTCATAACGTTCCTGGCCTGCAAATTTGCCGGCCTCTTCAGTCATATAGCCATCCATACCGATAACTACGATACTCTCTAAATTATGACGCATACCCATTTCAAAATCATTAGGATCATGAGCAGGAGTAATTTTTACAGCACCTGTACCAAATTCTAAATCGACATAACTGTCAGCAATAATGGGGATCTGACGTTCGGTTAAGGGCAGCTGCAGCATTTTACCGACCAGATGACCATAGCGCGGATCTTCAGGATTGACTGCAACAGCAGTATCACCCAGCATCGTTTCAGGCCGTGTAGTGGCTATCGTAAGATAAGTTTCCATCTCACCAACAACAGGATAGCGGACATACCACAAATTTCCGGCATCATCTTCATGTTCAACTTCAATATCACTTAAAGCAGTATTGCAGTTAACACACCAGTTAGTAATACGGCTGCCCTGATAAATAAGCCCTTTTTCGTACAAAGAAACAAAAACCTCACGAACTGCCTGTGAACAGCCCTCATCCATCGTGAAACGTTTGCGTTCCCAGTCGCAGGAAACACCCAGGCTTTTTAACTGCTCGATGATACGGTCACCATATTTATCTTTCCATTCCCAGACACGTTTAATAAATTCTTCACGTCCCAAGTCATACCTGGTCTTTCCTTCTTCTTTTTTTAAAACTTCCTCTACTTTGATCTGAGTAGCCAACCCCGCATGATCATAACCGGGCATCCATAAAGTATTATCGCCCATCATCCTATGCCAGCGAATCAAAATATCCTGTAAAGTATTATCTAACGCATGTCCCATATGCAGCTGACCGGTAATATTCGGTGGGGGGATAACAATACTGAACGGCTTTTTATCTGCTTCTACCTCAGCATGGAAATAACGGTGTTCTTCCCAATATTTATACCATTTTTTCTCGACCGAAGCCGGATCATAAACTTTAGGAATATTGTGTTCTTCTGCCATTTTACTGCCTCCTAAAAATAAATAAAGTCCTGTTCCAAATTAAGAACAGGACGAAAAACTCCGCGGTACCACCTATTTTCCCAGACTTAAATCAAAGTTTAGTCCGGACACTTGAAACGCGTAACGTGCGCTAACGGATAAACCTACTTTGATTTCAGTCTACCGACTCACGGACGACTTCAAAGCCATAAAGCTAGGTACGTTACAGCCTGGCATACCCTCTCTGTGAGCTCTGTACTTTTACTACTTCCGGTCATCGTCATTTTAAATATAAATTTAGATAGCTATAATATTATCAATTGCCGCTTACAGTGTCAAGCATTTCTTCTCGAATCAGCTATTTGTAAAAACAAAATTCTATTATTACTCAGAAACGCCAGCCTGAGACAGCTCAGGGTTTTCAATACCTTCGATACCGCCTATGTTGCCACGCAGAACGGCCCCCGGCTCAACAACTAAACTTCCCGCTTTAATATCACCGTTTAAAACTCCAGAGGCTAAAATCTCTAAAGTGCCGCGGGCCACTATATTACCTGTAACATTCCCGGCTACAGTAACATTTTCCCCAAAAATATTCGCTTCTATCACACCGTTGGGCCCGATTAAAACATCGTTCTCCGAAACAATAATGCCTTTAAAGTGACCATCAATACGCGATGCGCCCTTAGTCTGCAAATTGCCGCACAGGATCGAATTTCTTCCAAGCAAAAACTCAAATTCTTCCAAAGGCAAGGTGCTGACTGCTACTACATCTTTTTTATTTTTCCCAAACATAGTTTTCTCCTTTTATTATCTTACTAATTCCAACGGATCTGTTGTCTGCCCGTTGACCAACACTTCAAAATGCACATGCGGCCCAGTACTATACCCGCTGCTGCCAACATAACCGATGACATCACCTTTACTTACGCTTTGCCCTGCCTGAACTGCCAATTTACTCATATGACCATAAGCTGTTTCGTAACCATAGCCATGCTGAATCCTTACATAACGGCCATAACCGGACACCCAGCCAGCCTCTTCAATAGTGCCAGACGCGCTGGCATAAACCGGAGCTCCATAGTCATTGGCAATATCAACTCCCGGATGCCAGTCATAGGAACGATTACCGAAAGGATCGCTGCGTCCGCCAAAATATGAAGTAATAGTACCTCCATTAGTTGGCCAAAGTGTCGGCAGCGCTGCTTTGCGCTGGTTCAACTCGCGTAATCTGCCAAGTAAATCATTCAACGTAGCTTTTCTATCTTTGACCTTTTCCTGCAGCACCTTGTTCTGTGCAGCATAGATATCAACAGCTTCTACTTTAGCCGCCTGAGGTCCGCCTTGTCCAAGATACTGACTGCGGTCGATCCCGGAACGTGAAGGCTGCACTGCGCCTTCACCAAGTTCTCGCCGAACCTCCTCTTCCAGTTTGGAAAGCTCTGCCATTTCTTTTTCAATAGCTTCATTTTCCTGCAAAAGCTGACCTATTTTCTGTTCCTGAACAGCTTTTTCACTCCTATAGGTCAACAGTTCCTGTTGATCCTGATGTGCCTTGTACAAAATATGCGAAGACTGAAAAAGAACACCTGCACCAAGTAAACAGAGCAAACCGCAAACAATACCAACCTTTTTCAACAGGCTGAGGCGAAAATGGATACTCCTGGGTTCGTGCCCTTTATGAGGTATCAACATAATCGTATATACTGAATCAGACTCTTTTCTTTGTCTCTTTATCGGTTCCAATATTCTGCGCTCCTTTGATCCCTGACAACTTCAAACTTTTAAACTCAAACATATATTATTTTCTCACATCAGCCATAAAAATACTATACCTTTAAAATTTTTTTATATAAAAACGCTATAAAAAATTCAGTAAACATGCCATTGCCAACACATCCGCCATATTTGTGAACAATATGAAAAATAAAAACGCAGGCAAAAGCCTGCGTTTTTAAAGTAAACATCAAACTACAGCACAGTCATTACATTCTGCTGCCGATCTGGTATATCAGCAAAGCCATGCAATATGCCAAGCCTGTTTGATATAGGAGGGCAAAGAAAGTCCAATGCCAGCTGCCCATCTCGCGCCTGATCGCGCCAATAGCAGCAAAACACGGAGATGCCAGCAATGTAAAAATCATAAATGCATACGCACTGGCAGGCGTGAACATGCTTTGAATAGTGGTAATCAAAGTCGGATCTTCTTCGGTAGCTTCAGCAACTCCAGCCAAGATACCAAATGTAGAAACAACTACTTCTTTAGCTAAGAAGCCCGTAATTGCTGCGAAAGCAGTCTGCCAGCTGTCAAAGCCAAGTGGAGCAAACACAGGTGCCAGATAATGACCGATAACAGCCATCATACTGTCCTGAGCATCAACCATTTCAAACGAAAAATCAAAGGATTGCAATAACCACACCAATCCAGAGGCCAGGAAAATTATCGTGCCGGCTTTAACAATAAAACCGCGGGCACGTTCCCAAGTATGAATAAGAATATCTTTTGCCCGCGGCCAGTGATATGCAGGCAATTCCATAACAAAGTTCGCCGGTTCACCGGCAAAAGCCTTGGTTTTTTTCAACAGAATACCTGAAACTACAACCATCACTATACCCCAGAGATACATCGAAGGACCGACCCAAGACTGCTCTGGAAAAAAAGCTGCCGCAAACAGAGCAAACACCGGAAGTTTAGCATTACAAGGAATAAACGGCGTCAGCATAATCGTCAGTTTACGATCACGTTCATTTTCAATCGTACGTGCTGCCATGATACCGGGAACACTGCAGCCGGTACCGATCAACATCGGAATAAACGACTTGCCTGAAAGCCCGAATTGCCTGAAAATACGATCCATAATAAAAGCAACACGTGCCATATAGCCACAGTCTTCCAGGAAAGACAAAAATAAAAACAAAAGGCAAATCTGCGGTACAAAGCCAAGTACGGCGCCAACACCACCAATGATTCCATCAAGTACGAGCCCTGACATAACTTCAGAAGCGCCAGCTGCTTCCAGCAAATCACCTGCGTATTCACTGATGCCTTCAAATAATTCTTCCATCCAGCCGATAGTTTCATCGCCCAAGGTCTGGATACAAATATAATAAACAGCCCACATGATTCCTAAAAATATAGGTAATCCCAAAACACGGTTAGTTACAATACGATCTATTTTTTCTGAAACAGTATTTGCATAATCAACATTGGCACTTTTATAACAGCTGCGCAGCATTGAGTCTATTTTCTGATAACGTCCGGAAGCGATGATACTTGCCGCATCATCATCAGCCTGCTGTTCAAAACGGGTAATCAAGACCTCTAGTTTGTCAAACACACCTTGAGATAATTTCAGTTTTTCAAGCAGCTGCCCATCACGTTCCAATACCTTGACTAATTGCCAGCGGCGTTCTATATGCGGCATAGGCGCTACCATTTCGCCAATTTCCTGCAATACGCGTTCAACTTCTTCTGAAAAGCTGTTGGGGTCTTTTCTGTCACATTGTGTTTGAGCAATCTGCACCGCCCTTGCCACGAGCTGTTCCACACCTTCACCGCTGGTAGCTGTAATCGGCACAACCGGGCACCCTAACTCTTTAGAGAGCAGCTCCGTGTCCAGTACATCACCGTTAGCTCTGACAAGATCCATCATATTGAGCGCAACTACAACTTTACAGCCCATTTCCAAAAGCTGCATCGTTAAATACAGATTACGTTCCAGGTTCGATCCATCAACTATATTAACTATAACATCAGGATTTTCTTCCAAAAGATAATTACGGGTTATTACTTCCTCCGGAGAATACGGAGATAAAGAATAAATACCCGGCAGATCCATGACCTCAAAGCCGTCATGTTTTTTAAGTTTGCCGCCCTTACGTTCAACGGTTACACCAGGCCAGTTTCCAACGTATTGTTTACTGCCTGTAAGATTATTAAATAGTGTGGTTTTACCGCTGTTTGGATTGCCCACTAGTGCTAATGTCTTACTCAAAATAGTCCCTCCTCGAATCAACTTTCACTAACTTTAAATCAAAATTTATTCCACCAGAATGTTCTGCGCATCTGCTTTGCGCAGCGAAAGCTCATAGCTGCGTACAGTTACTTCTAATGGATCTCCCAGTGGCGCGACTCTTCTGACGGTCACCGGTGTCCCCTTTGTCAAACCCATATCAACAATTCTGCGTTTCAAAGGTCCGGTGGCACAAACTTTTTTGATAGTTACGGTAGAACCGATAGGAACTTCTTTTAATGTCATCATACTTTTGCCCTCCTCACATTAGCTTACGCTAACTAGCCCACTTTAAAAAGTTAGCTTTCGCTAACCTCTTAAAGTTTACTACCGCTAACTTATTTTGTCAACAACAATTTATTGCTTCTGATATTTTCACAATATTTCAACAAAATTATTTACCTGTACAATGATTCTATTATCCCTTTAAACTTTTAAATTTAAAGTTTTTTCAAAAAAACAGGACAGCATGTTTTAATCTGCTGTCCTTATAATGATTGAATAATAATATTTATATTTTTTTATACAAAATACGAATGGAATTCAAAACGCAGAGTATGGAAACACCAGTGTCGGCGAAGACAGCCGCCCACATAGACGCATAGCCTGCCAACCCAGCAGCCATGATAATAATCTTAATTGCCAAAGCAAAAAATACATTCTGCCAGGCAATTCTGGTTGTTTCCTTCGCTAGGGCAATTGCCTGAGGAATAGCCTGCATTTCCGAGTTCATAAATACAACA